>Ga0335080_10008521_pt1 | contig 10691 bp, 11 predicted proteins | sample Lox_Sample_34_FD_206720 | JGI IMG/M metagenome (GOLD analysis project Ga0335080, IMG submission 206720) | Soil microbial communities from Loxahatchee National Wildlife Refuge, Florida, United States - Lox_Sample_3.4 | ecosystem: Environmental > Terrestrial > Soil > Wetlands | place: USA...
TGCGAGCACATCGGCCGCGCTCTCGAGGGGCTGCTCGCGGATGAGCTTCCTGACGAAGCTCGCCTTCTTCATGCCGGCGCGGCGCGAGCGGCGTGCGAGCAGCCGCTCCTCTTCATCGGTCAGGCGTACGGTCAGGATCGCCATGACAGTCATCCTAGTTGTATGTCATTTGTATGTCAAGAGTGGCGGTCGCGCGTGGAGTGGGCAGGAAGTCTTCGGTCTGAGGCGACGAAGGTGTTTACCGCCTTGGGTCAGTTCTTCGTGTCGGGGGGCCGGTTACCTTGGTGCTCTGCATGAGCTTTAGAGCATACATTGCATTTATGTCCTTTACAGCATATATTGCAGTTATGACTTATAAAGCATATGCTGCTACTCATGAAGCCACTAACGTTACAGACGCCGGCCCAGCTGGCGGATCATCTCCGTTCCTTCCGCAAATCACGTGGCCTCACTCAAGCGCAGCTCGGACGTTTAGTAGGCATCGATCAGACGAGAATAACGCGGATAGAGAAAAGCCCAGGACGCGTTAGCGTCCACACACTTCTACAACTGCTCGTCGCGCTTCGCGTGCAAGTACTCTTGCAGCCCCTCGACCCATCCCAACCCTCAGGCAATCAACCTTCCAACTGGTAGTCAAGATGGCGTCGCTCACGGTCTGGATGAACGGCGAGCGTGTCGGAGAATGGACGACCCTGCGCACCGGTACCCCGGTCTTTCGCTACGAGACAACCTGGATCCAATCACCTAGCGCCCGAGCGCTGTCCTTATCGCTTCCCATCACGGTTGACCGGGAGGTCCGCGGTGACGCCGTAGACAACTACTTTGACAACCTCCTGCCCGACGATTCGGAGATCCGCCGTCGCATCCGGACACGCTTCCAAACCCGATCAACCGACGCTTTCGATCTGTTAAGCGCAATCGGGCGCGACTGCGTGGGTGCAGTACAGCTGCTACCACCGGATCAGACGCCCGCAGGGTCGAATCGAATCGTCGCCACGTCCCTCTCTGCGGAGGAAGTCGAAGCGACGCTACAGCAGACCACGGCCGCGACATCCCTGGGGCCCGAGGAGCAGAACAAGTTCAGAATCGCGCTCGCTGGCGCCCAGGAAAAAACCGCCCTGCTCCGCATGGCGGGGAGGTGGTTTCGGCCAGGCGGAGCGACACCAACGACCCACATTCTGAAGCTTCCGCTGGGTCTAGTCGGGAATTTCCGCGGAGACTTCTCCGACTCGGTGGAAAACGAGTGGCTCTGCGGACAGTTGCTGCGGGAGCTAAGGCTTCAGGTGGCGGACAGCGAAATCGCACGTTTCGGCGAACAACGAGTGCTCGTCGTGACACGCTTTGATCGGCGTTGGATCGGGGCAAATGCGGAAGACATTCAGCGGCGCAACTTCAAGCCCACTCGCGGCACCTGGATCGCTCGTCTTCCCCAGGAAGATTTCTCTCAAGCCTCGGGGCTTCCACCGACAAAGCGCTATGAGTCTGAAGGCGGCCCCTCGATCCAAAGCTCTCTGACACTGCTCGCCGGTAGTGCATATCCGGACCAGGACAAGATCACATTTCTGTTGGCACAGTTAAGTTTCTGGCTTCTTGCAGCCACTGACGGGCACGGTAAAAACTTCTCCATATTCCACCAGCGAGGGGGCTCCTACAGGCTTACGCCGCTTTATGACGTGCTGTCAGCTTGGCCAGTCATCGGACACGGGCGCAACGAACTAGCGCTCGAACGAGCCAAGCTGGCGATGGCAGTCCGTGGTGGTCGTCGCGCACACTACCGAATCGCCGAAATCACTGGCCGTCACTGGCGCGATCTTGCCGAGCGTGTCGCCGTTGCAGGCCTTTGGACGCGTATGCAGGTACTCGTTGGCGACATCCCCGCGGCGCTCGAACGAGTCGGTGCGAAGCTTCCCAAAGAATTCCCGGAGCGGGTATACACGCGGATACGCGCGGGAACACTGGATCAGGTGCGCCGGTTTACCGCGACGACCGGGCGCTGAATGACCTCGGCCGTCGCGGCCGGCAAGACAGAGCCAGCAGTTGGGCAGAGACTCGCTCGTCGTTAGAGCTCCTCGACCTTGCCGACATGAATGGTGTGCACCAGCCATCGCCCGTAATCGCCGGCTGTGGGCGCGCAGCGCCACGCTCTGGGCCCGGGAAGCGCATCGCGAACTCTCAAGGCAGGGTTGCCGACGCATAAAAGCCCGATTCGCGCAGACTCTGGTTCAATCTATCCGCGCTCAGCGGCCACAACGCCTTTACGGACAAGTATTTGCTAATCTATTGACGAATCCTTCCTGCCGCTCGAGGCGTTGCAGATGCCGCTCGGTGCACGTTGTGCGACGTTGATGGACGTGCCGCCTTACACACTCTCGGGAATGGTGTACGGGACGCTGCTCAATCACCAGACGTCGCTACAAGCGCTCGGCGATGCCATCGACAAGCCGCCGTACCAAGGGGCGCCCAGGGCCCCGGTGTTGTACATCAAGCCGCGCAACACTCTCGCCACCAGCGGCGACGCCATCGCAGTGCCGCCAGCGGTAAACGAGTTGGAAATTGGTGCCTCACTTGGGCTCGTCATCGGCCGCCCAGCCTGCCACCTGTCGGAAGAGAGCGCGCTCGGTTATCTCGCCGGCTATCTGATTGTGAACGACGTCAGTGTGCCTCACACGTCATATTACCGGCCGTCGATCGCCTACAAGGCGCGTGATGGCTTCTGTCCGCTGGGCCCGCGCGTCGTGCCGCGGGCGGCGATCGCGAACCCCGACGCCCTGAGCATCCGCGTTTACGTCGATGATGAACTGAAAGAAACGACTAGTACCGCAGAGCTGGTGCGTTCGGTGGCGACACTCCTGGCCGACGTCACCGATTTCATGACGCTGTCGCCCGGAGACGTTCTGGCCGCCGGTGTCGCCTGTCCCGCCCCACGGGTACGCGCGGGCCAGCGGGTGCGCATCGAGATCGATGGAATCGGTCGGCTCGAAAACACCTTCGTGGGCAGCGCGGCATGAAGGTCGCGCGCGTCGCTTGCGCGGGGGCGATTCATGCGGCACAACCGCAGCAGCTCTCCGACGGGCGCCCGGGCGTGCTGCTCACCGACGGCCGCACTTTTGCCGAAGAGGAAGTCGTGTGGCTCCCGCCTCTTGAGGTCGGCACGATCATCGCGCTTGGCCTCAACTATGCAGAGCACGCGAAAGAGCTGGCATTCGGCAAATCAGAGGAACCGCTGGTATTCCTCAAGGGCCCGGGAACACTGCTCGGGCACCGCGGTGTCACGCGCCGGCCGGCCGGTGTCAAGTTCATGCATTATGAGTGCGAACTGGCCGTGGTTATAGGGCGCAGCGCGCGCGGCGTGGGCCGGGCTGACGCGTTGCAACACATCGCGGGCTATTGCATCGCGAATGACTATGCGATTCGCGACTACCTCGAAAACTGGTACCGCCCCAACCTGCGCGTCAAGAATCGCGACGGCGCGACCGTCCTCGGGCCGTGGCTCGTCGATGCCGCGGAAATCGGAGATCCGGGCAATTTAGGTTTACGAACATACGTCAACGGCAAACTCGTCCAGCAGGGCAATACGCGGGACATGATCACTGACGTACCGGCGCTCATCGAATACCTGAGCTCGTTCATGACACTGACCGCGGGGGACGTTATCTTGACCGGAACACCCGAGGGCGTTGCGAACGTCGACGTCGGGGATGAGGTCGTCTGCGAGATTGACGGCATGGGAAGGCTGCAGAACACCATCGAAGGGGATCAGCTCTTCGGCCGTTAGGGTCCGACACATGAAGATCGACCACCTCATCAATGGCAAGGCGCTAGCGAGCAGTAGCTACTTCGAGACCAGTAACCCTGCAACCCAGGACGTGCTGGCGGAGGTCGCAAGCGGTGGCGCTGCCGAGGTGGATGCGGCTGTGAGTGCCGCCAAGCTCGCCTTTCCCGCGTGGGCAGGCAGGCCGGCTGCCGAGCGGGCGAGCCTCCTGCGCAAACTGGGCGATCTGATCATGCAGGACGTTGCGTCACTTGCCCGTACGGAGACCACCGACACCGGTCAACCGATCGTCCAGACAGGTAAACAGCTCATTCCGCGCGCGGCAGAAAACTTCTATTACTTCGCCGAGATGTGCGTGCACGTCGACGGACACACGTACCCGACAACTACACACCTGAACTACACCCTGTTTCATCCCGTCGGCGTCTGCGCATTGATCTCACCCTGGAACGTTCCGTTCATGACCGCCACCTGGAAGGTGGCGCCGGCGTTGGCCTTCGGCAACACCGCAGTGCTCAAGATGAGCGAGTTGTCGCCGCTCACGGCCGCCCGGCTCGGTGAGCTCGCCCTCGAGGCGGGCATTCCCGCTGGTGTGCTGAATGTCGTGCATGGCTACGGCCCGAGTGCTGGGGAGCCCCTGTGCCAGCACCCCGACGTACGCGCGATCTCCTTCACCGGCTCGACGGTCACCGGTAATCGCATCGTCAAGGCTGCGGGGCTCAAGAAGTTCAGCATGGAGCTCGGCGGCAAGAGCCCCTTCGTGATATTCGCGGACGCCGATGTCCCACGCGCACTCGATGCCGCCCTCTTCATGGTTTTCTCGAACAACGGCGAGCGTTGCACTGCGGGCTCGCGTATTCTGGTGCAAAGATCCATCTACGCAGATTTTGCGGCCCGCTTCGCGGACCGCACGCGGCGTATACGCGTCGGCGATCCGCTCGATGACGCGACGCTCATCGGTCCAATGGTGAGCAAGAAGCACCTGGCCAAAGTGCGCAGTTACATCGAATTGGGTCCGAAGGAAGGCGCGACGCTGCTGTGCGGCGGCCTCGAGCGTCCCAGCTACGCCGCGGAATTGCCAGCCGCCGTGCGATCCGGGAACTATGTCTGGCCGACCGTCTTCGCTGACGTTGACAATCGCATGCGGATAGCACAGGAGGAGATTTTTGGCCCAGTGGCCTGCCTCATACCCTTCGGTGATGAAGCTGACGCCATCGCCAAGTCCAATGACATTCAGTACGGCCTGAGCAGCTACGTGTGGAGCGAAAATCTCGGCCGCGCGCATCGTGTGGCGGCCGCCATCGAGACGGGTATGTGCTTCGTCAATAGCCAGAACGTACGGGACCTGCGCCAGCCCTTCGGCGGTACCAAGGCCTCCGGTGTCGGTCGGGAGGGTGGCACCTGGAGTTACGAGGTATTTCTCGAGCCGAAGAATGTCTGCGTGAGCCTCGGCTCGCACCACATTCCCCGCTGGGGTGCCTGAGCCGCGCAGGCGGGCGGTACATACCATCATGAGTCTCTATCAGCTGCAGAAATTTCTCTACGACATCAATCGAGATCCTGGCTTCCAGGAGAAATATCGCACTGATCTGCCGGGACTGCTCGATCGCTATGAGCTGACGACCGAGGAGCGCAGTGCACTCGCCGCGGGTGATATCGGGGTGGTTTACGTACTCGGCGCCAACGGCCAGCTACTGATGCACTACGCGGCTTTCCTCGGCATGTCGTGGCCTGCTTACATCGAGGCGATGCGCGATGGCGTGGCAAAGTATGGCCCGGTACGTGCAGGCATCTATGCGATGACAACGCAGCTCGATGAGAAGGTGGCTGGGGTATGAGCCTGGTATTTGCCGGCATCTGCAGTCACGCTCCGGGCATCACCGGTCGGGCGAGCATGGCCGATCCCGCGCTGCGAGAGCCCCTCTATGCCGCCTATCGACGACTGCGCGAGCAGCTCCTCGGCGCGCAGCCCGAGGCGCTCATCGTGGTGGCGGCCGAGCACTTCGCAAATTTCTTCATGAACAACATGCCGAGCTTCGCCATCGGCATGGCCGATCGGTACATTGGCCCGATCGAAGATCCGGCGTGGCTGGGTATCCCGCGCACGAGCATCCCTGGGAATGCCGCCCTCTCGCAACAGCTCATTCGCGAGATCATGCAGACTGTCGATGTCGCCTTCGCCGAAGAGTGGAAATGTGACCATGGCATCATGGTGCCTTTGAGTTTCCTCACACCCGAGTACGATTTGCCGATTGTTCCGGTCAACATCAACTGCCAGGGGCCACCCCTCACGCCGCTGCACCGTGCCTGGGCGTTCGGTGAAGCTCTGCGGCGTGCCGCCGACCGGGTTCCGCAGCGGCTCGCGCTGATCGGCACCGGCGGTGTCTCCCATTGGCCGGCCACCCCGGATTCGGGAAAAATCAATGAGGCGTGGGATCGTCAGTTACTCGATCGCTGGGTCCGCAATGACAAGGCGGCGCTGCTCTCGTATTCGGATCTCGACACCTTTCGCGACGCCGGTCAGGGCGGTTTCGAGATTCGCACTTTCATCAGTGTCGCGGCAGCGGCACGCGGCCCCGGGCATCTGCAGCACTACGTGCCGATTCCCATCTTTGCGGTCGGCTGCACCATTGCCACTATGGACGTTGCCGCTTAGTCTGCGGCGAGCGAGACGCTCTGCATGCCGCACCTGGTCGTGCTTTACAGCGGAAATCTCGAGACCGAGACGCCCATGAACGTGCTTTGCCGCCGCCTTGCCGACGCGATGCTTGGCGTGCGGGACGAGCACGGGCAGCAGGTCTATCCCACCGGCGGCGTGCGGGTGTTTGCGTACCCGGCCCCGCACTATGCATTGGCCGACGGACAGCGCGATTACGCTTTTGTCTATCTCAATCTGCGTATGGGTCGCGGACGGACGGACGCTGTCAAGCAGCGCGCCGGCGAGATCCTCCTGGCCGCAGCCAAAGCACACCTCGCGCCCTTGTTCGCCCGGCGCTACATTGGGCTTACGCTGCAGATCGATGAGGGTCCGGAGGTGTTTGACGCCAAGGAGAGCACGATCCACCCCCTGTTTCGGAAGCCGTGAACATGCTGTCTCCCGATGTGATCCCCGATCTGGCGCGCAAGCTCTACCAGGCGCGCAAGAACCGCACGCAGCTCAGGCAGTTTTCGCAGGATCACCCGCAGATGACCATTGAGGATGGCTATGCCATCCAGCGCGAATGGGTGAAGCTGGAGCTCGCCGACGGCCACTCCATCAAGGGCCGCAAGATCGGACTCACATCACGCACGATGCAGCGGGCGTCCCAGATTACCGAACCGGACTACGCGCCGCTCATGGACGACATGTTTTTCGAAAGCGGCACGGACATCCCCACTGATCTGTTCATCGCCCCACGCGTGGAAGTGGAGCTAGCCTTCGTGCTGGACAAACCGCTCCGCGGCCCCAGTGTGACGCTTATCGATGTGCTTCGGGCCACAGCCTACGTCACCCCGGCCCTCGAGATCATCGATGCGCGCATCGAGCAGTTCGATCGTGACACCCGGGCGCCACGCAAGGTATTCGATACCATCGCAGACTTCGCAGCCAATGCGGGGGTCGTGCCCGGCGGCCGTCAGGTGCGCCCGGATGCTCTTGACCTGCGCTGGGTCGGGGCGTTGCTTCACAAAAACGAGGTCATCGAGGAAACGGGTCTCGCAGCCGGCGTACTGAATCATCCTGCCACCGGAGTAGCCTGGCTCGCAAACAAGATTGCCGCGTATGACGAGGAGCTCCGCGCCGGCGATTTCGTACTCAGCGGCTCATTCACACGTCCCACGACGGCACGACAGGGGGATGTTCTGCGCGCGGATTTTGGCTCGTTGGGGTCCATCGCGGTTCGCTTCGCCTGAAGGACATCACATGGAGCTGCCGAGAAATCCCTTCAAGGCCGCACTGCGAGCAGGCCGGCCGCAGATTGGTCTGTGGCTGGGGCTGGCCAACGCGTACGCGAGTGAGCTCTTCGCCACCACAGGGTTTGACTGGCTCACGATCGATACGGAACACGCGCCAAACGATCCACGCAGCGTCCTCGCACAATTACAAGCCATTGCTCCATACCCCGTACATGGCGTGGTCCGCACCACCTCGAGCGACGCGACGCTGCTCAAACAATATCTCGATATCGGCGCGCAAACCCTGTTGATCCCGACGGTGGAGTCAGCCGATCAGGCCACGCGTATCGTCGCGGCCACCCGTTATCCACCGGCGGGCATCCGCGGCGTCGGTAGCGCCCTGGCGCGTGCGGCGCGGTGGAATCAGATCGGCGACTACCTGCACAGCTGCACACAGGAAATCTGTGTTCTGCTGCAGGTGGAATCCGTCGCTGCGCTGGAGAATCTTCCCATGATCGCCGGGACCGAGGGCGTGGACGGGGTCTTCTTTGGACCGGCCGATCTGGCTGCCTCCATGGGCCTGCTGGGGGACACAACCGACTCACGAGTGCAGGATGCCATCGCTCGGGGCATCAAGACGGTGAGTGCTGCGGGAAAGGCCGCCGGCGTGCTGAGTGCCGATCAAATCATCGCCCGGAAGTACTTGGGTCTAGGGGCCATGTTCGTGGCAGTCGGAATCGACACGACCCTGTTGATTCGAGCGGCGCAGGATCTGCGGGCGGCGTTCTACGATATTGCGCTCGCGCAGCAGCCCCCTGCCCCCCGCAGGAGCTGAAACTCGAGAGGCGCGCTCCTCTCGAGCAGACGTCTGCGTCAGACCACGCCGAGTGGCCGTTCAGTTTCGATAGGAATCGTCGACCGCATCGACCTTCCGCACCAGCGCATCGAATGCGGCTTTGCAGACCTCGGACTGCTTGCCAGCGGCCTCGAGACGAGTCTGAGTCAGCACGCGCTCTGTCAGCCGCCTTGGGCTACCGACTGATGCGGTGGCAACCTGGACGTCACAGGCACGCTGTAGCAACCATAGCCACATGAACGCCTCTTCCAGAGTTTCGCCCCACGTCAAGAGTCCGTGGTTGCGAAGAATGACCGCGCGTTTGTCGCCAATGCTCGCGAGCATACGCTGACGCTCATCGGCATCTACGGTTATGCCTTCGAACTCGTGATAAGCGACCCGACCATATAGCTGTGCGCCGTAGAACGTGTCGTAAGACAGGCCTTCCTCGAGGCAGGCGACTGCACTGCCGGTGGTCGTGTGGGTGTGCATGACGCAATGGGCTGCCGCTATATGCCCGTGAATCGCACTGTGGATCACGAAGCCCGCGAGGTTTATCGGATACTCGGTGGGCCGCACCGGGTGCCCATCGATATCGACGGCGACCAGATTGGAGGCGGTGACCTCGCTGTAGTGAAGACCGAATGGATTGATCAGGAAGACTGTCCCGGGACCGGGAATGCGCAGGGTGATGTGATTGAAGATCAACTCCGTCCATCCCAGGTAATCGAAGACCCGATAGCAGGCTGCAAGTCGGCCGCGAGCCGCGCGCTCCTCGCGGGTAATCGGAATCACACGTTCCCCTGTGCGCGGCGCCTCATCCATAAGCAAGCCCTTGGGTTTCGCGGTGCGTGTCATGGCCTGTCCTTTGGATACCGAGCTCTCGATTGCATATTAGTCAGCTGGCCGCCGCAGCGCACTAACCCACCTCTGCAGGCAAGGAGAGGAACCCACGGAAGCGCGCACGCCCGGCGCGGGTGGCATGGCCGACTAGGCGCATCTGGGGAAGCTTCTGTACGGTGCGCAACAGGGCGATCTGACCTTCCAGTCGCGCCACGCCCATGCCGGCGCACGCGTGCGCTCCGGCGGCGAAAGCGAGATGGCGATTGGGCCGGCGGGCGATATCAAATCGCTCCGGATCGGGGAACTCTTCCGGGTCGCGGTTCGCCGCGCCGATGCACAGTGTCAGGTATGTATCGGGTTCGAACGCTACACCGTCGATGGTGACGCGCTGGCTGACGAGTCGGTTGCCGAGCTGGTTGGGACTCTCCAGGCGTAGACACTCCTCGACCGCGGTTCCGATCAGTTGCGGGTCACCTCTCAGACTCTCGGCGGACTCGGGGTGGCTCAGCAGCAGATACAGGCCGTTGCCGATCAGATTGGTGGTCGTCTCGTGCCCGGCATTGAGCAGGAACACGCAGTTCTGCAGCAGCTCGGACTCCGTCAGCTCAGCTTCCTGCAGCAGCCGAGTCAGTAGATCCGCCGGCCCCAGGGGATGCCGCCGGCGATCGGCAATCAGGCCACGCAAATAGGCCGTGAACTCCGTTACCGCGTTATCGCCGCGCGCACGCTGTTCGGGGCTGAGCTCTGTTTCCAGCGCACCGAGAATCGCCAGGGACCAGGCGCGCAGCGAACCGCGGTCCTCGCGCGGCACGCGCAGCAGGTTGCCGATGACCTCGACCGGGATGGCGGCGGCGAAGTCCTCGATGAGATCGAAGCGTTGACACTCCCGCAGTTGCCCGAGCAGTCGATCGACGAGCGCCGTGACCCCGGGCTCCAGGGCGCGCAGCGCGTTGGGACTCAGCGCGCCGACGATCTGCCGTCGCACCCGCGTGTGGTAGGGCGGATCGTTGAATACCAAACTCGTGGTGTGATGCTCGTAGAGCGGCGAGCCCGGGCCGAATTTGGGAGCAAACACCGACTTCTTGTCGGAGCTGAAGTGGATGCGATCGCGGTAGATCTCGTCAAGATCGGCGAAGCGGCTGAGAAAGTAGCTGCCATCGGGACAGCGATGGATGGGGTCGAAAGTGCGCAGCGCGGCGTAGATGTCGTACGGATTCTCGTAGAAGCCCGCGTTCAATCGGTTCGGATCGAACGCTTGGGCGATGGCGCGGGCCTCCTCGGTGTCCATCGCGCCCCTCAGACACCTGCGAACAGTTGTTCGAGCAGCGTGAGCACCGTGCCAGGCTCCTCGATGTGTGCGTTGTGGCC
>Ga0335080_10008522_pt1 | contig 10691 bp, 10 predicted proteins | sample Lox_Sample_34_FD_206720 | JGI IMG/M metagenome (GOLD analysis project Ga0335080, IMG submission 206720) | Soil microbial communities from Loxahatchee National Wildlife Refuge, Florida, United States - Lox_Sample_3.4 | ecosystem: Environmental > Terrestrial > Soil > Wetlands | place: USA...
TCTACCAGAAAATGTCAAATCCGATGCAACTTTCCTCTCTGCTCTCTTTCCCTCTGAATCTACGCTGCAACTAATTTACGAAAGAACCAACATTCTTCGTAAGACCTATTGACATACAGGATTTTCACCTCCTTTCCATTAGTCATAAGCACAATATCTATTTCACCTCCTTTCCAAAGATGATGAAATATAAATACCTGGTAATTTACATTTTAATCTATAATCAATATTACTAATTAGATGCCCGTAATATCTGGCGGCTTATGTCAGTGGCATTTGATTCATTGAAGTGAGATAATTACAATAAGATAGCAGTTAAAGCAGGAATAAGTGGATATTTACAAAACAATAAATAGAAGGTGACAAATATGTAACATCAAGTGCAATGATGTGAAGTGACATAACCGGTCTCATTTTAGATTTTATGAGTATTATTAGCATTATCTATGCCATAGACAGTAACCGGATGTCTTCCATTGATTATGGCCGTTTTATGACGGTTTCTGGATCGGTTTGATGGCCTCGACGGGTGCAACAAATGTGCGACGATAAGCGCCCATGGAGAACGGAAGGCGTTGACAGACGCGGAAGAAGCGGGAAAGGTTTTCCGTTGCTTCGGCAATTATTGTGTCAGGGAGAGACTAGCGGGAGGTGCGCCAATGAGAACATCTATTTTTGCCTTGCGCTCCCCTTGTTATCGGTTATATAGTGACCGGCAGCGCCAACAGTGTAAAAAGGACCGCAATTGATCGCATTTGCCATATTCATGGGATTCATATCCCTGATCGCCCTGCCGACCGTTCTCTGGCTGTATGCCATTGTTGATATCATTCGGAACGACTTCAGGCATTTCGCCACGAAGCTGGTCTGGATAATAAATCTTTGCATATTCCCGCCCCTTGGCACCATCCTTTATTTCCTCATCGGACGTAATCAGAGGACCACCCGCCATCCCGTCGGCAGCCTCGTCGTCTTTTGCATGATCATTATCCCCATATTGATGATCGTCGGCTACCTACTCTTCTCATCGGGACATTTGTCATTTATCCAAGAACCGCCCGAGATGATACGAATCTAACAGCCTGCGCAGGCGGAACGGCTTCTCATCTCATGCCGGTTGGACATTTCTCCAGTGAAGGGTAGACTTGAAATAGAATGGAACTGAATGCCCGGGAGAAGGAAGCCCCATGGCGCTCTATGAATTCGAAGGGAAACGTCCCGTGATCGGCAAGGGTACCTTTGTTCCCGAAACGGCTGACGTGATCGGCAACGTGACCATCGGTGAAGAGTGCTTCATCGGGGTCGGTGTCCGCATCCGCGGCGATTACGGCACCATCGTCATCGGCAACCGCACGTCGGTGCAGGAGAACGTGGTCATACACGCCCGCGACGGCGACCGGACAGAGGTCGGGAGCAACGTGCAGCTGGGGCACGGATCAATCCTGCACAACTGCACGGTAATGGACAACGCGGTAATCGGTGTGGGCGCCATCATCACCGATTATGCGGTGGTGGGCGACTGGGCGATCATCGGGGAAGGGGCGGTCGTGCGGGGCGACATCCCGCCCGGGGCCGTCGCCGTGGGGGTGCCGGCGAAGGTGGTCGGCAGTGTCAGCGAGGAACAGAAACGGGAATGGCTTTACTATAAGGAGAAGTACGCCGAACTGGCCAGAGAGCGCTATCCCAGGGGATTCAGGCGGATAGACTGATACCGGGTCGCAATCAAACGATTACAATAAGCCTCCGTACCCGCCTTCCCCGAGCTTCTTTTCTATGAATCGGTTCCATTATATTGTACAATGCACGCGCAAATTCTCTTCAACGCCCGAGGGGGGATACTTCCGCATGAAGGCTTGCCGGGGAAATACTTGCGGCAAGAGGTGGAGAGCGGGATGCAGCCCGGCACAATGCCCTAGCGCTGATTCACGAATTGCAGGTGCATCAGATCGAGCTGGAGATACAGAACGAGGAGCCGTGCCGCGCCCAGGCGGAGGCCAACAGACTGCGGTACAAATTCGAGCATCTTTACGACTTCGCACCGGTCGGCTATCTCACCCTGGACAGTAAAGGAACGGTTGTTATTAATTTCTGAATAAGCTTGTTGCCATACCGCACCATAGGACAATCTCATGGCCAACACTGCTATTTTGCTGGTGGAAGACGAAGCGATCATCGCAGCGGACCTGGCAAGCAAACTGGGCTTTCTGGGATATGAGGTCGTCGGGACCGCCCGGAACGGCGATGATGCCGTCAAAATGGCCTGCCGCCTGAAACCGCAGCTGGTGCTGATGGACATCCAACTCGAGGGCGAGAAGGACGGCATCGAGACGACCAAGGCCATTCTCCGCCAACTGGATGTGCCGGTGATCTACCTGACCGCCCATACCGACGCCGCGACCCTGGAAAGGATCAAGCCGACAAATCCATACGGCGTCATCATGAAGCCCTTCGAGGAGAGGGACATCTCGACAACCATAGAGATGGCGCTCTACAAATACCGGACCGACCGGCAGTTGCGCAATAATGAGGAACGACTGGTGGCGGTCATGGATAACCTCACCGAGGGTCTCGTCATCGCCAATGCCGAGGGGCTGATCTTATACTGGAACCCGGCGGCCATAGCCATGCACGGCTACGCGAGCATGGACGAGTGCCGGCGCAAACTCGACGAGTTTCCTGATACGTTTGAACTCCGACCCCTCGACGATGATTATCCGCTGCCAGTCGCGGACTGGCCGTTGAATCGCGTGCTGCGTGGCGAGGTGCTGCGCGATTTCGAGATGCTGGTGCGCCGGCTCGACCAGGGGTGGGAGAAAGTCGTGGTGTGCTGTGGATCGCTCATAAAAAGCGCCAGCGGCGAGATGCTTGCGTTCCTCTCCATCACGGACATAACCGACCGTAAACGTGCTGAGGAGAAGCTGCGTCAGGCGACTAGGCGCTTTCAGACGATCTTCGACCACGCGCCGGTAGCGATCTATATCAAAAACCGCGAAGGGCAGTTCGTAATGGGTAATCGCAGGTTGGAACACTACACGGGTCTTCCTGTAGAACGCCTCCTCGGAATGACCGATTACGATTTCTCCCCGAAGGAAGAAGCTGATCGCTGGCGCAAGAATGATCTAAAGATACTGGAAGGCGAGCGGATGGAGTTTGAAGAAACCGGAATCGACCGCGATGGTCGCCCTTACGTCAACATCTCCGTGAAATTCCCCCTGCCAGATGAGTCGGGAACGCCAGTGGAAGTCTGTGGAATCTCCACTGACATCACCGAGCGGAAGGCAGCCAAAGATGCCCTGTGTAAGACGTATGCAGAAATGGAAGCGCAGGTGGCCGAAAGGACCAGGGAGCTGCGCGAAAAGGACCAGATACTTATCATGCAGAGCCGCCAGGCGGCCATGGGGGAGATGCTGGGAAATATCGCCCACCAGTGGCGGCAGCCGCTGAACAACGTGGGGATTATCATGCAGACCCTTACGTACATGCATGACGCGGGGGAATTGAGCAGGGAGAATCTGGTGGCCATGGAAAATCAGGTGATGGGCCTGGTCATGCACATGTCACGTACAATAGACGATTTCAGGAACTTTTTCCGGCCGGACAAGGAGAAGGTCGCATTTCCGGTGCGGCAGGCGGTTGAAAAGTCAGTCGCTCTGGTCGAGGCAAGCTTCAAGGTCAATGGCAAATTCATCGCCATCCGGATCAATATGGAGAAGGACCCGGTCATCACCGGCTTCCAGAATGAATACTCCCAGGTGTTGCTCAATATCCTCCATAATGCCAGGGATGCCTTCGAGACACGGAAAGTCGATGATCCGAAGGTAGCAATTACGGTAAAAGAGGTGAAAGGGAGGTCCGTGGTGACGATCTCGGACAACGCCGGTGGCATCCCCGATGACATTATCCACAAGGTGTTCGATCCTTACTTCACCACCAAGGGGCCGAAACATGGCACGGGTGTGGGCCTTTTCATGTCAAAGGCCATCATCGAGAAGAACATGGGGGGGCGCCTGACCGTGCGCAATACCGGCGAAGGCGCTGAGTTCAGGATCGAGGCGTGATCCTGAACAGGGTTGCGGATTCAGGCTCACGGCATGGGTCCACCTTCACGAAATACATCAGCCCCAGCTCGCCCCGATACTATTCATAACTTATTCTCCCTCTTTCTCGCCGCTGTATTTCCCGGCAGAACGTCTCCTCCTCCGCGCCTTCTGACGGCGGGCTTTCTCCAGTTTCTCGTCGCGCGGGGAAGGCAATCCCCTTGATGCCGCGATCTTCTCCAGCAGCTCGCGCCGCGCCAGAAAACGGTTGACCGACTGGCTCCTCTCCGCCATGCATTTCACCTCGATGCCTGTCGGGATATGTTTCAGCCAGACGCAGGTGGAGGTCTTGTTCACGTGCTGCCCCCCCTTTCCCGAGGAGCGGACGAACTTCTCCTCCAACTCCTCCTCGCCGACCCCGAGGGCTGCCATCCGTTCCCTGAGCCACTTGTTCTTTTCTTCGCTTACGGAAAATGTTAGCATTGTTCATCCTGCGCCATAATTGATGCGCAACATCGTCTAGCCACATATTATCATAGCGAAGGCAGTAATAAAAACGTTATCTGGCCCGGTCATACAGAATGATTTTGTGCACGCTTTATATCATGTTCAGGTTTACTCGAAATAGCAGCAGGTATCTACCTGAAATATTGATTGTTAATATGTATGATGCCGCAGATATGCTGGTAAGTTTATAATCAGGTAAGTATATAAGGAAGTGCTGTGGCTCATGTCTGCAGTCTGCTCATAAACCCCGTGTCGGGTGGTTATTCCGAGGAAAAGGTGCGCAGGATCACCGCAGCTCTCGAAGCGGGCGGCCTTGTTCCGGAGCTCCTTTTCACGAAGAGCGCGGGGGATTTCGTGCGCCTGTCAGCGAGCATCTGCCGGGAGCGCGAAGAGCCGTTCATCGTCGCCTGCGGTGGGGACGGCACGGTCAACGAGGTGATCAACGGCCTTGAACCGGGAAGGGCGACGCTGGCGGTGCTCCCCCTGGGAACCGCGAACGTGCTCGCCAGAGAACTGGGGATAAGAAGTCTTGACGATGCGGTTGCCAGGATCGTGCGGGGGGAGGTCCGTCCCCTAACGGTCGGTCTCCTTGAAGCCGGCGAGATCAGGCGGAGATTCGTGCTGATGGCCGGGGTTGGCCTGGATGGCGCCATTGTCCGGGGTGTCCGGTTGACGGAAAAACGGGTCCTGGGCAAGGGGGCCTATCTTCTGGCGGCGGCCAGGCTGTTGCGCTTCTGGGAGAGGGAACGGCTCCAGGTGGAGGTCCGGGGCAGACGTATCGACTGTCATTCCGCAGTGGTCTGCAATGCCGCGCGGTATGGCGGCGGTTTTCTGCTGGCCCCCGGCACTGACATCTTCGCGCCCGGGTTTCAGATTCTCTGCATAGCGGCGGAGTCGCGCCGCGCTTACCTGAAGCTGGCCCTTGCCGTAATCTCGGGCCGAGTGGCCCATGACCGGAACATCACCTTCAGCACGGCGGAGGAGCTTACGATATCAGGGAACAAGGCGGTCCAGGTGGATGGCGACTACTGCTGCCGCACGCCGGTCCGGATCACGGCCCATGGGGGCTTTGCAAGGCTGATTGTTTGAACCCGGCCGGCATTATCCCCTTTTCCTGAATAGGGCGTCGGCGCAGCGGGAGGTTGCCTGGAACCAGAGCCAGGCAAGGGCGGCGGCCAGCATCCGGCCTGGCCCGTGGCTCAGCAGGCGGGCCAGATGACGGTCGTGGAGGTCGAGGAGGGGATGATTGCAGTTTCCGGCGGGGAGGCCGCGCCGGAAGTTGCGGCGCGTATCTAGAAAAAAAGGGACCTGCCAGGCATTGGCCAGGACATAGCCGCCGGTGGCATACCACAGGGAGAGCCGCTCGCGCGCGGGAAGAGCGGCAACGAGCCCCCTGATCGCCCGGAGAACGGTTGCGGTGACCGGCCGTCCGTTGCCGTCGTTGTCCGTATAAATGAGGGAGAACTTCTGGAAGAAGTCCTTCCATCCGATGGCGGCTGCGTTCATGATGATGGCGTTCAGCGCCTGGCGGCCGTGGAGACCTTCGCTCTCGAAGCGGCGGGCGGAGGTGAATATCTCCACGGGGAAAAGGAGCCACTCTCCACTGTGACGCACGGTGTCGGCGAAACGCGTCTCGGCAAGCATCGGGGGATACGGCTCAAAGGGGCCGGTGTCAAGAAAAAAGGCGGTCCGCAGCATGAGTCCCTGGTCGCCGTGGATGCAGCCGGGGCGGTCCAACCGGGCCTTGCATTCATAATAGTAATAGGGGAGGGACGGTTCTGTCGATGAGCGGACAAAGCGGAGGGGAAACCGGCCGGCAACCCGGTCATGCCCCCTGTCTGCCGCTGTACCGGCCAGGAGGTCGAGCGCCGTACGCAGCGCGAGGCATCCGGCGAACCTCGAATCGGCGTGCAGGAAGAGCAGGGTAGGGGCGCTGCTCAAGGCGGCGCCGGCGTTCAATTGCCTTCCCCTGCCCCGTTCGCAGGAAGTCACGATTACCCGAAAGCCGGCTTCGTCGCCCAGACCGCGGGCCAGGTCGGCACTTCCATCGGCTGAGCCGCCGTCGCAGATGATCAGTTCGATGGCCGTCCTTTCCTGACCGGCAATGGTCTGAAAGAGTGCCGGAAGCAGGGCGCTTTCGTTAAGGACCGGAACGATGATCGACAGTTCCGGTGGAGACGTGTTCCGCTTCATGGCCTGTGTTCCCGGTGTTTCTGTGAGTAATATACACCTGAATCCGTGAGGCATTCAAGCCTCACTCGCTCGGAATGCCTCTGTCCTGGCCTATTCAGCCTGGTTCACCATCCCGGTGAGGTAGCTACGACAAAGCCGGTATGAAAGAGCATAAGTAATTAGGACCCCGGCATTTTCGCTCGTCTCGGCTTTCATGCTCATGGATTCAGTTACTATACATCTGAATCCTTGAGATATTCAAGAGGCAAGCGCACCGGCAGGAGAGGTTTAGAGATGATCATCTCCATTATCGCCGCCATGGCGAAGAACCGCGTTATCGGAAGGGATGGGGCGATTCCCTGGAACGTACCTGAAGACCTGCTGCGGTTCAGGAAACTGACCATGGGGCATCCCATCATCATGGGGAGGAAGACCTACGAACAGATCGGCCGGCCCCTGCCCGGGAGGTTGAACATAATCCTCACCAGGCGCTCCGCTTACCGGGCGCCGGGGTGCCTCGTGCGCCATTCCTTGGCGGATGCCCTGGCGGTCTGCGGCGCGGCCGACGAGGTGTTCATCTGCGGCGGCGGGGAAATCTACCGACAGACAATCGGCATGGCTGACAGGATCTATCTGACGATCATTGACGGAGAGCCCGAGGGAGATGTCCTGTTCCCGGCCATTCCGGCGGATTTCGTGGAGAAGGAGCACAGGGAAGGGATCGGAGGCTTCTGCACCTTTATTCTTTATCAGCGCAAACCGGGTTGAACTCCGTTGCCAAGCCGACTCCGTTTGAAGTAATATGATAAGCATGGGGGTTTGATTGCCGGTTCATGGCTGGGGCCTTTGTAATTTAATTGTATGAAAGGAAGCATGTGATGGCCAGTGAAGAGGCCGAACAACTGATAGCCAGGGGCCGGGAGGCACTGGACAACGACCATGAGTATCTGGCGTTGACCTGCTTCGAGCAGGCAATCCGCCTGGAATGGACACCCGAGGCCTGTTCCGGCCTTGCCTTCTGCATGGCAAGAATCAAGAGAAACTACCCCGAGGCGATCAGCCTGGCCCGCAAGGCGCTTGACGGAGAGCCGGAGAATCCGGTCCATTACAAATACCTGGGAGGGATTTATCTCCTTGCGGGTAACAACGAAGAGGGAATCAGGATATTGCGCCAGGGGCTCCAGTACGGCGAAAAGGTCTCCATCGTTCAGGAACTGGAGCGACTCGGTATCCGCAAGCCCCCGATTTTCAAGAATCTGCCGAGGAGCCATCCCCTCAACAGGTATACGGGTCTTTTTCTCGCCTGGATCGGTTTGCGCTGACAAGCTCCCCCATGCACTCGCAAATTCTCTCCATCGTGATGGCAAGGCAAAAAGCTCCAGATGCAAGGCTTGCGAAAGCCGAGGAATGAGGTGTACATCTAGGTACGCCGCAGTGACGAGGCTTGAGCGTAACGCCGCAGATGGACTTTTTTGCACAGCCATCGTGATTGACTATGCCGGCGGAGGGTGCTACCCTGTGGCTATGCAGAGTCTGAGTTGCGAGTCCGTTGTAATCGGCTCCATGGATTATGGCGAATCCGACAAGATCGTGACGCTTTTTACCCTTGAGCACGGCAAGCTCAGGGGAATCGCCCGCGGCGCGAAAAAGAGCGTGAGGCGCTTTGGCGGCTCACTGGAGCTTTTCGCCCGCTTGAAGCTCCAGATAACCCTGACTGAAGGCCTTGCCAGGATTCAGGGAGCGGATATCGTGACCGTCTTTCCCGGCATACGCGCCGATCTCGGGAAAATTGCCTGCGCGGGCTATGCCTGCGATCTGACCGATGCCCTGCTTCCCGAAGGTTTGAGCAATCCCCGTCTGTTCAGGCTGCTCGGTGCGTACCTGGATCATCTGGACCATTCTCCCGCCGATTCTTCCGACCGCCGCTTTTTCGAGATCAACCTGCTGAACGTGCTCGGCTACCGCCCTCTCCTGGAGGAGTGCGCGCAGTGTGCAGTCCCGCTTTCCGGCGGCGCATGGTTCAGTTTCGCCACGGCGGCATCCGGTCTCCTGTGCGGTCGGTGCGGCAGGGGGGGGAAACCGGTCGGTGCGGTCACGGTCAATCTCCTCATACGGACCCTGCGTACGGGGAAGTTCGGCGTGACGCCCTTTGCGCCGGCCGAGCTGGAGGAGGCGGGAGCGCTGCTCGATTCGGCCATAGCGGCGCATCTCCAGCGGCCCTTGAAATCGCTCGCATTTCTCCGGGAGATTGAGGTATCTGCTTCATGAACTACTGTCCGAAATATGTTGACCATGAGATAAAGGCGGGGTATTATCTCAAGTTCGATTTAATCCGTGAAGTTTGACACAAGGTACAAATGACCGAATCGGACGCAAGAAAACTGCCTCCCCAGAGCATCGAGGCGGAGATGTCGATCCTCGGCGGCATCCTGCTGGATAACGAGGCCATCAACCGGGCACTTGAGATGCTTGCCCCCGAGGATCTTTACCGGGAGAACCATCGCAAGATCTTCCGGGCGATGATCGACTTGAGCGAGCGGAACGAGCCGTGCGACCTGGTTACTCTAACCTCGATCCTGAAAAAGAAAGGCGAGCTGGAAGAAGTGGGAGGGGGCGCATATCTGGCCACCCTGGTCGATTTCGTGCCGACGGCCGCGAATATCGCCTACTACTGCAAGATCGTCAAGGAGAAGGGGCTTACCAGGCGGTTGATAAGCGCCGCCACCGACATCGTCACCCGTGGCTACGAGGATCAGATGGCGGTGACCGAGCTCCTCGACAACGCCCAGAAGGTGATCTTCGAGATCGCTGAAAACAAGCTGCGCCCGGCCTATTTCCCGGTCAGCTCCGTACTCAAGGACACGATCAGGAATATCGAGCTCCTCTACGAGAGAAAGGAGCATGTGACCGGGGTGCCGACCGGCTTCATCGATCTGGATGAAAAAACCGCCGGTTTCCAGCGTGGGGACCTGATCATCATCGCCGGGCGACCGTCCATGGGGAAAACCGCCTTTGCCCTCAATATTGCCCAGTACGCGGCGTTGCACAGCGACCAGAAAATCCCGGTGGCCATCTTCTCCCTGGAAATGAGCAAGGAACAGCTCGTGACCCGCCTGCTCTGCTCGGAGGCGCGGATCGACGCCAGCAGGCTTCGTACCGGTCATCTCGTCGACAATGACTGGGAAAAGCTTGCCCGCGGCGCGGGCAAGCTGCATGAGGCGCGGATATTCATCGACGATTCGCCGGCCATCTCGGTCCTGGAGATGCGCGCCAAGTGCCGACGCCTCAAGGCGGAGCACAAGATCGGCCTGATCATCGTCGACTATCTCCAGTTGATGCGCGGCGGCGCCAACCCCGAATCGCGCCAGCAGGAGATTTCCGAGATCTCCCGGTCGCTGAAGGCCCTGGCCAAGGAACTGGATGTGCCGGTGGTGGCCCTTTCCCAGCTTAATCGAAGCCTGGAGAACAGGACCGACAAGCGCCCCATGATGAGCGACCTGCGCGAATCAGGCGCCATTGAGCAGGACGCCGACCTCATCATGTTCGTTTACCGCGACACGGTCTACTGCGAGAAATGCAAGAACCGCGATCTCGTCTGTGAAGAAAACCACGAAAGGAATGCCGAGATAAACATCGGCAAACAGCGCAACGGCCCGACCGGCACGGTTAACCTGACCTTTCTGGGAGAACATACCAGGTTCGAGAACCAGAGCCCGAGAAGCGACAATTAAAAGACAGGCTGAAGGTAGAAGGCTGAAGGTTTCAAGCATTCAGCCCTCAACCACCGGCCTTATTTTGCGAGGTGTATAAATGATTCATCCAACAGCACATATCAGCCCCACCGCCAGGATAGCCGACGACGCCGAGATCGGCCCGAATGTCATTGTCGGAGAGCGTTCCACCATAGGCAGCGGCACCATTGTCATGGCCAATGCGGTGATCGGGCCGTGGACAACCATCGGCAACGGCAACAAA
>Ga0335080_10008524_pt1 | contig 10688 bp, 8 predicted proteins | sample Lox_Sample_34_FD_206720 | JGI IMG/M metagenome (GOLD analysis project Ga0335080, IMG submission 206720) | Soil microbial communities from Loxahatchee National Wildlife Refuge, Florida, United States - Lox_Sample_3.4 | ecosystem: Environmental > Terrestrial > Soil > Wetlands | place: USA: Florida...
GGCCTGCCGCTATTACGATGACATTCCCGCGCGAGCCATCGGGCGAGAACCATCAGCGCGGCTCGCCGCGATTCTCCCAGCTCCCCTGAAACGCCGCCCCGAGCGCATGAACCGGTACAGCGCCATTATCCTCGAGCGGATGAACCAGATGGGCTGGTGATGCAGGACGGACACTCGCGCGCGTCGCGAGTGCGTTAGAAGTTGCCGGGTGCTTTATTTCTCGTGCGTTCTTTGCGCGAGAAGTGAGGGCGGGCGCGCCGCAGGCCGAGTACCGCCCAAAGATTTCCCTTGACACGTTAATCGCGTAACTGTAAGGTTACGCAGTATGCGTCACCGTTTGGTTACATATTCATTGCGGCAAACGACGGAAGTCACCTTTCAGGCCCTGGCGGATCCCACTCGCCGAGCAGTGCTCGATCTCCTTCGCCGGGGGAGCCAGCCAGCCGGGCAAATTGCCGAAGCCTTTCCCATCTCCCGCCCGGCTATTTCGAAGCACCTTCGCCTGCTCCGCCGCGCACATCTGGTTCGCGAGCATCGGGAGGGGCGCCACCGGCTTTACGAACTCAATCCGGAACCGCTTCGCGCCGTCGATTCCTGGATCGAGCAATACCGCGTGTTCTGGGCAACCAGTCTCACCAACCTGAAGACCTTCGTCGAGGCTGAGTACGCGCGCGAAACCGAATCCGATCAATCCCGAAAGAAGAAATGAAACGACTCACTCAAGATAAGGAAAACGCCATGCCGAAAACGATATTTCTCCGCATCCTGTCGCTACTGATGCTCGCCGCCACGTTCACCGCCAGCGCCCTCGCGCAGACTGATGCCCAAAAGGCTTTTGCCTCCATCAAGAACATGCCCGGCACGTGGGAAGGGAAGGCTCTCGACGGGCGCGCCCTGCAAGTCAGCTTCAAAGTAGTTTCCGGAGGCTCGGCGGTCATGAGCGAAATCCTCGGACAAGGCCCCGAAGACATGATCTCGATGTTTCACATGGATGGGCCGAGCCGCTTGCTGATCACGCACTACTGCGGAGTGGGAAACCAGCCGCGCATGCAGGCTACGGTTTCGCCCGATGGCAAGACCCTCACGTTCAACTATGTTGACGCGACGAACCTGGCCACTCCCGATGCCGGCCACATGCAAAAACTGGTTTTGACGCTGCTCGACGAAAACCATCACACGGAGGATTGGACGTTTGTTGACCACGGGAAGGAGATGAAAGAGTTCTTCGACCTCCGACGCAAAATGTGAACGCTGGAAACGGGAAGATAGAAACTGGACGGGCAGTGCCTGCCCTGAGGCTGTCGAAGGGAGTGTCCGTCCCACGGGTTTCATCTCGAAACTACTTTTGACTTCGTTTGTGAGCTCGATAACAACAGGAGCACTTATGCCGACCATTACTACTCCCGATCTGGACGCGATCGTCAGCGAGATTCAAATTGCTGCGCCTGCCGAGCGCGTGTTCCAGGCCCTGACCGACGAAGTCCAACTCTGCCGCTGGTTCAGTTCTCCGGAGTGCCCGGCGAAATACTGGCGGATGGATGCGCGCCTCGGCGGCCGCTACGGTTATGCGACCAAGAAGGGATCATTCGAAGTGAACAACGTCCGCGAGTTCGAGTGTCATGGCGAGATCGTCGAGTACGATTCGCCGCGCGTCCTCGCCTACACGTGGATCGCGAACTGGCACGACGACAAGGCGAGTCGCACCGTCGTGCGCTGGGAACTGACTCCCCGGTCCGGTGGGACGCACGTGAAAGTCACGCACAGCGGTCTTGCCCAACTGCCAGTCGCGCGCAAGGACTACAGCGGGGGCTGGCCGGGCGTGGTGGAGATGCTGAAAAAGTTCGTGGAGAAATGAGAAAGGGGCCAGGGGTTAGGGGTTAGGCAAAGACTCCTGGCCATGCCAGAGTTTCAGATTCAAGAGGGACGCGGAGGTTTGTAACTCCTGACTCCTGACTTCTAACTCCTGACCACTAGCCCCTAGCCCGTGACCCAAAAAGGAGACTGCAATGGCGACCGCAACCATCACGCCCGATCAGGAGACCATCCTGGCGGAGATATTCATCGCCGCGCCGCCCGAGCGCGTGTTCGAAGCGATCAGTGACCCCAACCAGCTCTCGAAGTGGTGGGGACAGCCCAGTCTGTACCGCATCACCGAGCGGTCGGCCGATCTGCGTCCAGGAGGGAAGTGGTCCGCGGTAGGCGCGGGCGCCGACGGCAAACCCTTCCGCGTGGACGGCGAATATCTTGAAGTCGATCCGCCGCGCCGCCTGGTTCATACCTGGGTCTCCAGCTACGGAGGGCCGCAGAAAACCATTGTCTACTGGGACCTCGAGCCCCAGCCCATTCATGGTTTGCATCCGAGTGGTCCCAAGAAGGCCGGCACGGGAACGCTCCTCAAGCTCCGCCACGAAGGTTTTGTTGGCGATCCCAAGGGCGCCGTCAGCCACGGCGACGGCTGGAAGCGCGTCCTCGGCTGGATGCAGGCATTCGTGGAGCGCGGGGAAACCGTGGACTCGCGGAAGTAAGTCGCGGGCCGCGTTATTCGACGCGCAGAGCCTGGACAGGATTGACGGATGCGGCGCGGCGAGCGGGGATCATGCCTGCAACGCCAGCCGCGAGCACCAGAACGACGACCGGTACGGCCATGACGCCCAAGCTCACCGTATCGATCTCGTAGAGCTGTGCCTTGACGTAGCGGACGCAGAGCATGGCGACCGGCACACCAACGATGAGGCCGAGGAACGCTTGCGTCATCGCGCCGCGCATCACCATGCCGATGACGCGCGCGCGTTCGGCGCCGAGTGCCATGCGGATGCCGATTTCCGAGGTGCGTCGGACGACGGTGTACGCCGTGACGCCGTAGAGTCCGATTGTGGCCAGTAGAAGTGCCAGGCCACCGAAGAGTGAGATCAACTGTGCAATTAGACGACTGTCGTTGAACCGGTCGGCAATCTGCTGGTCGAAGGTTTGGAACTTGACGATTGTCAGATTGGGATTGATTCCGGAGAGCGTGCGCTGGGCCAGTTTCTCCATGTCGTTCATCGGATGATCTGCCTCGACGACGATGGCGCCGGCATAGAGCGAGGTATCAGTTTCGATCGGGTCCTTGTCGCTGGCCGGACGCTGCGTGATGGGCATGAAGAACATGGCGTGATCTTTCCACTGAACCGCGGTGTAGGTAGTGTCGTCGACCACGCCGACGATCTCGAAGTCGCCTGCGCTTTGCGGGCCCGGTGACCCAATCCTGTGGCCGATGGGGTTTTCGTCCGGTTTGAAGAACTGCTTCACGAATTCCTGGTTGACCACTGCCACCGGTGGTGTGGATAAGCGGTCCTGGAGCAAGACGCCGCGCCCCATCAGAACGTGCGTGCCGACGGAGTCGAAGTACTCGGCATTGCATTTAACAAAAGATGCGCCCTTGTTCGGATCAGGCTTACCCTGCACTTGGATGCTGGTGCCCCAGTTGTTGTCTTCCATGGGCGTGTAGGTGGCGATGCCCACTTTCACGATGCCAGGAATCTCGTGGAACTGGGCCTCCATCGTGCGATAAAGCGATTCAACCTGGGTTGTGGCGTATCCGGCGGCCTGTGGGTTGATGTGAATGATGTATCGGTTCTTCGAGTCAAGGTGCAGGTTGGAGGTCTCGAGCTTGTTGAGACTCTGCGCAAACAAACCGGCGCCGACGAGCAGCACCAGGGAGAGCGACGCCTGCAACACGACAAGACCGCGCTGTAACAGGGACGCTCCCGGGGCGACGGTGCGCGAGCCCGAGCGCAGCGCTTCTGCCGGCTGTGTCCGGGAGGCGATCCAGGCAGGTGCTACGCCGAACAGAATTCCGGTGAGAAGCGAAAGGGCAAACGCAAAGCCGACCACCAGGGCTGAAGGAGCGGCATCAATGGGGAGGTTCTGGGCTCCGGGGAACGCCATCGCCAGCAGCATGTGCGCTCCCGCATACGCCACGGCCAGGCCCACGGCGCCGCCGAGAGTGGCCAGAAGAACGCTTTCTGTGAGCAACTGCCGGATGATGTGGGAACGTTGCGCGCCCAAAGCAGTGCGCACGCACATCTCCCCTCGGCGGCTCATGCTGCGGACCAGCAGCAGGTTGGCGATGTTGGCGCAGGCCACGAGAAGAACCAGCGCGGCGACCCAGCTGAGGAGATGTAGTTGCGACTTGGCGTCGTCCTGTAACTGCTGGATGCCGCCGCCTCCAGGTGTGAGAACGACATGGGTGCGGTCCAGAAATGTCCTGGCTCGTTCGTTCGAAAACACTTTGAAGTTTGAGAACTGCTGGCGAAGCAGGGTGCTCGCCTTCGCTTGCACGGCGGAGAGCGAGACGCCCGGTTTGACCCGGCCGACGACGTAGACCCATTCCACCTCTGGATCGTGCACGTAGGAAACACTGAAGATCACTGCCATTGACTCGATCGGCAAATAGAAATTGGGTGGGTTGCTGGTAAGCCGATCGCCGTAGTAGCCCTTCGGTGCAATGCCGATAATCGTGACCGGCTGCGTGTTGATGAGGAACGTGCTTCCGACGACGCTGGGATCCGAGCCATAGTCGTGCGCCCACGTGTCGTAACTCATCACGGCGGTAAAAGCCGCGCCCTTGGTGTCGTCGGCGTCGATAAATAAGCGGCCGGCGGCGGGCTGAAGTCCAAAGGTGCGAAAATAATTGCCCGAGACAAATTCACCCATCATCGATTTGGCAACGGTCTGCGGGCCTTCGCGACGGGCGGTCAGGGGCCGGTAATCGAAGCCGGATTCCATCGCGGCGAGTTCCTCAAACTCCGGCAGTTCCTTCTTGAACATGAGATACGTGTCGGTCGAGAAGAGAGCATAATCGCCATTGTCGTTGTAGCCGGAATTGACGCAGCAATCGTTCGTGTCGCCGATGCGGACGAGAGTCTTGGGATCGGTCACGGGCAGATTGCGCAAAAGGATGGCGTTCACCAGCGTGAAGATCGCTGCATTGGCGCCGATGCCCAGAGCTAGGGTAAGAATCACGGTGATGGTGAAGCCCGGCGCCTTGCGCAACTGGCGAAATGCGTAGGTAAGATCCTGGATCAAAAGTCTCATGCGTCTCCCCCCACAGAATGGCATGCGTCATCGAACATTCGCAGTTGCTGGTGCTCCCGACGCTGCGCAGGAGCTCGAGATCCTTCGCTCCGCCTGAAGAACGGCTGCCCTCAGGGTGACAACGCGGTTGTTACGTAAGCGCGGAATCCTCATTCGACTACGCACCTGGCGTGCCGTCCTGACGACCAATCTAACATGGGCATCGGGATCAAAACCAAGATCAAAAACTCGACGGAGAGAGCTGCCCTGAGCCCGTCGAAGGGGGTGCCCGTTCCACACGTGGTTTGCTCGTGCGCAGGCTCACGCCACCGCGTGCGATCAGTCACCGACCACGGAATTTCTGGGATATAGAAAAGTAGCGCTTGTGCATATGAGAATGCGCGATGTTTCGCTCGGTGATCGGTTGTTTCTGGCGCTGCCGGCGCTTCTAGCCGCATTCGTCTTCGCGCTGCTCATCTGCTTCGCCGGGCGCTATGGATTTCATTCCGACGAACTTTATTTCCTCGCCTGCGCTGAGCATCCCACGTGGGGCTACGTCGATCTCCCGCCACTGCTTCCATGGCTCACCTGGTTCGTCATGCACACGCTCGGCGCATCGCTCACCGCAGTGCGTCTCTATCCCGCACTGGCCACGGCAGGCACGGTGGTTCTCGTAGCGCGACTCGCATCCGAGCTGGGCGGTGGGCGACGCGCGGTGATTACTGCAGCCCTGCTGTCAGCGATCACTCCCGTGGCCCTCGCCTTCGGACACATTCTCAGCACCAACGCCCTCGACATGCCGCTGTGGACCGCCGCCGTGCTGCTGCTCGTCCGTATCGAGAAGACCGCGAACCCGCGACTGTGGCTCGTCTTCGGAGCCGTCGCAGGCGTGGCTCTTATGCACAAATACAGCCTCGCGTTCTACCTGGCGGCGCTTGCTGCCGGGATGCTGCTTTCAGCATGGAGACGGTGGCTCCTCAATGGCTGGTTCTGGGGCGGAGCCGCCATCGCTCTCGCGATCACGCTGCCCAACATCCTGTGGCAGGCGCATCGTCAATTTCCATTCCTGCAGCTGCAGCACAATATCAACGCCAATCACCGCACCGTCATTCTTTCGCCGCTGGAGTTCTTCTATGCGCAGGCGCTGCTGGTCAATCTTCTGAGCATCGCCTTTGTCATTGCAGGCGCCGTCTTCTTTTTTACGACGCCCATGAAGCGCTTTCGAGCTCTCGGCTGGACGTTTATTGCCTACCTTCTGCTGATGTACATGCTCCACGCCAAGGACTACCTGGTCACGCCCGTCTATCCGGCCATGCTCGCCGCCGGAGCGGTCGCCGTTGAAAGCTGGTTTTCCAGCAAATGGAGTCGCCGCCTCGTCGCCGCGTATGTCATCGCGGCCTGCGCGCTATCCGCGCTCATGTTACCGAGCTTCGTCCCGGTTCTGTCGATCGATGCCTACGGGCGCTACAACCAAATCATGACGCTGCACCGGACCGAAGCCGAACACAACACGCACGCCGCGATCCCGGACTACTACAGCAGCTGTTTCGGATGGCAGGAGCGCACAGAAGCCGTGGCGCGCTACTACAATGCTCTCCCCGCGGAAGAACGGCAGAAGACGGCTATCTTCGGTCGTTTCTACGGACAGGCCGGAGCCATCGATCACTTCGGGCCCGCACTGGGTTTGCCGAAAGCGATCGGCAGTCACCACTCTTACTGGTATTGGGGAAGCCGAGGCTACGACGGCGAAAGCGTCATCGTTCTCGACGGCGACCCGGAGTACTTGCGGCAACACTGCGCTTCGGTAGTGCTGGTTGCCGATCCCAAGGTCCGGTGGGCGCGTCCCGACTGGGAAAGACCCATCTACCACTGTCGCAATCTCGACCGCGATCTCACCACCGTGTGGGACTCCTACCGGCACTTCGACTAGATCCCGCCGCCGGGATTCAGAACTTCGTGTTGAGCTAAAGCCGGAGCGGTAGAGTCGAAAGTCAGTACCATCATTCCCGAACAGCAATTGATTTCGAGTCTCGCCAAGAAAATTGAACCCGAGCCGGTGAGCCAGTTTCTCGTGATTTTGCGTTCTTACCAATAGCGCCCAAGTGCTTTCTCAAGACTTGAGCCTTCGAGGAACTCCCATGCGCACCCTATTCGTCGATCGCCAGTCCCGGTCGCTGGCCGCCGTCGTGTGTCATCTTTGTTGCCTGCTGGTGCTGAGCGCCGCGGCACTGCCACAATCCGCGGTATCTGCGATCCCGCCGATGATCAAGTTCAGCGGTGTCGTCAAAGACGTCCAGGGCAAGCCGCGTACTGGCGTCGTTGGCGTCACCTTCGCTCTTTACAAGGACGAGCAGGGTGGAGCTCCTTTATGGCTGGAGACGCAGAATGTGACAGTCGACGCGCAGGGCCGCTATTCGGTCTATCTGGGGGCCGCGACGTCGGCAGGCGTGCCACAAGAATTGTTTGTTTCGGGCGAGGCCCGCTGGCTGGGCGTGCGACCGGAAGGGCAGGCGGAGCAGCCGCGAACGCTGCTACTCAGCGTGCCCTATGCCATGAAGGCTGGAGACGCGGCAACAATCGGGGGATTGCCGCCCTCCGCCTTCGTGCTGGCTGTGCCGGCGGGGAACGCCTCGCCTATCGCCGCAACGGCCAGCCCGAGTGCCCTGCCTCCGGCGTCGAGCGTGACGACCGCGGGCGGCACGGTCAACGCCGTTCCGCTCTGGAGCACAGCGACTGACATTGAGAACTCGGTCATCAGCCAGACCGGAAGCGGCACAACGGCAAAGATCGGAATCAACACCAGCACTCCGACGACGACTCTGGACGTGAAGGGCGCAGCCACTGTCCGCGGCGCGCTTCTGCTGCCATCCACTGGCGCGGCGACTGCAGCGGCAGGGAAGAACTCGCAGCCGCTTAAATTCGTGGGCTCCGCGTTCAACAGCGGGACGAGCACTCCTGTGAATCAGACTTTCCAGTGGCAGGCGGAAGCCGCTGGAAACAATACCGCCAATGCGTCCGGGACCTTGAGCCTTCTGTACGGGCTGGGCACGGCCGCGCCCACCGAGACGGGGCTGAAGCTAGGCAGTAATGGCCTACTGACTTTTGCCGCGGGACAGACCTTTCCTGGCGCGGGGACCATCACCGGTGTAACGGCTGGGACGGGTCTGACCGGCGGAGGCACGGGCGGAAACATCACGCTGAACCTCGACCCAACGAAAGTGCCGCAGCTGGGCACCGCCAATCTGTTCACCAACAATCAGACCATCACCGGAAACCTGAACGCCTCGGGCACGGTCACCAGCAGTGTCGTGAATGCCACGTCGGGGTTCAATCTGCAAGGATCCGCGTTCGCGTATGGATCTTCTGCGACCAACCTTTTCCTCGGATTCGGCACCGGGAATACCAGCGCCACCGGGACGCTTAACACCGGCGTCGGCGTCGCCGTGCTGCCCGCGCTGACCACCGGAATCGGCAACGTCGCACTGGGCTGGGATGTCCTGTCGAACAATGACATCGGAAGCGAGAATACCGCCACGGGTAGACTCGCTCTCCAACTCAATACGAAGGGCAGCACGAACGTCGCCAATGGCGAGCGTGCGCTGCAGAACAACACGATCGGAGACGACAACACCGCCGTCGGCACGGCTGCGCTGGTCTACAACACAACGGGCAACGGCAACACGGCCCTGGGTATCTTTGCCGGGCCTGACCAAAGCACCCCGAACCTCACCAACTCGACGGCGATCGGCGCCAATGCGCTGGTCACGGCCAGCAACAGCCTGGTGTTGGGAAGCATCAATGGAACCAACGGAGCCGTGGCCGACACTTTTGTCGGCATCGGCACGACCGCGCCGGCTGCAAAACTGGACGTGCACGGCAACGCCAACTTCACCGGCCTGATTACATTCGCATCCAGCCAGACGTTCCCCGGAACAGGAACGATCATGGGGGTGACCGCGGGAACTGGCCTGACGGGAGGCGGCACCAGCGGCAACGTCACCGTGAACCTTGATACGAGTAAAGTTCCGCAACTGAGCACGGCAAATACATTCACGGGAAACCAGACGGTGAATGCGAACTTGACCTCGACCGGCGTAGTGTCGGCTGCGAGCTATCAGATCGGGAGCAATTTATTCGCCTCCGGCAACGCCACCACGAACAACGTCTACCTGGGATTTGCCGGCAACAAAACGACGACTGGTTACGGAAACACGGGCGTGGGTGGGCAAGCGCTGGTGGCGGAGGCCTCGGGGATCAACAATACCGCGGCCGGACAAGCTGCTCTTCCCGCGAATACTTCCGGCAGTGACAACGTGGCCATGGGCGTGGACGCACTCCAAGCGAACACTCTGGGTAGCGGCAATACGGGAATCGGGGTGATTGCGCTGGCCAACAATACCGGGGGAAGCAACAACACTGCTCTGGGTTTTGGCGCGGGACCGGACCTGAGCCATCCGAGCCTTACGAATGCCACCGCGATCGGCGCCAACGCCGTGGTCAGCGAGAGCAACGCCCTCGTGCTGGGAGGGACGGGCTTAAGCGCAGTGAACGTCGGGATTGGCACGGCGACGCCAGCTTTTCCATTGCACGTGAACGGTGCTGTGCGGGCCGAAACAGGGCTTTACCTGGGCGGGAACGCCCCGGTCGCAGTCGATGCGCCGGGCGTCCCCGGCGGCCGGCTTACGATTCTGGCGAACGGAAACGTGGGGATTAACAATCCGAGCCCGACAACGACCCTGGACGTGCATGGGAACATTGACGCCTCTGGCAGCCTCATTGGTGGCAACCTGAACGTTTCGGGCGGCGGCGTGATCAATGGCGGCCTCGTCACCAGCGCAGGAATCACGACTGGCGCAGGCGTCGGCGTCGGCGCAGGACTCAGTGTCACTGGCAATACCACCTTGAGTGGCAGCCTGCAAATCAAGGGTGACACGCCCATGAATGCCGCGCCACACATGTACCTCACCGGCTACACGCAAGGCCCGGTGTCGGGAGATACGATTTACCAGCCCATTTTCCTGATTCCTTCGAGGAGTATCCTGATAACCCGCATGACAGTTGCCGGTGATCCCAATGGCTGCTCGGCAAATCCCATCACGTTCTCGATCGAAAACGAGAACACCACACCTTGGGTGAACCTGTTCAGCTTGAATCTGCCGGCTTCGGGATTTACGGTTGATTCGGGCTCACTATCCATTCCCGTTTCCAGCGGAACGAACTTAGGCGTTGTGTTCGACCCACCACTTTGCAATATCGGCGCCAGTGCACCGACAAATATTTCCATCAGCGTCGAGTATGTGATGCAGTAGGCGGAGTCATTCGACAATCGGAACTCAAACCCGAGCTGGCGTCGCAGATAAGGCGGCCGTCGTAGCGTACTAACTAAGCCGTAACCTGTATGGACACCAGCTCGGGGGTGCACTGGGAAGTTTCGAGAGATTTGGCGGCATCCTCGGCCGTGAATTTGCCCATGAGTAGTGCCAGCTTTCGGTTGGTCGTCATGTGTATGGGAATCCGGTCCAACCGCTGCACATATTCCGGGGCCCGCGTACCGCGCCGGTTCACTTTCACGATGAATTTGATGTTCTTCATATTTAGCTCCTTAACCTGAAGTTTGAGGAAACGTGAACACG
>Ga0335080_10008525_pt1 | contig 10687 bp, 5 predicted proteins | sample Lox_Sample_34_FD_206720 | JGI IMG/M metagenome (GOLD analysis project Ga0335080, IMG submission 206720) | Soil microbial communities from Loxahatchee National Wildlife Refuge, Florida, United States - Lox_Sample_3.4 | ecosystem: Environmental > Terrestrial > Soil > Wetlands | place: USA: Florida...
GGTCTCGACCGTTCCGCCGCGCCTGCTGCTTTATTCGATCCTGGGCGCGATTGCGGTAATTCTGGTTGTAGCTGTTGCGATGTTCTTTCACGTGCGGTCGGAAGACGATGGGTTGACCGCAGCTCCGCGAGCGGTGAAAAGCGAAAGTGAGCCGCCCGCGCCAGCTCCGGCTCCAGTGCAACAGGCCCAACCTGCGCCTGTGCCCGTCCCGCCGGTTACCGAGCCAGAACCGAATCTGACGGTGCGGCAGGTCCCCAAGCGCGCGGCAAGAAACCGCCCGGCTCCAGCGGCAGCACCGGTGGTGATTCCGGGCATCGCACTCATCGATTCGACTCCCCAGGGCGTGCAGTTTGAACTCGATGGAAAAAACGATCCGTCCTGGATAACGCCCTTCAGTGTGACAGGGCTTGCCCCCGGCAAACACTTCGTGTCGGTGAGCAAATCCGGATACGCCTCCGAAGTCCGTTCGCTGGAAGTGGTATCCGGCGGGAAAACATCGCTGGTGTTCCATCTCGCGCCGGTCAATGCGCTTGTGGTTGTGAATAGCACTCCTGCGGGCGCGGACATTACGCTCGACGGCAAGCCGACTCACAAAGTTACACCGGCCCAATTCGCCGTTGAAAAAGGCGCGCATACGCTTATCTTGAAAAAACAGGGATACCTCGACGAAACAACCACCGCCGATCTTGGTCCCGGTCAAAACTTCCAGTATGCCCCCGCGCTAAAGGCGCTCGGAGATTCCGAAGCCATCCGGCCCGTGGGCCGGTTCAAGAAGCTCTTTGGCAACGGAGGCGAGAGCACCGCGGGTATGGGCGCTGTGAGCATCCGCACCAAACCCAAAGGCGCACAGGTTGTCATCAACCAGCGCATCATGGATAAAATGTCGCCGATGGAAGTAATGATGGGGCCGGGGAATTACGTGATCGACATCACACTCACCGGTTTCAAGCCGGTGCATAGAATCATCAGCGTGGAAAAAGACGGCAAGGTCGCCATCGACGAAACGCTGGAACGCGAGTAGGGGAACATCCGACCAGGCGGGCCCGGCATTACGGGCGGTGGGTCTCGCATCTGGGTTGCGTCAGCGACACCCCAGCCGGGGAAAAAGGGCCTCCCCTTGAGGCTTACCTCCGATTAATGCAATGTCTCGTTCAGCGCCCGTCTTCTCGGACGCCCCGGGTGCGCGCTCACGCTCCGGAACCGGTGGTACAGCCCGTGCAGGTTCTCGCTCAACAGCCGCACCACCTGCATGCAAAACTCCTGGTGACTGTCGAGCAGTTCCACCAGGCTCTTGCGTGCGATGAAGGCGGCGGCCGTTTGTTCCTCGGCTTCCGCCGTCACGCGGTAGCTGTCGCCGGACAGGCTCTCACTCAGTCCCAGAATCGTTCCCGCTCCCGCCACTTCCAATAACTGGCTTTGCCTCTCGATGGACGGCAAAAGCACGCGAACGGCTCCCTCTTCCACCACGTAGATTCCGACGGCCATCGTACCCTCGCGATAGAGCGTCGCTCCTTTGGGAAACACGCGCGGAGTCATCATCGGCCGCAGGGCTTGCTCGAGCTCCTGACTCAACCGTGCGCGTGTAAATTCGGAAGACACTGCTTCACTCCTTCCCTCATGTATCTCAACATCCTGCGCCTTCCGCTCTCCGCGGGCAGTGACGCGAATCACATTGTAAGGAGATGTCCGCCGCGCCGGCAGCGGGCGAAGACGAGGGGTGGATGCTCGCCGCCGTACTCCCCGGCGGCAAGCTGATGCGCTGAAAAACCTGCCTTTGCGATTTTGAGAGAAGTTGGACTTCAGGAGCGTGAACGGGAAAGCGTCAAAGCCGCCGAGCCCCTCGGCTTCCTACTGAGCTTTGAAGTTGATCGTGATCTGCGTCTGAACCTCGACCGGTTCACCGTCCAGATAGTACGGCTTGTATCTCCACTGCCGCACCGCTTCAAGCGCAGCCGGGGCAAGCATGAAAGGACCGCTTACCACCTTCGGATTTACGACGCGGCCTTCCTTGTCAACCGTGGCTTCGATTTGGACCGCGCCTTGCGTATGCGTCATGAGCGCGTTGCGCGGATACTGGGGCTCCACGCGCTTGATGAGCAGTCCCTGCGACACACCCTGGGAAAGTCTGATCTTCGCCAGCGAAGGTTTCGCTGCCACGGAACTGGCGGTCAGCACTCCGCTCAATCCATTCTGGCTGGGTGTAACGACATCCAGCGGGCCGGGGAGCTGCGCCGAAGCTTCCTCGTTTTGATTTTGCGTTTGGGCGCGAGTGCGTGCGGTCGCCCCTGATTTCACCAGGATCGGTGCGGCGCCCGACTTTATCTCTGGGGATTCGGAGGGTGCCGAGGCTTGAGTTGGCGCAGAATGAGTCGACGGTGCCGGCGCCGAGAACACCGGCGTGGTAGAAGTTTGCGTTGTCGAAGAGGTGTTGACCGGCGAGTGGTTGGGCTGCGTCGATGAAGCCTGACGGCCGGTTACGGCCGGCGAGGTCAGAGGCTGCGCCGGCGTGGAAAGGCTGGACCCCGCATCGGGCGGCGCTTGTGGCGCGCTAGCGACCGGTACCGGAGAGGAGGGCGACTTCCCGAATTTCGTCCATCCAAAATACCCTCCTATGACTAGCAAGACCGCCACCGCCCCGACAAGAATCTTCTGGCTGCTTGCGGGCCGGGAAGAATGCTCGGTCTCCATCGAAAACGTTGGAGCCGGGATCGCGGCCGCCTTGGTCAAAGACTCGGCCGTGGGCAACCAATCCGCATCTTCAGCGAACTCTTCCCGCTCTTCTTCGTAAACCGGCTGCTGCGCTGACGCGGCAACTTTGGCCGGAGCCGGCGCTGCCCCTGCCGCTGTACCCTGCGTCTTTGTGTTTGCGTTGACGGTGGGCGCTGCGGCGGGTCTGGAGGCATCGAGTCTGGCGGCAATTTGTTCTGGCGTGAGCGGTCGGGCCGGCGCCAGGGGAAAAGACACCTTGGCAGGCGTAGCCGGCGCTTGGCCGACGGGAACCGTGCTGCCGATTGACGTCCACGGCTTGATTGGTAACCCAGGAGTGATCCCGGGTGTTGCTTCGCTATTGGCAAATGCTGGGTACGGCATCGCTTGCGCGGCCGTCTCGGAAGGATTCTCGCCGGGTCTATATTGAGATCCAGAGGTCTGAACGCTCGCCACCGGTGCTGCTGCCATGGTTGGGTTCGTCAACGCAAAGGAAGATGCACTCGAATGTGCCGCCACACCCGGAACAGAGTTTGCTTGGCCTCCAGCACTGGCGTCAGTTCCTTTGCGCAAGAGTCCGCGCGCCACGCGCAGCGTTCCCTTTGCCGCCTCAACATTAATGGGCTTGGTAAGGACGAGGTTCGCGCCCATCCGGTAAGCCTTGGCCACGCCCACTTGTCCTTCCACGAGTCCGATCGCAAGCGATCCCTGATTAAACGTGGAGTTGCGCGCACTCTTGATCATCAAAGACGCGCCTTGCTCGTTTTCGCAGTCGATGACGACCGCGTCGTAGTGCTGCGCCATCAAGTTCTTAACGGCAGCAAAAGGATCGGTAACGGCCGAAACCGAGAATTCCAATTCGCTGAAAAGCTGGCTTACAACCCGGGCGAGTTTCTCATCCGTGCAGAAAAGTAAAGCTTGGTAACCCATGATGAGCCAATCGTAGGCAGGCCCGTAAGTACCGGCAAGTTACGGGCGTAATCTCCCGGCGCACGATTTTTGTCGATCGCGCGGGAAATCGGACTGGGCCCAACGTCACCAGGATGGTGAATTAGTGCTGTGGCGGTGGCGATTTGGGTGCTGTCGGAGCTGAACTCGATTTCGACCCGGACGAAGATGCGGGATGCTCGACCACATTCGGTGAGAGGTCAATGCGCGTCACTCCGGACTTCGGCAGAACCACGGCAGGCTGTGCCGGCGTGCCCGCAGCGGACGGGGCAACACTGGATGGCGCTGACGACGCACCGGTCTTGGCGGCCGGCTGCTGACCGGAAGTGGTTGACGCCGATGCCGGGATACTGGATGGCGCCGTCACGACCGGTGAAGAAGCCGTGCCTGACACGGCATTCGGATCGGTCCCGGCTGGCTGAGAAGACGATGCGGCACCCGGCGTGATCGTCGGGAGGGGAACTCCCGGACTGGGTTTCGGGCCCTGGGCACCCGGTCTTACAGGAGCCGGAGCCGGATGTTGCTGCGGTTGAGGCGCCATTCCCAGGCGGACAAGAAGCTGATTGATTTGTGACTTGGCCAGCGCCTGGAATGCGGGTTCATAGGTCCACGCGGCGTAGAAGCCACCGCCGGCAACTACGAGCACGAGAACCGTGATGAGCAGCCCGTACGACTTCTGCCCAGGCTTGTTCGCACTCTTCGGTTCGCTCGCCGTCAACTTGTCTCCGCGGTCAGGAGTCGACGAAATGAACGCCGGCGAAGGTTTCACCGCCGCTTTAAAATCGTCCGCTACCAGAGATATCGCGGCCGGTGTCGTTTGTGCGTCGGGCGTTGCCTTGAATTCTTCCGGTTCAGACAACACGGGATCCTTCGCCGAAGTACGAGCCGCTGCCCGTGCCGACGCTTGGGCTAGCGTCCGGGGCGCTGCACTCGCGGCAGGCTCCTCAACCGTCGACGGGGACTCCTCTTCGACAATTTCCGGCTCCTCTACTGTTGCATTCATCGACGTGGGTCCGGTTGGCGCGGATGCGATCGGGGCGGGTACCGTGGCAGCAGATGCTGTTGCCGCGGAAGGTGATAGAACCGGATCCGAGTACGACGTCAACGCAGGACCGGCAGCCGCGCTTGCGGCAAACGCCCGTTCTTGCGGCGCGGCGTCCGCGGCCTCATCGGCCGTGGAGTGCGCGGTCAGCGTGACCACACTTTCTTGCGCGGTAGCGGGTGTCGCGGACTGTGCAGTGTCGGCAGAAGTCCCCTCGCCCTGCAACGAGTCTTCCTTTTTTACCCGGCTGATGGCGGTACGAATCGTAATGCGCGCCTGGTCCTTGGCCACCGGCTTGGTCAGAATCAGCTCCGCGCCCAAACGAAAAGCGGTCGGTAGTCCAGCGCGGCCATCCACAACGGCCACGGGCACGGGGCGGCCGCCTCCCTTGCGATTGCGGCACACATCGAAGATAAGTTTCGCTGCAGGCAGGTTCTCGCAATCGACGAGCACGAGATCGAAGCGATTGGAATTCAGCTTCTGCGCGGCGGACGCGCCATCGAGCGGGCGCTCGCAGGTAACGGACATTTCTTCGAGCACGGATGTGATGGCGCTGACGGCCTGATCGTCGGGCGATAGCAAAAGTGCGAGAGGCATGGCTCTCTTATGCTAGGAACGCCGGTGCAAGCCCGCAAGTTACATTAGTAAGTAGTGCAGGCTCGGCAAAACGAGAGCCGGAAATAGATGCGCGGGCACCCGCCCGGGATTGTGGATGGCAATGGAAACCATGTCCACGTCTCAGGCTGGTTTTTTCGCAGCGGGCGATTCCGGCGGAGGATAAGGAATCGATCCACGGAACGAAGCTTTGTCCGCAGGCGCGAAATCGGGAAAGGGCAGCTGATGCTGATCGCGCCACTCCTGGACCTGTTTTTCCGCAGCAGCGCCTTTGTCGTGATCCAGGCCGGAATCCCGGGTCAGGTACAAAGTTTGCGACGGGTACGCAATGGCAGTGCCCGAGCGGCCGACAATCTCGCTGATCCGCAGCAGGAGGTCTTCGCGAATGGCGGCGAATTCATCCGCGTTGCAGGTAAGTACGTAGGCCGAAACTTCCAGCCGCAGCGCGCTCGGATCGAAGTTAGCGAATCGAATGCTGGCGGTCTCAGGCTCAACTTTCGGGTGTTGGTAGAGCAGGCGTCGTATCTCCGCGAGCAAGTAGCGCAGTTGGTCTGCCGTAGTCTCACTGCGGATCGACAGCACGGGATTAAAAAAAATCTTGTCGCGGCGCGTGTAGTTCTCAATGGTCATGGTAGCTAGCGTGCCGTTTGGAATCGAGAGTTGAGTGCGGGCGTCTGTGCGCACTCGTGTTGAGCGCAGGCTGATGTCTTCCACGGTTCCGGTGCGGTCGCCGAAGCGGCAATAGTCGCCCACGCGGATGACCTCGTCAGCCAGCAAGGAAATTCCGCCGAAAAGATTTTCGAGCGTTTTTTGCGCCGCGAACGCGATGGCGATTCCGCCGATGCCGAGCCCCGCAAGGACGGTGGTCAGGTTGAAGCCGAGAATCGCCAACACGGACAGAACGCCAAGCACCACCACCAGCGCCGATAGCATGCGCTCGCCAAGCACCATCAGCGTCCCGGTCCCACGGCGTCCGACGGCGATCGCGTGCGTGCGCAGCCGCTGCATGGTGACGCCGGTGACCCGCAGCAAAAACCAGAACATGCCGACGCAGACAAGCACGCCGATGGTGCGGCCATAGTAAAACCGGGTAAGCAAGGGCAGGCCAAAGTAGTGCGCAATGATGCGGTGCGAGACCGCCGCGAAGCACAAGAGAAGGGGCATCGAAACGCGGCGGTAGGAGTGAAGATCGGGGCGCTTCTTGTATTTAAGATAAAGATGCCGTGGAATAGCCAGAAAAAGGACGATTGCCCAGCCCGCCAGCACGGCCGCCGGAATCGCGATCAGGAGACCGAGCCACTGCCAGAGCGGCATCCCCAAAAAAACATTCTTGACCAGGCTCTGCGGAAGTTTGGTCTCGACCTGGTGCGCCTCGACCGTCTCGTCAAGATCGGGGACCTTGGCAAGGGTGGCCGAAGAAAAGAGCCAGATCTTTCCGGCGTTCGGATCGGTGACTCGCACCAGTACAACGGGCACGTCGCTGTCCGCGCTTTCATTGCTAACCGAAAATACGCCAATCGTCTGCTGCTCCGGACCTCCATCGTCTGCACTGCCTTCGGGACTGCTGCTGATGCGGCGCAGGCTCCCGACGAAGGAATGGTCCATCAGATTCTTGAGCTTGCTGGCGAGGTCGGCGCCCTGAGACTGGCGGCGCGCCGAGCTCATTTGCAGGTAATCGGCCGCCGCCTGGTAATTTCCCGATTGCGCGTTCTGCAGAAATCCAAGGACCGTGCCAGAGGGCGTTTCCCGTCCCAGCGGATCGGCGGATGTCGATGGCGAATTCTTCGGGGGCGTGCCCAGCAGGCTGGTCACAGACTGCCCGGCAAGGCCAGATGCTAATGCGGTGAGAATAAGGATAACGAGCGCAAATCTCTTCATCTCGACAAAATATTGAATCAACCGCGCTCTGATATGGCCCTCTCTCAAAATCCTGATCCTGAGCGGAGCACGATTGAGCGAAGCGAAGATCGCGCGCAGTCGAAGGATCCCTTGCATATTACCCGGACCACCACAACGCATGGCAGTCTCTCCAGCCCGGCTCCTGAGATGGTCCCGCGTCCGAAACCGCGGGCGGATGTTATCACCTCTTCGGCCGATAGATATCCGTTGCCTGCCCGTAGAAAATCTCCGCCGATTCCATCATCGTTTCCGACAGCGTCGGATGGGGATGGATCGTCATACCGACATCGGCTGCGAGCGCGCACATTTCGATGGCGAGGACTCCCTCGGCGATCAGATCGCCGGCGCCCACGCCGACGATGCCAACGCCCAGCACGCGCTCCGTCTTCGGATCGATGATGAGCTTGGTCAGCCCCTCTGGCCGATCAAGCGTGATCGCGCGGCCCGATGCAGCCCATGGAAACTTGGCGACCGAGACTTCGCGGCCTTGTTCCTTGGCTTGAGTTTCCGTCAGACCAGCCCAGGCGATTTCGGGATCGGTAAAAACGACCGCAGGGATCGCATTCGGCTCGAACGCGACCTTGTGTCCAGCAATCGCTTCCACTGCAGTTCGTCCTTCGTGCATCGCTTTGTGCGCCAGCATCGGTTCGCCGGCAACGTCGCCGATTGCGTAGATCGACGGATCGGCCGTTTGCCGCTGCTCGTTGATTTCGATGAAGCCCTTCGCGTTGACCTTGACTTTCGTTTTGTCGAGGCCGGGGATTTCGGAATTCGGTCGGCGGCCGACGGACATGAGTACACGATCGAAGACTTGCTCGTTCTCTTTTACGTCGGGACCTTCGAGGGTGACACGGATTCCGGTCTTCTCGTCTTTGAGACTTTTAACAGTCGTATTGAGCATGATCGACGAGAACAGTTTCTCCAGTCGCTTGTGCAGCGGAAGAACGAGATCGCGGTCAGCGCCCGGAAGAAGACCGGGCATCATTTCGACGCAGGTCACTTTGGTTCCAAGCGTAGCGTAAACCGAACCGAGTTCGAGTCCGATATAACCGCCGCCAATGACAAGCAGAGTCTTCGGAACATCGGCGAGATCGAGCGCGCCAGTCGAATCGATCAAACGCGGACTCTCGATCTTCAGGCTAGGAATAACAGTAGGACGGGAACCCGTTGCAATGACTATGCGGTCGAAGGTCAACGTCTCTTCGCCGCCGGCTTGGCTCTTCGTAACCTTGAGCGTCGTCGAATTGACAAAAGAGGCCTTGCCTTGAATAAAGCTCACCTTGCGTTGCTTCGAGAGTTGACCAAGTCCTCCCGTCAGTTTGGTAACAACACCTTCTTTCCAACCGCGCAGCTTGGCGACATCAATCTTGGGAGCGGCAAACTCAATGCCCCAGTTCTTCGCATGCTCAGCTTCCTGAAGCAGCTTCGCAACGTGAAGCAATGCCTTGGAAGGAATGCATCCGCGATAAAGGCAAACACCGCCCGGATTTACTTCGGGATCGATAAGCGAAACTTTCATGCCAAGGTCGGCTGCGAGAAATGCTGCAGCGTAGCCGCCCGGACCTGCGCCAATTACGGCCACACGGAGATTGGAGTTATCTGTCATTTCCCTTTAGTCCTTAATTCAAGAGTGCGATGAACAAAAGCACGTTCGACGTCATCTAGTTATTGGTGCGCGTGGAAGTTCGCCACCGAGCCATGGGCGTCTGTCGGTTCTTTGAGCGACGACTCGATCACTATCCCTGCACACTGAGCAAGAACGGCTGTTCAAACGCCTCCGCGATCCAGCGCAAAAAGCGCGCTGCGTCCGCGCCATCGATCAACCGGTGATCGTACGAGAGCGAGAGCGGAAGAATCAAGCGCGGCTCGAACTTGTTGTTCACCCATTCGGGCTCCATGCGCGAGCGCGAAAGACCAAGAATCGCAACCTCGGGATGATTGACAATGGGCGAAAAGCCCGTGCCGCCGATCCCGCCGAGATTCGTTATCGTGAATGTGCCGCCTGCCATCTCTTCCGGCGTGAGCTTGCGGTCGCGCGCCTTCTTCGAAAGCTGCGTCATCTCTGCCGCCAGCTCGACGATGTTTTTCTTGTCGACCTCCCGAATCACCGGCACAAGCAGGCCCCGATCGGTGTCCACGGCGACGCCGATGTTGATGTACTGCTTGTAAATGATTTCTTCTTTCGCCATATCAATCGATGCATTGAATTGCGGAAAGACTTTTAGCGCCGAGGCGCACACCTTGAGCGCAATCGCGGTGACAGTCATCTTGCCTCCGGCCTCTTCGGCACGGGGAGCGAAACGCGCACGCAGTTGCTCAAGCTCGGTGATGTCGGCACGATCGTTCTGGGTAACATGCGGGATCGTATTCCACGCCTGGCGCAGGTGCTCGGCGGTCTTACGCCGCACGCCGCGGATGGAAACGCGTTCCGTCTTTCCCCACCTGGAAAAATCCGGAAGCTCCGGCTCCGCAATCCCGATGCGAGGGGCCTGTACCGCCGCCGCCGCGGCAAGCGCGTTCTTGGCATACAGCTTTACATCGTCTTCACTGATGCGGCCGCCCGGCCCGCTGCCCGCTACGCTGTGAATGTCCACCCCGATTTCACGAGCCAGACGCCGTACGTGGGGGGCGGCCGGCACGGGATCGCGATGTTCGGTTCCGGCAACTTTTCCGAGCTGCACCGGCATGGAAAACTCAGGGGGCGCGGCCTGCGGAAGATCGGGGGGCAGCGCTTGTTCTTCCGTCTTGCCCTCCGCTTTCATTGCCAGCTGGAAGGCAAGTCGCGCAGCCTGCTGTCCTGAAATGTGTTCGACGGGCTCATGCCGGCGCGGCGTCTCCACGGGCGCAGGCGCCGCTCCTTCCAGCGTAAAGATCACCTGGCCAACTTTTATCTTTTGTCCTTCTTTGACTTTGACCTCACGCACCATTCCGCTCACGGTCGACGGAACCTCGACGACCGCTTTGTCGGTTTCCAGTTCGATCACCGGCTGGCCTTCGGCCACGCGCGCGCCGGGCGAAATCATGAGGCGCACTAGGTCACCCGAGTCGATGTTCTCGCCGAGTTCGGGAAGCCTGAATTCGTTCGCGCCATTTCCCCCGGAAGATGCACCGCCCGAGGAAATCGCGGAGGCACTTGAAGTGTTGAGAGAGGACGCAGGAGGGGCCGGCGTCGAGGCAGATACCGTAGCGCCGGCGACCCCCGGTTTTTGCGCGGAAACTGTTTCAGAAACCGCCGTCCTGACGCTGGGCACGCCAGCGGCAGCCGCATTCGCTTGTCCGGCCACTTGTTCAACGGTAAAAATGACCTGGCCCACGCGCAGCTTGTCGCCTTCTTTGACGCGCACTTCGCCAACCGTTCCGGTGACCGACGATGGAACCTCGACAACCGCCTTGTCGGTCTCAAGCTCCATCACCGGCTGCCCTTCGGCGACACCATCACCGGGCTTAATCAGCAAGCGCACAAGGTCGCCGCTTTCG
>Ga0335080_10008526_pt1 | contig 10687 bp, 6 predicted proteins | sample Lox_Sample_34_FD_206720 | JGI IMG/M metagenome (GOLD analysis project Ga0335080, IMG submission 206720) | Soil microbial communities from Loxahatchee National Wildlife Refuge, Florida, United States - Lox_Sample_3.4 | ecosystem: Environmental > Terrestrial > Soil > Wetlands | place: USA: Florida...
CCGCCAGGAGCTCCCACCGCGGCTAGAAGGGGCCTGTATGGCCGCCGGGCGTCCTCTCCTCGCGCCCGAAATGTTATTCTCTTAACCTACTCCATCACGAGACCGCAGGCCCTTCATGCCCGATCCGAACCCGGAAGTTCATGCCGACGATAGCGCCGGCGAGTCGTTCGACAGCATTCTTTCGCAGTTTGAGCGGGGCCAGTCCTCGGCCCGTGTAGAGCCCGGCCAGAGCCGCGAGGCGACCGTCATCACCGTGTCGGCCGACTCCATCATCCTGGACGTCGGATTCAAGATTGAAGGAGTCTTGCCGCTGACCGCATTGCGCAAAGGCGAGGCTGCCCCGAAGCCTGGCGACAAACTGCTGGTTACCATCAAGGGCCGCGGCCCGGAAGGCTACTACGAGCTGGCCCGTGGCCGGGTGGAGCGTCCTACGGACTGGGCCGCGCTGGAGAAAGCCTTCGCCGACAAGACCCCGATTCTTGGCACGGTGACGGCTGCGGTAAAAGGCGGTTTGAGCGTGGACGTCGGGGTGCGCGCCTTCATGCCGGCGTCGCGGAGTGGGGTTCGCGACGCGGCCGAGATGGAAAAACTTGTCGGGCAGGAGATCCGCTGCCGCATTACCAAGCTCGACGCCACCGACGAAGACGTGGTCGTCGACCGCCGCATCCTTGCCGAAGAGGAAGCCGCTGCCGGCAAGAAACAACGCTACGCGGAGTTGCAGGAGGGACAGATTGCCCGCGGTACGGTGCGCAGCGTCACCGATTACGGAGCGTTCGTTGACATTGGTGGAGTCGACGCCCTGTTGCATGTATCCGATATTTCCTGGAGCCGTGTGAACAAGCCTGCCGACGTGCTTTCGGTGGGACAGGAAATTGACGTTCAGATACTCAAGCTCGATCGCGAGAAAAACCGAATCTCCGTAGGCATGAAGCAACTTCTGGCTCATCCCTGGGACGCAGTACCGGCAAAGTACCGGGTGGGGGAGCGGGCCAACGGCAGCGTGACCCGGCTGATGGAATTCGGCGCCTTTGTGGAACTCGAGCCGGGCATCGAAGGCCTGATCCACATCTCGGAGATGTCGTGGGCGCGAAAGATTCGCAAGGTGAGCGACGTGCTCAAGCCCGGAGAAACGGTCGAAGCGGTGATTCTCGGGGTCAATGCGGGCGAGCGCCGAATTTCTCTCGGGCTCAAACAGGCGCTGGGCGATCCCTGGGTCGAAGCCGCTCAGAGATTTCCCATCGGAACCATCGTTGAGGGAACCGTGACCAGCCTGGCGAAGTTCGGCGCTTTCGTCCAGGTTGCCGACGGGATTGAAGGCCTGATTCACATCAGCGACCTGAGTGCCGAGAAAACGTTCAATCATCCACAGGATGCGCTCAAGATCGGGCAGGCGGTCAAAGCGCAGATCCTGGAACTGGACACGGAAAAACGGCGCCTGCGCCTGGGCATCAAGCAACTGACTGCAACCGGCCTGGATGAATACCTTGCGGAACACAGGGTCGGCGACGTCGTCAGCGGGCGAGTGATGGAGATTACCGGCGACAGCGCTCGGGTGGAGCTTGGCGACGGCATCCAGAGCCCATGCCGGATCGCTCCCGCGCGTCCGGCTGGCGGGTCCAACGAGGGCAAGACGCCATCGGCCCCGAAAACCGATCTCTCTTCCTTGACTTCTCTGCTGCAGGCGCGCTGGAAAGGCGGCGCCCTTGCGGCGTCGTCCATGGTCGAAGAAGTTCGCGCCGGACAAGTCAGGCGGTTTCGAATTGCAAAATTAGATCCAGCCAGCAAACTGATGGAGTTGGAATTGGCCGAATAACTGCGGGCGGATCTTCAAGCGTTCTTAGTTTGCCATCGAATCCCGGTCAGAAAAAAAGCAACCAAACTCTTCTTCCTGTGATCCTAGTTATGGTGGGACGAGCGCTTCTTGGTTGCGTCCCACTGTGAACGTGTTGGAATTATTTCGCGACATTCTCAGGCGGTCTCGCGACTGCTACGAGAATTCGTGAACCAGGATTCTTCCGGTTTGGTTCTGCCTTCGGGCGCGCGAACTCTCCACTCACCCGCGCGTCGCCCGCTCCATGCCGAAGAAGTCAGATCGCAGCAAGAGCGGCGCCTTGTTCGGCGCCGGGGGGAACAGAAATGGCTCAAGCATCGACAGTTCTCAATTTTGAAACCTCCACCGAACTCCTGTACACGATGCGCAGAATTCTGCGCGTGACTGCCATCGCAATTCGAGCTTCAGGCCTCACCCGGCGGCAGTATGACCTGTTGTTGATCCTGGAAAAATCTGCCGCATCGCTCAGCATCGGAGAAGCGGCGCAATGCCTGGAAATCCGCCACCACAGCGCCGTCGGGCTGGCAAGCAGAACCGAAAGGCTTGGTTTCCTGCGCCGCCAGCGCAAAGGCCGGCAGGTAGTTTTGGAACTGACGGAGAAAGGATTGCGCGCGCTACAGACCGTTTCGCAACAGCAGCACGACAATCTGCGCGACGTCGCGCCGGCTCTGCTGATCGGAGTAACCAGGACACTGGGAGAAATCAATCGATTGTATCCGCGGGACGTCTCCGTCTCGCGCCTGCCCATCATTTAGATGAGGATCGCCACGACGCCGGAATGCGCAGTGAGTCTGGGGTTTCCCGGAAAGTGGAATGACTCGGGTTTCCGCAATTGCGAATGCGATTCAATTCGCATTTCCAAGAATCCGGATATCGCATTTACGAAGCTTTACACGAAGCTGTAACTCCTTTTGAAGTGACGCGAAATACTGCCGCGCTGCGCGCCCATACTGGCACGCGATTTGCACCGTCACCATCAAGCACGTATGAAGTTTTCATTTCTTAGAAGTTGGGCCCGCAGGACGCAGGTTGTGTTTGCCAGTCAAACGGCTCGTGCATTCTCCCCGACGTTGTTGGGGTCTACAGGGTTTTTCCCCGCGTTGCTACAGGGAATACCCGAGAGCGGTGGATCATCTTCTCCCTTCTGCAATATCACCAAAGTTCGGGCTACATTTTTCGTGTCTTCTTTTTACTCTGCCTGGGCGTGCTCGTGCGGTTCGCAAACTGAAACTATCCCCATCGTCAGGCGCAACTCGGCAAAGCTCGAGGCGACGCTTGACCAAGGCCCTGAAAGGAAAAGGAAGAGAATTATGCGTTTGCTGAAAATCTGTCTCGTACTTTCCGTCTCGTTACTGCTGGGCACAATGGCAGCGACGCCGGCGGCCGCGCAATCGCTCACCTCGGGGGACGTCACCGGCTTGGTTACCGATCCGACTGGAGCGGTGCTCCCTCACGTCGAGGTCACACTCACCTCCCGAGAAACTTCGGCCAAACAGACCCAGTCCACCAACGCTTCCGGCACTTACCGCTTCTCGCTGCTCAACCCGGGCAGCTATACGATCACCGCTGCCGGTTCGGGCTTTCAGCAAGTACAGCAGACGGTAACCGTGAGCGTCGGAGAGGCAACCACAGTCAACCTGCAACTGGCGGTCGCGACCGCCAGTGAGACGGTGGAAGTCAATGCTGCGGGCGGCGTCGTCCAAACCGACAATGCCAATATTTCCACCAGTCTCGGTCCGCAGCAGCTCGCCTCTATTCCCAACCCCGGAAATGATCTCAGCTACTACGTGCAGACCGCGCCCGGCGCCATCATGAACACCCAGGCCGGATACGGCAACAGCGCGACTTTCGGGATTTCCGGCACGTCGAATCTGTTCACCATCGACGGCATGAATGAGAACGACCCCTTCCTCAACCTGAACAACACCGGAGCCACCAATCTCATGCTTGGCTCCAACGATGTTCGGGAAGCAACCGTCGTCAACAATGGCTACTCGGGACAATACGGCGGGCTGGCCGGGGCCAACGTGAACTACGTGACCAAGTCGGGCACCAACAGCTTTCATGGCAATGCCGAATATTTCTGGAACGGCCGCACCATGAACGCAAATGACTGGTTCAACAATCACAGCTCGCCGGTGACGCCACGGCCATTCGACAACGCCAATCAGTGGGCCGCTTCAGTGGGAGGTCCCATCTTCAAGAACAAGACCTTCTTTTTCGTCGATACGGAAGGTTTGCGCATCGTGCTCCCGGCAGTGCAGCCGGTTAACATTCCCAGCCCGGAATTCCAGGCGGCCACGTTGACGAATCTCGCCGCTAACGGCAACGCCGCGGAGATTCCCTTCTATCAGCAGGTCTTCGGCCTCTACAACAATGCTCCCGGCGCGTCCCGCGCCGCCAATAATCTGCCGGGCGGAGGCTGTGCCGGCTTCACTTCGGTGTTGCTGGGGGGCGCTCCTTGCGCTCTGCAGTTCCAGTCAGCCACCAGCAACATGACCACGGAGTGGCTGCTGACCGCCCGTGCGGATCAGAACCTCGGCGCCAACGATCGCGCCTTCGTTCACTTCCGCACCGATCACGGAAACCAGGCCAGCTATACCGATCCACTCACCCCGACCCTGAATGCGGTGAGTGCGCAGCCTCAATACGAAGGCCAGTTCCAGGAGAACCACACCTTCGGCGCCAACGCGGTAAATCAGCTCATTATCGCGGGATCCTGGTACAGCGCGCTGTTCCAGCCTCCCAACCTGGCCGACGCTCTGGCGGCTATGCCTTATCAGTTGAGCTTCGCCGGCGGACCTCCGAACGGCCTGTTCTATACCCCGGGCGGATTTTTCTATAACACCTGGCCGCAAGGGAGAAACGTCACCCAATACCAGATCGAGGACGACTATGCCCGGCAGATGGGTAATCACTCCTTGAAATTCGGTATCAACTTCCGCCGCAATGACCTTACCGACTACACCCCAGGCGGATTCTTTGCGACCATTCCCACCGCAACCTTCAACTCGCTTGACAGCTTTTTCAATGGCACGACCGACAGTTTCGAGCAGGCGTTTGCCACGCGTCCCACGGAGCCGCTTGCGGTATACAGTCTCGGCTTCTATGCACAGGACGAGTGGGCGGTGAAACCAAACTTGAAGCTCACCCTGTCACTACGCGCAGAACACAACTCCAACCCGGTTTGCCAGACCAATTGCTTTGCGCGCCTGACCAGCTCGTTCGCGGACGTTTCTCACGATCCGTCTCAGCCGTACAACCAGGCGATTCAGACGGGCCTCAATCAGGCTCTGCCCAATTACCAGAGCATTGGCTGGGAGCCCCGCTTCGGATTCGCCTGGCAGCCTTTTGGCTCGACCGGCACCGTGGTTCGTGGCGGTATCGGCATCTTCACCGACATCTTCCCGGGAACGATCGCCACGGACTTCGATACGAATTCCCCGCTGAAGAATACGTTCGTGGCCTCAGGCCTGCAGCTCGCCCCCGGTTTGGCGGGAAGCGCTCAGACAGCCACCACGGCTTCCAACGCAGCCTTCCTCTCCGGCTTCAATGCGGGACTTAACATAGCGCAAATCGAAGCTGGAGCCGGCGGCGGACTGTTTACTCCGCCATTCCTCACCAGCGCCGCGACCAGCATCCAGTATCCAACCTACCAGGAGTGGAATTTTGAGATTCAGCAGGCGCTGGGTCAGAAGACTTCGCTCTCCATCAACTACGTGGGCAATCACGGCAGCTACCTGGCGCTGCAGAACCCGGCGATCAACGCCTACTGCAACGCTTTGCCGGTGCCCTTTCAACCGGCAGGCATGACTCCGTGTCTTACCGCGTTGGGAGTGACTGCGTTCAACGGTCTGCCCACGACCCCACTGGATCCTCGCTTCTCCACCGTCACGGAAGTATCGAATCCAGGCGTCTCGAATTACAACGGGTTGACCATCGGCATCACGCATCACTTCAGCTCGCTACAACTGCAAGCCAATTACACCTGGAGCCACGCCCTCGATGATGTGTCCAACGGCGGCTTCCTGCCGTTCAACTTCGACACCAACACCAGCGTCCTCTCACCGCAGGATCCGTTCAACTTCCGCACCTACAACTACGGCAACGCGGACTACGATGTCCGCCATCAACTCAACCTTAACTACGTTTACACCACTCCGCACGTGAACGGGCTGCTCGGCGTACTGTTCGACTGGACCGTTTCCGGCACCATCTTTGCGCGCTCCGGCCTGCCTTTCACCGCGGTAGATGGAGCGACCACCGGCGCACTTGGAAGTTACAACTACGGTCCGCTTACGGGTCAGTTCCTGTTTGCTAACTCCACGGCGGGACCGCTGTCGTGCGATTCGTCGGCGACAACCACGCCTTGCCTGACTTCGGCCCAGTTCGCTTCTCCGGTGGTTCCGGGCGGAATAGCCAGCTTCGGCAACCAGCGGCGTAACCAGATCTATGGCCCGGTGTTTTTCGACACCGACCTGAGCCTGATGAAGAACTTCAAAATTCCTCACTGGGAAGGAGCGGAGTTCCAGATTGGCGCGCAGGCCTTCAATCTGTTCAACCATCCTAACTTCGACCAACCGGTCAACGACGTGGCCAACTCGCAATTCGGCAGCATCGTTCGCACGGTAGGTCCGGCTACGAGCGTGTTCGGCTCATTCCTGGGCGGCGACTCCTCGCCGCGAGCCGTACAGATCCGAGCCCAGATTCGGTTCTAAGGACTTGGCGTTATTCGTTGAAGGGCGGTCTGGTATTTCCAGGCCGCCCTTTTCTTGGTTCCAGGAAAAACCGCACCCGGATCTCTTCCGGTCCGGGTGCGGCGCAGTGTACACCTCTGCCGAAGCTCGGTTACGAAGCACCCTCCGTGGCATGCATGACCCGGAACGTGTTTCCGCCATTGGACCACACCAGCAACAAGGCATCCTGTCCCGCGGACACGCTTTCGAGGGCCTGCCGGACATCTGCCGCGGATTGCACTTTGTGGCGGTTCACTTCGAGAATCACGTCGCCGCGCTGAAGCCCGGCATTGTCCGCAGCGCTGCCCGGCTGCACCTGCTCGATCACGGCTCCCCGCAGCGATTGCGGCGCCTGCAACTGGTCCCGCACCTCGGGCGAAAGATCACTCAATCCCAAGCCCCATCGCGCCTTGCCCGGAACGGCTCTTGAGCTCCCACCATTGTCGTCGCCGTCCTTTGCCATATCCTCAAGCGTGACCGGCATAGTCATCTGCTTGCCCTCGCGCAGGACGCTCAAGGTAATTTTCGTTCCCGGCTGCTTCTGTCCGACCAGCACCTGCAGTTCACCAGCTCCGCTCACCTTCTGGCCGTCGATTTCGGTAATGACATCGCCAATCTGCAATCCGGCCTTCGCCGCCGGCGAATCTGCCTCCACCTGGCTTACAACCGCCCCGCTCGCTATCGAGTCGTTGAAGAACTTGGCGTTCTCCGGCGTCACATCGTTGATTCCAACGCCGATGTACCCGTGGCTCACCTTGCCGTAACGGATCAGGCTAGTCACCGTCGGTTCCGCGATTTGCGCCGGAATCGCGAATCCCATCCCGGAGAAACTTCCGGAAGGAGAAACCAGGAAGGTGTTGATTCCGATCACCTGGCCACGCGCGTCCACCAATGGCCCGCCCGAATTTCCCGGATTGATGGCAGCGTCGGTCTGAATGAACTCGCCGGGCTTGCGCGGATTGCTTGAATCGGGATTAGGACGATTCAGCGCGCTTACGATGCCGCGCGTAACCGTAAAGCGGAATCCAAAAGGATTTCCGAACGCCAGCACGGTTTGCCCTTGCCGCAGTTGCGTAGAATCGCCCCACGGCACGCTCGGCATATTGTTAGCGTCCACCTTGAGCACCGCTAAGTCGGTCAGCGGATCGGTTCCTACCACCTTCGCCTTGAGGATGCGGCGATCGCTCATCGTCACCCGCACATCCACGGCGCCTTCGACGACGTGGTTGTTGGTGACGATATACCCGTCCGGCGAAATCACCACGCCGCTCCCCAGGCCGTGCTCGATGCGCGGCTGCTGCATCCGAGGACCAAAGAATTGACCGAACTGATCCGACTGTCCGAAGAACCGTTGCATCTCTTCGGGGATCTGGCCCCCGGCCAAATCGGGCTTGGTGCGGGAGGTAACGGTCACATTGACCACCGCCGGCGTAACCCGCGAGGACAGGGTTTCCATCGCCCGATCCACCGCCAGCAACGCGCTTACGCTGTCCACATCGAGCGCCGGCTCGGCCGGGGCCGCCATCGCCGCCTTCGCCGTCATCGGGCGCGCAAATTCAAAGGTTGCGAACGAGGCGGCAAGAGCCACGGCCAATCCCGGCACCACCAGCCACCGCATCCATTTCGTTCGATATTGCTTTTGGAACCACGCTTTCACATTCATTTGGACACCCTCTCTTTTCAAATTGTGTAACTAATTTCTTAGTTGTTATAGCTACACCACAGCGCCAGCCCAATTCCCTCTCCTAGATCTGTTTTCGGAGACTTCCAGGATTGACGGGATTGCCCGCGGGGTGAACTACCAGCATGCGCCACACCGAAATCTGATACAGCGGCCGATTGGCTGCACCCGAGGGATTGCCCTCGACCACCACGAACACAGTCTCAGTCACGATCGCTGAATCCGCGCTACCGCTTGCTTGCCGTACATGACCTTCAAAACTCCGTTGCGCGGCCCATTCTTCGGCGAGCAACGGCTCCGGCGTTGCGTCAGAGGAGGCCGCGGGCAAATCCTTGGCCTTAGCCTTGATTGGCGTTGATTTAATACTCGTCCGTGCGAGGCGTCCCACAGACGTGTCGCGAACTGATTTTACGTTCTCGGGAACACGCGGCAAAGATTGCAACGGAATGGCTTGCGCGCTCACGGAAAGGGGAGAATCCCCTTCGAATCCAACCAGGCGCGGTGACGTCGACGCAAACAAAACCCAAACACACGCGAAACCTGCAGCCAGTGCAACCAGCGGCTTCCACAGGTGACTCGTCCCGGCCGGCCGATTGCCATCCAAAATGCGGGCCACGCGCAGCGACATATGCCGGACACGTCCCACGGCGGCTTGCGCAAAGGCCACACCACGGCGCAAGAAACTCTTCTCCGCCAGCAATGCGAGGCATTCGGCATAGGCTCGTGGAGATGCGGTTTGCGCGAGCACCGCGTCGTCGCAAGCCATCTCACGCTCCAGCGACATCTTCTGCTCGATCCACCACACCGCGGGATGGAAGAACAGCAGCGCTTTTACCACCTTCTGCAGCAGGTTAGTCCAGTCATCCCAGCGCCGCAGATGCGCCAACTCATGCAGGAGGATCTGATTAAGATCGACCGCAGAAAGCTCTCTCAGTAACCACGCCGGAATCACTACTGCCGGTTTGATCAATCCAACGGCGGCCGCGGACTGAATCTGATCGGAAACGCACAACTCGACCGTTCGCCCGATCCGGTGGCCTTGCAATGTGTCGCACAGCAGTGGACTAAGACTGGCCGGATCAACCCTGCGACAGCTGCGGCGAAGTTTGCACAGGCGCGCTAATCCAAGTGCCACTCGCGCCAACCCAAGGCTGGCAAGCAACGCCCACACTAGAAACACATAGAGCGCCCAGGAACTCGGCACCACCACCGCCGGATTGCTCCCAAGCATTCCCGTGTCTGCGGAAGCTCGACTGCTTGCCACGGCGCCATTCAGAAGCGGCAACGCCGCCATCGCAATAAGGCTGAAAAACCACGCCGCAAAACGTGTGCTCGAATTCTGCCTGCGCACCACCCGCAGCAGCAGCCCGCAAAAGCCGGCGATCACTGCGCCTTCCAGCAGGTAGCTGACCAGCTGTCCGGTGGCCAGCTCGGAGACCGTCTTCAGATCGAGCGCCGCCATCATCGCCGCCTCACTTGCTCCCTTCCAGCAACCGCCGCACCCGGCTTAGCTCTGCGGCATCGATACCCTTTTCTTCCAGAATGTTCAGCACCAGCGATTCATGCGAATCCTGAAAGAAGCGCCCCACCAGGTGCCGAATTTCATAACGAGTAGCGTCTTCCCTGGCGACGCGGGCCTCATAAACGTGAGCCCGCCCATCCTTCACATGTTTGACGTATGCCTTCTTCTCCAGGATACGAATAATGGTCAGCACGGAGTTGTATGCCAGGGCTGGCTTCGGAGGAAGAACACGCAGCATCTCGTGCACGGTCGACGCGCCCCGCTCCCACAGGACATTCATCAACCGTAGTTCCGCTTCCGTCAAAGTTGTAGATTTAGTGCGGGGCAAAGTGCCAATCCTCACCAGCGGCTCGTAATCTAGCAAACACCGGGTAAAATATCAACTAAATATTTAGTTGCATATCCCGCCGGGAGGGTTGCCCCTGGCAAATTGAGTCTGCGAACCGTGGTTCTCGGCGAAGGTGTTAGGGGGCTCAAGCAGCGCCATTTTCACCGGGATCGACTCCGCCGGAGCATCCGACGCAGCCCAACCGGGCCTCGGAATGTTACGCTTACCGGCAACGCACAGTTTTTGACAGTGATGTGAGCCGCTGTTACCATCGAACTCGTTCCATCCATTCTCACACCTTCGCCGTCCCCGTCGTCTAGCCTGGCCTAGGACATCGCCCTTTCACGGCGGTAACACGGGTTCAAATCCCGTCGGGGACGCCAAATCTTTTCAATCATTTGGCGGCCGCGTAGCCGGATTTTCCGGGTACCTACTGGGTACCCAACGCCTGTGTTGATTTTCCTCTGGGAAGAACTCCTGCATCCTGCCTCACCATCGCAACGATTCCGCAATTCTCACGACAAGAGCATGCGCCTGGCGATGACCTGCGGGTAGCCGCCTGCTTCTTGTTCCGTCCCCCGAATCGCCG
>Ga0335080_10008527_pt1 | contig 10687 bp, 6 predicted proteins | sample Lox_Sample_34_FD_206720 | JGI IMG/M metagenome (GOLD analysis project Ga0335080, IMG submission 206720) | Soil microbial communities from Loxahatchee National Wildlife Refuge, Florida, United States - Lox_Sample_3.4 | ecosystem: Environmental > Terrestrial > Soil > Wetlands | place: USA: Florida...
TCGCGCAACCCCGCGACTTCAGCAGCCGTTCCGGTCACGAACACTTCATCGGCGAGGTAGAGTTGATCTCTGGAAATCGGTTCCTCAATTACGGTATAGCCCAAGTCGCGTCCCAAGGCGATGACCGCATCCCGCGTGATCCCTTCCAGAATAGTTCCCCGCGGCGGTGTGTAGATGACATCCTTGCGCACCAGAAAAATGTTCTCTCCGCTGCACTCCGCAACGTAACCCTGGGGATCGAGCATGATAGCTTCGTCGAAACCCGCGCGATGCGATTCCGTCCGGGCCAGGATCGAGCCTACATAATTTCCCGAAACCTTCGCCTTGGTCATCATGATGTTGGGATGCAGGCGGGTGAAAGAAGAAATGTTGGCGCGAATCCCCTGCGCTTTGCCCTCGGGGCTTAGAAAGTTCGTCCACTCCCAAACCGCGATCAGCAGACGGGGCGTGCCACTATCCACCACCAGGTTCATTGCGCCGTCGAGGTAAATCAGGGGACGGATGTAGCAACTGGAAAGGCGGTTGGCGGCGACCGTTTTCTGGATGGCGTCAATAAGGTACTCGCGCGGCCAGGGCAGGTCGCGAAAGCCGACAATGCGGGCCGAACCCAGCAGCCGGTCCACATGCTCTTCCAGCCGAAAGATGGCCGGCCCAGCGTCGGTCGAGTAACACCGAATGCCCTCAAATACCCCGAAACCGAAATGCAGACCGGCACTTAGCAGAGGGAGCACGCACTCTGTAGATTCCTTCAATTCCTGGTCAAACCAGACATATTTGGCGGGAGTTGCCATGAGTTCCTCAGTCGGGGAGTGAGCCAACGGTTTAAGACTATCACTAACATTTGGGCTGCGAAATGGCCATCGATGGCGCTATTACTGCGGGTTCCTCACTCGACCTATGCGAAAGATATTTGACTCCTTTTCACCACAATTTCCTTCTGGCGAATCTCGCCTGCTCACAGGTCTTCGCTGTGACTTCGGTAATTAACGGCCTCTAATCTTTCCATGCGACCCTTGAGCACCGTCATGAAGTAGAGGCAGTAAAGTGATGTTACGTCAGTCGCGCCAGCCGGTCACGGGAACCATTCTCGTGGCTGATGATCAAGCCGCAAACCGAGAACTGCTGCAGGAGCTGCTCGGTGCGCACGGCTTTAAAGTTATTGTCGTGCCGGACGGCGCGGCAGCCCTCCACGAATTAACCCAAGCACAAATCGACTTAGTCCTTCTCGACGTAATGATGCCTCACCTCAACGGGTTCGAGGTGTGCGAGAAGATCAAGGGCAACCAGGAGACCTGTCTGATCCCCGTCATTTTAGTGACGGCCTTATCTGATAAGCAGGACCGTCTGCTGGGCATCAAGGCCGGAGCCGATGATTTCCTCACCCGCCCGGTCGACCGAGCCGAACTGCTGGCCCGGGTCCAGTCGCTTTTGAAGCTTAAGTTCCGTACTGACGAACTGGAACGGGCGGAGGCGGTCCTCTTTTCTCTAGCGCGGAGCATCGAGGGGAAAGACCCCTACACCCACGGGCATTGTGAACGTCTGGCCGACTATTCGGCTGCTCTGGGTGAGCACCTGGGGCTTCCGGAAGAACAAATCGTCGCATTGCGCCGGGCAGGCGTAGTGCACGACATCGGCAAAGTGGCCGTGCCCGACTCGATTCTCTTGAAGCCCGGCCGTTTGACCGAAGAGGAATGGAAGCTGGTGCGGGAACATCCTGTGGTCGGCGAGCGTATTTGCGCTCCTCTGAAGTCGTTTCGTCTTTTGCTGCCGATCATTCGCCATCATCACGAGAAGTGCGACGGCTCCGGTTACCCCGACGGGCTACGCGGAGATCAGATGCCGGTTACCGCAAAGATCCTGCAAATCGTGGATGTTTTCGACGCCTTAACCACGGTGCGGCCTTACAAATCTGCTTTTTCTACCCAGGACGCGCTCCAAATCCTGGGAGAAGAAGTGGCCAAGGGATGGTGGGATCCTCAGGTGTTTGCGGAATTCGACCATATGGTTCGCAGCGGAGCAGCATGTTCGAAATGTCGAGGCGCCACCGCCGGCCAGTAGCTCCCGAGGCCGGAGCACGGGCCTCTGACTGGATAAGGTTCCATGTTGATGCTGCCGAAGCTTGAAGAATGGGTGTCAAGAAGCCGGTGGCGTCTCCACTTCTTGCTTGTGCCATTGATGTTGTTGCCCATCGCATTTTTTGCTTATTCCGCGTCCGTAATGCTTAAGCACCAAACCGAAAGACAAGCCGCCACCGAAAGCGCACAGATAGCACGTATCTCGGCTGCGCTGATCGAGGACCACCTTCGCGAGAGCACGACGTTTCTGCAATCGATAGCGAGCCGTCGTAAATTCCGCGACGCGTGGGCGCAGAAAGACCTGGGTACGGTTGCGTGGGACCTGCGGCAAGCGAGTGGCCTGCGCCCTGATTTTGCTTTCGTCAGCGTGTATGACCTCGATGGCACCATGCGGGGGATTTATCCTTTCCAGCCGGCTTTGCTCAATCACAACTTCGCATTCCGCGACTGGTATAAAGGCATCGCGAAGCAATGGAAGCCCTACGTTTCCGAGGTCTATCAGACCGCGGTGTCACCGTATCAGTTGGTCACCGCTATTGCAGTTCCGGTGATGGATGACGCTGGCAAGCCCATTGGCATTCTCATGGCTCCGTTTACTCTCGACACGCTAAGCCAACAGTTGTTGCAGACTAAGCTTGACGGGGGATGGACGATCTCGCTGGTAGACCAGCAAGGGTATTTGTCGGCCCGCCCGAATATAGACTCCTTTTCCCCTGCGATTGACTTAAGCGGATACCAGCCCGTAAGGAAGGCGCAAGCCGGACTGTCCGGCAATGGTAGCTTTACGCGTGACGGGACAAGCTTCTTCGCCACATACCGACCTGTGCCCCAGTACGGTTGGGCCGTTCTGGTCGAACAACCAGCCGCCGCTTTGCAGCAAGGCACGTGGGCGGTCGAACAGCGGATATGGCTTCTCGGATTGGCATTTCTGGCGGTCGGCTTGGGAGTAAGTTCGTTCATGGCTTCGCTGTATTCCCGATTGGAAACCGGCAATCAATTTCTGAATCTGTCGATTGACCTATTCTGCGTCGCAGGCTCTGACGGGTTTTTCAAACATCTCAATCCCTCCTGGGAACGGACTCTCGGTTTCACAGTTGAAGAACTCAAGTCAAAGCCTTATCTAGATTTTGTCCATCCCGACGACCGTCCGGCGACCGTGGCTGAAGGCTCCAAGCTTCAGCAAGAAGAAGTCACGGTTGCCTTCGAAAACCGTTATCGGTGCAAAGACGGTTCCTACAAATGCCTCTTATGGAACTCGGTTGCCTTGCCGCGGCAAGGGCTTAATCATCAGGGACTCATCTACGCGGTGGCGCGCGATATCACGGAGCGCAAGCGCGCGGAAGAAGAGGTGCGCGCCAGTGAAGAACGGTACCGCAAGCTTTTCGAACTGAATCCTCAGCCCGCTTGGATTTACGACCGGGAGACACTGCACTTTCTTGCGGTCAACGCAGCCGCGGTTCAAAAGTACGGATATTCCCGGGAAGAGTTCTTGTCCATGAGCATCCTGGACATTCGTCCGCCTGAAGATGTCCGCCGGCTCTTGGAGACCATAAAGGGTCTACATGATGGGAATCACCGGAGCAGCGATTGGCGCCACCGCAAGAAGAGCGGAGAGCTCATCTACGTCGATATCACCTCATACTCTCTCACCTTTGCCGGCCGCCCCGCCGATTTCGTGATTGCGGTTGACATCACTGAACGCAAGCGCACGGAAGAGGAGCGCCACAAGTTTACCGTCCGTCTGGAAGCCGCCAACCGGGAACTTGACTTGCGGAACCGTGAGGTCGAACGGGCGACCCGCATGAAGAGCAAGTTCCTGGCCAGCATGAGCCACGAGTTGCGGACTCCGCTCAATGCGATTGTCGGGTTTTCCGATCTGCTGGCGGAGGGCGTTTCCGGTGAACTCAACCCGAAGCAGCAACGTTTCGTCAACCACATCAAACAGGGATCGGCCCACCTGCTGCAGCTGATCAACGACATTCTGGATCTGTCGAAAATCGAATCGGGACAGCTCGAACTGCGTTGTGAGGATTTCCAGGTGAAGGACGCCCTGCCCGAGGTACTTTCCACCATTCGGCCTCTGGCCATGGCGAAGAATATCCAGGTCAACCAGACGATCGCCACGGATCAACCGGTGCGCGCCGATCGGGTGCGGTTCAAGCAGATTCTCTATAACCTGATCAGTAACGCGGTCAAATTCACTGCCAAGGATGGCCGCATCGACGTGGATTGCCGGGAAGAGAACGGGCAGATCCGTATCGCGGTGACCGACACTGGCATCGGCATTAAGAGCGAAGATCAGGAACTGATCTTCGAAGAATTCCGGCAAGTTGAAGGCACTGACAACGCCAACACCAATCAAGGCACCGGGTTGGGCCTGTCCATTACACGGCGACTGGTGGAGCAGCAAGGCGGGAAAATTTCCGTGGCCAGCGAATTGGGCAAGGGCAGCTGCTTCGCATTTACCTTGCCCGCCGGAGCCTCGATCTCGACCGGACTTCGCGCCTCCGGGGTTCAGGGCAATGCTGCTGTTGTGGTCAGTTCAGGGCGTGCGAAACCACTGATTCTGATTGTGGACGACGAGCCTCCGGCTCGGGAACTCATCGCCAGCTACCTGGACGCGGAATACCGCACCGCCATAGCCGAATCCGGAGCTCAGGCGGTCAACAAAGCCCGGCAAATCCTGCCCGACGCCATTACTTTGGATGTATTGATGCCGGGGGGAACTGGCTTCGAGACGTTGGTCGCCTTGAAAAAGACGCCGGAAACGGCCGATATTCCCATCATCATCATCTCCATCGTCGACCAAAAACAGGTGGGCTTTGCATTGGGAGCGGCCGACTATTTGCTCAAACCGATCCGCAAGCCTGCCTTGTTGGAAGTGATTCATAAGTGCGTGCGTCCTCCTGAAGATGAGGATTGTGCCCTGCTTCTGGTGGACGATGACCCAAGGACGCTGGAGCTGCTGGAGGAAGCCCTGCGCTCCGAAGGCTACGAGGCCCAGAGTGTGCAATCCGGGGGGCGCGCCCTGGAAGTGTTGTCCTCAAAGATGGTGAGCGGTGTGTTGCTGGATTTGCTGATGCCAGGCATCGACGGCTTTCAAGTGATCCGCCATGTGCGGGAAAATCCGACGTTGAGAGATCTTCCCATCTTCGTGATGACGGGAAAGACCCTGACGCAAGAGGAGATCGATCTCTTGAGCCGCGATACTCAGGCGTTGTTTCCCAAGGACGGTACCTGGCAGCGGCGGTTGTTGGCGGAAATCGGCAGGGTGATTCGCAATCCTGATAAAGCAAAGGCGGCTAAGCAGTCATGAGCAAGGTCCTCATTGCCGAAGACAATGCGGTTAACCGCGAATTGCTTCGCGAATTACTCGAGGCGCGCGGCCACACGGTGACCGAGACCTCCAACGGCCAGGAGGCCCTCGACGAGCTGAGACAGGCCCGGCCCGACATTTTGCTTCTGGATATCAACATGCCCATCATGGACGGCCTCAGCGCAATGCGGAAGATTCGGGAGGATATGTGTCTCGCCCACCTTCCGATTCTGGCGGTCACCGCCAATGCCATGCTGGGGGAGAAGGAAAAACTCTTGAGTTCCGGGTTTGACGGCTATTTGTCAAAGCCCATTAACGGGCGCGCCCTGGCGGAGGAGATGGACCGCATTCTGAAGCAAGCGCGCGGCTAAGAATCCTGCTCAACACTGTCCGTGCCGAATGGACGGGGCTGAACCGCCCAAGCCTCTCAGTTAGACCCCTTTGACAATTCCTTCTTCTGCTCTGCGTTATAAGCCTTCCACGCCTGGTCGATGATGTAGGCGTGAATCGCATCCGCGTCCTCCGCCGTCATCTTCAGGTTGGGGAAAGCAAATTTTGGAGGATCGGCAAAGCCCGGCATGCCCTGGTCCCAGTGCGTGCCGTTCAGAACGATGGCATGCCACTGGCGATGGACCTGAGGTGGGGCGTAACGCAAATCTGGAACTGCGCCACTCTCCACCCACGCGCCGCTGCCATCGACTGCGGGCGAATGACAGCCATCGCAAACGAAAGTCCCATAAAGCTCTTTGCCATGCTTGATGGTTTCCTGGTTCGCGGTCTGTTCTGGTGGTTTCGGTACAGGCGGCACGACGTCGGGCGGAGTGGGGAAAGCCACGGTCGCACCAAGCTTAAAGGCCAGCAGGCGGGTGGGCCCGCGTTTCGATTGCGGCGTTGCCATGGTCCAGGCCGGGGCGAATAATCTCGAACCCGAACCCCATCCCACCGGAGTCAGAATGTACTGCTCGCCTTTGACCGCGAAGCTGACCGGAACTGAGTCGATGGCAGAACCAGTTTGAACCGACCAGACTTTCTTCCCTGTGTCAGCGGTATAGGCAGCAAACTCGCCATTTCCCTGGCCTTGGAACACCAAGTTTCCGGCGGTTGAGAGGACGCCGCCATTGGTTGCGATCGGCTCGAGCACGGACCAGCGGGCAGACTGTCCGATGGGGTCCCATGCAACCAGCTTTCCCTCCGTGCCGCGCATCCATTCGCCAGACTCGACCGGTGCATCTGATTTTGCGTGGCGGTCAGTCATTGGGACATAAACCAGCCCGGTTGCCGGGTTGTAGCTCATGGGCCACCAGTTATGCACGGTCCACTGTCTCAATCCGCTGGGCGGCGCTGGCTTTTCTACCGCCCGGCCGCTCTGAAGATCGTACGAGTCGGCCCAGGCCAACTTGGTCAGAGGGTTCGCGGAGATCAATTTTCCAGTCTTGGCGTCCAGAACATAGAAAAATCCGTTCTTGGGAGCGGTCATCGCCACATGCCGCTTCTGCCCATCGATCACAAGATCAGCCATCAGGATGTGATTGTTCTCGGTCTGCAACCCTGGAGAACTCGTCTGGAAGTGCCAGGCATACTCTCCCGTGTCAGCGTTTACGGCGATAATGCATCCCGCAAACAGCTTGTCCCCGGTAACCTGGATCGACTTCAGTTCCCCATAATCGACTCCGGCGCCGGCCGTACCGAAAATTACAAAGTTGGTCACTGCGTCATAGGTGATGGCATTCCAGGCATCGCCGCCGCCGATTCTCCACGAGTCTTTCCCAGACCAGGTTTTCGCCGCCATTTCGAGGGCCTTGGTTTCAAATCCCTTCGCCGGATCTCCGGGCACAGTCCAGAACCGCCAGACTTCTTTGCCGGTCTCGGCGTCGTAGGCGACCAGCGATCCCCGAACTCCATCATCGGAACCGTTGTAGCCCATGAACACTTTGCCCTTGGCTACCTGTGGCGCTCCGGTAATTCCGGTTTGGGTTGGTTCGCAAACCGTCGCTTCCCAAATCTTTTGTCCAGAAGCTGCACCCACCGCGATCAGGCGGCAATCCCCGGTGCCGACGTAGACTTTTCCATTCCACACCGCCACGCCCTGATTGACCCGCGCCGAGTAAGAGCCGTTGATCGCCTGATTAAGACGGATCTGCGGATCGAACATCCAGAGTTGCTTTCCCGACGTGGCGTCAACCGCATAGACCTTCGAAAGCGGCGCGCTCACATAGATGACGCCATCGACGACGACCGGCTCGGCCACCATGCCCATGGTGCTGTCGATATCCAGGTACCAGGCGAGGCCGAGGCCGCCGATGTTTTTATCAGTAATCTGCTTGAGCGGGCTGAAGTGCTGCTTCTCGAAGGTGCGGCCGTTCAGCAGCCAGTTATTTCCGTCGGTAGCTTCCGCGGCTACTGTTGCCTCAGTTACCGCGCCGGCTTTGGCTGGGTTGTCTGCCGAAGAATGAAGAGCCGCAATCATCGCCACTGCCAGGCAGAGAACGGTCAAGACAAACACTTGCCAGGTTTTCACGTGGACCGCCTTTGTTAGGAGCTCGAAGTTCTTTAGGCCAGGGCGATGGCCACGGATGAGCATTATACGCGCGGCGTTTATAATCCGAGCGCTATGGATATGGGTCTGAAGAATCGAGTTGCAATTGTTGCCGCTTCCAGCCGAGGCATCGGGCGGGCAACGGCGGAAGCGTTTGCCGCGGAAGGCTGTCGCGTTGCGATGTGTGCCCGCAATGCTCAAACCTTAAAGGCCGCCGCCGATGGAATCCGGGAGAAATACAAAGTCGATGTGTCTGCCGAGGCGCTGGACGTGACCCACGCCGGCGCGGTACACGCCTTTGTCGAGGCGGTAATCGCCAAATTCGGCAGTGCCGACATCTGCGTCGCCAACGCGGGCGGACCGCCTGCCAAGGGGTTCCTCGCGGCGACTATCGAGGAATGGCACAAGGCGGTGGAAGCAAATCTGTTGAGCACGGTTTATTTTGCCCGCGAAGTGATTCCGCACATGCAACAACGGCGCTGGGGGCGGATCATCACCATCACATCGACTGCCGTCAAACAGCCCATTGCGGATCTAGTGCTCTCGAACTCGGTACGCGCCGCAGTGGTCGGTCTGGTCAAGAGTTTGGCCAACGAGTTCGGCAAGGATGGAATTCTGGTCAACAACGTCGGCCCCGGTTACACTGCCACCGACCGCCTGAGAGACCTGGCCAAGACACGCGCGGCGGCCGCCAACAAAACCGAAGCCGAGATTTTCGAAACTTGGGCCAGCGAGATTCCGGTGCGCCGGCTCGGTGAACCCCGCGAGGTGGCGGAGACCATTGTGTGGCTTGCCTCCGACCGAGCTTCCTACATCACCGGACAGACCATCCTGGTGGATGGCGGTCAGTATCGCGGCCTTTAACCGAGATCCGGAAACTGACAACTGAAACGAAAGGCGCAACGAGATGGCGATGACAAAACGCAGCAGCAAGAGCAAAAGCAAGAGCAAAAGCAAAAGCAAAAGCAAGAGCAAAAGCAAAAGCAAGAGCAAAAGGAAGATTACGGCCAAGGCATCAGTCAGAGGTAAGAAGGCAGTGAAGAGGCTGGCAAGAACGGCAGTTTCCCCCAAGGCCCAGCTCAGGCACATACCCTGGAATTCCGTGGAACTGGAAGATCTGAACCCACTCTTGCAGCGCCAGATGGTCTGGGGACAGGGCGTTATGCTGGCCCGCGTTCTGCTAAAGAAAGGCTGCGTTGTGCCCATGCACAGCCATCTCAACGAACAGCTCACCTACATTCTCGAGGGTGCTTTGAAGTTTTTGATCGATGGCAGGGAAATTGTGGTCAATGCCGGCGAAGTGCTGACCATTCCCGCCCATATGCCGCACCAGGCGGAGGCTCTAGCCGACACGGTCGATCTCGACATTTTCCACCCGCCCCGCGCCGACTGGATCAACAAGACCGATAGGTATCTGCGCGGCAAATAGCAGGTTCTTCCCGTATCCTTATACTTCACACCACGACGACGATGACTGACAGGACTGCCTCCGCGCCCGAAGTAGGCCACGACGCCGCACAACTGCGCTGCATCGCGTGCGGTACGGTCCGCGCGCCAGGGTCCCTGAATCTACGCTGCGCACAGTGCGGCGATCTGCTCGAAATCATCTTTCCCGAATGGAAATCCGGCCGCGCGGCTCGACTTGACGCCGGCGACTTGAAGAATCTCTGGCAGCAGCGCCGCACCTCACGCCTGCCTATCGATGAAAGTGGAGTGTGGCGTTTTCGCGAGCTTTTGCCTGCATTGCAGGACTGGCGTCAGGCCATCACGCTCCGCGAAGGGAACACTCCGCTCTACGAACTGCCGCGTTGCGCCCGCATTGCCGGAATGCAGCGGCTTTACGCCAAGCATCAGGGAATGAACCCCACTGGGTCGTTCAAAGATACTGGGATGACCGTGGCGGCTTCTTTCGCCCGGCAGGAGGGATTTCGCTGGGTGGCGTGCGCTTCCACCGGCAACACCTCCGCTTCGATGGCCGCCTACGCGGCCCGCGGAGGCATGGGAGCCCTAGTGCTGGTGCCCGAGGGCCATATTTCGTGGAGCAAACTGTCGCAGGCGCTGGACTATGGCGCTCTCACCTGCCAGTTGAAAACCGATTTCGACGGCTGCATGCGCGTCCTCAACGAAATTGTCCAGCGGAAGCCGGTGTACTCGTTGAACTCGGTGAATCCCTATCGTCTGGAAGGCCAGAAAACCGCTGCCATCGAGTTGTTGGAGCGTCTGGATTGGCAATCGCCGGATCACATCATCGCACCCGGCGGCAACATGGGAAATTCTTCCGCTCTAGGCAAAGCGTTGTTGGAGATGAAAGAGCTGGGGCTGATTTCCCGATTGCCCAAGCTTTCGGTGGTCCAGGCGGAAGGAGCCAACGCTATGGTGCGTACCATGCGCGAGGCCGGCGGCAAGAGTTTGATTTCCGTACATGCTGAAACCATGGCCACCGCGATTCGTATCGGCAGCCCCGCCTCGTGGAAGAAGGCTGCGCGCGTCCTCGATGCCACTGGTGGAACTGTCGAGCAAGTCAGCGAAGTCGAAATCGCGCTCGCCAAAGCAGAGATCGGGGCCGACGGCATTGGTTGCGAACCGGCCTCTGCGGTCACGCTGGCCGGGCTGAAGAAATTAGTCAAGCAGGGATTCGTCAAGTCCGGCGAACTGGTAGTGCTGATTCTCACCGGCCACTTGCTCAAAGACCCCGACTTCACTCTGAAATTTCACCGCGGAGATCTGTTCGCGGGAACCGGGCACGAAAAAGAAGCAGCG
>Ga0335080_10008530_pt1 | contig 10686 bp, 7 predicted proteins | sample Lox_Sample_34_FD_206720 | JGI IMG/M metagenome (GOLD analysis project Ga0335080, IMG submission 206720) | Soil microbial communities from Loxahatchee National Wildlife Refuge, Florida, United States - Lox_Sample_3.4 | ecosystem: Environmental > Terrestrial > Soil > Wetlands | place: USA: Florida...
AGGCGGCCGCCGTCGCCTACCACCTGCTCGGGAAGCGCCGAGTCGACTTCAAAAGCCAACTCCAGCCCCTTTTCGTGGGCCCGCAGGGAAAGGGACTTCACCGCGTCGGCGATGGCGGCGTGCAGACAGAAGGGCTTGGGATCGAGGGTAAACTTGCCGGCCTCGATTTTGGAGAAATCGAGAATGTCATTGATCACCAGCAGCAGGGAGTCGGCCGCGGATTTCACCAGCAGGAGATTTTCCCGCTGGGTTCGCGAAAGATTCGTGCTCAGCGTCAACTCCGTCATGCCCAGAATTCCATTCATGGGAGTGCGGATCTCATGGCTCATGTTGGCCAGGAACTCGCTCTTGGCGCGGCTGGCCCCTTCCGCCGCTTCTTTGGCGTCCGCCAGCTCGCGGTTCACAGTTCTGAGTTCGCGCGTCTGCGAAGCGACTTCCTCCTCAAGATGTTCACGGTGGTGGCGCAATTGTTGGTCGCGGTCCGCCAGGTCGTGCAGCATCTCGTTGAAACTCTCGATCAGCAGCCCGATTTCCCGGTAGGGCGCGTGGATGTCGCCGATTGCGTACTCAGTGCCGTGTGGAATGGAACGGGCGCGCTGCGCCAGGGCGAAGATGGGACCGGAGATGGTGCGCTGCAGTCCGGAAGCCAGCAGGAAGGCGGCTAACATCGACAACAACAGAACCCCGCCGGCGATCATCAGATAGCGGTCGCGACGGGAGACCAGTTCCTGCAAGTCCAACTCCACAAAAACCGAACCGGCGAAATCCCCTTGCGCCATGATGCGGCGAGAGATGCGCAAGGTTTCGTGAGTGAACAGGCTGTTTTCGCTCTCCGCCCGGAACGGAACATGAGCGGCGGTGGCGCCGGCGCGAATGTAGGTAGCGAACGGACTGCCGTCGCTGCGATAGATGCGCGCGGCGACCACGTGAGGCTGCGAACTAAGGGCGCCGACAATCTCCTGCCCGATCTGGGGGTCATTGAAGGCAATCGCCGCGGTGCTGTTGGACCCCACAATGTCGGCCAACAGCGATGCCTCGCGCATCTTGTTCTGGCGGAAAGTAATGGTGTCATACAGAGTAAAGGTGACGCAGGCCAGCACCAGGGCCACGCTGCTGGTGGTCATGATGATGGTCATGAGCTTGCGCTTGATGGGAGGTGCGTCTTGCGCCGGCAGCGCTTTGCTGCGCTTTCTGGCGCCATGGGCTGTCTCCGCCGGCGCCGACTCCTCCCTTTTCCCTCGCCTGCTTTCCGAGCGCAAGAACCCCTCCCCACTCTGGCTGGAGCGGTTGGATACTTGGGTTGCATCGGCGAAAGTCCAGCCAACCTTAAGGGAAATTAACCTTCATTAATGGAAATTGAGGCGGCCGGAAGCGCCGATGAAGATTTCAGGCGACTTCGCCGATCTGAAACGAAGAAAACGAGTTGCGCCGCATTGTTCCGAGTGCGCGGAGAGTGCAATGGGTCCCGAAGCCGTGCCGCCAAAGCGTAGCGTCCTGATCGCCGACGACGACGCCATCTTCCGTACGGTGGCCAGCGGCCTGCTTGATTCCTGGAGTTACGACTGCGTGGTGGTGCACGACGGAGAGGCCGCGCTCAAAGTCCTGACTCGCGATCACCCGCCCACCATCGCCATCCTGGACTGGCAAATGCCCAAATTCACGGGCACGGAGATCTGCCAGAAAATCCGCGGCGGCCAGTGCCGCCAATACATCTACTTCATCCTGGTTTCGGCCCGCGATGCCCGTGAGGACTCCCTCGAAGGTTTGCGCTCCGGCGCCGACACGTATATCAACAAGCCACTGGACGCGGAAGAACTTCGCGCCAAGCTGGAAATCGCCAAGCGCATTCTCTTCATGGAAGAGTCGCTGCGCGACATTCAGGCCGAAACCGAGTTGTTCATCAATTCCGTACCGTCGATCCTGATCGGCACTGACACTGCCGGCCGGATCACCCGCTGGAACCAGGGCGCCGGCAAGGTCTTTGGGGTGGACGAAGCCAGGGCCCGGGGCCACACCCTGAGCGAAATCGGCATCGCCTGGAATCCTGCGCTGCTTCAGGCCGAGATTGATCGCGTGGTGGCAGCGGGCGCGACCTCCCGCCCTTTGCAACTGCCCTTCGGCTTGGCCGACCGGCAGCGAGTGGCGGAACTCACTCTCCATCCCCTGCGCTCTCACCTGGATGTCGTGGTGGGGGTGGTGATCGTGGGCGCCGACGTCACCGAGAGAAAAGTCCTGGAGGATCAGGTCCGGCAGTCACAGAAACTGGAAGCCATCGGGCAGTTGGCCGCGGGCATCGCGCACGAAATCAACACCCCGGTGCAGTTTGTGAGCCACAACGTTACCTTCTTCAAGGAATCGTGGGCCAAGCTGCTGCCCTTGCTGGCCTGCACGCGCAGCCTGGGAACCACTCCCACCATGCAGGCGGCCAATGCCCAGGTGCTGACCGGATTCTGGGCTGCCGCCCAACCCATTGATCTCGAATACCTGATGAAAGAGATTCCTCCAGCCATCGACGAAACCCTGGACGGCTTACAGCGCATCAGCAAGATCGTGCGCGCCATGAAGGAGTTCTCTCATCCCCACTCCAACCAGCGGCTCGATGCCGACATTAACGCCGCCATCCAAACCACCGTGACCGTCTCGCGCAGCGAGTGGAAGGACGTGGCCGATCTGGAAACCGAGTTCGATCCCAACCTCCCGCTGGTGCCCTGTATCGTGGATCAACTCAATCAGGTGGTCCTCAACATCCTGGTCAATGCCGCGCACGCCATTGCCGACGTGGTGGGAGACGGGAGCAACGGAAAGGGACGCATTACAGTGCGAACCCGCATGGTGGAAGGCTTCGCGGAAATCGCGATTTCCGATACCGGAGCAGGAATCCCTCCCGAAATTCAGGGCCGGGTCTTTGAACCCTTCTTTACCACCAAAGAACTCGGCAAAGGCACCGGGCAGGGACTGGCGCTGGCCCACTCCATCATCGTCAACCAGCATGGCGGCAGAATCTGGCTGGAGTCTGAACCGGGACGCGGGACTGTGTTCCTGATCCGCTTGCCTCTGGCGCCCGCGGCGGCGACTGCCGGCGCGGGCTAACTGCCCTGCCCACTGCAGCCTTCATCTGCTTCAGTTGCCGCCGTCGCTCACCAGATCAGCCACTTGTTGCAGGCGGCCGCTCACCCGCAGGTTGCTCCGGTACGCGGCCTTCATATTCAAATCCACCTTTACCTTGGTTCCTTCGATTCTCAAGTCGGCAATTCCGCCGTGTGTCGCAAACGATTCGAAATCGGCCACAGTGAAAACCGGCATTCCCCTGAAGGTATTCACGATTTCCGTGCTGTGCGCTCTCTCCGACTTGCTGATGAAGGCAATCTGGCACGCCCCCAGAGCTTCCGGACTGAGAACCTTGAGACGTTTGACCTCCAGCGGTCTGCCGTCAGCCGCGTTCCTGCCCGCGATGGCATCCTGGAGCTTGCCGCTGAAGGGATCCTCCCCCACGATGCAAATGACAAAGTGTCCGGTAGGAGGTCCATTCTGCGGCCACTCCACATATTTGGAGAAGTTGTAGAGATAGCCCGCCTTGATGCTGTACTCATCCATCTGCGCCATTGCCCAGGGCCCCGCTCCTAAACAGGCCAGCAGGATCACGCGATAAAGAAATCGAATCATTTTCCTGGGCAGTCCCGGGCTCGATTCCGCCGATAACCACATCTCCCTTCTATCGGATTGCCCGGCGCTTAGCGAAAATGGCAACAAAGCTTAGATCCATCGTGACCGCGCTGCCTTGTCGTCATAACGATTCGCTCAATGGGACGGTTTTCCGGCAGGCTCCGATTTGGATTGCCACGTCAGCTTCAGCACCACCGAGCGGCGAATTTCTCCGGCGGGAAAATAGGGTTCGCTGGAATTGCTTTCCAGGTGGCGCGCCGATTGTAGATTTCGCCCCCACACCGAAAACGTAAAGCCTGAGAACGCGCGAGTAGAGAAGCCCACGTCCACCCGGTTCAGCGTGGGCAGCTTGAGTTCCGGAAGCGCGTCCGTATAGAAGTAGTTCGAATCGAAATGGAGTGTGCGATTCAGGTTGAATCGGGACTGGAAGAACATGAGGTGGTGCGGTGTCGCCACGCCCTGCGCACCCTGGACCGTACTAACTCCACGCAACTCGGTCAGCCCAGCGTTTATTTGCCAGCGGTCAAACGGCCGTGCCTGAAGCGATAACTCCATGCCGTGCGTCTGGCCCCGGTCGGCGTTCTCAACAGGCACGGGAATCTCGATATAGTCGGGAAAAATGATGGGGGCGCCGGGAGTTCCGGGGACGATCAGCTTGGTGTAGTGGTCGTAGTAAGCCGAGATATCGAATGAATAGCCGGGAGAAGGCTGGTAGCGGTATCCGAGCTCATATGCCCGCAGGAGTTCTGAAGAGAGCGAGTGATTCCCCACGATGTCGAAAAAGACAGGCAAGGGGCCCCCGGTTGTCTCGGCGATCTTAAGATCGGCGGTGCTGTTCAAGCGTCCGGGTTCCCTCACAGCGCGTGAGAATGCGGCCCACAGCGTGCTGGATTTGTCCGGCGTCCACACCCCGCGAAGCTGCGGCTGAACTCCATAGCCGCTGTAAGGGTTATGGTCGACTTTGACGCCGCCAATGAGACGCAGGCGGTCAGGAAACACGCTGACTTCGTACTGCCCGAATATGCTGTAAACGTTATCGCGCTGGGTTACGGGCGAATAACTGATCTCGAAAGTCTGGCTGGGCGTGTCAACCGTAGTGAGGATGCTGCCGCCCCAGATCAGGGAGTGCCGTGGCGAGAAGTTATAGTCGTGCTGAATTTCGAGGTCACAGGTGTTGCGAATATCCCCGCCCAGAATGTCAATGCGATCGAACCAGTCGCAATAAGCGAGCACATCGAGGGCGGAGCGTCCGGAAAAGGTGTGCTTCCATCGGCCGAGAATACTTCCACCATAAGCCTGGACGCTCTGGTCGAATTCCGTTGCCCCGGTTGCGCCGGGGCTGCCAAAGTTCAGCTCGAGAGTTCCGATCCCGCCGTGATAACCTTCGCCCTCGAAGGTGAGCGAGTCCTTTGGAGAGATATTCCAGTCGATTCGCATTCCAGCTTGACCGAGGTACCAGTCGTTGAGCTGGGGGCCACCGGAGGAATTCACTGTAGGTTCGCCGTAGAACCCCTGCGCCCACCCGCGGTATGAGAGGCCGGGACGCGGCTCGCCGCCATAGCGGAGGCTGACCTTGTATCCGTCATTCACTCCGTAGGCCGTATCCACCGAAGCCCCCTGGGTCGCGGCCGAACTGCGGGTAGTGATGTTGATGACGCCGTTCATCGCGTTGGCGCCCCAGAGCGTACCCGCCGGTCCGCGGATCACCTCAATGCGCTCGATATCTTGCATGGGGGGAGCGATGGTGTCCCAATAGACCCCGCCGAAGAGCGGCTGGTACAAGAGGCGGCCGTCGAGCAGGACCAGCATCTTGTCATTGAAGGCGTAGCTGAATCCGCGCGCAGCTACGATCCAGGAATGTGAATCCTCCTGGGCCACATACAGACCTGGCACGGTGCGCAAAGCGTCGGGGATGGAACTGAACCCTCCTCTGCGAATGTCCTCAGCGGTCAGGACGTAAATCGCCGCCGGGGCATGCAACAGGCTTTCGCTCTTCTTGGAGGCCGAGGTTACCTTGATGTCCACGTTGGCCAATTGCTCCAGATCCAGGTTGGCCGCCTCTTTGGCCTCATGTTCTTCGCCGCTCGTTGCCGGGTTCTCGCCTGAGGGCGAAGATCCCCCTGCGGCTTGGGACCAGGCTGAGTTGCAAAGGGTTACCAGGTGCAGAAAGGCCAACAGCAGAAGGGTAGATAGGACCTTCATCTTTTACCGCCCACGAAGAGGCGCCCCGGACAGGCCGCTCCCCAGGGTCATATCGGCGGCGGCGCGGAATTCATTAGCAGAACCCTTCGACGTGGCATCTTCCCGGCCCCGCTGGGAAGGCGATGAAAATCAATTTGCCGTCTTTAACCGCTGGGACCATCCTGCGGAGGGCTGCTCCCTATGAAGATGTCCCCTGCGATCCCAACCTTAAAGTCGTTTCACCTGCCGCCGATAGCTGCTCTGAGGGGTTGTATGAAGCAGAGCACGGTCCAGCCCACGCGCCGCGAGCAGACCTTCCGGGAAGACGAAATCATCGTCAGCAAGACCGACATCAAGGGAGTGATCACCTACGCCAACAAGACCTTCCTTGATATCTCCGGCTATACCGAGGAGGAATTGCTGGGCCAGCCGCACAACATCATTCGCCATCCCGAGATGCCACAATGCGTATTCAAATTGCTATGGGACACGCTCTTGCAACGGCAGGAGATATTCGCTTACGTGAAGAACATGTGTAAGAACGGCGACTATTACTGGGTGTTCGCCCATGTGACGCCGACCTACGGCGCCGCCAATCGCATCATTGGCTACCACTCCAACCGGCGCGTGCCCGACCGCCATCAGGTGCAGATGTTCGAAGGAATTTACGCCCGGCTCAGGGCCGAGGAAAAGCGGCACTCCGACTGGCGCCGCGGTATGGAAGCCGCGGGGCAGATGCTGATGAATATGGTGGCGGAGAAGAACATGAGTTACGACGAGTTCATGTTCGCGGTTTGAACCGGCGGAGAAAGCTTTCTATGACAACGACGGTGCCTCCCAAGCAGTCCGGCCTTATGACGCGCACCCGTGAACCTTTGGCCTTCACCGCCAGGGCACGAACCGCCGATTCGGAAGATGAGCTGGCCTTGTATGGCAACTGGATCGGCCAGATCGCCAACGTCTGTGAGCAAGCCGCTCAAGGCAACCTCGAACCGCGGATATTGCATTGTCCGGAGTCGCCGCTGTTGACCCGCGCCGTATTCTCCATTAATCACCTTCTGGACATGACCGACGCTCTGCTGCGTGAGACCGAAGCCGCGCTCGACCACGCCGCTAACAAGAAGTTCTACCGCCGGGTTCTGCTGCGCGGGATGCGGGGATCATTCCAACGCACCGCCGAGCACATCAACAAGACCACGCAGCAACTGGCCGACGATACGGCCGAACTGAGCAGAGTGGAAACTTCCCGGCGTACTCTCGCCGACCGCGTCAAGAACGTCGTAAAGGGATTGTCCGCTACCTCGGACCGCATGAACACGACCGCCGGCACGCTGGGAGAGATGGCCGGACACACTAGCAGCGCAGTCAGGCAGGCGAGAGAGTTGAAGGCCGACGAGTCCTCGAACCGCCAGCATCTTCAGCAGGCCGTAGCTGCTCTTAACGAAGCTTCGCAAAGAATCGGGGGAGTGGTCGAACTGATCTCCGATATAGCCGCGCGTACCAACCTGCTGGCCCTGAATGCGACCATTGAAGGGGCGCGCGCCCGAGAAGCCGGCCGGGGATTCGCGGTGGTCGCGGCCGAGGTCAAGAAGCTTTCCGAGCAGACGGCGAGCGCCACCGGGGATATCGGCAAGGAGATCACTGCAGTCCGCGCCACCGCTGACCTCACCAGCAAACTGGTCGCCTCGCTGAGCCGGGTGATTGGGGAAGTGAAGGAGATTTCTGAAGTATTAAACCGGCAGTCCAGCGAACTATCGACCTCAATGCGCGAATTCCTCGGCCAGAACCTGGATTGAACCGAAATACCAAGCAAGGATGGAGCCGACGAGCGGACTTGAACCGCTGACCTGCCGATTACGAATCGGCTGCTCTACCAACTGAGCTACGTCGGCCTGCCACCGATTCTAAATAAGGCGGCGGGAGAGCGCAAAGATTACGCCGGTTCGGCGGCGCAGGTCTATGTCTTCGTGGTCTTCCTTCGTGAACCTTCGTGATCCCTTGGTGTCCTTCGTGGTTGCTTTGAAGGCCTGCACCTGCACGCAGCCAAAAGCAACACATAAAGACACGAGGAAACAACGAAAGGAAGTCAGTCACTCGCAAATGTCTGTCGAAATCGCCATCCCAAACCCAAGCTTCCTCTGCGCGCCCAGCGTCCTCGCCGGTAAATGACGGCCGCTGAGTGCAGAGCCCTCACGCCGCCCGCACATGCTCCTCATACTCCTGATCCGATTGCGAAGGCAGCAGAACCCACAGGGTATAGATACCCAGCGCCGTTCCCAGAGGCACATTGAACAGCGATATAAACGCAACCACCAGGCTCAAAACGCGCGCCCAGGACTCGCGTTGCAGCAATCCCCACCCTGCCGCGAACCCGGCTACGGCCTTGGCCAGCAGCAGGACGGCGATGGCGCTCAGCAGTGGCGACAGGAAGCCCGGAACGTGCGGATATCCTGGGGTCCACGGATGAGCGAGGATTGTGTTGGCAACCACCATCAGCACTACGGCGCCAACCACATGGAATGCAGAATACCCGATCCACAGAATACCCAGCAGGCGAACATGCTCCCGCACCCGGCTGGGATGCGGGTATGAAATCGGAGTGCCGCCACGAACTTCTTTTCCGCAACGCCCGCAGAAGGCCTGCCCCGTTTGCAAAACCGTTCCGCACGAATCGCAGTACATAGTCCCTCCCCGCGTGAAGCCAATACTGCTCCCTTAACAATACGAACTCAATCACTTAGTTGTTCAGAAATTGCCGTCGCGGCCAAAGCGCCGCCGTCTGGGGAAACGAAAAGGCCACCCGGCAACAGGGCGGCCTCTTCTTTCAAGGGAGAATAGTTCCAACGGAGTTTAAGCCGTCAAAACTTTCTGGCGAAAATCTTATGAGCCGAAAAAGGGGGTGTCAAGGAATTTTTGGGAAATAAATACCTTTGATTTCAACAACTTAGCGAGACCGTCAATAGTTACCAAAAGTGCCTCATCCTGAGACGGGAGGGCACCTAAAGACCCCTAAGTGACTTCAATTGAGGTATTTAGACTCCGAGTTCGAGGCCTCGGGGCCACCATCGGCCAGGTGGAGGGCGATGAATTCCACCTCCCCGGAGCGGTCGAGCAGGTTATCGGGAAACAGCCGCCTTACCAGCACCCGGAGCCCTCCAAACGCGATTCCGGCCACCAGCGAGAAGGCCATGAGGATGCCGCACAGCACCAGCGCGTTCCAGATCAGATTTCCGATGTTGTTCTTCAGGTTCGGCGTCGCCGCCTGGTTCCAGGTGACATTGGCCTCGTAATTCACAGAGTTCAGCAGCGTGTTGGCGTCGCTTTGGGAGAGCGATCCGGCAGCAACCACCACGATGGGCCCGGTCCGCCTCCCGAAAATGGTGTTGCTCACCGGCGGCGCGCTATCCGGAGGCTGCGGGTTCGCCTTGTTCGCGCCTTCAATGCGCCGCAGATGCTCGGCCGCCATTTGCGGCGTGGGATAGGAGATCAGCATCAGGGTGGCCATGCCGCTCGAGGTGTTGAAGTCACCAAGCACGACTTCCGCCCCGGTGTTGAAATCCACCAGTTGGGCGGAGATGGGTGCGCCCACTTTTTCCAGGCCCACTGGCCCGATGACGTACTTGGCCGTGTTCTTCACGTAAGACTCGCGCGGCAAGTAGGCGGGCAGGCCGGGAAGATTGCCGTTGTTGCCGCCGGGCAGGGGCAGCATGCTGGAGAGATCACGCAGTTCCGCCGCCGACATGGCGCTGAGCTTATCGAATACCGCGTCCACCAGGATGTTGCCGCGATAGAAGATCACGCGCTCGTTGAGCGAGGCCGCCTGATCGCCAATCTTCTCGCTCAGCATCTGCGGCATTTTGTAGTAAGTAAAGGCCCCATAGGCGCCGCTGGCGTCGGCAAAGCGGGCGGCTTTCAAGGCCAGTTTCCGGCCGTCGTCGCTCCGATAGTTGGCGGAGGTGAAATCGGTGAAGCCATACTCTTTCAGCAGGGCGGCGTTTACCGGATCGGCGCGGCCGGGATCGGCGCTTACCACCGCCGGACCGGTCATCTTCCATCCCCCGAACTCAGCGGGCAGGAATGACTTGGCAGGATTCTCCGCGGCGAACGCCGCTCCCGCCCAGGCGATGACCAGCAAGCACAGCGAAGATGCGCGAAACCGAGAAAGTTTCATGAATGCCGGCAGAACCCTAATTTAACCTCTGTTCATTAGACCACACAGCCACCAGAAAAGTTTCCAGCGGCAGCCAACTCTGCGTCCTCGGCGGCAGTTCTTTGCGCCCTCAGCGATTTAAGATTTGGTTCTTGAATCGCGGCCTTAAAAACCTTAAATCGCCGAGCGCGGAAAGAACTGCCGCCGAGAGCGCCGAGCACAGGAAGTCACGGTCTGTGGTACCTTTTCCTCCCCTACCAGGCCCGGCACGCATCTTCCCGGACCATGGGAGCATCGGCCTTGCAGTGAAATGCCTGCCGGAACTCCGGCATGTTGGAAAGCACGCCATTCACCCGCCATTTACCGGGCGCGTGCGTGGCGTTCTCCGCCAGATCACGGGAGAGAGCGGCCGTGCGGTTCTGGCACCACAGGTTTGCCCAGCCCAGAAAGAAGCGCTGCGGAGCGGTCAATCCACCGGCCGGCTCGTCCGCGGAGGCTGAACCCTCGCCGGCGAGCCTTGCCATCAGTGCCGCATAGGCGATGCGCACGCCTCCGTTGTCGGCAATGTTCTCCGCCAGCGTGCGTTCGCCATTGACTTTGATCTTATCCACCGCCGCGTATCCCGAATATTGCCCAACGAAGCATTGCGTGCGCTCGCGAAAGGTCTTTCGATCGACTTCGCTCCACCAGTT
>Ga0335080_10008534_pt1 | contig 10683 bp, 8 predicted proteins | sample Lox_Sample_34_FD_206720 | JGI IMG/M metagenome (GOLD analysis project Ga0335080, IMG submission 206720) | Soil microbial communities from Loxahatchee National Wildlife Refuge, Florida, United States - Lox_Sample_3.4 | ecosystem: Environmental > Terrestrial > Soil > Wetlands | place: USA: Florida...
CAATGTCTCCCGGTCACACTCAACAAATTTGACGCTCATCTCTCTCAGCTCCTGTAATATCAAGGCTTCAAAGCTGAGCGAGTATAGCACATTAAGTTACGTCGGCCAAGTCCGACAGACTCCTAGCATTCTGGCTTCGGTACCTCAGATGCGCTTGCGAAAATGGACGAGAAATTCCTCCGCGGAAAGCTCTTTCTTCCTCACCAGATATTCGATCTGACGGCTCATGGCTTTTTTCTCCCCCTCCTTCATCACGTCCTTGAGCAGCACAAAAAAGGGGACATTCCTGGTCTGGGGATAGAGGCGAAGCCGCTCCAGAAGGTCGAATGCGGACATATCGGCGAGCATCAGGCTACAGCAGGCCAGGTACTGGCGGCCAGTTGTCGCCAGGGCCAGGGCTTCTTTCCCATTATAGGCATTGACCACCTCGAAACTGAGGCCGGTCAGGGTCTTGGCGACCTTTTCTTCCCCCCTTCGGCTCACGATAAGGGCCTGGAGGTCGTAATCCTCGGCCTCTTCAGTCAGGCCAAGGACCGCCAGCCTCTCCGCCAGGTAATCGGCATCGATGGGCAGAGTAAAAAAACCGGCGACCGGAAATACCCCACCTACTTTTCCTTCCTCGCTCAGATAGATCGGCAGTATCGGAATATTCCGGGTCAGCGGATTGATCTTGATATCCAGAAGAGTACCCCAACCATCCTCGGAAAAAGGAGAGAGATCAAGCAGGATGCCGAGGGGGTGCTCTTTTTCCAGATCCGCCATGGCCGCCGGGCGCGCCCGATAAGCCGCCATGGTCAGATAACTGCGGATATGCGCACCCCTATCCTTGTTCTTGCCAAGTCCGAAGATCCAGAGCTCCCGTGCATTCCCTACTGTGGTCATGAATACTCCCTTTTGCCCGTCTGCGAAAAATAATAAATTCGCAAATTCTATTCACCGCGATGGCAAAGCAAAAAGCTCCAGATGCAAGGCTTGCGAAAGCCGAGGAATGAGGCGTACAAATTAGTACGCCGCAGTGACGAGGCTTGAGCGTAACGCCGCAGATGGACTTTTTGCAAAGCCATCAAAAATGATTCATTTCGTTAAAAGAATATCACTAAATAACATATTTTCCCGCCGCTGCAACAAAAAAATTCCGTTGCCACATATAAAACAGTTGATAATCAGCAGGTTATATGGTAGCGTTCAAAAATCCGGCAAACACCCGCCGCCGGTTTGCAGCCAAAGTTTGATGCAGCCACAAATTCTCTCTGCTGCGATGGCAAAGCAAAAAGCCCCAGATGCAAGCTTAGCATTACATATTAGTACACCGCAGTGACGTATAATTGCGAAGCAATTATTGGTGCGGACGAGCCAGCTTTCGCACTAAGGCCAAATAGACCTTAGATGGACTTTTTGCGAAGCCAAGGGATGAGGAAATGGCCAGCAGGGTATATTTCGCCGATATGCGGACCGACTGCAAGGGGAGCCTCTTTGTAAAAATCGGGAGATTACTGCAGTGTTGCGCCATTGACAAACGGATCGACGCCAATGACCTGGTGGCGGTCAAGGTCCACTTCGGCGAGCGGGGAAACCACGCCTTTGTCCGCCCCGTTTTCGTGAGAAGGGTCGTTGACGAGATCAAGAGCTGCGGCGGCAAGCCTTTTCTGACCGATTCTTCAACGCTGTATCCGGGGGAACGCAAGGAGGCGGTGTCGGCCCTTGTCAACGCCATCGAGAACGGCTTCGCCTTTGCCGTGGTCGGCGCGCCTCTCGTCATGAGCGATGGTCTGCGGGGCCATACCGCAGTCACCGTGGACATCGACGGTCTCGTTCTGAAGAAGGTCAGCATCGGCGCGGAAATCGCCGAGGCTGACGCGCTGGTGGCGGTCTCGCACTTCAAGTGCCACGAGCTGACCGGTTTCGGCGGCGCCTTGAAAAACATCGGCATGGGGTGCGCCAGCCGCGAAGGGAAACTTGCCGAGCACTCCAATGTTGCACCGCGGATCGCCGAAAAATATTGCGACGCCTGCGCCCGATGCCTCGGTGCCTGCGTTCATGGGGCCATCGCCCTGATCGAGGGGAAGGCCCGCATCGATCCGGCAAGATGTGCCGGCTGCGCGCGCTGTAGCGCCGTCTGTGAGCGTCAGGCGATCAACATCCAATGGAACGAGTCGAGCCGGCTGGTGATGCAGAAGATGAGTGAATATGTACTCGGCGCCATCAAAGGGAAGGAAGGGAAGACCCTTTTCATCAATTTCATCACGCAGGTCTCTCCCGATTGCGACTGTTACAGCCACGCCGACGCGCCCATCGTCGGCGACATCGGTATCTGCGCCTCCACCGACCCGGTTGCCCTGGACCAGGCCTGCGCGGACCTGGTGAACGCCGCCCCCGGCAATCCCTGTTCGGCCTTGAAAACAGGGCTTGAGCCGGGCGGAGACAAGTTCCGCGGGGTGCATCCGGATGTTGACTGGGAGGTCCAGTTGCAGCATGCGGAGAAGCTGGGCCTGGGTAAGAGAGAGTATCAGCTGGTGCGCATCTGAAGTTCCATTCCGAATTTTCCTCCCAAGTGCGCATCTAAAGTTTCATTCCGGATTTTCCTCCCAAAAATATCAAGCAGACCCTGGAAGATATTCCCATCATTGGAAGGCGGAAGGGGCATATGCAATTACTCGCGAAAGATACCTGTAAGGCGACAATTCTGTATGTTGAAGACGACGGTGAGACCAGAAGGCTGATAACGCTCCTGGTTTCAGGAAAGTTTCCGGATATTTCCGTAATCTCTGCTGAAAACGGCCGGACAGGACTGGAATATTTTAGAACGCACCACCCGGACATAGTCGTCACCGATGTGCGGATGCCGGTCATGGACGGTATCCGGATGGCAAGAGAGATCAAAAACCTGAGCAAGGATACCCGGATCATCGTAACCACGGCGGTAAACGATATCAGCCACATCCTGGAGGCCATCGAGATCGGCGTCAGTCATTACGTGCTGAAACCGATCGACCACGACAAGCTCCTGGATACGATACACTGCTGCCTAAAAGGCATCTCCCAGGAACGTCAGGTCCGCGAGCAGCTGGAATTCTTTCGCCGGCTCTCGCAGGCCGTTGATCATGGAGCGATCTCCATCATGATGACCGATACCAGGGGGGAAATTGTCTTCGTGAATCCCGGCTTCACCAGGCTGACCGGCTACATTTCCACCGAGGTGCTGGGAAAGGGTACGTGGCTGCTTAAATCCGGCGAAACACCGCCGGAGGAATACCGCAGATTATGGGAAACCATCGGCGCTGGCGAGGAGTGGTGGGGAGAGCTGCGCAACCGGAAGAAAAACGGGGAACTTTTCTGGGTCTCCGAATCGATCTCCCCCATAACGGATGCAACGGGAAAGATCACCCACTTTCTCTCCAGGATGGAAGATATCACCGAAAAGAAGCAGAAGCTGGAAAGCATACTGCACCTTGCCTATTACGACTCTCTCACATCTTTGCCGAACCAGCACTTCTTTCATGAGCTTCTGCACAACGCACTGGCCCAGGCCCAGCGCTACGAGCGTATGCTCGCTGTCCTCTTTCTCGATCTCGACAGGTTCAAGAATATAAACGATACGCTGGGACATTCCGTCGGAGACCAGCTGCTCAAGGCCGTCGCACAGAGGCTGAAAGATTGCTGCAGTCGTGAAGGGGATACGGTCGGGAGGCGCGGGGGAGACGAATTCATCATCCTTCTGCCAGAACTCAAGGATGTCAACGGGCCCGTGAGAGTGGCGCAGCGGATCATCAACGCCTTCAGCCGCACCTTTATTCTTCCCGAACACGAGCTTTCCATAAGTACCAGCATCGGCATCAGCATCTTTCCCCATGACGGCGGCGACCCGGAGGCCCTGATCAAGAAGGCCGACATGGCCATGTACCGCGCCAAGGAAGGAGGGAGGAACCGCTACCATCTCTATACGCCGACCACGGATACCCAGGTCTTCGAACGGCTGGCACTGGAAAACAGCCTGCGCAAGGCATTCGAACGGGATGAATTCCTCCTCCATTACCAACCGAAATTGAACATTGCAACCGGCAGGGTCATATCCGTCGAGGCCCTGGTGCGATGGCGTCATCCGGAAATGGGCCTGGTCATGCCAACCCAGTTTATTCCCCTGGCGGAAGAAACCGGCCTTATCGCCCCCCTCGGAGAATGGGTGCTCCGCGCCGCATGCGTCCAGAACAAGGCGTGGCAGGATGCGGGATATCCGTCCATGCGTATCGCTGTGAATATTTCACCCAAGCAGTTTCAGCTGCATAATCTGGCGGAAATAGTGGAGAGGGCACTTAGTGATGCCCGGCTGAATGCGGACTGTCTGGAGCTGGAGATAACGGAAAACGTCATGTTGCGGAACGAGGATGCCGTTGCAAAGACACTGTGCAGGCTGAGCGATCTCGGGGTGCATATATCCATCGACGACTTCGGCACCGGCTATTCGACCTTCAGCTATATCAGGAGAATCCCCATCGACTCACTGAAAATCGACCAGTCCTTCATCAACGATATCTGTTCCAACCTGAATGACGAGGCGATCACAACGGCAGTGATAGACATGGCGCAAAGCCTTAATCTGAATGTCGTCGCGGAAGGCGTCGAAACCGAAGAGCAGCGCAAGCTTCTTGAATCTCTGAACTGTTCCGAAATGCAGGGATATTATTTCAGCAGACCGCTGCCGGCGGACGAATTTGGTAAATACCTCGATAATCTGGAGGGAAACTGCGGGGAAAGACTCCCCTGATGCCTACCCATCCTTCTTTGAATTGTCCTCTTTTCTCGGTTTGATCTCTATTTCATCCTTCCCGTCCGAGGCCCTCTTGAAGTTCTTGATACTCTTCCCCAGGGCGCTGCCGATCTCCGGGAGCCTTCCGGCGCCGAATACGACCAGAACGATGACAAGAATGATAATCAGCTCAGGCATACCAATTCCGAACATGCAGACCTCCATGTGATTTTCTGCGAGTATCGCATTGCAGCGGGAAAAAATCAAGTGAAACGGATGGTCGGGAAATGCTATAGTAAAAAATCATGGAGACCTTCAAACTGGTTAGCGGTTACAAGCCGCGCGGCGACCAGCCGCGCGCCATCGTCGAGTTGCGCGCGGGAATCGCCCGGGGCGACGAAAACCAGGTCCTGCTCGGGGTGACCGGCTCGGGCAAGACCTTCACCATGGCCCATGTAATCGCAGAGAGCGGCCGACCGGCCCTGGTGCTGGCCCCCAACAAGACCCTGGCGGCACAGCTTTACGGCGAATTCAGGGAATTGTTCCCGGAAAACGCGGTGGAATACTTCGTCTCCTACTACGATTACTACCAGCCCGAGGCCTACCTGCCAACCACGGACACCTTCATTGAAAAAGACTCATCGGTCAACGACGAGATCGACAAGATGCGCCATTCCGCCACCAGAAGCCTCCTTACCAGGCGGGATGTGGTCATCGTCGCCTCGGTCTCCTGCATATACGGTATCGGTTCCCCCGCCGAATACCGGGCCATGCACATCTTCTTTCACGAAGGGGATGAGGTCGGCCGTGACGATCTGCTGAAGAAACTGGTGGAAATCCAGTACGAAAGGAATGACATCGACTTTCACCGGGGCACCTTCCGCGTGCGCGGCGACATAGTCGAGGTTTTTCCCGCCCATGAGGATGAGAAGGCCTTTCGCATCGAATTCTTCGGCGACACGGTGGAGGCCATAGCCGAGATCGATCCGCTGCGCGGCCAGGTCATCCAGCGTCTCGCCAAGTGTGCCATTTACCCGGCATCCCATTACGTGGCCACGCGCGAGACCCTGGAGCGTGCCGTAGAGGAAATCAGGGGAGACCTGCGCCTCAGGCTCCAGTACTTCCGGGAGCAGAACATGCTCATCGAGGCCCAGCGCATCGAACAGCGGACCATGTTCGACCTGGAAATGATCGAAGAGATGGGGTTCTGCCAGGGGATCGAGAACTACTCCCGCTATTTTGACGGCAGAAATGCCGGCGAACCCCCCTATACCCTGCTCGACTATTTCCCGCGGGACTTCATCCTGTTCATCGATGAATCGCACATCACGGTCCCCCAGGTGGGAGGTATGTACCGCGGCGACCGCAGCCGCAAGGAAACCCTCGTAAATTACGGATTCCGTCTCCCCTCGGCCCTCGACAATCGCCCCCTCAACTTCCGCGAATTTACGGCCAAGCTGAATCAGACGGTCTATGTTTCCGCCACGCCGGCCGAATACGAGCTGAAGATAGCCGGGGGAGTGGTGGTGGAACAGGTAATCCGGCCGACGGGCCTGATCGACCCGGCGATCGAGGTCAAGCCCGCTTCCGGCCAGGTGGACGATCTTCTCCACCAGATCCGCGAGACAACGGGGCGGAACGAACGGGTACTTGTCACCACGCTCACCAAGCGGATGGCCGAAGACCTGACCGATTACTACCGTGAGCTGGGGGTGCGGGTTTCCTACCTCCACTCCGACATCGACACCATCCAGAGAATGCAGATCATCCGCGATCTGCGCCTCGGGGAATTCGACGTCCTGGTGGGCATCAACCTCCTGAGGGAAGGGTTGGACATCCCGGAAGTCTCCCTGGTGGCGATACTGGACGCCGACAAGGAGGGCTTTCTCCGATCCGCCCGTTCCCTGATCCAGACCTGCGGCCGGGCGGCGAGAAACCTTTCCGGCCGGGTCCTCATGTACGCGGACAACGTCACCCAGTCCATGCAGGTCTGTATCGACGAGACCAACCGACGGCGTGCCATGCAGATGGAATTCAACCGGGATCATGGCATCACACCGCAGAGCGTCCAGAAAGGGTTCCGCACCATCCTCGAATCCATCGAGGAACGCGACTACTACACCATACCGGTAGCAGCTGAGACCCATGAAGAGTATGTCCCCATCGAGAAAATCCCAGCCCTCGCCAAAAAGCTTCGCAAAGAGATGCTCGCCGCGGCCAAGGAGCTCAATTTCGAAAAGGCCGCGGAGCTGCGCGACAGGATCAGAAAGCTGGAAGATACGGAACTGGCGCTGAGGTAGATACCAAAATTTAAGTGCAGTTAAAGGATTGCTTTTTATATCATAAATTTTATATAATAACAATTGGTGTTTAAAACACAAATATCGCAAAGGTTATCTGAGCAGCATGGCAAACATTATTTTTTTTCTGGCGGCAATTTCTTGCCTGCTGCCGGCAACGATGGCCGAGTGCCGGATGGCGGAACCGCAAGCCGACAGGGTACTGGTTATCAAGAGTGAACAGAATCTGGTTTTGCTGAAAAGAGGAGAGATCCTGAGAAGTTTCAGGATTGCTCTGGGCCGGCAGCCGGTGGGCAACAAGTTGTGCCGTGGCGATTGCCGGACGCCCGAAGGGACATATGTCCTGGATTACCGCAATCCCCACAGCAAGTTCTATCATTCGATCCACATCTCCTACCCGAACAACGCCGATATGGCCAGGGCAAAGAAGAGAGGAGTCACCCTGGGCAATGACATCATGATTCACGGCCTGCCCAAAGGCTTTGAAAATCTGGGCGAACTGCAATCGGAAAGAAACTGGACAAAAGGTTGCATTGCCGTCTCAAATGAGGAAATGGACGAGATCTGGCGTCTCGTGCCGAACGGCACTCCCATCGAAATAAGGCCGTAACAGCCCCGCCCATCGGAACTACCTGGTTATATCGACCGGCACCCCCTTCCTCTCTTTCAGAGCGCGGTCCAGCTTGTAAAAATCAACTGCCTCCAGGAGATTCTTCTCACCCAGAACTCGCAGGGCTAGCCTCGGATAATCTACTTCAATATACCTGTGCGCTTCCAGGAATATCTTGTCCCCCTTGCGTGCGACTTTTACCGGTTGATTGACAATTGTCACCGGAGTACCCGGCCGAACGAGCTTGAAGAGCAGTACAATATCCTCCGGGAAGAGGCGGAGGCAGCCATGGCTCGATCTGGTGCCGATTCCCCAGGGCCGGTCCGTACCATGAATGAGGATGGTGGGCAGGGAAAGCCGCAGCGCATGGCTCCCCATCGGATTATCCGGTCCCGGAGGGACCACCTTCGGCAATTCCGGCTTTTCCCGGCGGATCGATTCCGGCACGTACCAGGCGGGATTTACGATCTTCTCGATTACGGTATAGGTGCCGGCGGGCGTATCTTTTCCCTCGTCGCCGATACCCACCGGAAAGGTCAGGACCTCCTTCGTTGTCTGGTGAAGAAAGATGTAAAGCCGGAACTCCGCTATATTTATGACTATCCCCGGTCGGAAAGGCACATCGGGCAGGATCCAGACCGTCGGAATCCGGACGGTCGAACCCGTGGGGGGAACAATGGGATCCAACCCAGGATTGGCTTCCGTGATTTCATTGATGCCGATGTCGAATTTCCGGGCGATTTCCCAAAGCGATTCATTCTCCTTCACCGTGTAATTCTGCTCGGCGCCGATTATATCGCCCGAATAAGGGAAAGCACCCGAGCCGAACGCCACCATCGCCTGCAACGGCAGGCATATAATGCACATCCATGTCCAGCAATGAAGCAACAGTCTCATCTTGCCGCTTTCCGATCATGCATTCCCCTGAATGCGGTACAGCTTGTCATGCGCAGATTACGGGGAGTCTGCTCCAGATTTTAGTTTCGCCTACAATAATCTTACCTATCTTTATCCTGGATGCAAAACTGTGTGTAAAACGGTGGCTCGAATCCGTGAGCATGAAAGCCGAAAGGAGCGAAAATGCCGGGGTCCTCGATACTTGTGTTGCCGCAAAAAGGCTTTGTCGGGTGAACCTCTCCGGGATAGTGAGCCTAGCTGAATAGCCCAAGACAGAGCATTCCGAGCGAGTGAGGCTTGAATGTTTCACGGATTCAGAGGTGGGAAATAGCGGAAGATACCGGCGTCGTTCGGAGCTGAAGTGGCGTAACGGATAAGAAGAAGACAAGAGAGAGACTAAGGCCGCGGCGACCAGACCGGCTGCGAATCGCCGCCTTTGCCCCTCGATACCTTCAGCTGCGATGTGCCGTCGCTGCGCATGACATAGATGGATTCCTTGCCGTCCCGGTTCGAAGTGAATGTAATGAAGCGCCCGTCCGGCGACCAGTGGGGATATTCGTTTCTCCCCTCGGAAGTAAGGCGGGCGTCGCCGCTCCCGTCAGGGTTTATGGCGTAAATCTGGAAAAGCGGACCGTTGCCTTCCCGGCGGCAATAGACGATGCGATCCCCCTTCGGCGACCAGCTGGGGCCGACATTGTAAGAGCCGCTGTTCGTCAACCGTCGCAAATTGGTTCCGTTGGCTTTCATGATGTAAATCTGCGGGTTGCCATCCCGGTCGGAAACAAATGCGATATGCGTTCCGTCGGGAGACCACGACGGAGAAATATCGATGGCGTCCTCATTGGTCAGCCTGGCCAGTTCCTTGCCCTTCAGATTTATCAGATAAATTTGCGCATTCCCGTCCTTGCTCATGGCAAGGGCTATCCTGCTGCCGCGCGGTGCCCATGCTCCGGTCACATTCAGACCCGGCCTGGAGGACAGCAGTAACTCATGGTCGCTGAAAACCTTTCTCAAATAGAGATCGGGGTTTCCCCTCTTGTAGGAGGTGTAGATTATTTTCCGTCCATCTGGCGAAAAGGATGGATTCAGGTTCAAGGAGCCGTTTCTGGTAAGCCGCTCGACGTTGTAACCGTCGTAGTCCATGAGATATACTTCCTTGTTGCCGCTCCTCGCGGAGACGAAAACTATATCGGAAGCGAAAGGCCCTTCCTCACCGGTTACGGCCCGCATCGCCTCATCAGCGAACGAATGAGCCATCTTCCTCACGAACCGGCGTTTTCCCGTAAAGACTTCCGACCACACCTGCTTTTCGGAGAGCACGTCATAGAGACGCAATTCGGTCATTATCCTCTCGCCGTCGATAACATAACCGGTCTTCATCAAATATGCCGCGCCGGCAGCCCGCCAGGGGGCGAAATCGAACTCGCCGGGGCGGATCCCGTGGCCGTTCTCTCTGGGCAGGCCGTTCATGATCCTGAAGCAGCCGGCCAGATTGAGATCGAACCTGATCACATCTTCGATCTCATCGGCAATGCGCGCATCCTGTTTCCCCCCCAGAGGCTTGGGCTGGGCGATGGCAACGAGAGGCAGTTTCTTTTCCTGCAGGGCTGTCGCCGGGGCATCCTGCCGGGCAAACAAAACAGAGGGAAAGAGTAAAGCGAAGACAATTATAAAAAGGAACTTTTTTACGAACATATGATTTGTCTGTTTCTGCAAGGATATTTTTTTCAAATGAGCCTCTTGCAAAATGTCACGAGGAGGCCGGGATACCAGGCGTAAGCGAGCGAAAAAGCGAGGCGTACATGGAAGTACGTTGAGCTTATGAGCAAGCGGCAACGACGTAGACCGGCCCCGCAGTAGTTTTGCAAGAGGCTCATATATTAGCCTGAAAAATGAAATATGTCAGGAAAAAAAACAGAAAAAAAACAGAAAAAAACTGGCCGCCCGCAACTGAACCCGACATGCCCGCCCGCTGGCCTAAATTGCGGGAGCCTGCCTTGTGTCACACGCGTTGACTCATAATAAAAGGTAACCGAAGGATAGGAATCGTTGCTTCAAGTTTGAGGTAACCGAAGCGTGTAGAAAATGATCTTCAGTTTTTCTTCGAGTTTTCTTTTGAGTGTAAAAGGATT
>Ga0335080_10008536_pt1 | contig 10682 bp, 12 predicted proteins | sample Lox_Sample_34_FD_206720 | JGI IMG/M metagenome (GOLD analysis project Ga0335080, IMG submission 206720) | Soil microbial communities from Loxahatchee National Wildlife Refuge, Florida, United States - Lox_Sample_3.4 | ecosystem: Environmental > Terrestrial > Soil > Wetlands | place: USA...
GGATACAAAGGATCTCCTTTCATGGCGGTCAGAAAATGATTTTCTGCCTTGGAATAATCATCAAACTGTGTTTTATACAGCCAGCCCAGCGAATTGTGTGCCGGTGCGCTTGCGGGCTCATCATATAAAATGCTTTCATATTTTTTAAATGCTTCAGCATAGTTATTATTCTTGATATCAGCTTCAGCCTCGAGGTACAATTCTTCCATATTTGTATTCATAAATTATGTTTCACCATCCCATGATCCATGCAAATATCAGTGGAGCCACAATGGTGGCATCACTTTCAACAATATGTTTCGGCGTATCAATTCCAAGTTTCCCCCAGGTTATCTTTTCATTCGGAACTGCACCGGAATAAGATCCAAAGGAAGTGGTCGAATCAGATATCTGGCAAAAATAACTCCAGAATGGAACATCATGCCATTCCAGATCCTGATACATCATGGGAACCACACAGATGGGAAAATCGCCGGCGATGCCGCCACCGATCTGGAAGAAACCGACTCCTTTACCCCCTGAATTTTTCCTGTACCAGTCGGTCAGCCAAACCATGTATTCAATTCCACTCTTCATGGTTGTTGGTTTTATTTCTCCTTTTACCACATAAGAAGCAAAAATATTTCCCATGGTACTATCCTCCCAGCCTCCGACAACAATGGGCAGATTTTTTTCAGCTGCTGCCATCATCCAGCTGTCTTTCGGATCGATTTCATATCCTTTTTCCATGACCTTGCTGAGCAGCAACCGATACATGAACTCGTGCGGAAAATATCTTTCTCCTTTGGCATCCGCTTCTTTCCATAGTTTAACTATATTATGCTGAATTTTTCTAAACGCTTCTTCCTCCGGAATGCAGGTATCCGTCACGCGGTTCAATCCCTTCTCCAATAATTCCCATTCCTGTGTCGGCGTGAGGTCGCGATAGTTAGGTACTCTTTTATAATGTGAATGAGCCACAAGATTCATGATATCTTCTTCCAGGTTGGCCCCGGTGCAGGAAATGATTTGCACTTTATCCTGCCGGATCATTTCAGCAAGGGATATCCCGAGTTCTGCTGTGCTCATAGCGCCGGCAAGAGTAATCATCATCTTACCACCTTCGAGCAAATGTTTTTCATATCCCTTGGCCGCATCAATTAATGCAGCAGCATTAAAGTGGCGGTAATGATGTTGTATAAATGTTGAAATAGGTCCTTTATTCATAATAGCTGATTGTAGGTTTGCCAGATCAAGGCTGCAAAAGTAAAATTTTTCCCCATAGCCCCGGATTTAAATCCCACTATGGCGGCTTTCAAAACTTCAATCCTGCAGTGTATTATTTCCATGCCCCGGATTTAAATCCGGGGCTATGGAGCGAAATTAAATTAAAAGAAAAGTCCCGTTTTAAACGGGACCTTCTTTTCCAACTAAAACCTACTGCTTGAACCAACCTGATATAGAGATATTATATATCGTATCTCTATCAATTCCTACTGTTTCTTTTCTTTCTTAAAAACAAACCAGTCGTTAAAGCCATTTGATTTTAATACCACTATTTCATTTTCGTTTTCAAGAGTCGTGTAATAACCTGTCTGCCCATCATACGCTATTTCGAATAAATTTGAAATCCAGAATTCGCTGTAATTTCTTTTCAGACTTGTCATCAAACCGATGGGTAGTTGATCTGAAAGAATATTACGTACCACTGCGATCAATTCTCCGTTTTGGTTGCTGTAGTAAGCAAACATGACCCTGTCGTTTATTGTAAAAGTGACTTTTGCATATTGCTTTTCCTGCTGCCAGCTGATATTTTTTGCGCTTGCAAAATCCCTGGAGAAAGAGGCAGTTGCGTCCTGATTTACATCTTTGCCTTTGTCGGCATAAGCATGACTCAATCCTGCAACCAACATTACCGACATGATTACAATTATCTTTTTCATGATCTTGGTTTTTATAATTTTCATTAATAAGATCTTATTTTCCTGGTTGTTTAAATTTTGTTTGCCAAAGCTACCGTTTGAAAGGGCCTTCGGAAAGTCCTTTTCGGCAGCAAAGAACAAATCAGCGGTAAAGGAAGGGAATGTGTCGGTTAACGAAGAGGAATGACCATGCAGTGCCTGCATTTAAAGAGTTACATAATTCTTCTTTTCTCTTTTATACATTGTCCATTGGCCAAACCCGTCTGATTTGAGCACTACTTTCTCATCGCTGTTCTCGATTGTCAGGTAGTAGAATGTCTGATCTGCAGTAGCAATTTCAAACAAATCACTGATCCAATGATCGCTGTATTTCTTTTTTACTTCAGTCATTAACCTGATAGGCAGTTGATCAGAAAGAATATTGCGAACTACAGCCATCAGTTCACCATCGACGTTATAATAAGCAAACATGACGTGACCATTCAGCTTAAAAGTTGCTTTTGCAAAATCTTTTCTCTGTTCCCAGGTTACACTACTTGCGCTTACAAAATCCTTATGAAAAGATGCTACTGCGCGTTGATTAATTTCTTCACCAATATTAGCGAAGGCGACGGTCAGGCCCATTGTCAGCATCACGGCTACTGTTAAAATTGTATTTTTCATTTTTAAGGTTTTTATTTTTTGATTGTTTACATTAATAAGACGCAGGCTTTTCAACAATGTTGCAGGCTTTTAAAAATTTTTATATTTTATTTTTTTAACCCTTTGTATTTCCCCATAGGGCGAAAAGCTCACTGAAACTGTTTTCTTCTCATCCTGCATGGTAACAACATAATAAAGCATATCATCATCCGAGTATTCTTCCACGCTATTTATTGAATACTTATTGTATCCCGCAGATATTGCCCTCATTATCATTATCGGCAATTCTTCGTCAGATATCAGTCGTATCGTTCTCAATAAATCGCCTCCTTCGTCATAGAATGCTACAGTCGAATGTCCTTCATAAAGAAAACTTGCCCGGAAAATTTTCTTGTTGTCTAACGATGTCCAGTATACATTGGATACGTTGGTGAATTCCTTTTGGAATGACTGCAGTATTTTGTCTGATATATCGTTGTTGCCAGCGGCCTTTACAAAGGCAGCATGTAATAAAATCATAAGGCCAATAATTATCTTTTTCATAACTCACTGTTTAAATTTTTCTTTTGAAGAGTTTTCTTATTGGCAGGATCAATCGTTCTTGGTGTACTATGGCAACACAATGCCAGTTTTTATTTTATTGATCATGAAGAACTTAAAAATTAGCGGCCCGGGGCAGGTGTCCGCTTTTGATATAGTTATTGTTTACAAATGATACAGCGATTTATTTTTCTTCCATGATCGTCCACAATTTGAACAAGAAACTTCTTTTCTTCTCCGTCGCAGGTTTTAATTATTCAGTTGGCAGGCTAAAGGTAGTATGGGTGAATACAGTATTCAACCCGAAATATGCTATTCTTAGACGCTACAAAATTATTTTTGTTACAAGACCTTCACAAGTTAATAATGATTAGTGGCAGACATTGTTAAGATATGTTAAAGAAGATCCATGCTCATCACCCATACATCACGAAACCCTGTCCCATACTGCATTTCAGAGCTTGAAGGGTATATTATTGTTATATTCAAAATAAAAACTTTAATGACAGTCTACAACATTTGTAGAATTGTCTGAGACGCTGCTTTTGGGAATGCAAAAAAATTCTATGGTAACTTTATCAGATGAATTATCTCGCCCATGCTTACTTGTCATTCAGGCAACCTGAAATTCTGGTGGGTAATCTTATAAGTGACTTTGTAAAAGGGAAAAAAAAGGAAGAATACCCCGAGCTTATCCGAAAAGGAATTCAATTGCATCGTTTAATCGACCAGTACACAGATAATCACGAAGCTACCATGCGGGCTAAAGCTTTCTTCCGGCCGGCCTGTGGGCTTTATGCCGGCGCATTCACAGATATTGTGTATGATCATTTTCTCGCAAACGACACAAAAGAATTTCCTCAACACTCTCTGGCTGAATTCTCCCAATATACTTATCAGCAGATGCAACCGTTTGAAGCTGTTTTCCCTGAAAAATTCAGTCGGATGTTCTATTATATGAAGCTGCAGGACTGGTTATTTAATTATCAATTCAGGAAGGGTGTTCAGAATAGTTTTGCGGGGCTCGTGAGAAGGGCGAAATACCTCAACCATTACCAACCCGCTTTTGAAGCCTTTGAAACGAATTATGCCGCTTTAAATGATTGTTATCAGGTATTTTTTCCTGATATCAGGGATTACGCCTATCAGCAGCTGATTCAATGGAGAATAATTGTAAACACGAATCCAGGATAAAAATCCCCGGGAACACATATGCGAAAAAAAATTCAGCCACAGGATGTCGTGCGGCTGAATAGGATGCCGAGCTGTCTTATTGCTGCAACCTTTATGGCAGCTTCAGCAAGTCCGATCAAGGATATCGGCCGGGCTCGCTGAAAGCTGCTGAAATCTTAATTTTCCGCTGCTCTTTTATACTTTTCAACCAGTTCAAAGTTCCCGCCTGTATCGGATTTTACAGTTGTCCAATTGGTGGCATCTTCAAGTTTTATATAATACTGAATGTCGTCAGGCGTTTCGACTTCGGTAACTCCAAACACTTTCTGCTCGGGATATTTCTTTCTGATTTTGCAGAGAATATTCACGGGCAAATGTTCTTCGCCGAAATAACGGGTAGCATTGAGAAAGTTACCATCCCTGTCATAACTGACCCTTTCACGAATGCCGGCTTCAAAAAAATTGACTACATAATTGTCTGTAAACTCTTCCCATTTTACCTGTTCAGCTTTAGGAAATGTTTCCTTAAAAGTTTTTAACACTTTTTCATCGACAGTAAAATTGGCGCGGGAGACGAATCCCAGTACCAGTATACATACGGACAAGATGAAATACTTTTTCATGGCTATACTTTTGATTGGTTAACTGATTAATGAAATTTGATTTAGGGTGTAAATATATTTTCACAAACAGCCGAAGTCAAGCTGTTCTATATGCCCGGTAAAAAAATTTTTGTCGTGAAAAAAAATATAAAACCTTAACTCTTACTAAAGACTGAAAAATCGGGTATGAAGCAATGCAAATACGGGATTAAGACATGTTGCATGTTATTTTGATTTTGCGGTTAAGCTTTTGTTAAACTGGAAATGCGGAAAGGGCATTAGAACAAACAGGTGTCAAAAGTATGGCTCACAGATTACACAGATGATCACAGATCAGATATAATCTTGCTGATGATCTTACACAATCAAACCATCTGAGTAAATCTGTGCCATCTGTGAGAACAAAAAATGGCTGCTGAAAAAGTTGATTCATTTTCTGATCTTTGCTGCTTAACAAAAAAACTGTTAATGAAATTTGCAACCAGAGTAATTCACGCTTGCATTGAGCCGGATGCTGCAACCGGGGCCATCATGACGCCGATCTATCAGACTTCGACCTATGTTCAGACTGCACCCGGACAGCACAAAGGTTATGAATATGCCCGCTCACAAAACCCGACCCGCAAAGTGCTGGAAGATGTAGTGGCAGCCATTGAAAATGGAAAATTTGGTTTATGTTTCAGCAGCGGTGTGGCCGCAACGGATGCAGTCATCAAATTACTTGTCCCCGGCGACGAAGTCATAGCAGGAAACGACATGTATGGAGGAACTTACCGCCTGTTCAGTAAAATATTTGATAAGTTCGGGATCAGGTTTCATTATATTGACCTCCAGGATACGAATCTTATTAAGAAAACAATCAACAGCAAAACCCGCCTGATCTGGACAGAAACTCCTACCAATCCATTAATGAATATTATTGACCTGGCCGAAACAGCATCCATCGCCAGGCAGCACAAGCTCCTGCTCTGTGTTGACAATACTTTTGCCTCTCCCTCTCTTCAAAATCCTTTAGACCTGGGCGCTGACATTGTTTTGCATTCAGCAACAAAATACCTGAGCGGTCACAGTGATGTAATTCATGGATGCCTGGCGATGAATGACGCTGATCTGAGAGAAAAATTATATTTCATCCAAAAAAGTTGTGGAGCTGTGCCAGGACCACAGGATTGTTTTCTTGTGTTGCGTGGAATCAAGACCTTGCATGTGCGGATGGAGCGGCATTGCAGCAATGGAGAGAAAATAGCCAGGTTCCTGCGCAATCATTCGTCTGTAGACAAAGTTTACTGGTGCGGATTTGAAGACCATCCGGGATATGCCATTGCAAAAAAACAAATGCGTGGATTTGGAGGAATGATGAGTTTTGAATTGAAAAACAAAAAAGAAGAGGAAGTGAAAAGAGTATTGTCCTCTACAAAATTATTTGCATTGGCAGAAAGTCTGGGCGGAGTGGAATCATTGATTAACCATCCGGCTACGATGACACATGCCTCCATTCCCCGCGAAGAAAGAATCAGGAATGGTCTCAACGATTCGCTGATCAGGCTTAGCGTAGGCATTGAAGATGCTGATGACCTCATAGAAGATCTGCAACAGGCTATTCGATAAAAATCACCGGCAGCCGACCTCTTACCATCACCAATGGATATACGTAATTTGAAGGAATTCCTTGACAGGAAGGTTGAAGAATATAATCAGCCTTCTTTTATTGTAAATGACCCGATCAGCATTCCGCATCAGTTCAGCAAGAAACAGGATATTGAAATTGCCGGATTCTTTGCCGCCATTTTTTCCTGGGGCAACCGGACAACCATTATCCAAAAATCAAAAGAGCTTCTCACCCTGATGGATAACAGCCCCTATGCATTCTGCCTGAACCATGACACGAGCGGTCTTAAACGACTGATGCAATTTAAACACCGGACGTTTAATGCTACGGATCTTCTTTATTTCGTCCATTTCCTGCAATTCCATTACAACAGGTATTCCTCTTTGGAAAATGCTTTCTTCCAAAATAATTTCAGGGAACCTTCAATGGAAATGAATCCGGCCGGAGCTGCCCTGAACAGTTTTTACAATTATTTCTTTTCACTGGAAGACGCCCCCAAACGCACGCGGAAACATATTGCTTCACCTGAAAAAAAGTCCACCTGCAAACGACTGAATATGTTTCTCCGCTGGATGGTAAGAAACGATAATAAGGGAGTTGATTTTGGAATCTGGAAAAAACTGTCTCCTGCACAGCTCATTTGTCCGATTGACCTGCATGTGGCAAGAGTTGCAAAGAAATTCGGCCTGGTTACGCGTAAACAAACCGACTGGCTCTCCGCATTGGAGTTGACGGATCATTTGCGTACATTGGATCAGAATGACCCGGTAAAATATGATTTTGCATTATTCGGCCTGGGCGTTATCGAACATTATTAAGTTAGTATTATGGAAGATATTAACCAATTGACTTCCTATCTGCATGAGGATTGGTCTATCGAATTGAAAGAACATCCTTCAATCGATGAAATAAGGGAGCAGTTGGCCAGCCGGATTAATGATTTGATCAACCATCATTTTGATCAATTGGTTGGCCTGCTGTACAGGATTGATGTAAACGAATCGAAGCTGAAATACCTGCTTAAAGAAAATCCAGGCGAAGATGCAGGAAACATCATTGCAGGATTAATTATCGAACGGCAGCTGCAAAAAATTCAAACCAGGAAAAATTACAAACCGGATACTACTGCATGTGATGAGGAGAAATGGTAATCCGTAAAGGAGAATCTGCTAGAACATTAATTCCTTCACTTTTTCCTTGTCTTCCTTTTCTTTTTTCAGATCGAACATGGTCCCGAAAACCCGGTCCCAGATGGTAGTGCTCACACCAAATCCCCTGTGATCATTTTTATAATGATGCAGGTGATGATTACGCCATAAAGGTTTCATCCATTTGAACGGAGGGTTCCAGGCGTGAATGGCATAGTGCATGCTGCCATAAAGAAGATATCCCAAAACAAATCCCGGGAAAAACATGAATACGTTTTTACCAATGAGCAGGTAGAACAAAGAAAAAATCACAGATGCCAGGATCAGGCTGGGCACGGGCGGCATGAACAATCTCTCCTTATCTCTTGGAAAATGATGATGATTGCCATGCAACACATATACGATTTTTTTTGCGCGCTTGCTCCCGGCAGTCCAATGAAATACGAACCGATGCATGATGTATTCGAACAAGGTCCAGAAAAACATGCCTCCCAAAAAAATTAAAGCTATTCTATCGAAAGAAAAATCCATGCGCTCAAAACTCAAATAAAGGGAATAAACAATAACTGGCAGATAGATCCCCCAGATAACGAGTGGATGTGTTTTGGTTAACACTTCCAGATAGTGGTTTTTAAACAATTTTGCCTGTCCCTTATTATGTATTTTCTCAAATTCCATTAGCTATTCCTATTGGGTGACAAAAATACGAAGAAGCGGGATATAATACTAATGACATTCAGAAATAATGTGCCGACCAGCATCTGCTAATTGTAAAGCAATTGAAACTTATTCAGGTCCGGGTAATATTTCCGGGATCGTTCCAATTCATATTGATAAATAATATTCCCTACTTCTTTAAAAAAAGGATATCCTGTTTCGTCATATTCATATTTGTCATCATTCAGAATTCCATCGCTGTTTACATAGATTACGGCGCTGAGCATGAATTCAACTTTATTTTTAAAATCGACAATATAAGCTGCATCAGTCAAAAACCCGTATGACCACCCGGGTTTGTTGAATATCCGGATATAAGAGGGAATGGACGTTCTTCCTGATTTAAACATAAAGAATTTGGTATAGCTGTTGAAATATTCCACCGTATCATAATGAGGATGGCTGCTTTCAGACGGGTATTCAGACATGTACTGGGAAAGAAATGCGTAATCGTCAGGCTCAAGATTGAACCGTTGTTTTTGAGGAAAAGATTCAGGGAACAATACTGATTGCAAAATCTTTTGTAAATCTTCCAGCGGTAAATTATTGTGCTTCGTAAAATCCATGGGCGAATGAATCAGGCTGTCATTAAAATCATAATGCGCGTTCCCGATAAATATTTTTTTAGAATAATCAAATACCAGATCACTGTAAGCCTGCGACTGACTGTAAACTAATTTTCCATTTTCAACAAAATTCACCGGGTTGGTATGCCTGTTTTGATCCTCGTTCATGGGTACAAATCGCCTGGTGATCCGGATGTTTGGATACCCCATTTCCCAGAGGTGCTGGTTGATATATTTCTGGCCCAGAAATTCGTAGAGACGGTTATACGCATCGTTATCACTCACCAGGAAAATTTTCCTGATATACTGTGCAATGGATGGCAAATTATCTGCGGCGCTCGAATCCTGCAAGACCCTCGTCTGGCCCGGATAGGCGCTGTCAGTCAGCATCGGAGTGAATTTATTCAATCCATATTTTTTCAACCCGTTTATTTTTTCGAGCGCCAGGAAAGCGAGCGGCATTTTCACTGTGGAAGCAGGGTTAAAATAATTGCCGGGATCGACCTGATAATAATAATTAAAAAAATGAGGTGTGTTGTGTTTATCGCGATCGATACGCGTATAAATAATCTGATAGCGGAAGGAGTCAGGATGCTGTAATATCATTTTTAATTGAGGGGAAGCATGATCCCATAACAAATTCTTCAGAAAATTATCTGTTTTTATTTGTGCAAAAGTGGCATGAATCAAAAAAATAAATATCAAAACCAGCAGACGCATTACCCTGAATGGCAGCATTAAAATTTTTTATGAATATATTGATTTCAGACAGTATATCTTTGATCGCTTAATATTTTTTGAATGAAACTGGTTTCTTATCTTAAAGAAGAGCATGAACAGGCGGCTCTTCTTGTGAAAGATCTTTTATACGATATGGAATTCATTCATCCCGATCTGCCAAACACGATGAGCATGGTCCTGAACTACTGGGATGATTGTCTGCTGATGTTAAAAGCAGGAGAGATTGCTATTGAAGAAGAAAAAATTTCAATGAACAGGGGGATACCTTATGATTCCGTTCAAATTCTTTCTCCTGTTCCTTTTCCGACTTCATGTCGCGATGGTTATGCCTTTCGGCAACATGTAGCCGCTGCGAGAAGAAACCGCAATGCGCCCATGATCCCTGAGTTTGATCAATATCCTGTTTTCTATTTCACCAATCATCACAGCATACAAGGCGAAGGCCCCGTCCGCTGCATGCCCGATCATCTGAAAAAACTGGATTTTGAATTGGAAGTGGCCATTGTGATTTGCAGGCATGGCCGGAATATCCGTTCATCTGAAGCTGATGAATATATCGGCGGATTGATGATCATGAATGATATGAGCGCAAGACAATTGCAACAGGAAGAAATGCTATTGAATCTCGGGCCGGCCAAAGGAAAGGATTTTTGCACTGTACTTGGACCATGGTTGGTTACCCTTGATGAATTAGAGCCCTTCCAAGCTCCCTGTAAAGAAAGACATACAGGAATGAATTGGAATTTGCGGATGCAATGCAGCGTGAATGGAAAGCCTGTGAGTGATGGAGATTTATCTGATATGGACTGGACTTTTGCTGAAATTATCGAACGGGCTTCATATGGTGTGGACTTATTTCCCGGAGATATTATCGGAAGCGGAACCGTTGGAACAGGTTGTTTTCTTGAACTGAATGGAACAGGTAAATTAAATGATCCGGATTATGAAGAACAATGGTTAAAAGATGGCGATGAAATCGAAATGGAAATCGAAGGATTGGGGAAACTGAAGAATACCATCGTTGCAGAAGAAGATGATTTTTC
>Ga0335080_10008538_pt1 | contig 10681 bp, 8 predicted proteins | sample Lox_Sample_34_FD_206720 | JGI IMG/M metagenome (GOLD analysis project Ga0335080, IMG submission 206720) | Soil microbial communities from Loxahatchee National Wildlife Refuge, Florida, United States - Lox_Sample_3.4 | ecosystem: Environmental > Terrestrial > Soil > Wetlands | place: USA: Florida...
GTGGGTCTGGTCGTACGGCGAGACCGATTTCTCCAGCCTCAGGTTGTAATAGTCGAGCGGGCGCGGGGCATTCGACCAGGTGTTGAAAGAACTGTCCAGGTTGGTGAGCGTCTTGGAAAGCGTGTAGCTCGTCAGGCCGGTCAGGTGCGTGGAGAGGCGCCGGCCGAGGCTCACCTGCAGGGCGTGCCAGGTGGAGAAGCCGAGGGGGGCGTTGTAGGCGAAAACGGAACTCCAATAGGGCACCTGGGGGAAGGGTTGCAGGGTCTGCTGTACCGGGATGAAGTCGCCGCGGCTGCCGAAGGGGTAACGGGCGCCCAGCGCTTTGGCCGCGGCGGGGATCTCGGCGTCGCTCCCTACCCACTGGCCGAGGAGGTCGCCGAGCTGGAGCGCGGAGGCGGGAATCTGGTTCAGGTTCTCCAGCGCGTTGGCGTACAGGCCGGTGGACTTGTTGCCCAGGTAACCCACCTCGAGCACCAGCGCTCGGGGGAGATCGAACTGGAAGCCTGCATTCCACTGCTGCACGTACGGGAGCTTGCCGCCCTGCGGGTCCCAATAGACCGGGCCCCAAATATAGTTGGCGAGGGACGGATCGAGTTTGGCCGCGGTGACGACACCCGGATAGCCCTGGTCCCAGTTGAAGGCGGCGCGGTTGTTGCCCGGATCGTTGACCGCGTTTTGCTCGGTAAACCCCATCTTCTGGCCGTAGGGGACGCCGGACCAGTCGTTGGGCACCCGCGCCGCGTAGAGCAGGCCCCAGGCGGCGCGGAAGACCATGCTGTGCCGAATCTGCCAGGCCAGTCCGAGACGGGGTCCGAAATTATTCCAGCGGTTGGAAGTGAAGCCGGCCAGCCCGGTGCGCCCGGATCCCTGCCCGGCATAGACCATGGCGCCGGGAAGGCCGCTCTCGGGGTCGATGCAGGTCACGCAAAAGCTGCCGAGGCGGTCGTGGGCTTCGGTCTGCACCGGTTGATATTCCCAGCGCAGGCCGAGGTCGAGGGTGAGGGTGGGCGCCACTTTGAAATCGTCTTGGGCGAACAGAGCGGTGTAGCGGAAGCGCGAGCCGACGGGCGTATCGACGTTTACACTGGCGCTGGATACCTCGCCCAGCAGCATGCCGGCGAAGGGGTGTCCGGTCTGGTTGAAGCCGGGGATGCCGGTCAGGGAAGAAGTAAAGACGAACTGGGCGGGGCCGGAGTTGTCGCGCACGTTGAGCTGGTTGCGGCGCACGCTGGCGCCGAATTGCCAGAGATGGCGGCCACGGGACCAGGAAAGCGTGTCGGCGGCTTCGAAGGAATTGGCCGCCAGCAGGCTGTCCTGGGTGTAGCCGAGAGTGGGAAGCGAGACCCGGTCTCCGCCCTGGAACACGATCTCGGGATAATTGCCGCGGGCGGCGAGGCCGGAGATGCCGAGGGCGGCGGCGCCGTCGGTCCCGCTCTGGGCGGAGCGGCTGGGGTTCACCTGGCGGTTGAAGGCGAACAGGGCATGGTTGAGCAGGTTCGGGCGCAGGACGTAATCGTGCGCCAGGCGCGCCATGTGGGATTCCACGGTCTGGTACCGGGAGCGTGCCAGCGGCCCGCCGTCGGGCAGGTCCGCGTTCCAGACGCCTCCCTGGTCGAGCAGGAGGCGGGGACGGTTGACCCAGGCCCACGACCCGCTCAGGTTCTGGCGGGCGGTGAGAGTCTGATCGAGCTTGACGGAGAACTGGGTCTGATCGAAGCTGGCGGTGTTGGCGGCCGGAAAGAAGCTGTTGTTGACCATGGCGAAGGAGCCGTCGGACTGGCGCACCTGGGGCGCGTAATCGCGGGTCATGATATCGCCGAGGCGCCGCGCCACCTGCGAAATGCGGCTGGCGGGAATGACATTGCCGGGAAACATATCGCGGACCACCTGGCCGCCCACCGAGCGCGTGGTGGCGGGGTCGTAGATGGCGCCGCGGTAGATGTTGCGCCCGAGAGCGTCCTGTCCGATGACCTGGCTGGTGAGGTAGCGGCTCATATCGCCGCTCCACCATTCGGTGAGGGGGACGGTAACGGTGGGGCTGCCGGGTCCGGCATTGTTCTCGCTGTACTTCTCGTAGGCCACGTAAAAGAAAGTCCGGCTGGAGCCGCGATAAAGGCGCGGGATGAGCACCGGCCCGCCGAGGGAGAAGGCGTAGTTGTCGCGGCGGTCGCGCTGCTTGGGAAGTCCGTAGGCGTTGCCGACGAAGCTGGCGGCGTCCATCCATTCGTTGCGCCACTGGCCCATGGCACTGCCATGGGGCTGGTTGGTGCCGGACTTGAGCACGAAGTTGAAGATGCCGCCGGAAACGCGCCCGTAAGCGGCGCTCAAGCCGCTGGTCTGGACGCGGAATTCCTCCAGCGCCTCCATGGAAACGCTGGATTCGCCGAAGTGGCCGGCGAGATAGGTGGTGATGGAAGCGCCGTCGAGCAGGACGTCCTTGGAGAAGGCGGGACTGCCGTTGACGCGGCTGGTCCAGTTGTCGCCGGCGACGCCGGGAGCGAGCTTGTAGGCGAAGTTTTCGGGACTACGGCCGCCGGCGAAGCTGAGGGGCAGGTCGATGACGCGCCGCCGTTCGAGCGGCGTGCCGGTATCGGAGGAATCGGCGGCAAGAGGGGAAATGGCGGCAGTGACCTGGATGGATTCGGTAAGGTCTCCGGGCTCGAGGCGCGCATCCACGCGCGCGACCTGGTCCACGGCGAGGCGAACGCCGTTGCGGACGAGGCGTTTGAACCGCGGAGCCTCGAAGGCGAGTGAGTACTCGCCCAGGGGCAGGTTGGGAAGAGAGAAACGGCCATTGGGGCCGGTGACGAGGCGCCACTCGGCGCCGGTGTCGAGGTGGCGGACGGTAACGGAAGCGGAGGGGATAACGGCCTGGCTGGAGTCGGTGACGACGCCGGTGAGGGTGGCGCGATCCTGCTGCGCCTGCAGCACCGCTGCCGCAATCGCCGAGGCCAGCAGCGCGAGTCGGAGGATCGGACGCATCGGATGCCTTCAGGAATTGCCCCAGCGGCGCCTTTCCGGCAATTCGCCGCTGGCCATCTGGATGGCCTCCAACTGGTACGCCGGGCCGAGCGCGAAGGCGGCTGCGGCCGGCATCCAGATGAACCAGGTGACGGCGCTCAAGGGCCATGGAATGTAATCGTAGGCTGTCGCCAGCAAGCCCACGTCGCCCAGCACGGTGAGAAAAATGGCGACGCTGAAGGCGGCCCAGCAGCGGCCGATCCAGCCCAACCCGGTCTTCTGCACCGAGCGCACGATAAGGAGGGCCTCGCCCATCAGCAGCCACAATAGCGGATCCACCGGCCAGCCCAGGATGGTAGAAAGGCTGAACCGCGTGCCCGCGCGCAGGGCCACGAGCACATCCCCGTATTCGACCACCAGGTAGACGGCCAGGGCACCCAGGAGCAGCCAGTCGCGCCGGCGCAGCCGTCCCATAAACCCGGAACGGCGATAGAGGGCGAGGACGCAGGAAAGCCCGGCAGCGAGAAAGGCGAAGCGCACTGTGCCGCCGAGCAGGAGACCGAGTTCCCGCATCCTTTGGATCAGGGCGGGGGAGGGGTTGCTCATATGAGAGAGCGGATTGAGCTTCGAACTTACCCCGAGCAGTTGCGAATACAGGTAGCCCAGAACCGCGGAAGCGGAGGAGCAGACGATGAAGAGCCAGGCGCGGCGCAGGGGTTCGCCCGCGCCGAAGCAGCGCCACACACGGATGCCGAGCGCCATCTCGGCGACCGCCAGCCAGACCAGCAGCAGGGCCCCCGGGATCTGAAAGAAATACTCGATCCAGGCGGTCTGGCCGGTGGCGGACCATGCCACTGCCGCGGCCACGCCCATGAACAGGTAGGCGGCGGTGGTTCCCAGGATGAGCGTGGAAAAACGCCCCCGTTCCTCCGCCACCCGATCTTTGATCCTGGCCAGCAGCATCCGCTCAATTGTTCACGATGAGGGTATCGACGATGCGGCTGACGAGCAGGGACGCCGCCCTGGCACCCAGGAATCCCGCCAGCACCGGCTCGATAGTGGAAAGCAGGTTGGCGCTGCTGTCGGAAACATCGTCCAGGACGGCGCCGGCAGCCGAGGAACCGAGATAGGGCCGGAGTTCAACGGCGACGCGGCGGTGCAGCGTCGGGCCGACTTTTCCGGCGGAGTTGGCGGCGGCGCGCCACTGGCGCATGGCAGCGAAGATGCCGCCCGGGGTTTCCGGTTCGGATCGGGCAGGTGCCGGGTCAGGATGAGGTTCCATAGTCTTCCTGCACGAGAAGGCTGCGAATGGCCTGGGCGGTCCGCAGCGAGAAATTGGCACGGTCGCCGGCCGCACCCTCGCGGAGCTTGCGATAGGCCCGGGCCAGCAGAGCGCCAACGGTACCGATACGCAGGCCGAGCACGACGGCGACCTCCTCGTAGGAGAGTCCCTGGTGGCGCAGCGCCAGGGCTTCGCGTTCGCGCGCGGAGAGCAGGGCGAGGAGGTGCCGGGCTGTCTGACTGAGATGCAAAGTCGCTTCCGGGTCTTCCGGCAAGCCGGGCACGAACTCGATGGCGCCGGCGATCACTTCGTGTTTCGATTCGGCGGTTTTGCGCGTATCCAGCAGATGGTTGCGCAGCACCCGGTAGAGCCAGGCACGCGGGTTCCCGATTTGACGGCCGTAACTGCGCTCGACGAAGTAGCGGAGGAAGACTTCCTGCACGGCGTCGGGCGCACTATCGGGACTTCGGGAAAGCGCCCCAGCGTAGCGCCGGAGGGAGGAGCCGTAGAGCGAATACAGTTCCCGCACCTCGCTTTCCAGCGGGTCGGGCGATGACCGGTTTGCTGACTCCGCAGCCGGGTCCACTATCTAGATCCTATCGTACCGGCCTTCACAACAATGATAACTTCGGTTGGCGCCGACGGCTATCCAAAGTCGACAGAACCTGGATATACCGCTGCCGATCGGAAGGCCTATGGGGCGGCAAGCCATGGCGGAGGCGACAGGGTTGCGTCGGGACGCGGTGCGCGCCCGGAAGGAGGCGGCGGGCGGCGGACCGGACCGGGGGCGGCATCTCGCCGGGGGTCGCCCTTGCGCGGGAAGCGCGGGAAAGCGGGCGAGACCGGCTATCGGGTGGGGCTGAGAGTCCGAGTCGCATCGCGGGCGACGGCGCGGGAACGCCGCACAATCCGCAGATGTGTATAGAGATGGCCCGGGAATAACCGGCCGGCTCTGGAGGAAGGCCGCCCGGTTTCGACCCTAACATCTCCGGGGCAGACCCGGGACGTGCGTGCGCCGGGTTTCCGGCGGCCGAATGGCTCCGAGCGGCACCCGTTTTTTAAGTTTAAGAATTACAAGGAGTTGTCGCTGCTCCACCGGAAACGGACAGCAGTACCGGGCTAACTTCGGTGAACTTGTGTATCCCCCCTATCCGGACCATGATCTGGGTAGGGGATTCTCCCAAAGTACTGACCATGTTGACGACGGAGCGGAACAATCGACGGCGGGGCGGCTCCATGCTGGAACTGGCGCTGCTCTCGCCCTGGATCTTCTTTCTGTTCATCGGCGCCCTGGACTGGGGCATTTACGCTTATGCGCTCATCTCGCTGGAATCGGCCGCGCGTTCGGCGTGCCACTACGCCCGCGGCAAAATGGGCGACACGACGGGCATCTGCAATATCGTGCTGGGCGAGATGAAGACCCTGCCGAACGTTTCGTCGCTATCGACCTGCAGCGGCGTGCTCACGGTCAACGCCACCCAGGTGACCGGCCCCGATTCGGCCAACGCGGCGCAGGTCACGGTGACCTACCAATCGCCTTCGCTGATACCCATACCCGGACTGCTGAAGAAACAATTCACCATCAACCGCACGGTAACCATGAGGATATAGGATGCCGCAACCGAGGACTTCTGCGCTACGGCGGACGCGGGGCAGCGCGATGGTCGAGTTCTGCCTGGCAGGCATCGCCACCACCTTCCTGCTCATATCCACAGTCTCGCTATGCCTGGCGATGTGGAACTACCACACTCTCGCCTTCGCCCTGCACGAGGCCACGCGCTATGCGGTGGTGCACGGCAAGAACTGCTCGATTCCGGGCAACTCCTGCGCCATCACGGTGGGGGACATCGCCAATAAGATCACTACGAACGCCATCGGCGTGGACGCGGGTCAGGTCAACGTGACGCTGACGACCGACAGCGGCGACGCCACGCCGTGCAACCCGCTGAACTCCTGTTCCAGCGACACGACGGTCTGGCCGCCGGCCTCCAACTCGGACAACCGCGTGGGCAAGAACATCACCATATCGGCCAAGTACAACGTGCGGACGCCGCTGGCCATGTTCTGGCCGGGGACATCGCCCCAGCAGTTCGGGGCCATCTGGCTCACGGCGAACTCCAGCCAAAAGATCTTGTTCTAGAGGAGGCAAGGTGAGATTCCCACGGCATAGGCAGCGCGGGCAGAGCGCCATCATGTTCACGCTGGCGGTGATGATTGTCTTCGGCATGATCGGCCTGGTGGTGGACATCGGCTACGCGTACTACCGCATGCAGGCGGCCCAAGCGGCGGCCGACTCGGCCGCCATGGCGGCCGGCCTGGCTGCTTACCAAGCTGGCTCCGGCAGTTCGGTCAACTGCAGTACCACCGGGGTAGCGTGCTGGACCACCGAAACCGACTGCCCGACCACCTTCACGGGGTCGACCAACAACATGCAGAAGGGCTGCCAGTACGCGCAAACCAACGGCTTCACGAGCAGCGGCCGGCAGCGGGTGACGTTTCAATCGAATGTCGGGAATTCCGGCGGCGCGGTGCTTGTTTACTGGAGCAAAGCCAAGGTCAGCGAGCGGCTGCCGCAGCTTTTCTCCGCCGTCCTGGGGAACACCAACGCCACGATTACCGCCACCTCGACCAGCGGCATCCGCGCTTCCTCCAACGGCGGCTGCGTGTTCGCGCTCGACCCCGCCGCCGACGCCGCCCTTCGCATGACGGGCACCACGGCGCTCACCAGCGGCTGCGGCGTGTTCGTCAACTCGAACGCAGCCGACGCCCTGAACATCGTCGGCGGCGGCACCATCACCACCACCGGGGGCAACAAGACGCAGATCGTCGGCAACTGGTCCGGCAGCGGCATCATCAACCCTGCGCCGCAGACCGGAGTTCCCAGCATCCTCGATCCTTTCTCCGACATGGACCCGCCCACGGTCGGGTCCTGCACCAACAGCGGTATCGGCCTGGGCTCGCACCAAAGCCTTTCGATCAGCCCGAGCACCGGTTACAGCGTGATCTGCAACGGCATCAACCTCAACGCCCAGTCAAGTCTGACACTGGGCCCCGGACTCTACATCGTCAAGGGGGGGATGTCGCTGGGAGCGCAGACCACTATCACCGGCAGCGGCGTGACCATTTACCTGGCCGACGGCGGCGTGACCATGGCCGGCGGCGCCACTGCCAACCTAAGCGCCCCGACCAGCGGCACCTGGCAGGGCATCCTGTTCTTCCAGGCGCGCGGCGACACCACCGCGTCCAGCCTGGTGGGAGGCACCAGCCAGAGCCTGGTCGGCACGGTTTATTTCCCCAGCGCCCCGCTCACCTTCACCGGCGGCAGCGGCACCAACGCCACCAACACGACCATCGTTGCCAATACTCTTTCCCTGGTCGGCAACTCGTGGATCAATGCGGCGGCATCGACCAACTTCACCGGGACGGTCGCGGGCGTGTTTCTCGTGAACTGACGGGATCGGGCGGTGTCCACCGCCGGCCACATCCGGCTGGAAGGGCCGGGCCGCGGGATCGCTCTCAGGCTGCTCTCGGGATGGCGGCGAGCACGGGCGCGAGACGGCGCCCGGCCCGACTAGTTCGCTCTTACTTCTTCGACTTGGGATCAGCGCCGCCGGCGACGAGCTTATCCAGCTCCGAGCGGATATTGGCCGGGGCGCTCTGCATGAACGGGCTCTCGCCGGGATAATCGCCGCGAATCACTCCGTGCCGGTCGAGAAAGACCAGGTGGGGCACGTAGAGCGGCTTCTGGCTGAGGACGGAGTACTGCAGGTAAGACATCACCGAGGTGCGGTCGTTCAAGCCGACCGGGAAGCCGGGGTGATACTGCTGGACGAAGTCCTGCACCGCCTTTTCAGTGACGCCGTCATTGAAGGCGGACTCGATGACCTGCACGCCGCGGGGAGCGTAATCGCGCTGGATGCCGGCCAGTTCCTGAGTCAGGGCCTGGCAATGCGGGCAGGTGGTGGAGATAAACGCCAGCAGCACCACCTTGCCCTTGAGGGTATGGAGCGGCAGAGGCTTGCCGCCCGGCATCATGACGGCGAACTCGGGCGAAGGCCGCGGCAACTGGCTCAACAGCGGCGGCAAGGAAAAAGCCGCGCACAGCAGGGCGACAGAAGCGGTACGCATCGGAATACTCCTATACTACAAGTTTCCGCACGGTCCATGCAGCCATTCGTCCCACTCATCCGCAACCCGCACTTCCAGACCATCGCCGGGCACTTGTGGAAGCGGCCGCTCGACACGGCCCGCCATCCGGTGGAGGAGCGCCTGTACGAGACGGAGCCGGGAGTGCGGGTTCTGGTGGAATCGCAGCAGCCGCCAGGCGAGGCGCGCTGCCACATCGTGATGGTCCACGGGCTGGAGGGATCCGGGGCGGCGGGGTACATGCGCAGCCTGAGCGCGGCGGCGCTGGCCTCGGGATATGCGGCGCACCGCTTTCACATGCGCACCTGCGGCGGCACCGAGCACCTGTGCCAGACGCTGTACCACGCCGGGCTGACCAGCGACCTGCACGCGGTGCTGCGGCAGTTCTCCGCCGAAGGCCGCGCGCCGGCCTGGCTGGCGGGGTTTTCCCTGGGCGGCAACGTGGTGCTGAAACTGGCGGGGGAACTGGGCGAGGCGGCCCGCCCCCTGGTTGCGGGCATCGGCGCCGTCTCGACTCCGCTCGACCTGGGGGCGTGCGTGGAGCGGATCGCGCGCGTGGACAATCGGCTGTACGAGCGCCGCTTCGTGCGCCGCATGCGGCGGCGCCTGTGCAACACCGGGCGCTACCGGCCGGCGGATTTCCGCGGCCTGGAAACCATCCTCGGCATCGACGAGCGGATGACGGCGCCGGCCTTCGGGTTCCGCGACGCCGGCCACTATTACCGGACGCAGTCGGCGCTGCGCTTTCTCGACGGCGTCCGGGTGCCGACCCTGCTGATTCAGGCGCGCGACGACACCTTCATCCCGTCTTCCGTCTACGAGTCCCCCGAACTGCGGCGGAACCCGTGGATCGAACTGTGGATGACGGAGTACGGCGGCCACCTGGGGTTCATTGCGCGGAGAGCGCCCCGTTTCTGGGTGGACTCCGCGCTGCTGGAGTGGATCCAGAGGCAGGGCGGCAACCCCGGATCTCCTGGCGGCGGAAGGACGCCGGCGGCATAGCTTCGATCAGCACCGGGTTTCGCTCTCAACCCGCTGCGCGCCTTCCGCGCGCTGCGGAAGCTTCCGGGTGGTCGAGCGCGCTCCCGCACTGGCGATGCGCCGCATCCCTGGATCGACCCCGGCGGGCGGACGGCCGGGAGCGTTGCGTCAGGGTGCAGCAATGGTTGGACTGCCTGCCGGCGATCCGGAGAGGCGCGCTTGGGGGATCCCGGCCGCTGATTCCAGCCTGCCGGATGCGGCACAGGATGGGGCATTTCGCGCATGGCGATCGCGCCACATTGTCGAGAATTACGGCAAGCCTTTTATTTTCAATCCAGATGCCGCTGGCATCGGGATTGCTGCCTTGGAATGGATCCTGGAATCCCGGAAAGGAAGGTCCAAATGTCCACTTCCGCCGCTTCGGCCACGACCGAGTACCTGCGCGCGCTTCCCGGCGACGACGTCCGCCAGGTGATGTGGCGCTTTGCCGACCGCTACGACCTGCAAATGCTGGTGCAGTCGGTGCGGGCTGTGGCGCGGGGTCCGGTGGCGCGGCTGGTGGCATCGGGCGGGCGGAACACGCACGAGTGGACGGCGGACAAGCAGGCGCTGCTGAAGGCCTTCGACGAGAGCGGCATCACCGCGGTGTTCATGGAGCCGGAGCAGGGCGGGTTCATCGAGGGTCCCAAGAACCTGGCACTGTCGCTGGTGGCGTTCGAGCTGGCCTGGGTGGACGCGGGCGCGGCCACCGGCAGCCTGGCGGGGTGCCTGGCGCTTTCCCCCATCCACGAGCGCGGCACCGGGGAGCAGCGAGACTACTACATGGCCCGGTGCGCGCCGGCGCAGGCGGACGGCGGCAAGCCGTGGCGCGGCGCCTTCTGCCTGACCGAGCCGATTCCGTACGTGGGGGTCGAGACCGGCATGCTGGGCGGCAAGGTGCGGGTGGAGGAATGGGAAGAAGGCCGGGAGCCCATCCTGCACGTGGACAAGCGCGGCCGCTTCATCACCAACATGGGGTTCGCCAATTTCGTGACCGCTGCGGTGGAGTCGGTGGATCCCCGGATCAAGGGAACCTGCATGGTCATCCTGGAGGAGACCGATCCGGGGATCTTCGACCGCGGAGTGCCCACGCGGAAGCTGGTGCACCAGCTTTCCTCCACGCGCGACCCGGTGTTCAGCCTGAAGGTGCCGGCCAGCCGGATCATCGGTGGCTACACGGTGAAGGACGGCGTCATCGTGCCGAACTACAGCCACGGCGAGATCATCGAGGCGGTGTTCCGGCGGACGCGGGTCACGGTGGCGATCATGACG
>Ga0335080_10008540_pt1 | contig 10680 bp, 9 predicted proteins | sample Lox_Sample_34_FD_206720 | JGI IMG/M metagenome (GOLD analysis project Ga0335080, IMG submission 206720) | Soil microbial communities from Loxahatchee National Wildlife Refuge, Florida, United States - Lox_Sample_3.4 | ecosystem: Environmental > Terrestrial > Soil > Wetlands | place: USA: Florida...
GACCGGCGTTTCTGGTTCCAGCCGCTGTTTGACCCGGGTCAGAGCGTGCTGATCCACCGCCAGCCCGATAACGTTTTTCGCATCGACTTTCAGCTCGGCTGGGATGCCGACCCGGCCCGCGAACGCGAGCCGGCGCGCGTCATGGAGCGCGTGCAGCGGGTCGTGGGCCCGGGCGTGCAGTGCGAGATGGAGTGGTGCTCGGTGTACACCTTCCGCTGCGCACGCATGCAGCGCTTCATTGACGGTCGCGTGATTTTTGCCGGCGACGCGGCGCACGTGGTCAGTCCCTTTGGCGCGCGCGGCGGCAACGGCGGAATACAGGACATCGACAATCTGTGCTGGAAATTGGCAGGTGTGATCCGCGGCGAGGCTCCGGCGGTGCTGCTCGACAGCTACGAGCGTGAGCGCGTGTTTGCGGCGGACGAGAACATCCTCAACTCCCGTCGCACGACCGCGTTCATGTCTCCCAAGGGCGCCGCGGAGCAGCAGTTTCGCGACGCCGTGCTGGAACTTGCGGTTGAATGCCCCTTTGCGCGCGCGCTCATCAACTCCGGGCGGCTCTCCCGCCCCTGCGACTACGCCGGTCTTACCGGCGTCGCGCAGGACGGCAGCGGGGTCGTAGGCACGATGCATGCGGGCCAGCCCTGCCTGGATGCCCCGGTGCGCGCAGCCGACGGCACGCCGGGGTGGCTCCTCGAGCATCTCGGCACGGCGCCGGTGGCGCTGGTGTTTGCCGCCGCAGACGCGGGTGCGGGGCTCGAGCAGCGTGCGGCGGATTGCGGCATCCCGGGCCTGCGGGTGATTCCCATCCAGTCCTCGCAGGCGCAACCGCGCGTGCTGCAGGACGTGCAGGGCCTGGTGGCGTCGCGCTATGGTGGTGCTGCCGGGGTCACCTACCTTATCCGCCCCGACCAACATATCCTTGGACGCTGGCCGATCTGGGATCCGCGGCAACTCGGGGCCGCATGGCGTGCCTACAACGGCGGCAACTGAAGGGAGTGCGGAAAAATGGTGCAGCTGCGCACGCAGGAGGGGTTTGCCGGCCGCGGAGATGATTTCTACGAGCACCTGGTGGAGGCCCACCGGGGCCTGAGCGAAGCTGAGAGCGCCGCTCTGAACGCGCGCCTGGTGCTGCTGCTTGCCAATCACATCGGCGATATGGACGTCTTGTCGCAGGCGCTGCACGCGGCCCGCAGGCACGACGGTCCTTAGGAGGACACCTCATGGAAAAGAAGTTCGCCTCGCAGGCTGATCTTGCGGAGAAGACCATCACCTTTGAGCGACTGTCGGAGCATGCCTTCGCTTACACGGCGCAGGGTGATCCCAATACCGGCGTGGTCATCGGGGATGCCGCGGTGTTGGTGGTCGACACACAGGCGACGCCGGTCATGGCCGCCGACGTGATCCGCCGGATCCGCGCGGTGACAGACAAGCCGATCAAGTATGTGGTGCTCTCGCACTATCACGCCGTGCGGGTGCTGGGCGCCAGCGCCTACGGCTGCGAGCACATTATCGCGAGCCGCGACACCTTCGAGCTCATTATCGAGCGCGGCGAAGCGGACATGCGCAGCGAAATCGAGCGCTTTCCGCGCCTGTTTCGCGCCGTGGAGTCCGTTCCGGGCCTCACGTGGCCGAACCTGGTCTTTGAGCGGGCACTCACCCTGTGGCTCGGTTCGCTCGAGGTGCAGATCCTGCAGCTTGGCCGCGGCCACACGCGCGGCGATACGGTCGTGTGGCTGCCCGCGGAACGCATTCTCTTCAGCGGCGACCTGGTGGAATTCGAGGCCACGCCCTATGCGGGGGACTGCTATTTCAAGGACTGGCCGGCGACACTCGACGCGGTTGCGGCCCTCAAACCGGACAAGCTGGTGCCGGGCCGGGGGGCGGCGCTGCAGACGCCCGCCGCGGTGGCGCAGGGACTGGCCGGTACGCGCGCCTTCGTTTCCGAGCTGTACGAGGCCGTCAAGCGGGGGGTGGCGGCGGGGGCCGATCTCAAGGCGATCTATCGCGATGTCAGCGCGGGGCTGCGTCCCAGGTACGGCCACTGGGTCATCTTCGATCACTGCCTGCCGTTTGACGTATCGCGCGCGTATGATGAGGCGACGCAGTTTCGGGATCCGCGGATTTGGACTGCCGAGCGCGATCGCCAGATGTGGGAGGCGCTGGAATCCTAGGACCCGGTACGGGTTCGCCCGCTGCAGACTGAGGGCAAAGCAGCGCTTTGGTACAGGCTCGCTTCGCACTCGTACAAGACATCCTGCCGCAGTCGCGGTAAGAGTGCTGACTGTCGCGCCGCTGGTGCGGCGGTAGTCCGGGGGGAGAGGTCTATCAGTACTTCAGTTCGGCCTTTGGCTTTGCTGTGGGCGTTGGGGCTGCTTTGTGGCGGCCCGATCGCGGCGGCGCCGCTGCCGAATGAGTCCGCGAGCACCGAGCAGCTGCCCCCGCATCCGGGCCCCCACTGGGTGTGGGTCAACGACTTCAACTTCTTCAGCATGGCCGACGGCCGGGCCTACCTGGTCGACGGCGACAGCGGCAGAATGCTCGGCCTGATCAGCACCGGGTATTCCTATAACTCCGTGCTGCTGCCGCGCAGCGCCGACCTCATTTACTCGCCGGAGACCTATTACTCGCGCGGCACGCGCGGGACGCGGAGCGACGTCGTTACGCTCTACGACCCGGCGCACTTGCAGCCGGTGGGCGAGATCGCCATCCCTCCCAAGCGCTCCTCCAATATGCCGATGGCGGGGGCTGCCGCGCTGACGGATGACGAGCGCTTTCTCATTATCTACAACTTCACCCCGGCGCAGTCCGTCTCGGTCATCGATATGAGCGCGCGCAAGTTCGTCGGCGAAATCGAGACTGCGGGCTGCTCGCTGGTCTATCCCACGGGGCGCCGCACCTTCTTCTCCATCTGTGCCGACGGCTCGCTGCTTCTGACCACGCTCACCGATGCGGGCGCGCTTGCGAGCCGAATGCGCAGCGCGGCGCTGTTCGACAGCATGAAGGATCCACTGACTGAGAAGGCCGTGCGCGTGGGCGAGGTGTGGCTGTTCGCCTCCTTCCAGGGAACGATGTACCCCATTCGCAGTACCCCCCGGGGCGTAGTCCTGGATGCTAAGTGGCCGCTGGTGACGGCGGCCGAGCAGGCGCAGGGCTGGCGCACGGGCGGTTTGCAGCACCTGGCGGTGCACCGCGCCAGCGGCCGGCTATTCGCCATTATGCACAAGGGGAGTCTGGATACGCACAAGAACCCGGGAACCGACCTGTGGGTCTACGATCTGAGGGCGAAGAAGAAAGTGCAGCAGATCACCCTGCGCCATAAGGCCGGCTCGATCGTGGTGTCGCAGGATGCCAAGCCGCTGCTGTTCACCTGCTTCATCGAGAGCAACGTGCTCGACATCTATGACGCGCTCTCCGGGAGCTATCTGCGCTCGGTCGACAGTCTCGGCCAGACGCCGACGATTATGGTGACGCCATGAGCGCTGTGGAAAATCGGCCCGACATGCACAAGGTGGACCGTCTTGTGGAGGCGCTGGCGCGCGAAATGGCGCGCCGCATATCCCGGCGCCGCCTCATCGGCAGCCTGGGTGCGCTGCTCTGCGGGGCTTCCGCGCTGCCACTGCTGCCGGTGGCGCGCGGCGCACCGGCAGCCACGGGCCCTGCGGTGGCCGACGCCGGTGATCCGAAGAGCTGCGATTACTGGCGCCACTGTGCGATCGACGGGTTTCTGTGCAGCTGCTGCGGCGGCTCCTCACACAGCTGCCCGCCGGGCACAGAGGCCTCCGCGATCACCTGGGTGGGGACGTGTCACAACCCCGGCGACGGTCACGACTACATCGTGTCCTACAACGACTGCTGCGGTAAGAGCAGCTGCGGTCGCTGCCTCTGCAACCGCAACGAGAATGACAAGCCGCTGTACATGCCCTTTATGTCCAATGACTACAACTGGTGCGCCGGCAGTCAGGTGGGCATCGCCTACCACTGCTCGACTTCCCGGATCGTGGGGCTGAGCAAGTGAACCGCTGGACCTGCAGCGCGCTCCTGGCCTTCGGGTGTCTCGGCGCCATGCCCGCGCCGGCGGGGGAGGCAGCTTCCGCGACCGCGGCGCGCAATAACTACATGCTGCGTTGCATGGGATGTCACGTTGCCGATGGCTCCGGATCTGCCGGGCGCGTGCCCTCCGTGCGTGACTCGCTGGTGCCGCTGGCCTCCAGCGCCGCGGGCCGCCGTTATCTTGTGCAGGTGCCCGGGGCCGCGCAGTCGCCGCTCTCGGACCTGGAACTCGCCCAGGTGCTCAGCTGGATGGTGCGCAACCTGGGCCGCGAGGCCGCGCCGGCCGGCTTCGTCGACTTTTCGGCGGCCGAGGTTGCTAGCTATCGCAGGACACCGTTGCTCGATGTCCGGGCCACCCGTGCGCGCCTGCTGCCCGCGGCGTCGCTTGTCCGGGGCTGAAGCACCATGTACGAGACTTTTCCGCTCGCGCCACAGAAGCCCCGGCAGCGCTTCGATTATTTTCAGGCACTCATCGTGCGGCTCTTCTGCCCGATGCAGATCGAGTTGCGGGCGGGTGCGACGCAGTACTTCGAGGGCGCGCTCGAGACGGCGAGTCTCGGCGCCGTGCGCCTGGCTCGCGTCGCCACCTCGGCGTGCCGGGTGCGGCGCCGCCCGCAAGACATCGCCCGCGTGAGCGAAGTCGCTTATCTGGTGAAGTTCCAGACCCGCGGGGAAGCGCTCTGGCGCCAGCGCAACCGCGAGGTCCACCTGCGCCCCGGCGACCTCGTGGTGTGCTCGGTGGCCGAGCCCTACTGGCTGGAGTTCCGGGGACCGTACGAGATGCCCGTGCTTGCGCTTACCGCCCAGACCATGCGGGCACTGACGCCTGACCCGGATCAGTTCCTGGGAATGCGTCTGAGCGGCGAAGACGCCGACTGCGGCTTGCTGAGCGCATTCGTGGCGCAGGTGAGTGCACGGATGAGCCGCCTGAGTGAGGCCATGATCGGCCGGGTCGAAGCCAACATACTGGATCTGCTCGGTGGCGTACTGGCCGCACGAACCCGTCAGGGTATGCTCAATCCGGCGCAACAGAGCGCGCAGATCAAGGCCTATATCGACATGCACGTGCGCGATCGGCACCTTACGCCGGCCTTTGTGGCCACCGCCTTCGGGATCAGCACGCGCCATCTTCACAGCCTGTTCCAGCAGGACGAGATGACCATCGGGCAGCACATTCGCAGCCAGCGCGCGCGTGGCTGCCGCGCCGCGCTGGAGGCGAGCGGCGCTGCCGACCGATCGCTCACGGATCTCGCGCTCAGCTGGGGCTTCTATGATCTGTCGCACATGACCCGTTGCTTCAAGAGCGAGTTTGGAATGACGCCCACAGAAGTCCGCGCGCGCGCGCGTCGCGCGGGCGCGGCCCCCGTGGCCGCAACGTCTCAAGGTTCGTAAGGAGTAAGTCACCATGGCACGCAAGTATGAGATGCATATTGGCGGCAAGACTGTCGCGGCGAGTGCCCATCGGGAGATCAGGAATCCGGCCACGGGCGCGATCGTCGGCCTGTGCCCGGTCGGAACGGCGGAGCATCTGAACCAGGCAGTCGAGGCCGCCTCCGCGGCTTTCCCGGCCTGGCGCCGCAGCAGCGATGCGCAGCGCAGGGCCGCCTGCGAGAGGATCGCCGAGATCCTGACGCGCCACGCGCAGGAACTCGCCACGCTTGTGACGCAGGAGCAGGGCAAGCCTCTGAAGGGCATCGGCTCCGAGTTTGAGCTCGGCGGCTGCGCGGCCTGGGCCGGCTACACTGCAACGCTGGAACTGCCACCCAAGGTGATCGAGGCCTCCGCGGCGAAGCACGTGGAGATGCTGCGTGAGCCGATCGGCGTCGTCGGCTCGATCACGCCATGGAACTGGCCGCTCATCATCGCGATCTGGCATCTCGTGCCGGCCATCCGCACCGGCAATACCGTCGTCATCAAGCCTTCGCCCTTTACCCCGCTCGGCACGCTGCGCATGATCGAGCTGCTGGCGGAAGCCGTACCGCCCGGCGTTCTCAACGTGGTCGCCGGCGGTGACGAGATCGGGGCGGCGATGTCGCAGCACCCGAAGATCCAGAAAATGGTCTTTACTGGTTCGGCGGCGACGGGTCGCAAGGTGATGGCCAGTGCTGCGCCGACACTTAAACACCTCACGCTCGAACTCGGGGGCAACGATGCGGGCATCGTGTTACCGGATGCAGACATCGATGCACTCATTGCGCCAATGTTCTGGGGTGCGTTCATCAACTCCGGGCAGACCTGCGCGGCGCTGAAGCGCCTGTACGTGCACGACGCGCTCTATGATCGGGTCTGCAAAGCGTTTATCGATTTTGCTCGCGCCACTCCCATGGGTGATGGCATGGACGAGAACACGCGGCTCGGCCCTTTGCAGAACGAGCGGCAGTTCCGCAAGGTCATCGAGCTGGTGGAGGATGCCAAGCGGCACGGCGGCGAGATGCTTCTCGGGGGCGAGCCGCTGAGCGGACCCGGTTACTTCTACCCCGTCACTCTGGTGGGCGGGCTGGAGAACGGCGTGCGCCTGGTGGACGAGGAGCAGTTCGGCCCGGCGCTGCCGATCATGCGCTACAACAGGCTCGAGGATGCGGTTGCCTGGGCCAACGACACCGATTACGGACTCAGCGCCTCGGTGTGGGGCACCGATCGCGCACGGCTGGGTGAGGTTGCGCGCCAGCTCGAGGCCGGCACGGTCTTCATCAACAAGCACGCCGAGATCGCCCCGAACGTACCCTTCGGGGGCATCAAGGGATCAGGGCTCGGGGTGGAGTTCGGGGAAGAGGGGCTGGAAGCTTATACGAACATCAAGATCATCAATGCCGTGGCATGAGCAGATGCTGAAGCCGGCGATCCGTGACAGGGCCCGCCGGTCGAGTCGAGTGAAGACAGGCTGAGAAGGGGAGAGCACCATGGATTCGATTCGCGTCGGTTGGCGTCTGGCAAGCGTGGCGTTGGCCATCATGACGGCAGGTGCCGCCATGGCCCAAACCAGCGGAAGCCAGATCGAGGAAGTCGTGGTCACGGCACAAAGGCGCAGTGAAAGCCTGCAGAATGTGCCGCTTTCCATCACGGCACTCAATGCGGCAACTCTGGAAGAGCGCTCGGTCGATTCCTTCATCGACTACGCCGGCCAGGTCCCGAGCCTCGCCTTCGCGTACACGGGCGATGGCAGCGGCACGGCCCGTACCATCTCGATCCGCGGCGTGTCGGGGGATAACACCACCGGCTTCTACATCGATGAGACGCCGGTGCCCGACTCGATCGATCCACGTGTGGTGGACATCGAGCGCATCGAGGTGCTGCGCGGCCCCCAGGGCACGCTCTACGGGGCGCGCTCCATGGGCGGCACGGTGCGCCTCATCACGACGCAGCCGGACGTGAACAACTTCTTCGGCCGTGCCAGCGCCAACGGCGGCAAAACCCAGGACGCGGAAAACGGCAACTACGGCGCGGATGGCGCCGTGAACCTGCCGCTGGTGCCGGGATTGATGGGGCTGCGTCTCACGGCCTTCTACCAGCGCCAGGCCGGCTTCTTCAAGCGGCAGTACCTGACGGACCCGGCGGAGGCGAACAACCTGCCACCGAACGCCAACCCGCTCACGACGGGGAACCTGCCGCTCTCGACCACCAACGACGTGGGGCGCGTGGATACCTACGGAGCCGCCGCCGCGCTCGCCATCAAGCCGAGCGATCACCTCACCATCACGCCGCGCGTGATGTACCAGAACTACCAGGCCAACGGCTTCTGGTATGCCGATAACGGGGCCTACCCCGTCCCCGGGCCGCCGGCCGGTACCTACGTGCCCGTGGACATGCACGCCAACGGCTACCTGCAGGCGCGCTTCTACAACCTCCCGGAGAATGCTGACGACTCCTGGATCCTCGGTACCGTCGGCGTCAACTACGATGCCGCCACGTTCAACTTCATCTCCTCCACCTCGCTCTTCTACCGCAAGGTCGATGAAACGGAGGACGAGACCGACTTTCTGTGGCAGAACCTCGAGGCGCCGTTCGATGGCATCCCGCTGGGAGATGTCAACAATCCGAACACGCCGCTGTACCACGCCGTCCCGATCGCCTCGACGATCGAGGAGATTAAGCAGGTGCATCGCTTCGTGCAGGAACTGCGCATGACCTCCAAGCTGGACGGGCCGTGGCAGTACGTCGCCGGCCTCTACTTCTCCGATACCCGCGGCCGGGTTCCGTACGCCGGCTACTATCCGCCCGCGATCGCGCCGGGAATCAGCCAGACCGGCGGCTTCGTCGTACAGGGGATCCCGGGGCTGCCGATCCCTGTGAATCCGGCGAATCCGGATGAGATCTTCGGGCAGGACTACCAGACCAAGGTGCAGGAACCGGCGATTTACGGCGAGCTTTCCTATGCCTTCAACGAAGCCTGGAAGGCGACCGTCGGTCTGCGTGGTTACCAGATCAAGACCGAGACCGGGGGCTACCTGGAGGGCATCGCCTTCGGCGGCGCGCGCCTCACCGATCCGACAGCCTCCAACACTGAAAGCGGCGTCAACCCGAAGTTCGCGGCCGAGTGGAAGTACGCCCCGGAGCAGATGGCCTACGCGAGCATCGCCCGCGGTTTTCGTCCCGGCGGCCTCGTGCCCTCCGTCCCCGGCAACAGCACGAGCGATCCCCTCGGGTGTTACGCGCAGCTCCTGCAACTCGGCTATACGAGCGCCGCGCAGACCAAGAGCTTTCACTCGGACCACCTGTGGACCTATGAGGTCGGTTCGAAGACTTCCTGGGCCGACAACCGCCTGACGCTCGACGGAGCGGCGTACCTGACCGAGTGGGACCAGATCCAGCAGTCGGTGCAGCTGCAGTGCGGCTTCCAGTTTCGTGCCAACTCGGGCCGCGCCGAGGTGAAGGGCTTTGATCTGGAGGCGCACGGACGGCCGACCGCGAATCTCGACTTGAGCGTCGGCGTCGGCTTCCAGCACGCGCGCATCACGGAGTCGAGTCCGCAGCTGCCGGCATTGCAGGTCGGCGACCGGGTCTACCAGGTTCCCGACTGGACCGGCAACGCGGCGACGAGCTACACGATACCGTTTGACAACGGTCGCAGCCTCATTGGCACGGTGACCTACTCGTACACGGGTGACAGCGTCAGCGCCAACAACGGCGCGGCCTATCCCCGACTGCGCCCCGGCTACAGCTTCCTCGATGCGCGCCTGGCGTACCGCGTGCGCGACTACGAGTTCGCGGTCGTCGGCAAGAACCTGACCAACACCGAGGCGGACCTCGGCGACAATCGTTCGCTCGCGGCGGAGACCTATGGGCGGCCGCGCCTGGTTACCAATGCGCCGCGCACCATCGGGCTGGAGGCACGCGCCAAGTTCTGACGCTCGCGCTCCGGTCCACCCGCCCCGAAGGCGGGGTGCGTGGACGCGCTGCGGTTCCGGGTGAGCTCTTCATTTGGCGTTACAGCACCGTGGTCGCGACTTAAGTTGTGGCGGCAGAGACATGATCTGGGCCGAGGGTGAAGGAACCGGGCGTCGTACCGTGCTGCTGCTGCACGGACTCGGTGCGACGGCCGCAGTCTGGGCGGGGATGCGCGACGCGCTCAGCGCACGCACGGACCTGTGCTGGATCGCAGTGGACCTCGGGGGCCATGGACGTTCACCGTGGCAACCGGACTACAGCGTGGGATCGCTCGCTGCGCAGCTGGCTCCCTGCGTGCGTGAGTCGGGCGAACTCTACGTGGTCGGACATTCCCTGGGTGCCTATGTCGGACTTGCACTCGCGAGTGGCTGGTTCGGAGCGAGGGTCCGGGGGGTACTCGGCATCGGACCGAAAATCAGCTGGTCGGACGCCGAGCTGCAGGGAGCGCGTGAGCTCGCGGCGCGCCCGCTGCGCCGGTATGCAACCGCGGAAGAAGCCTGGACACGCTATCGGCGCGTCGCGGGCCTGGGCGCTGACATCGCCCCACACCCGCAGTTCCTCGCCGCCGGTGTGATGCCGGAGGAGGGCGGCTGGCGGCTCGCGCAGGATCCGCGCACATTCGCGGTCGCCGGTGCCCCTTTCGGCTCGCTCGCGGCCAGTGCTGCCGCGCGCGTCGTACTGGCGCGCGGGGCGCACGATCCCATGGTTCGCCTGCCGGAGCTGCAGCAGCATGCCGGACGAGCCTGCGAGATTGCCGGGGTTGGACACAATGCGCACGTCGAAGCTCCCGGCGCAGTGCTCGCGCTCCTCGATGCTCTGATGGCGGACGGCTGAACCATGGACGCTGGCGCCGCGCGGGCACTCGTGCGTGATTTCGACCTCAACCATCTGAGCGCTGAGTTCTACGCGGATCCTTATCCGACGTACGCGGCGCTGCGTGCGCTTGACCCGGTGCATCGCTGCGCGGATGGCAGCTACTTTCTTACCCGCTATGCGGACCTCGATCAGGTCTATCGGGACCGCAGCCACTTCAGTTCGGACAAGCGCGCCGCCTTCGCCCCCAAGTTCGGTACCGACTCGCCACTTTACGAGCACCACACCACGAGCCTGGTCTTCAACGATGCGCCCTACCATCCACGCGTACGGCGTCCGATCGTCGGGGCCCTGAGCCAGCAGGTGCTGCGGACTATGGAACCGGACATTACCCGCCTGGTCGATGGCCTGTTGCAGCGGCTCCGGGAA
>Ga0335080_10008541_pt1 | contig 10678 bp, 11 predicted proteins | sample Lox_Sample_34_FD_206720 | JGI IMG/M metagenome (GOLD analysis project Ga0335080, IMG submission 206720) | Soil microbial communities from Loxahatchee National Wildlife Refuge, Florida, United States - Lox_Sample_3.4 | ecosystem: Environmental > Terrestrial > Soil > Wetlands | place: USA...
CGGTGATGTCGAGCTCCTCGACGTAGGCGAAGTGCGGAATGTTGCGTTTGGCCTCGCTCATGCGCTGGGCGATCAGCCGCCGCAGGCCGATCACCTTGATCTCCTGGGTTGCCGGGGCCGCGGCCTCGGCGGGGCGCGCCGCGGGCACGGCCTTGGGCGCCGATCGCAGCGGCGTGGGTGCCGAAGCGGAGCGCTGCGCAGCGTAGGCCTCCAGATCCTTGGCCACGATGCGGCCGTTCGGGCCCGAGCCGGCCACCTGCTGCAGGTCGATCCCGGCCTCGTGCGCGCGGCGACGGATGGCCGGCGAGGTGGCCACGCGGCCGGTGCGCGGCGCGGCTGCGACCTGCGCGACGGCGCCGTTGCCATTGCTGCCCGCGGCTGCGCTCGGTGGTGGCGGCACACTCGGGGAGGTCCCCGCCGCCGCGGCGCGCCCGGCGCCCGTGTCGATGACGATGAGCTCGGCACCCACCGGGACCATGTCCCCGGGCGTGCCGGTGGTCGAGACCACGCGGCCACCCACGGGGGCCGGCACCTCGACCGCGGCCTTCTCGGTCATGACCTCGACGATGACGTCATCCTCGGCGACGGTGTCACCGGGCTTGACGCGCCAGCCGACGATCTCGGCCTCGACCGTGCCCTCCCCGAGGTCCGGCAGCTTGAAGACGTAGTTACTCACTTCGCCTCCGTAACGGCGCGCAGGGCCGCGGCGATACGCACCGGACCCGGGAAGTAATCCCACTCAAAGGCGTGCGGATATGGCGTGTCCCAGCCGGCGACGCGCTGGATCGGCGCTTCCAGGTTCCAGAAGCAGTTCTCCTGCACCGTGGCTACCAGCTCGGCACCGTAGCCGCCGAAGCGCGTGGCCTCGTGCACCACCACGCAGCGCCCGGTCTTGCACACCGAGGTGCTGAGCGTGTCCACGTCGAGCGGCGCCATCGAGCGCACGTCGATGATCTCGGCGTCGATGCCGGTCTGCTTCACGGCCGCCTCCGCCACGTGCACCATCGTACCGTAGGTGAGCACCGAGACCTCGCGCCCTTCGCGCACCACCTGGGCCCGGCCGAGCGGCACCGTGAAGTGACCCTCCGGCACCTCGCCGCGCGGATGCGCGCTCCAGGGAGTCGCCGGCTTGTGCGGGTCGCCATCGAAGGGCCCGTTGTAGATGCGCTTGGGCTCGAAGAACACCACCGGGTCCTCGCCCTCGATGGCGCTGATCAGCATGCCCTTGGCATCGTACGGGTTGGATGGCATGACCACCTTGATGCCGCACACGTGCGCGAACAGCGCCTCGGGGCTCTGCGAGTGCGTCTGCCCGCCGCGGATGCCGCCGCCGCAGGGCGTGCGGATGATCACCGGCGCGCTGAAGTCACCGGCCGAACGGTAGCGCAGCCGCGCCAGCTCGCTCACGACCTGGTCGAACCCCGGATAGATGTAGTCGGCGAACTGGATCTCGGCCACCGGCTTGAGGCCGTTGGCCCCCATGCCGATCGCGGCCGCGATGATGCCGCCCTCGGCGATGGGCGTGTCGAGCACGCGCTGCTCGCCGTACTTGCGCTGCAAGCCCTCGGTGGCGCGGAACACGCCGCCAAAATAGCCGACGTCCTCGCCGAGTATCACCACCCGCGGATCGCGTCCCAGCATCACGTCCATGGCGGAGTTGAGCGCCTGGACCATGTTCATGCGTGCCATGCTGCCTCAGCCCTTGCGCGCGACCGGCGGTGCGTGCGCCGATGCCGTACCGGCGCCGCTGCGTTGCGCGCGCATTTCATCGCGCTCGCGCGCGAGGTTGGCGGGCATTTCCTTCAGGACGTCCTCGAACATCGTCAGCGGGTCGAGCGCCGGACCGCCCGAGAGCGTGCCGTACGTCTCGGCCTCCTTCCAGCAGGCGCTGACGTGCGCCTCGAGCTCCTTTTCCAGCCGTGCGTGGCGCTCCTGCGACCACTCGCCCAGGGCGATCAGGTGTGCCTTGAGCCGCTCGACCGGATCCCCGAGCGGCCAGGCGCGCCACTCGTCCTTGGGACGGTACCGCGAGGGATCGTCGCTGGTGGAGTGCGCTGCGGCGCGATAGGTGACGTGTTCGATGAGGGTGGGGCCGCCGCTTTGCCGCGCGCGCTGCGCCGCCCATTGCGTGACCGCATACACCGCCAGGAAGTCATTGCCGTCGACGCGCACGCCCGGCATGCCGTAGCCGGGGCCGCGCTGCGCAAAGGTGCGCTGCTCGCCGCCGGCGAACCCCTGGAAGGTGGAAATGGCCCACTGGTTGTTGACCAGATTCAGGATGACCGGCGCGCGATACACGGAGGCGAAGGTCATGGCGTAGTGGAAGTCGGCCTCGGCGCTGGATCCCTCGCCCACCCAGCTGGCGGCGATGCGGTCCTCGCCCTTGATGGCGGCCGCCATGGCCCAGCCGACCGCCTGGGGAAACTGGGTCGCGAGGTTGCCGGAGATGGAGAAGATGTTGCCATTGCGCGAGTGGTACATGATCGGCATCTGCCGGCCCTTGCACATGTCGCGGGTGTTGGAGAGGCACTGGCACATCAGATCGACCAGGTTCTGCCCGCGCACCACCTGCAGGCCCTGCTGGCGGTAGGAGGGAAACAGCATGTCGCCGGGCGTGAGCGCCATGCCGGCCGCCACCGCCACCGCCTCCTCCCCGGTCGACTTGATATAAAAGGAGATGCGTCCCTGGCGCTGGATGCGCTGCATGCGGTCGTCGAACAACCGCGTGAGCAGCATGTGACGCAGCCCGACCTGCAGCTCCTCGGGTTCCAGGTGCGGATTCCAGGGTCCGACCGCGCGGTGGTCCTCCCCGAGCACCCGCACCATCTGCACCGAGAGCTCCTCGATGTCGCGCGGCGCGGCCATGACGTCGGGACGCTGCACTGCACCGGCGGGCGAGATCTGGACGTAGCTGAAATCCGGCTCCTGCCCGGGTCGTGCGGGTGGGTTGGGAACATGCAAGCGCGACCGTGGGGGCATGATGGCCTCTGAAGCAGATCCTGGAGAGTTGCAGCCCGGTGTACGAGTTCGGCAGGATTGTAGTCGTCTGACCCGGGTAACACTACGTGAAGGGCAAACCCACGTTTCGTGGCGTCGTGATGCGCACTGCCCCCGCGGCAGCGCGCCGGCACAGCGGACTTAATGCCGCCGCAACCGGCGGCGCCGCGCCGGCGCGCGTGCGCGTCGGCCGCGAAGTGGCCGGCCGCGCTGGCAAGGGCGTCTCGGTGATCACGGGGCTCCCCCTCGCGCCCGAGGCGCTGCAGGAGCTGGCGACGCGGCTGAAGAAGCTGTGCGGCGCGGGGGGCGCGGTGAAGGCCGGCGTGATCGAGATCCAGGGGGACCACCGGGCGCGGCTGGTGTGCGAGTTACTCAAGCTTGGCTACGCTGCCAAACAGTCCGGTGGCTGACAACATCTAACCGCATTCGCCAAGTGGAATCCGCAGGCGAATGTTGCTATAGAAATGCCCGCCAGGGCGTGCGCGAGGAAACAACGTGCCGAATCAGCAACCGATATCACAGCAGGCACGCAACGGCGAGCGCCTGCTGTTTGCCCGCAACTTCTTCCGCCATCCGCGCATGCTGGGCTCGATCGTGCCGAGTTCCCGCTTCCTCATCAAACAACTGCTGGAACCGATCAATTTCGCGCGCGCACGCGTCATCGTCGAGTACGGCCCCGGCGTGGGTGGCATCACCGCCGAGGTGCTGCGCCACATGCGGCCGGACGCGACGCTGATCGCCATCGAGACGAACCCGGATTTCGTGCGCTACCTGCAGCAGAGCCTGAGCGATCCGCGCCTGCGCGTGGTGGCCGGCTCGGCGGCCCAGGTGGACGAGGTGCTGCGCCGCTTCGGGCTGCTGCGCGCCGATTACATCATCTCCGGCATTCCGTTCAGCACGATCCCTGCCCCGGTACGCGAGCAGATCCTGCGCCGGACGCACGACGTGCTCGAGCCCGAAGGGGCGTTCCTCGTCTATCAGTTCTCAACCCGGGTTTTGCAGGATCTGAAGCGGGTATTCGGCTGCGTCGGGCGCAGGTTCCAGCCGCTGAACGTGCTGCCGGCCCACCTGTTCATCTGTCAGCCCAGCGCGGCCTGAACCGCTCTGGCGTACGGCACGGTCGTAGCCGCGTGCGTGGGCGCAGGATCGGCCCGTTGACAGTCACGCGCGCCGCCGGGGATGCTGGCGCCATGAGTCTCTCGCAAGCCGAACGCGCACGTTACGCGCGCCATCTGGCGCTCGGCGAGATTGGCGCCGCCGGCCAGGAGAAGATCAAGGCGGCTCGCGTGCTGATCGTCGGTGCCGGCGGGCTCGGCTCGCCCGCGGCGCTCTACCTGGCTGCCGCAGGCTGTGGGACGCTCGGCCTGCTCGACTGCGACCCGCTCGAGCTGTCGAATCTGCAGCGGCAGATACTCTATGACACCAGCGCCGTCGGTCAGCCCAAGGCGCTCGCCGGCAGCGAACGCCTCGCCGGCCTGAATCCCGAGATACGCATCGTGCCGCATGTCCTCGAGCTCGTGGCTGGCAACGCGCGCGCGCTGGTTGCCGGGTACGATGTCGTGCTCGACGGCTCCGATCGCCTCGCCACGCGCTACCTGGTAAACGATGCCTGCGTGCTCGAAGCGCGTGCCCTAATAGCGGCGGCCATCCACCGCTTCGAGGGCCAACTCTTCACCTACGTCCCCGGCGCAGGCCCGTGCTACCGCTGCCTGTTCCCGCAGGCGCGCGACGGCGCCGTGGCTAATTGTGCGCAGGCAGGGGTACTCGGCGTGCTGCCGGGCGTGCTCGGGACGCTGCAGGCCACGGAAGCCCTCAAGCTCATCACCGGCATCGGCGAGCCGCTTATCGGCCGGCTGCTCACTTACGATGCACTCGCCATGCGCTTTCGCGAATTGCGCGCGCGCCGCGACCCGGACTGCCCGGTGTGCGGCACGCATCCCTCGATCAGCGAACCGGAGGAACCTCCCGCCATGAGCCCAGACGCAGCCTTAGCCGCGGTGCGCCGCCTGTCAGTCACGGACCTGCAGGGGCTGCTGCGCGCCGGGGGGCACCCGCCCCTGATCGACGTGCGCGAGGACTACGAGTGGGCGGCCGGGCACCTGCCGGCCGCCATTCACATCCCGCTGGCCCAGCTGCCGGCGCGCCTGGCGGAATTTGCCCGCGGGCCGGCACCGATGTTCATCTGTCGCAGCGGCGGGCGCAGCCTGGCCGCCTGCCAGATGGCGCTGCGCGCCAACATCGCGGCGCCCGCCAACATCGAGGGCGGGATGACAGCCTGGGCGACGCAGATCGATCCGAGCGTGCGCGTCGCCTGAATCGAGCCGCCCACGGCCCGCTTCAGCGGCGCGGCGGCGGGCAGCGCGACCTGGCGAAGTCCGGCGCGTGCGGCGTACTCTCGGGCGGCAGCTCGATGCACGCCTGCAGGCGCTGCAGTGCGGCCGCGGGCGTATCCACGAACTCGAACAGCTGCAGATCCTCGCTCGCGATCGTGCCGTGGCGCACCAGAGCCGGCAGATTCAGCACCTCTTTCCAGAAGCTCGTGCCGTACAGCAGCACCGGGATGCCGCGCGTCAGCTTGCGCGTCTGCGCCAGCGTGAGGATCTCGAACAGTTCGTCGAGCGTGCCAAAGCCGCCGGGAAACACCACGAGCGCACGCGCCAGGTGCGCGAACCAGAGCTTGCGCATGAAGAAATAATGGAACTCGAAGGACAGCCCCGGGGTGATGTAGGGATTGGGGAGCTGCTCCTGCGGCAGACCGATGTTGAGGCCGATGCTGCGCCCGCCGCCGAGTGCGGCACCGCGGTTGGCCGCCTCCATCAAGCCCGGGCCGCCACCGGAGCACACCACCAGCGCACCCGCCACGCAGCGGCAGCTCCACTCGGTCAGCAGCCGTGCCAGCTCCGTAGCCTCATCCAGGTAGCGCTCCAGCGCAGCCCCGCGGCGCAGCCGCGCCGAGCCGAAGAACACCACGGTGGAGTTGATGCCGGCGGCACGGAAGGCATGCAGCGGACCGAGGTACTCGGAGAGGATACGGACCGGCCGACCCTCCTCGGAGTCGAGGAATTGGCGGTCGTGGTAGGCGAGCGGTGGAACGTCGGGCATGAGTCTCATCCCCCTGCGGCAGCAGCGGCCGCTCGAACGGCAGGCACTCTAACGAAAAGCGACGCGCGCGTGCGACACTGAGGCGGCGCAGACGCAGCCATGCCCCGACTGAGCACACTCATCATCGCACTCCTGGCACTTGGCGCGCGCAGCCATTGCTGCGCCAGCCAACCTGAGCCGCCGGAGCTGTCCGTCGCCGCCGGCACGGTGCTGCTGGTGGTCGCGCCCCATCCGGATGATGAGACCCTGTGCTGCGCGGGCATCATGCAGCGCGTCCTGCGCCAGGGCGGCCGCGTCAGCGTGGCGTGGCTCACGAGCGGGGATGGCTCGGCGCTGGGGGCGCTGCTGAGCGGGCACCGGCCATGGCTTGACGCGCAGCGCATGCGCGCCTACGGCGCGCGGCGCATGGCCGAGGCGCGCAGCGCGAGCGCGCGCCTCGGGGTCGCACCGGCCGGGCAGTTCTTCCTCGGCTACCCGGACGGCGGCCTGCTGAGCGTGCTCGGCACCCCGGCAACGCAGGCCTACCGCTCACCCTTCACGGCGAGCAGCGCCGTCCCCTATGCGCAGGCGCTGTTTCCCGGCCACAGCTATAGCGCAGCGAACCTGGAGCTGGATTTCGCCGCGGTACTGGCGCGCGTGCAACCGACCCTGATCCTCGCGCCGAGCCCCCGCGATGCGCACCCGGATCACCGCGCCGCCGGCCTCCTCGCGCTGCGCGCCGTCGCGGCGCATCCCGGGGCAGCGTTGCGGCTGTGGATCGTGCACGGCGGCGAGGGCTGGCCGAGCCCGCGCACACTGATGCCGGGCGTGCCGCTCACGCCGCCGCCGCGCGGCGCCACGCTGCAGTTCCGTGCCTTCGCGCTGAGTATCGCGGAGGGGGACGCCAAGCTCGCCGCGCTGCGCAGCTACGCCACCCAGCTGCAGGTCATGGAACCCTTCCTCCTCGCCTTCGTGCGCTCCACCGAGCTGTTTGCCGCGGCGGACGGTGCCCCCTAAGGCAGGCGCCAGCTGTCGAGCACGCGGTCGAGGACACCGGCAATCTGCTCGCGCAGGCGATCAAGCCGCGCGCGCTGGCGCCAGTGGCGCCGGCTCATCTGCCGGGATGCCGCGCAATCCTGCATGAACAACGCGGCCGCCTGCTCGGCCACCGCGGCACTGGCGATCTCCTGGTTGGCCTCGAGGTTCCAGCGGAAGCTCCAGCGGTCGAGGTTGCTCGAGCCCACCGACACCCAGTCATCGCTCAGGATCATCTTGGCGTGCAACATGCTCGGCTGGAATTCGAAGATCTGCACGCCACTGCGCAGCAGCTTGCCGTAGAAGCGCCGCGCCGCCTGGCGCACCCACGGGTGATCGGTGCGCGACCCCGGCAACAGCAGCCGCACGTCCACGCCGCGGCGCGCCGCGCGGCGCAGCGCCTTGCGATAGCGGCGCGAAGGCACGAAATAGGCGCTCATGATCCAGACACGCCGGGTCGCCCGGTCCAGCTGCCGCAGCACGCCATTGGCCAGCACCGAGTGATGCCGCGCCTCGCTCAGCGACAACCGCCCGAGCGCGCCCTGCGGTAGCGGCGCGCACTGCGGCGCCGCACCGAGCTCGGCCGGTGCGCCGCAGCGGGCCCAGCTGCGCTCGAAGGCCAGCCGCCAGTCATGCACCACCGGCCCGCGGACCTCGACCATGAGCTCGCGCCACGGGCCGCGCGGATAGTCGGGCGCGAACTGCGGCGTCAGCCCCGCGCCGCCGACGTAGGCGAGCTCCCCGTCCACCAGCAGCAGCTTGCGGTGATCGCGGCGCAGGTTGGCGAGCCCGTGGCGCAGGCGCAGCGGGTTGTAGAAACGCAGCTCCACCGCTCCCGCAAGCAGGCGACGGCGGTCGGCGCGGGCGAAGTTGAGCGCGCCGAAGCCGTCCAGCAGCACGCACACGCGCACGTTGCGCTCGCGCGCGCGCAGCAGCGCATCCAGGAACAGCGTGGTGATGGCGCCCGAGCTCACCAGGTACATCTCGAGCAGCACATAGCGGCTGGCCTGCTCGATCGCCGCCAGCATGTGCGCGAAGAACGCCTCGTTCTCGTGCAGCAGGCTGAATTGGTTGCCCGGTCGCCATGGCCAGCCGGTAGTTGTAAATTGCGGCGTCCGAACTTTCGGGCTGTCCGTCATGAGGAAACAATGACCGACCCGCGACGCAGATGCCAGTACCGCGTAGTGCTGTGGCTGCTGGCGCTGGTGCCGCCCTGCGCCGGCGCCGACGTGCTTGATTCGGTCAACGGCGTGCGCAGCCGGGGCTGCGCGGGCGGCGTCAAGTCCCAGCCGCTGCAGCCGAACACGCGACTCGATGAGGTCGCACGGCGCCTCGCCGGCGGCGCCTCGCTGCACACGGCGCAGCAGCAGGCCGGCTACCGTGCGCTCAGCGCCTTCTCGGTCAACATTGCCGACGTGCCCGCCGACGGCGACGTGCGCCAAATCATCGAGCGCCAGTTCTGCCCGCAGGCCACCAATGCGGCCTTTCGCGAGCTCGGCATCTATCGCCAGGGGAACGACGTGTGGCTGGCATTCGCCGCCCCGGTCCCCGGGCCGGCGCAGCTCGACCCGGCCACGCAGAGCGTGCACATGCTGCAGGCGGTGAACGCGGCACGGGCGCAGCCGCATCGCTGCGGCAACGGCACCTATCCAGCCGCCGCGCCGCTCACGCGCGATGCCACGCTCGAGCGCGTCGCCCAGGAATACGCCGAGGACATGGCCACCTTCGGCTACATGGACCATACCGGGCGCGATGGCAGCGCGCCGCACGAGCGCATTACGCGCAGCGGCTACCGCTGGAGCGAGACCGGCGAGAACCTGGCGAGCGGCCTCGGCGATGCCGAGAACGTCGTGGCCGGCTGGCTGCGCAGCCCCGAACACTGCGCCAACATCATGGACCCCGCCTACACGCAGATGGGGGCCGGGGTCGCGGTCAATCCACGCAACGACGCCGCGGTCTACTGGGCGCTGGAGTTCGGGCGCCCGGCCCGTCACTGAGTCGTAAGTCGCGGCGCGTGCCGCACACATTGCGTAAGATGCGCGCCGTTTCGCGCACAGCTAGACGGGGTACACCATGGCGGAGGTCTCGATCCATTCGCACCACCACGATGCCGATGGCTTCGGGCGCGGGGTGGGCGTGCTGGTGGGCAGCATCGGCATATTGCTGGCGGTGACCACCATTGGCGCGCACCGCACCCACACGGCGGCCATCATCACGCGCACCGAGGCCAACGACAAATGGGCCTTCTATCAGGCCAAGAAGGAGCGCGCGCACCTGCAGGACGTGGGAGCGGTGCTGCTCGAGACGCTCGGCAGCGAACCCGTGCGCACTCAGCCGGCGATCGCGAAGTTCCGCGCGGACGAGCAGCGTTACCAGCGCGAAGCCGAGGCCCTGAACCAGGAGGCGCGGGCGCTCGAGGCGGATGTGCAGCGCGAGGAACGGCGCGCGCTGCGCCTGGATCTCGGCGAGGGCTTCCTCGAGCTCGGACTGGTGTTGTCCTCGCTCTACTTCCTGGCGCGCCGCCGCTTCTTCCCCTACTTCGGCGCGAGCGCGGCCGTCATCGGCGTGGCAGTGGCCCTGTGGAGCCTCGCGCCCTAGAACCTCGAGTCGGCGTGGTGTTCCAGGGTGATGATGAGGCCGGCCACCAGATAGAGCGCCGCAAACCAGGCCAGACTGTGGGTGAGCAGGAGGTTGATGCTGCGGTAGATCTCGTGCGTGCGCTCGAGAAATACGGTCGCCTGTACGGCGCCGATCAGCACCGCGGCGCTGGCCGCGAGCAGCAGGATCGGGCCGACCGCCGAGCGCGGCGCGTGCGGATCAGGATGCACGCGCGCGGGCGCCCGCAGGCGCGTGTACCAGATGGCCAGCACTGTCAGGCCGAATACCGAGCTCAGGTACTGCAGCACGTGACACAGCGGACCGGTGTAGGAACCGACCGTGACCGGCGCACTGAGGGCCGCCACGCGATGCACGACCCAGCCGTCCGAGTGCGTGAAGGCATCCCACAGCAGGTGGGTCCACGTCCCCAGGATGATCGCCGGAATGGCCAGCAGCCAGCCGCGCGGCTCGCGCAGCGGCGCGAGCGAGCGCAGGCACAGCCAGCGCGCCCGCGGCGCGAGCAGCGCCGTCAGCGGGCGGCGCAGCACGAACAGCGCGATCATCAGCAGGTAGGCGAGCGCCAGGCAGATGGTGAAGGAAGCCTCGAAGGCATGCGTGTCGGGCACGTTGCGCTGCATGCTGCCGGGCAGGTAGTAGGGCAGGTCGGGGCTCATCGCCCCGAGGATCAGCGGCAGGGTGTGCAGATAGCGGATCCCGCGCAGCGGCAGGATGGCGGCCGGATGGGCGAGCGTGAAGGGCACGCGCTCAGCCCCCCGCCGTGGCCGCGCTCATGCGCACGTGAAAATCGTGCCCCACCCAGTCGGCGCCGCAGCGGTAGGTAAAGTCCAGCGTCCGCCCGGCACCCAGGCGCGGCGCATCGATCCTGAGCAGGTGCAGTCCGAGCGGGTTGGCCCGTGTCTGCTGTTCACGCATGTTCTGCCAGCCGTCCACTCCCGAGCGGATGGTG
>Ga0335080_10008542_pt1 | contig 10678 bp, 8 predicted proteins | sample Lox_Sample_34_FD_206720 | JGI IMG/M metagenome (GOLD analysis project Ga0335080, IMG submission 206720) | Soil microbial communities from Loxahatchee National Wildlife Refuge, Florida, United States - Lox_Sample_3.4 | ecosystem: Environmental > Terrestrial > Soil > Wetlands | place: USA: Florida...
CGCGAGGTTCCGGGCAATATCCTCGTGGACGTGAACTATCTCGGCACCAAGGGAACGCATCTGTACTTCGGCGGCGCCGGCAGCCTGAACTATCTCGGTGCCTGGGTCGAGACCGCCGATTCCAGCCAGATCACGCAGTTGAATACCAAGGTAGCCAACCCCTTCTACGGGATCATAACCAACCCGGCGAGCAGCCTCTCCAGTCCCACCGTGAGTTACAACCAGCTTCTCAAACCCTACCCGCAGTTCTCCGGCTTCAGCGGACCGGATCCGCCCATGGCCAACTCGATTTACCACGCTCTTCAGATCCGCGTGGAGAAGCGTTTCTCCAGGGGACTCCAGGTTTTGGGAACTTACGTATTCTCCAAGTCCATGGATAACTCTTCGGTGGCGTGCAGTTGCACCACGTGGCTCGGCGGCGCCACCAGTCTCCAGGATCCCAACAAGCGTTACCTGGAGCGGTCGGTGTCGCAATACGATATCCCGCACGTGCTCCAGTTTTCGTATGTTTACCAGTTGCCCTTCGGCAGGGGAAAGCAGTTCGGCAATAACTGGAACAAAGGCGTGGACGCGTTTCTTGGCGGGTGGCAGACAAACGGGCTCTGGCGCTTCGACGACGGCATGCCGATCGCCCTCGGATTGAGCACCTCGCAAGCTTTGCCCACCTACGGCGGACAGCGGCCGAGCCTGATCGGCCCGTTGACCCGCAACAACGGCTCCAACTGGCTGAACCAGTACTTCGACAATCCGCAGAACGCTGTCACGCCGGCTCCGTTCACCGTCGGCAATGCCCCGAGGGAGATCGCGACTGCCCGCGTGCCCGGCACTTCGACCGCTGCCATGTCGCTCTTCAAGCAGTTTGCGCTGCCCATCCGCGAAGGCAGCCTGGTCGAGTTTCGCGCCGAGGCGTTCAACGCGCTGAACCATCCGCAATTCAGCGGCCCGAACGTGACCGTCGGTTCGTCCGCATTCGGCAAGGTCACCAGCCAGGCCAACTCGCCCCGCCAGGTGCAGCTAGGTTTGAAGGTGTATTTTTGAGCTTCGCGCGTACCGGCGCCAGCAACGGCCTTCCGCGGCATCGCCGAAAGTCACGCCGTGCAGGATCTCGGCGAGGATCTCCGCCGTCTGCGCGACCGTCATGCCCGAGCGGTTGAAGAACAGGTTGCCGTCCGCGAAAACCACGTTGCCCTCGCGCACTGCGCGCAGCCCGCTCCACCATGGATAGGCCTCCAACACCGGCCGTTCCCGTTCGGCGCGAGCGAGCGGAAGTCCGCAGGGGGCCACGATGAGGTATTCGGGATCGGCCTCGGCAACCCACTCTCCCGGGATCGCCGATGAGTGCCGACCTTGCTTCCCCAGCCGCACTTCGCCGTTCGCGATCTCGACCAGTTCCGGCCCCCAGTTGGCCATGGCGAAAATGGGATCGGTCCACTCGAGCATCACCAGCGATGGCCGCCTCCGGCCCGCGCACCGCGCGCGGACGGCGTCGAGTCTGGCGCGCTCGCGCCGGACCACGTCGCGGCCTTCCCGCTCGCGTCCCAGTGCGCCGGCCACCTGTTGAATGCTCTCGAAAATACCCTCGAGCGATCCCGCGCTCAGCGACAGCACGCGCGCCCCTCTGAGGTCGCAGCCGCTGCGCGCCACGTCGCCCGGAGTGACAGCGCAGACCTCGCAGTGCTCCTGTGCGATCACCAGGTCGGGCCTCAGTTGCCGGATGCGATCGGTGTGGATGCGGTACAGCGGCTCCCCTGGGAAGTGGTAGGCGTGATCGCGGACGAAAAAGTAGACAACCTGGGCGGCAAGGGAGACAATCCCGGAATCTACGTATCCAACCAGCAGAGTCCGGTGTTTTTTCAGTCGCTGGTGGTCCGTACGGCCATGGACCCCTCCGGGCTCAAACAAGCTCTCGGCAAAGCCGTGCACGAGATCAACAAGGACCAAACGCTCACCGAAGTAAAGACCATCGACCAGATCAAGGCGGAGTCCACTGCGTCCAACCGCCTGCAGTCTATGCTGCTGGCCGGAATCGGCCTCGCACTCGGCTTCGGTGGTGCACTCGGACTCACCCGGTTATTTGGCTAACCTCCTGTTTGGCGTCGGCGAGCGCGACCCGCTGACGATCGTAGAGGTAGCGGTCCTTCTCACCGCAGTGGCACTGCTGGCGTGCTACATTCCAGCGCGTCGCGCGACAAGGTGGACCCCATGGTCGCGCTCAGGTACGAGTGAAACACGGTCCCGAGTGGCTGGCACGCCCATTCCAGGCTGCAGGACCTTTCCGGGTTCCGACCTCTAAAATTTGCGAACTCATTCACGTGGCTTTCGTATGAGCTTATGATGCGCTACGCAATCCGGAGCCTTCTGCGTGACCGCGCCTTCGCTCTGATGGTGGTCCTGTCGCTAGCCGTAGGAATCGGCGCCAATACTGCGATCTTCTCCCTGGTCAACGGCGTGCTCCTGCGCCCGCCGGGGTACCCGGCTCCCCATCGCCTGATGGCTGTCACTCTCGTGGCGCCGCGACTGCTCAAGTCGTATCCCGCGCTGCCGGTCAACATCGCGCTGTTCTACGAGTGGCGCAAGCAGATCACCAGTTTCGAGGATTCGGGCATGTGGCGTTCGGCCTCCTTCAATCTGACCGGCGGCGGGCCGCCGGAGCAGGTGCGGGGAGGAATGGCATCCGCGGGCATGTTTCGCGTTCTCGGCGTCGTCCCGCAGCAGGGGCGCCTGTTCACCGATGACGAGGATACCGCGGGCCACGACGTGGTCCTGATGACCGATTCGCTCTGGCGCCGCCGCTACCATGCCGATCCGAACATCGCCGGCAGCAAGATCCTGGTCGAAGGTACGCCCTGCACAGTCGCCGGCGTCCTCCCGGCTCATTTTCAGTACCCCTCGGCAACGGAGGTCCTCTTCACCGGCGGCCCCCGCGACGCGGAGCTATTCAAGCCCATCGGCTACAAGCCCGACGACCTGGTGGTCAGCTTCGGCGACCTCAACTACTGGCCCGTGGCGCGCCTTCGCCCGGGAGTTCCGGTGGCCCGCGCGCAGGCCGAGTTGAACTTGGTGCAGGCGGACCTGACGCGCAAATGGCCGGAGGAGGTTCGTGCCTCCCTGACGCCTTTACAGGACCGCCTGGTCGGCGACTCGCGCCGCGGCCTGATCCTGATCATGTGCGCGGTCGGCGCGGTCCTTCTCGTTCTGTGCGTCAACCTGGCGAATCTCTCCCTGGCCCGCGTGGTGGGCCGCGCCCGCGACACAGCCATCCGCACCGCGCTCGGCGCCGGCCGCGCCCGGCTCGTCTGGCAATCGCTGCTGGAAAGTACGGTCCTGGCTTCCGCCGGCGGAGCGCTCGGTATCGCCCTCGCCTGGGCTGGAGTGAAGGCGCTGGTTGGCGCCGCGCCCGCCGATCTTCCGCGCGTCTCGGAAGCCACCCTCGATGCACGCGTGCTCGGTTTCGCGGTCGCCGTCTCGCTGCTCACCGGCTTGATCTTTGGCGTGCTGCCGGCGCTCCGGCTCGCGCGGCAGGCGCCATTCGAAACCCTGAAATCCGGCAGCCGCGGCGCCACCGAGAGCCGGCGAGGCCTGCGCGTCCGCAACCTGCTGGTCGGTCTCGAGGTCGGTCTGAGCGCCGCGCTGCTAGTGACCGCCGGCCTCCTGATGGCCAGCTTCCTCCGCCTGATGAACATCGATCGCGGGTTCAACGTAGACCGCGTGCTCGCCCTCAACGTCTCGCTGCTCTCCACCAAGTACCCCGACGTGCCGGCGCGTGCTGCCTTCTACCGGCTGCTGCTGGAGAAGTCGTCGGGTGTTCCAGGCGTGCAGAGCGCCTCGATCGTCTCGGCATTGCCGCTGACCGGCGAAACGTGGATCGATATCATCGGCACGGAGAACGATACGCGCCCGTTCGCGGAGCTCCCTTCGACCAACGTGCGCTTCATCAGCCCGGGTTACTTCCGCACCCTGAACATTCCGTTGCGCGAAGGCCGCGACTTCACCGAGCAGGACCGCAACCGCAACGCGGTGATCATCTCTAGCAGCCTGGCCAGGCGCCTGTGGGGCGATGTCGATCCGCTCGGCCGCCGTTTGAAGCATGGCAACCGGGTCATGGAAGTGATCGGAGTCACGCCCGACGTGCGAGGAACCAGCCTCGACCACGAGCCCGTGAACATGCTCTACGATCCCTACTGGGACCGCACCCGGCTCGGCGCGTCGCTTCTGGTGCGCACCGCGATGGACCCTCGCACCATCGTGGGCGAGCTCCGCAAGGCCATCTGGCAGATCGATGCCGAAGTCACCATCCCGCAAGTACGCACCATGGAAGATGTGATGTCCCGCTCGGTGGCGCAGCGCCGCTTCCAGATGATGCTCGTTCTGATCTTCGCCGCTGCGGCGCTCTCGCTGGCCGCCATCGGCGCTTACGGCGTGCTCAGCTATGCCGTGAATCGCCGCACGGCCGAGATGGGAATCCGGATGGCGCTCGGCGCCGCCCGCATCGACGTCCTGCGTATGATCCTGCTTCAGGGCATGGCGCCCGTCTTCGGCGGACTCATCATTGGCGGCGCGGCGGCACTCGCCGTCGGCCGCTACCTCGAGAGTCTCCTCTTCCAGGTGAGCCCGCGCGATCCGGCGGCGTTCGCCGTCTCCTCCGCCGTGCTGATCGCCGTCTCCGCCGCGGCGTGCTTCATTCCGGCGCGCCGTGCCACCCGCGTGAATCCCGTGGATGCCCTGCGAATCGAATAAGATATCGCATAAGATATCCCAGGAGGAGTAATGTCGCTACGAATCAACGATGAGGCCCCCAATTTCACTGCGGAAACGACGCAGGGTACGATCGACTTTCACCAGTGGATCGGCAACGGCTGGGCCATCCTGTTCTCGCACCCTAAGGATTTCACGCCTGTCTGCACCACCGAGCTCGGTTACATGGCCAAGCTCGAGCCCGAGTTCGCGAAGCGGAATTGCAAGATCATCGGCCTGAGCGTGGACCCGGTCGCCAGCCACGGCAAGTGGTCCGCCGATATCGAAGAGACGCAGGGCGCCAAGGTGAACTACCCCATGATCGGCGACCCCGAGTTGAAGATCGCCAAGCTCTACAACATGCTCCCGGCCGAGGCGGGAAATACTTCCGAGGGCCGCACGCCCAACGACAACGCCACCGTCCGCAATGTGTTTATCATCGGCCCGGACAAGAAGATCAAGCTCATTCTGATTTATCCGATGTCGACCGGGCGCAACTTCGACGAGGTGCTCCGCGTGCTCGATTCGATGCAGCTCACCGCCAGGCACAAGGTCGCAACTCCCGTGAACTGGAAGAACGGGGAAGAAGTCATCATCACTGCCGCCGTTTCCAACGACGAGGCGGCGCAGAAGTTCCCCGGCTATCGCACCATCAAGCCGTACCTCCGCGTGACCGCGCAACCGAAGTAACGGATCCCCAGGCCCGCGAACGGTGGTGATAGAATTCGTTTTAGCCCCGAGGAGAGCTGGATGGCGTCTTTCATTCAGAACCAGTTCGAGCAGAACTTTATCACCACCAATGTCGATTACGTCTTTAACTGGGCGCGTAAATCGTCGCTCTGGCCGCTGACGTTCGGCCTTGCCTGCTGCGCCATCGAGATGATCGCGTCCAGTACCTCGCGCTTCGATATCGCGCGCTTCGGCGCCGAGGTGTTCCGGCCGAGCCCGCGGCAGTCGGACCTCATGATCGTCGCCGGCACCGTGACTCTGAAAATGGCGCCCGTGCTCAAGCGTATCTGGGACCAGATGCCGGACCCGAAGTGGTGCATCTCCATGGGCGCCTGCTCCAGCGTGGGCGGACCGTTCAACACCTACGGCGTGCTCCAGGGCGTGGACAAAATCGTGCCGGTGGATGTCTATGTGACCGGGTGCCCGCCCCGCCCTGAGAATCTCTTCTACGCGCTGCTCAAGCTTCAGGACAAGATCGACCAGATGACCACCCTCGCCAGGCGGCCCACCGAAGTGCGGCTCGACGAAGGTATGCTCGAGAGCTTCAAGCAGCAGGTGCGCATCGCCCAGGTCAACAACCCGGCTTAGCTTGTTCTACCTCGATCCGCACAACGTCTACCGCGCGAGCGAGCTCGACGCGCTGCCGTGGCTGATCCACGGTTTCGGCACGCGGCAGAGCGACATCCCCGCACGCTTCACGCACCTTGCCACGGTGAAGCAGATCCACTCTGCCGAGTGCCTGGCCGCTGGAGGCCGGTCCGGCGTTCTTGGCCGCGCGGACGCTATTCTCGAGAACACCCCCGGCAGCGTGATCGCGGTGAAGACCGCAGATTGCCTGCCCATCCTGCTGGCCGACGAGCGGATGCACGCCGTGGCCGCTGTGCACGCCGGATGGCGCGGAACCGCGGCGGGCATCGTGCGCGCGGCAGTGGAGCAGATGAAGACCCGCTTCGGCACCCGCCCGCAAGATCTGCACGCGGCGATCGGACCCGGCATTGGCGCCTGCTGCTACGAAGTCGGGCCGGAAGTCATGGCGCAGTTCGGTGGGCAGGGCAGGGGACACCTCGATCTCGAAACCGAGAACCGCCGGCAGCTGGAGGAGTCCGGTGTAACGCTGGGGCGGATCTACGCGTCCCACCTGTGCACCATGTGCGACGCCGAACGGTTTCACTCTTACCGGCGCGACCGCGAGGCGGCCGGGCGGCTGTATTCGTTTATCGGCGTCTCCCAAGAGTAGACTAAGGAGAAGAGGCGAAAATGTTCACGTGGATCTGCCCGCAGTGCGGGCGTGAGGTACCTCCTTCCTACACCGAGTGCCCGGATTGCGCCAAGAACCCCAAGCCGGCTCCGCCGCAGCCTGAGGCCGCTCCCCCGCAACCCCAGCACTACCCTCCGCAGCCGCAACAGCCGCAGTATCCCCCGCAGGTGCCGCCGCCCCAGTACTATCCGCAGCAGCAGCAGTACGCGCCTCCTCCGCCGCAGTACGCGCCCCCGCAGCAGCAACAGTACCCGCCGCCTCCGCAGCAGCAATACGCGCCGCCACCCCAACAGCAATACGCACCTCCGCAGCAGCAATATGCTCCACCGCCTTCTCCGCCGCTGCTTTACGGCCAGCAGCCCACGCGCCGAATGAATCTGCCTGTGTGGGTGCTCACCGTGCTGTTCGCGCTCGCGATTGGCGGCGTGGTGGGCGGCATCTATGCGCTCCTGCAAACCGGCAGCAAGCCCCAGACCGGAACCGGGCCCGCGCCCACGGCGGCAGTCGAGAATCCAGCGGCCAAGCCCGGCGCGAAACCGAATCCCATACAGAAGTACATCGAAGTCTCCGGAGTGCGCTTCGTGCAGGACGCCAAGAAGGCCACGCAGGTCCGCTTCGTGCTCATCAACCATTCCGAGGCCGATATCAACGGGCTCGCCGGCAATGTCACCATCTGGGGCAGGACGCGGAAATCGGAGGAGGACGCGGAAGGCAGCTTCTCGTTCAGCACCAATGTCGGGCCATTCGAATCCAAGGAACTCACCGTCCCGCTGAATACCAAGATGAAGATTTACGAGCTTCCCGACTGGCAGAACGTGACCACCGACGTCCAAATCACCGCCCCGGCCGGGGCGTAGACCTTACCACGCGAATCGCGCCGAGAGCTCTGCCTGCTGCAGGTTGAAGGCGCCCTGAATCTTGCCGAAGGTCGCCGAAGTCGCGTTCGTGGTGTTGCCGCCCGCAACGAGCTGGCCGTTCGGAACTCCAAGGTTCTGCGTGCCGAACAGGTTGAACACCTGTAAACCCAACTCCAGTTTCATCCGCTCCCGAACCCACACCGGGCGCGACAGCATGATATCGAAACTGTTGTAGCGGCTGCTGTCGATGCTGCCGGCCGTGATCGGCCCCAGGCCCAGCGACGCCCGGTAGCTATTCACCAGCGCGAGATCGAGATTGCGGTTGCCTTGGTCGCGCGTGGTGCCGGGCACGTACTGCCGGATGCCATCCACATCGAGCGTGTTGGATAGCGCGCTGAAGGGCAGGGAAGAGCGCAGCGTCCAGACGGCGCCGAGGGTGAACTTCGCCGGCAGCAGGGCTGAACCGCTGGCCACGAGATTATGCCGGCGGTCCGCGCCGGCGGGCCCCCAATCGAGGTTGTAGTTGGCCGGGTTTGTGACCTGCGCTTCGGGGCTGTCATCCTGGTTGCTGGCCAGCCCGTAGGAAACCAGGAACTGGTAGCGCCTGGCGAAGCGTTTGTCGGCGCGAATGTAGAGCGCCTTATATCGCGCGTGGCCGATGGGCGCGTGGTCCAGAATGCGCGCGAACTGCGGGAACGGCCGCACGCCGTTGATGGGGTAATTCAGATCCACCGTGCGGTAGTCGCGCAGCGTCCGGCTGTACGCACCGTCCACATGGATGAAGAAGTCGCTCGTGACCTGCCGCGAATACCCGATGTTGAACTGCTGCGAGTACGGGTTCCGATAGTCGGGATCCAGGATCGTCACGGTGGGCGCGGCGCTGGAGCAATACGCGTTCGGGCTCTGTCCGCCATAAGGGTCGGGGTATGCGGGGTTCTTGATCAGGACCGAGCACTGAGCCAGGTTCCGCAGCTCGGGAAAGTTCTGCAGCGTTTGCAGGTTCTGGTAATAGATCCCATAGCCGGCGCGGACGACATCGCGGGCTTTGCCGGTGACGTCCCAGGCGATGCCGATCCGGGGTCCGAAATTCAGCCGCGAGCCGCGCTTGCCCGGGTCGCCCAGGTACGGGATGGTGATGGGCGAGCCGTTGAACGTGAGTTTGCTGGGATCCAGTTGCTCGTCGAAGGAGCCGTACTGCCGGTCCCATCGCAGTCCCAGCGTCAGCGTGAGATTGCGGCGGAGCTTCCACTCGTCCTGGGCGTAGAGGCCCAGCGCGGTCGTGTCCTCCCGCGTGTAGATGGGAGGCAGTGTGGCTGTGAACTGAGTGGCGTCGTTGGATGCCGCCAGCGCCGCGAGTGTGGCGGGATCCTTGGGGTTGAACAGGTGATCGTGCGCGAAGGTGTACGTGCCCTTGAGCTGGTTGGGGGCGTCGTCGCCGAACGGAATACGGCTGACGTCGAACCCGAACTTGATGGTGTGCTTGCCCTTGACTACCGTCAGGTCGTCCTTCCATTGCCAGCGGGTCTCCACGCCGACGTCCGCATATCCGAAGCCGTAACTGAAGCTGGGAAAGTTCAACTGTACCTGCAGTGGCGCGAGCCGCTCGGGCGGATACACGCCCATCTGGGTGAAGATAGGCGCGCCCGATGGCCCTAGCTGGTACGACGAATACGCGTACTGGAAGCGCGCCTCGTTGACGATGTGGGCGGATGCCGTCCAGGTATGGCCGACTACGACTGAGTGCCGCGGGATCTGCCCATCGTAGCAGGCGGCCATGGATGCCCCGCCGCACCCGTTGTACGTGATGAGGTTCCATTCCTGCGAATAGCGGCCGAACAGGTGCTGGTTGTTCGTGATCTGGTAATCGCCGCGTGCGTTCAACATCTGGTCGTGGATCGGCTTCGTGAACACCCCCTCGAGCGCCGAGTAGTATTGGTGGCCGGTGGTGCCGGTGTAGATCGTGTAGGAGTCTGTGGTCTGCGTGCGCTCGAACGCGGCGTAAAAGTGCACCTTGTTCTTGACCACCGGGCCGCCGACGCTGCCTCCGAATTGGTTCCGGCGGAACGGCTTCTTGCTGATACCAACCTGCTGCTCGGCGGCTTTGTCGAAGGCGTTGTCGTGGTTGAAGATTTCGTCGCGAGCGTACTCGAAGGCTTCGCCGTGGAACTGGTTGGTGCCGCTCTTGGTGACCACCGAGATCACACCGCCGGCCGAAAGACCCTTGTCGGCGGAATACTGAACGGTGTTGACCTTGAACTCCTCGACCGCGCCTTTGGGAAAGTTCTGCCGCGGCTCGCCCATTTCCGCCCAGGTATTGGTGACGCCATCCACCGTGAATCCGTTGGACCAGTAGTGGCTCGAACCGCCCATCTGAACGTTGTTGTAGAACGTGCGGGAGGAGTCCTGCGAAGTGCCCGGCATGAGCAGCGCGAGATTGAGGTACTGCCGCGTATTGACGGGCAGCGAGTCGATCTGCTGATTGTTGATGACGCCCGAGACGTCGGTCTTGGTGGTATCGATAGGCAGCGCCGCGGCGGTGACTTCGACCGCCTCCTGCACGCTGCCCACGGCCATGACCACGTCGCGCTCGATGGTCGCGCCAAGGGTAACCGGGATGTCGGTCTGGGTCCAGGCCTTGAACCCGCTCATCTCGACGCGCAGCGTGTAGCGCCCGGGCGGCAGCGGATAGAAGCGGTATCGACCCTCCGCGTCCGCGGTGACTGCGTGGCCGACCCCGGTCTCCTGGTTGGTGATCTTGACCGACGCGCTTGCGACCGCCGAGCCCGACGGGTCCTTGATCACTCCGGTGATATCGGCGTCACCGGTTTGGGCAAACGTCGTGAAGGAAAAGAGTAGCGCCGGCAATGCGAGGGCAATGCCGGTCCGGTAGAGAGTCATAGCGCCTCCTCAGGCCAAATGGCAGGTACCCCGAATGCGCCGTAGTATATCGCGCGCATGGACCGCTTTCAATCGGATTACAGCGTTTTGGGGGTTAAGCGCCTATTCGTAGCGGAGGGCTTCTACCGGATCGAGACGCGCGGCTTTATTCGCAGGCCAGATCCCGAAGAAGAGGCCAACGCCTACCGACACCACGATACCG
>Ga0335080_10008543_pt1 | contig 10677 bp, 10 predicted proteins | sample Lox_Sample_34_FD_206720 | JGI IMG/M metagenome (GOLD analysis project Ga0335080, IMG submission 206720) | Soil microbial communities from Loxahatchee National Wildlife Refuge, Florida, United States - Lox_Sample_3.4 | ecosystem: Environmental > Terrestrial > Soil > Wetlands | place: USA...
GCGCAGTATCAGACCGAATATTCCAATTGGCAGCTCGGCGTTCGCGTCGATGTCACGACGTTCGCGACGGAGAAAGCGGGGAGCGCGGCGCGCATGGCCTTCCAGCCGCCGGCGCTGAGCGCACCGCCGGAGACGGTGGGCGCCGGCGCGCAGCCGCCGGTGCAGAAGCCATGAGCCGGCAACGAACTGGAAAGAGGAATGCCGTGACGCGGACGAAGATCATCGCGGCAAGCGCGGCTTTGGCGTTGGTGCTCTCGGCGCATTCCGCCATCGCCTGGTTCCATGGCGGAGGAGGGTTCCGGGGCTTCGGGGGCGGCGGCTTTCACGGCTTCAGCGGCGCGAGCAGTTGGCATGGCTGGGGCGGCGGAGGCTGGCATAGCGATGCCGGCGGCGGGTACACGCATAGCGGCGATATGGGCGGGTGGCAGCACTCGACCACCGTCAACTCGTCCGGTGTCGCGCACACGAGCGATCTCGGCGGCTACGAGCACGGAACTGCGGCGAATAGCTATGGCGCCTATCACGCAAGCGATGCCGGCGGGTACTATCACAGCACGAGCGCGAACGGCAGCAGCATCGAGCACACCGGCTGGGGTGGCACCACGACGGAGTCATACGGCGACTATTATCATCAACCGACGACCGTGAATTATTACGGCGGTTCCGGCTGCTGGAATTGTGGCTCCGGTTGGGGTTATGCCGGTGCGGCCTTGGCGGGTGCCGCGATAGCTACGACCGCCACCGCCGTGAGCAATGCAAATGCCTACAATGCGGGTGTCGTCGCGGGTGCGACGGCGACGAGGGCGATAGGGGCTACCTTTGCGGCCCTGCCCGTCGGTTGCACCTACACCCCGACAGGCGGCAATCCCTTCTATTATTGCTCCGGCGGTGGTGGGTATTGGCTCAAGCCTTACTATGGCGCCAACGGGGTCTACTACGTCGGAGTTGCCGCGCCCTAGAATCCTAGACAAAGAACAACATCGGATGGAGTGAGAGCGATGAGCTCGATTGGTGTCTCTGCGTCCGCCGTTTCTCGCCTCTGCAATCTTCTTCGAATCTGCGCATTGCTGCTGGCGCTCGGTGTGTTTCCGGGAATTTCGAGGACGCACGCTCAGGACGCCGTGACGGGATCCGCGGCCCTCGTGCAGTCCGCGCAATCCGCGCTGCAGCCATTTCTCACCGACCCCAGGTGGAGAGCCGTGCGCAATGCTCTCGGCGGCGCGCGCGCGATCATCGTCGTGCCCCATGACATCCAAGCCGGCTTCCTTCTGACGGCCGCAGGCGGCAGCGGGGTGCTTCTGCGTCGACATGGAAACGTTTGGAGCGATCCCATCTTCATACAGATCGGGTCGGTCGGAGTAGGCTTTCAGGCAGGCGCGGAAAATCAAAGCCTCGTAATGCTCATCATGTCCGATGCCGCCGTCGATCAATTGCTGCAGGGCGCGATGTCCGTCGGCGGATCCGGCGGTTTCGCGCTTTCCAATCTCGGCCTGGGCGGCGGTGGCTCCGGCAATATCTCGAACGGCCTCGAAATCCTGTCTGTCTCCACGAATAGCGGTCTCTTTGCCGGCAGTGGCATTGCAGGCATGAAAATCTCACCACAGGACGGTTTCAACCAGGCCAATTACGGTGCGGGCTACAACATGCAAGCGATCGCGGCCGGCATGGGCGGAAACTTGCCATCGGCAGGCACTTTGCGAGCAGTGCTGATAGAAGCCGTGACGCAGGCTTGGTACCAATGACACGGGAAGCGGGCATGGGATGTCCTCCGTGACGTTGGCGACAGCCACGCGATCCGTTGAAGGCTCGCATCCGCGCCCTAGTTGAGTCGTCGAGCGAGGGACGCGCCAATCGACCGGCGCCGACGCACGGGGGAAATGCATGTCAGCTCGATCGCTATTCGCCGCCGGCATTTTGATGCTGATGATGGTCGGCTCCGCCGCAGCGCAGCAGATGTACGTCTATCCCGCCAAGGGTCAGAGCGCGGAGCAGCAGCAGCGCGACACCTATGAGTGTAGCCGCTGGGCCACGGAGCAGACCGGGTTCGATCCAACGCTCCCCCCACCGATCCCCCAAGTCTCCTCGCCGCCTCCGCCCGGGCTCTTCGGCGGCGCGCTCGGCGGTGGTGCGATCGGCGCGATCGGCGGCGCGATCGGCGGAAACGCCGGAAAGGGAGCCGCGATCGGCGCCCTCGTTGGCGGACTCTTCGGCGGAATCCGACGCAATCGTTGGGCGCAGGAGCAGGAATACTCCGCGGATCAGCAGACCTCTGCCTACTACGCCCAGCGCTCGTCCTATTTGCGTGCGGACAGCGCCTGCCTCACGGGGCGCGGCTATTCCGTAAATTGACGATCCCCGGGGGAGATAGAACGATGAGAGTTGCCGCTTCCGTCTTCTCTGCGGCCGTCGCGCTGGCCCTTCCGATCGCCGCGGAGGCAGCCGATTTCGATGGATCGAAGCCGTTTCTTTGCTCGATCGTCGATGTGGCCTCGTGTGTGCCGGGACAGAACTGTGCGCGCGAGTCCGCGCAATCCGTCAATGCACCGCAGTTCTTCACCGTGGATGTGGCCCAGAAGGTCGTGACCGAAACGGGAGCGGCAACGCCGCGAACGACCAAGATCGAGCGCGTCGATCACCAATCCGGACTCCTGCTTCTCGGCGGGGTCGACAATGCGCAGGGTTGGAGTGCCGCGGTGGGCGAGAGCAACGGCAAGATCAGCTTCACCGTCGTCGGCGATCGGACCGTCGTCGTCGCGTTCGGAGCGTGCCTCGCACGGTAAATACCGACCCAGCCGACTCTAGCGATAGGGGCGGATCTCAGCGCCCGGACGTCCTGAGGCGGCGGCGATCGTGTCGCGAGTTCGGCTCGCGGAATCGTGAAAGCGTCCGCGCCGGAAAGGGTCGATCCGAAGGCGAGAATTCGACAAGGATCCGGAGCACTTCCCTCGGGCGGGCGAAACGCAGTTTTCCCAGTCATGGTGAATCGATTGCGACTTAGGGTCTTCACCCGATTTACGCCCGGGCGCCTCGTTCTAAGAATCTCTTTAATTCGCATTGTCCACAGCAGGCGCCGAGTAACGTCGGACCTTTCCCACACGTCAGCCCCCGAACAAACGAGCCAAGTTTTTCTGTAATCAACTTCCGATGGAGCACTGCAGGCGCCACGGTCAACCGCGATAGATGCGTCCGGGGTGGTGGCCGTGCTCCATCATGGCTTTCAGGTGCCTTATCAAAGGAGGGTCGAAGTCAATGTCTGCACAAGATAACGAGCAAAAGCCAGAGCCGAAGACTGGCGAACTCAATCGCCGCAACGTCCTGCTCGCGAGCACCTCGCTTGCTGCGACTTTCGCGTTGGGATCGGCCATCAAGAGCGCGCAGGCCCAAACGCAAGCGGCGGCGCCGTCGGGTGCCCGGCCAAATATCCTCGTGATCATGGGCGACGACATCGGATGGTTCAATATCGGCGCCTATCACCGAGGCATCATGTCCGGCAAGACGCCGAACCTCGACAAGCTTGCGGCCGAAGGGATGATCTTTACCGACTACTATGCGGAAGCGAGTTGCACGGCCGGCCGCGCAAACTTCATCACCGGGCAGATACCGCTGCGCACGGGCCTGACGACGGTGGGGCAGGCCGGCGCCGAGGTCGGGATGCCGGACCAGTGCGTCAGCACGGCACTCATTCTCAAATCGATGGGCTACGCCACCGGCCAGTTCGGCAAGAACCATCTCGGCGACCTCAATAGGTATTTGCCGACCCTCCATGGCTTCGACGAGTTCTTCGGTTACCTGTATCACCTGGACGCCATGTCGGATCCATATTGGTTCGACTATCCGCAGGATTGGATCGACAAATACGGACCGCGCAATCTCGTTCATTCCTATGCGACCGACGTCGACGACGCCACGGTGATGCCGCGCTGGGGGAAGGTCGGCAAGCAGCGGATCGTCGACGAAGGTCCCTTGAAGCCCTTCCGCGACATGACCGGCGATCACCAGATGTGGCAGAAGGGCAAAGACGCCAAGTACGACATGGAGACTTTCGACGAAGTTCTGGTCGAGAACAGCAAGCGATTCATGGATCAGGCGAAACAGGCGGGAAAACCGTTCTTCATCTGGCACAACACCACGCGCATGCACGTGTTCACTTACCTCTCGCAAAAGTACCAGGGGAAGATGACGCCCCAGAGCAACTTCGGTCTTGAGGAAGCCGGGATGGCGCAGATGGACGACAACATCGGCGATCTCCTGAAGCACCTCGACGATATCGGCGTCGCCGACAACACCATCGTGGTCTTCACGACCGACAATGGCGCGGAAGTCTTCACATGGCCGGACGGTGGCATGACGCCGTTTCGCGCCACCAAGGGCACGGTGTTCGAAGGCGGCTTCCGCGTGCCCTGCATTGCTCGTTGGCCCGGCAAGATCAAGCCGGGATCCGTCGAGAACGGCATCTTCTCGGGCCTGGACTGGCTCCCCACGCTCGTTGCGGCCGCGGGCAACCCGAACATTACGCAGCAGTTGCTGCAGGGCGTGACCATCAATGGTCAGACGTACAAGAATCATCTGGACGGCTACAACCAGATGGATGTCCTGACCGGGAAAGGTCCCTCGGCGCGCCACGAGATCTTCTATTTCGGAGAATCGCAGCTTGGTGCGCTTCGCGTCGACGACTTCAAGTTCCAGTTCTACCAGCAACCCTTCGGCTGGCCCGGAGAAAAGGTGACCACGGACATGCCGACCATGGTCAATCTGCGATGGGATCCCTTCGAGCGAACCCCGTCGATCCGAGGCGAGTCCCTAAACCAATCGGGCGGCGGGTATATGAACGAATTCATGGCTCGCGAGTTCTGGCGCTTCGTCCAAGTGCAGCAAACCGTGGCCGCTGCTGCGCAGACCTTCATAGACTTCCCGCCCATGCAGCCGGGTGCATCGTTCAATCTTCAGCAGGTCAAAGAGAAAATCGAGCAAATGATGAAGATGCACGAGGGTCAGTAGTTCCGACGATCCGGCGGGGCGTAATGACGTACGCCCCGCCGCTCATCGACGGCGCTCCCGCTGAGCGCCTTGGACGGCAGTTCCTGTTCGATCCTTCAGGTGGTATCTCCAGAACAGTTCCTTTTCCGCCGCTTGAGAAATTGATGTGAACGAGGGAGCAGGGCCAATGCAACTCGGTCCTCGGCGCCGGAACCCTGGCCTGATCCGCATGGGGATCCTCTGCACGGCGCTCCTCGTCGCCTCGTGTCAGCAGACTGGAATCCTGGATCCGCGCGGGCCGATCGCGTCGGCCGAACGACTGCTCATGGTCAATTCGACGGCGATCATGCTCGTGGTCGTGGTGCCTGTCATTGTTGCCACGCTGGGGTTCGCGTGGTGGTACAGATCCTCCAATCCACGCGCGAGCCGCAGTTGGGACCAGTCCTATGAGGGGCGGCTCGAGTTCGTGCTTTGGTCGATTCCGGTGCTGATCGTGATCCTGCTCGGCGGAGTGATCTGGATCGGCTCGCACGAGCTCGATCCGCGGACGCCGATTTCCGGCAAAGGCGACCCCGTAAAGATCGATGTGGTGGCGCTCGATTGGAAATGGCTCTTCATCTACCCCGACCAGGGAGTTGCTGCGGTCAACGAGATGGTGATTCCCGCGGGCAAGCCGATCCGGCTCCAGATCACCTCCGCGACCGTGATGAACTCGTTCTTCGTGCCGCAACTGGGCGGCCAGGTCTATGCGATGGGCGGGATGACCACCCAGCTCAATCTGCTCTCGGACCAGCCCGGCGACTATGCCGGCTTCTCCGCGAATTTCAGCGGCGACGGATTCTCCGACATGCGATTTGTGGCGCGGGCGGTGCCGCCGGGTGACTTCGATGCCTGGGTGGCACGCGCCCGCGGCACGGGGCCGGCGCTCGACGATGCCAGCTACGCCGCGCTCGCGAAGCCGAGCAAGGCGGTGCCGCCGTCGACCTATAGGACGGTGGCGCCCGATATGTTCCAGCACATCATCGAGCGCACGCTCTCAGGTGCGGACGAGCCGGGCTCCTCGCACCAACACGGAGGCTGACAATGCTCGGCAGACTCACCTGGTCGGCGATCCCCTTCAACGAGCCGCTGCCCCTGGTGAGTGCGATCGTCGTCGTCCTCGTCATTCTGGCGGTACTGGGGTTCATCACCGTCAAGGGCTGGTGGCCTTATCTCTGGAACGAGTGGATCACGAGCGTCGATCACAAGCGCATCGGCGTCATGTATATGACGCTCGGGCTCGTCATGCTGCTGCGCGGCTTTGCCGACGCGATCATGATGCGGACGCAGCAGGCGATCGCGATCGGAGACGCGCAGGGATACCTGCCGCCCGATCACTACAATCAGATTTTCTCGGCGCACGGCACGATCATGATCTTCTTCGTGGCGATGCCGCTCGTGATCGGGCTCATGAACTTCGTCGTGCCCTTGCAGCTCGGCGTGCGCGATGTGGCTTTTCCGACGCTGAACTCCGTCAGCTTCTGGCTCACCTGCACCGGCGCGCTGCTGGTGAATATGTCTCTGGTCATCGGCAATTTCGCGCGCACGAGCTGGTGGAACTATCCGCCGCTCTCCGAGCTCGCATTCTCGCCGGACGTCGGCGTCGACTATTATCTCTGGTCACTGCAGATCTCCGGCATCGGGACGCTGCTCACGGGGGTCAATTTCGTGACGACGATCCTCAAGTTACGTGCCCCGGGCATGACCTATTTTCGCATGCCGGTCTTCTGCTGGACCTCCTTGGCCGTGAACATGATGATCGTCGCGGTCTTCCCGATCCTCACCGCGACCTTCGTGATGCTGCTGCTCGACCGCTATCTCGGCATGCACTTCTTCACGAACGACGGCGGCGGCAATCCCATGATGTACGTCAACCTCTTCTGGGCATGGGGTCACCCCGAGGTCTACATCCTCATCCTGCCGGCCTTCGGCATCTTCTCCGAAGTCGTCGCGACCTTCTCCGGCAAGGGGCTGTTCAGCTATCGCTCCATGGTCTTGGCGACCCTCGGGATCTGCGTCCTCTCCCTCATGGTCTGGCTGCATCACTTCTTCACCATGGGAGCCGGAGCGAACGTGAACGCCATCTTCGGCATCATGTCGTCGATCATCGCGGTGCCAACCGGCGTCAAGGTGTTCAACTGGCTCTTCACGATGTACCGAGGCCGGGTCGTGTTCACGACCCCGATCCTCTTCACGGTAGGCTTCATGGTCACCTTCGTCATCGGCGGGCTGACCGGCGTGCTGCTGGCGGTGCCTCCGGTCGATTTCGTGCTGCACAATAGCGCCTTCCTCGTCGCGCACTTCCACAACGTCATCATCGGCGGCGTCCTCTTCGGCGTGCTCGCCGGCTACAATTACTGGTTCCCGAAAGTATTCGGCTTCACCCTCGACGAGCGTCTCGGCAAAGCCAGCTTCTGGTGCTGGCTCGTGGGTTTTTATCTCGCCTTCACGCCGCTCTACGTGCTGGGCCTCATGGGCATGACGCGGCGTCTCCAGCACATCGCCGATCCGAGCTGGCGGCCGCTGCTGCTCGTCGCGGAGCTCGGGGCCGTCGTCATCCTCGTCGGCATCCTCTGCCAAATCGCGCAGCTCTACGTCAGCATTCGCACGCGCGATCAGCGCCGAGACCTCACGGGAGACCCCTGGAACGGACGAACCTTGGAGTGGTCGACGGCCTCGCCGCCGCCGCCCTACAATTTCGCCGCGCTGCCCAAGATCGAGACGATCGACGCCTTCTGGCAAATGAAGCACGCGGGTCAAGTGCCGGCTGAGCCGCCGCGTGAGGCCATAGAGATGCCGCGCAACAGCGCGATTGGGATCGTCACGGCCTTTTTTGCGACAATCACCGGCTTTGCGTTGATCTGGCACATCTGGTGGATGGTGCTCGTGGGCCTGATCGCCGCGGCGATCGCGGTCTTGGCCTTCGGCTGGATCGACGACCGCGAGCGCGAAATCTCCCCCGCGGAGATTGCGCAATTCGAGCGCGCTCGTTCGGGCCAGAGGCGGTCCACATGACCGCGATCGATACCGTCCCAGCAGAGGTTCCGACCGGGCAGGCGCGCGGGCGCGGCGGCGGCGGGCCGGCTCCGACGCGCGTCGTCGTCGCCTATGGATTCTGGATCTTCATCCTCAGCGACATGATCATGTTTGCGGCGCTCTTCGCCGCATACGCGGTCCTATCGGGCAACACCGCGGGCGGGCCGTCGGGGCGGGAGCTCTTCAACCTGCGCAGCGTCTTCATCGAGACGATGTGCCTCCTGCTCTCGAGCTACACCTGCGGCCTTGGGGCGCTTTCTGCCGAAAGGCGACAGCCCGCGCGCTTCTTCCTTTTCGCGGCCCTCACCTTCGTGCTCGGTGGCGCCTTTCTCCTCATCGAGTGCACGGAATTCGCCGGCATGGTCGCGCGCGGCGCCGGGCCCGAGCGCAGCGCGTTCCTCTCGAGCTTCTTCACGCTGGTGGGGACGCACGGAGTGCACGTCACGGGAGGGCTGCTCTGGCTCGCCTACATGGTGGCGCAGACGATGACCAAGGGCCTGCGAGCCTCGGTCCTGCGACGCCTCTTGTGCTGGAGCCTCTTCTGGCACGCACTCGACATCGTCTGGGTCGGCGTGCTGACCCTCGTTTATCTCATGGGAGTCACGTGATGGACCGTCCAGAGCGCATCTACGACGACCGCACGCCGGGCGTCGAAGAGCATGAGTCCACGGCCAACATTCTCTCCTATACGGTGGGGCTGGGCTTGGCGATCGTGGCGACGATCGCTTCCTTCGTCGTATCGCAAACCGGCTTGCTGTGGGCTCCGGGCATCCCGGTCGGGTTGATCGTGCTCGCGATCGCGCAGATCGGCGTTCATCTCGTCTTCTTCCTGCATCTCGGAAGCGGAGCCGACAGCACCAACAACATTCTGGCTCTTGCCTTTGGCGTGCTGGTCGTTTTTCTCGTCATTGGCGGCTCGATCTGGATCATCACGAACATCAACGCCAACTCGCCCATGTCCATGCCCATGAATTGAGGCGCGCGCGACGGGCGCCGCGGCCGCAGCGCGGCGCCCGGAGGCATCCAGTTATTAAAGAATTCAGGCCAGTGATTTCATTGCAACCGGCAGTGAGGCCGGATAGCATGCTTTGAATACTGTGCACTCCGTTCTTTTGCTCATAAGCCTGACTACTTCGTGAGAGCGTATTCCGCTAAATCCCAAGGTGTGGAGGAACCCGATGAAACGCTCCAATGCTTTCGCCCTTATGGCTATGTCAGTGCCCCTAGCGTGCATCTCTTTCGGTGCGAATGCCGCCGATTGCTCCAAAGGCAAGATCAAGATCTTTACGAGTTGGCCCCTGCAGGGCGCCATGCTTCCGGAAGGAACCGGAATGAAGAATGGCGTCAATCTGGCCGTAAAACAGCATCAGGGCATGGCCGGCGGCTATTGCGTCGAGGTCGTGAATCTCGACGATGCCTCGCCGCAGACCGGCAAGTGGGATGGCGCGGTGGAGGCGGAGAATGCCAACAAGGCCATCGCCGACGCCGATACCATGGTCTATATCGGCACCTACAATTCGGGCGCGGCGAAGGTCTCGATGACCATCACGCAGCGCGCGCACTTGGCGATGGTGACGCCCGCCAACACCTATCCCGGCCTCACCAAGAAAGCCGGTGCGGCTCCTGGCGAGCCCGACATTTACCGCCCGCTCGGGATCGTGAGCTACTTCCGCGTACCGCCGGCCGACGACATCCAGGGCACGGTGGGAGCGAATTGGGCCAAGGCGCTCGGCTTCAAGAAGGTCTACATCCTCAACGACCAGGAGCTCTACGGCAAAGGCATCGCCGACGTGTTCGAGGCACAAGCGAAAAAGATCGGCCTCACGGTGGTTGCCAACGAGGGGATCGACTACAAGCAGCCCGACCAAAAGCCGATCCTCACGAAGATCAGGGCCTCCGGTGCGGACCTCGTCTACATGGGAGCCGTCGTCGAGACCGGGGCGCAGACCATCATCCGGCAGATGAAAGATCTCGGGATGCTCGCGCCCAAGGTCAGCTTCATGGGTCCGGACGGCCTTTATGAGGAAGAGCTGTTGAAGGCTGCGACTTGCGATGCCGCTCTCGGTGTCGGCATGCGCATCACCTTCGCGAGCCTGCCCTTCGAGCAGATGACCGGAAAGGGTGGCGAGGTCTACAAGGCCTACAAAGAGGCCTACAAGATCGAGCCGACCTCCTACGCGCTCTACTCCTGGGAGGCCGCCGAGGTCGCGCTCGAGGCGATCGACAAGGTAGGGGCGAAGGATCGCGAGAAGATCCGCGCCGCCATCGCATCGACGAAGGACTTCAAGGGCCTCAATGGCACCTGGAGCTTCGACGCGAACGGCGACACCACCCTCAAGGTTATGTCCGGCTTCAAGGTCGTGAAGGCGGATGGGCCGATCGGGTGCAAGTTCGAGTATGCGGAGACCCTGAAATAGCGTCAGTACGTTGCTGGTCCAGGCTTTGTCTCGCAAGCGAGCTGGACCGGCCGATCCAGTAATCCAGCCGGGACGCCCAGACGGCGTCCCGGCCGGATGCGGGTGGTACGATGCGCCTGCGCGTCGCGGCGATCCCGATGCCAGCGGATCACCCGGCGCGGATGCGCGGAAGAGATCGAATGACCCGCGGCGCGCTCCTCAGCCGATA
>Ga0335080_10008544_pt1 | contig 10677 bp, 11 predicted proteins | sample Lox_Sample_34_FD_206720 | JGI IMG/M metagenome (GOLD analysis project Ga0335080, IMG submission 206720) | Soil microbial communities from Loxahatchee National Wildlife Refuge, Florida, United States - Lox_Sample_3.4 | ecosystem: Environmental > Terrestrial > Soil > Wetlands | place: USA...
AGCGTGTCGGCGCCGAAACTCGCGTTGAGGGCGTCGACCCTCTGCTCGCTCCCGCCCGCGGCCTCGCGGTAGATCAGGGTCCCGTTCTTGATCGTGATGCTGTCGAGGCGGATGGCCGGCCCCGGTCCGCCGCCGACGGGGGCGCCGGCAGCAGACGGCGCGGGATTGCCGAGTTCCCAGTTGGCGTGCCCGTCGGCCAGCCGCTCCAGCAGGATCGTCGGCTGCACGAGATCGATGCGCTGGACCTGAAAGTTCCTGCTGAGCCAATCGAGCGGGGCGAAGGCGAGGCGCACGTCGAGCGATTCGAGCGATGCCATGTCCGGCGCGCTGCCGCCGGCGATATTGGCGAAGCGCACCTTGTGGACCGACAGGGTCGGCGTCCACAGCACCGCGAGCGAGATGTCGCCGTCGATCGCGATGTCGCGGCCGGTCTGCTCGCGGACCTTGGCGGCGATCTCGGCCTTGTACCTGTTCCAGTCGATGAAGCTCGGCGCGACCGGGATCGCGATGACGACCAGCACAAGCAGCGTGCCGATGCCGATCAGAACCTTCTTCATCATGCGCATGCCCCCCAGCCGACACCGCTGCCGAGGCCTGACGCCCCGGCGTTTGCACCGACCCGGAATCGGTTTATTGTATGGACGTGCCGGCCTGCAAGCATCTTGCGCGGCCGGGGCCGAACCAGGATGACGGCGATTGGCGGCGGCGACATGGGCGATGTCGTTAACCTGAACAAGTACCGCAAGCAGCGGCAACGCCTCGGCGAGGCGAAGCTGGCGGCGGAGAACCGCGTGAAGTTCGGCCGCGACAAGTTCGAACGGGCGAGCGCGCGCGCCGAGCAGGAGCGCCAGGCCGAAGACCTCGACAACAAGCGCCTGGACGGCATGCGGCCCGACGACAAGCGCTCCGACTGACTGTCCTTTCCCGCCTCACACCCGCCATTTGACAGCATCGCAGCTGAACGCGCGATGAACTGGCCTGCCGATCAGCCCGCCTACTTGACGACGTCCATCACGCCGATGATGGCCACGACCTGCTCGCCCCGATCGCCGGCCAGCGGACAGTCGATCGATTCGAACCGCCGCAGGCCGCCGATCGAGAACGTCAGCGTGCCGGTACAGCGCCGGCAGACGCCGCCGGCGACGACGGAGCGGTAGTACTCGTAGAGCTCGTGGCCGTACTCGCCGATGTTGACCCGGCGCACGGTCTCGCCGGTGCGGTTGCGGCCGATGATCTGGATGACCTCCTCGCCCAGCAGCTTGAACAGGAAGTCGCCGTCGGCCAGCACTTCCACCAGGAAGAGGCTGGCGACGATGGGCCGGTGGTCGAGGATGTCGAACGCGGCGCGCCGGGGCATGCGGCCGCCATTGGCCGTGCGCCACCAGTCGGCCAGCTTCTTCACCTTCGGGCTGCGGAACTCCGTCGTCGCGTCGACCGCGCTCTCGACGATGTCGGTGATGCGTGTAAGGTCGGTCGGCGTTCCCGACATCGCCGCGACTACACCCGGAGGACCTTGCCCGGGTTCATGATGTTGTCGGGATCGAGTGCCAGCTTCAGCTGCCGCATCACCGCGACGCCGTCGCCATGCTCGGCCGTGAGGAAATCGAGCTTGCCGTACCCGATCCCGTGCTCGCCGGTGCAGGTGCCGCCGAGGCTGAGGGCGCGCAGCACCATGCGCTCGTTGATGCGCTGCGCCTCGGCCATCTCGGCGGGATTGTTCGGATCGATGACGAAGGTGACGTGGAAGTTGCCGTCACCGACATGGCCGACGATCGGGGCCACCAGCGCCGAGGCGCGGATGTCGGCCTTGGTCTCCGTGATGCACTCGGCGAGCCGCGAGATCGGCACGCAGACGTCGGTCGCCCAGACCTCGCAGCCGGGCCGCAGCGCCTTGTCGGCATGATACGCGTCGTGCCGGGCCTGCCAGAGCCTGCTCCGGTCTTCCGGCTTCGCCGCCCAGCGGAAGTCGCCGGCGCCGTGCTCGGCGGCGATCGCCTTCACCATCTCGGCCTGCTCGGCGACCCAGGCGGTGGTGCCGTGGAATTCGAAGAACAGGGTCGACTGCACGGGATAATCGAGCTTCGCGTAGCGGTTGAGCGCGTCCATCTGCGCGTCGTCGAGCAGCTCGATGCGGGCCACGGGAATGCCCGACTGGATCGTCTGGATCACCGTGTCGACAGCGCCTTCCAGGGTCGGGAACGAACCCACGGCCGCCGAAATGGCCTCGGGAATGCCGTACAGCCTGAGCGTGATCCCGGTGATGACGCCGAGGGTGCCTTCGGAGCCGACGAAGAGGCGCGTCAGATCGTAACCGGCGGCCGACTTGCGCGCCCGCCCGCCGGTGTGGATCAGGCGCCCGTCGGCGAGCACGACGTCGAGCCCCAGCACGTTCTCCCGCATCGTCCCGTAGCGCACCGCGTTCGTGCCGGAGGCGCGCGTTGCCGTCATGCCGCCGAGCGACGCATCGGCGCCGGGATCGATCGGGAAGAACAGGCCGCTGTCCTTGAGGTGGTTGTTGAGCTGCTTGCGCGTGACGCCCGGCTCGACCGTGACGTCGAGATCCTCGGCATTGACGCGCAGGACGTGGTTCATCTGCGACAGGTCGATGCACACGCCGCCATGCAGCGCCGCCACGTGCCCCTCGAGCGACGTGCCCGTGCCGAAGGGGATGACCGGCACCTTGTGGCGCGCGCAGGCCTGGACGATGGCGACGACCTCGTCGGTCGAGCGGGCAAAGGCGACGGCGTCGGGCGCATGGAGGGCGTGGTAGGACTCGTCCCTGCCGTGCTGATCGCGCACCGCCGGCGTCGTCGACAGGCGGTCGCCCAGCACCTGCCGGAGCCGCTCGAAAAGAGGGTCAGGCAGGGCATGCCCGGCGCTCGCAGCCGTCGATGCCTGCGCCTGGTTCGTCATGCTCCACCTCGTGCTAAACGTGCGCCAACCGGCCAGATTCGCTGCATAGCCTAGGCGCCTGCCGACGCTCCCGCAATGCGGTTTCTCGCCACCGCGAGGCGGCGCTGGCGGCGCGCTGAGGGATGGCCGGGGCGTTCAGGCGAGACGGGCGGCGACGACCGCAGGCTCGGTCTCGTAGGCGGCGGCGACCGACTGGAAGGCCGCGGCGACCGGGGTGCGCGCCAGCCGCCGCGCGAGCGCGAGCGAAGCGATCGCGGTGGCGATGGCGGCTCCCCAGGCGATGGCCGGCAGCGTGACGAAGACGGCGCTCTGATAGGACAGCAGCGCCACCCACGCCGCGGCCATGGCGCCGCCGCCGCCGATCGCGGCGAGCCGCGACGGCGACCACAGCGGCAGGCGCACGCTGCACATGCCCTGAACGGCGACGGCGACGGGAGCGGCGACGAGGACGGCGACGACGCGGTCCAGACTGACGCCGAGCACGACCAGGACGAGGACGGCCACAAGGACCGCCCGCCTCCGGCCGGAAAGAATGTCGTCGACGACGATCATGCTCCACAGCTCCGACGACCGCCGCAGGCGGTCGCGCGTAACGCACGTCAACCCACAACTCTAGGCTGAGAATCCTTGCAAATATGTGAACGCGGCGGAGAGCCGCGTCAGGCCGGGGCCGGCCGGAGCGCCAGCCGGCGCATGGTCCGGCGGCGAGAGATTTCGTACCAGAGTGCGCCGATGATCGTCAGCGTCACCAGAATGAGCGCCAGGGCGTTGATGGTCGGCGTGATGCCGCTGCGCACCCGCGAGAAGACGTAGACCGTGAGCGTGTCGTAGGTGCCGCGCGTGAACAGCGTGGTGTTGAAGTTTTCCACCGACTGGAAGAAGGCGATGGCCGCACCCGCCCCGATCGCGGGATAGAGATGCGGCAGCAGGATGCGGCGGACGACCTGCGCGTGGCTGGCGCCGAGATCGAGCGCCGCCTCCTCGAGCGCGCGGTCGAAGCTCTGCAGCCGGGCCAGCACCAGCAGCATGACGAAAGCCGAGATGTAAGAGGTCTGGCCGACGGCGGAAAGATGCAGTCCAGCCGGCACCGAGAATTTGTTCCAGAACAGCAGGGTCGAGATGCCGATCACGGCGCCCGGCGTCAGGACCGGCGCGATCATGAAACCGTAGAGCACGGAGCGGGCGGTGCCGCCGACGCTGTTGATGAGGATCGCCGCCGCGGTGCCGATCGGAACCGACATGACGACGACGGCGAGTGCCACCCCGATCGTATTGCGGAAGGCGACCCACATGCGTCCGTCGTTCCACAGATCGAGGAACCAGCGGTCGGTCCAGCCGACCCAGGGATAGACCGACGGGAAGCGGGAGTCGTTGAAGGCGGCGCCGCCCATCACGATCAGCGGCAGCAGCATGTAGGCGAGGAAGGCCACCATGTAGGCGTGGAACAGGAAGTTCGATCGCGCCTTCATGATGCTCACTTCGCGATGTCGGAGAGACGCACGCGGAACACCCGCATGACCAGCGTGACGAACACGGTGCAGATCAGCATGAGCAGGAACGCGTAGGCCGAACCCGTGTTCCAGTCCTGCGACTCGAACATCCATTGCTGGATGATCTCGGTGAACCAGCGCGACGTCGTCGACGCCAGCAGGGTCGGCACCAGGATCGAACCGGCCGAGAGCATGAACACCGTCACCGCGCCCGACGCGATGCCGGGCTTCGCGTGCGGCAGGATCACGCGCCAGTGCGTGCGCCACCAGGGCGATCCCAGGTCCTCGGCCGCCTCGATCTGGTTCGTGTCGAGCGACTGCACGGCGTTGTAGACCGGGAACAGCATGAACAGCACGTAGGTGTAGACGAGGCCGATGATGATGCTGCGGAACCCCGACATCCAGCGCACCGGCTGGTCGATGATGCCCAGGCCCATGAGGCCATAGTTGAGCGGCCCCTTCAGCGCCAGGATGATGAACCAGGCGAACGACCGCAGGATCTCGCTGACCCACAGCGGGATGAGCAGCAGCAGGAAGAGCGTAGGCACGACCGCGCTCGTCGCCACCTTGGAGAGGTAGTAGGCGAGAGGATAGGCGATGGCGAAACAGAGCGCCGTGACGACGCTGCTGTAGATGATCGTCACGAAGAACACATAGATGTGGATCGGACTCTCGAAGAACGTGAGGTAGTTGTTCAGGCTGTAGACGTCCTTGGGCCCACCGATATCGACGACCGGCAGGTAGGGCCGGAAGGAATTTTCGAACAGGTAGAGGTAGGGCAGGATCACCAGGACGAGCAGCCAGAACGCCGTCAGGACGACGAAAACCCCGGCGAGCGGTGCGCCGTAACGCCGGATCAGGTCCCTCATGCCGCGCGCCCCTGCGCCGGGGCCGCCTCGTCGGCGAGGATGAGCGCCTGTTCGGGCGCGAACACCATATTGAACCGGCTGCCCGGCGGCGGGACGGCCGTCGACCCGTCGTTGCGCGCCTCGATCACCAGCGCGCGTCCGTCGCCGTTGCGGACCTGGATGTTGATGAAGTTCCCTTCGAAGGCCACGTCGGCGACCTCGACCGGAATGTTGTTGGCGCCCGCCGGCGGCGCATCGACGAGTCTCGCCTGCTCGGGCCGCACATAGAGCTTCGACGGCGTCGTGTCGGTGACGCCCGGTCCGAGCAACGCGCGAAATGTGCCGCAACCCGTGCGGAACGTGGCGGTCGTGCCGTTCCGCGTCTCGATCTGCCCTGTGAATATGTTGTTCTCGCCGACGAAGGAGGCGACGAACCCGTTGGCAGGCCGGTTGTAGATCTCCTGCGGCGTCGCGACCTGCTGCAGCTTGCCGTGCGACATCACGCCGACGCGGTCCGACATGGCGAGCGCCTCGCCCTGGTCGTGCGTGATGTAGATGAAGGTCACGTTGGTCCGCTTCTGGATGGCACGCAACTCGGCGCGCATGTGCTGGCGCAGCTTGAGGTCGAGCGCCGACAGCGGCTCGTCGAGCAGCATCACCTTGGGCTCGACGGCGAGCGCGCGCGCGATGGCGACGCGCTGCTTCTGGCCGCCCGACAGCTGGGCGATCGATTTGTCGGCGGAACCCGGGAGATCGACGAGCCGCAGCAGCTCCTCGGCCTTGGCGCGTCGCGTCTGCTTGTCGACGCCGCGCACCTCGAGCCCGAAGCTGATGTTCTCCCACACCGGCATCAGCGGAAAGAGCGCGAGGTTCTGGAAGATGAGGGCGGTCGGCCGCTTGTTGGGCCGGATGCCCCGCATGTTCTGGCCGCCGATGGTGATCTCGCCTTCGCTCGGATCGATGAAGCCGGACACCATGCGCAAGATCGTGGTCTTGCCGCAGCCGGACGGACCGAGGAAGGAGAAGAACTCGCCGGCCTTGATGGTGACGTTTACGTGGTCAACGGCGCGAAAGCTGCCGAAATCCGCGCAAACATTTGCTAGCTCGATTGCCGCGCTCATCGTGCCTCGACCTGTTCATTTTTTTATCGCCCGCTGGCGTTCACGCAACGCATAGAAGAACCGCCGGACCCGCGTCAATGGGGTCCGGCGGCACGCATCGTCGTCTAGCTCAGGCTGCCTTCCACTTGTCGGCGTATTCGCCGCGCAGCTTGATGAACCAGGCTTCCTGGGTCGGCCACCACCACAGCTTCTGCAGGGCGTCGCCCGGATAGGCGGCCGAATAGAACGCCTTGACGTCCGGGTCGGCGAGATCGATGCCGCCCTTGCCGACGGCGTTGGCCGAGAAGGCGCTCGCCCAGGCGGCGGAGCCGTCGGCGGTCGAGACCCATTTCGCGAACGCATGGGCCTGCTCGACGTTCTTGGCGTTCTTCATCAGCACGAAGCCCTGGTTCCAGGCGAAGGCGCCTTCCTTGGGTGCCAGGAATCCGAAGCCGTCCTTGCGCAGGTTGTAGCCCGTCGAATCCCAGTTGAGGCCGATGACGGCGCCGTTGGTGCGATAGGCCGCTTGGGCGTCGTTCTCGCCGTTCCAGAACTGGGCGACGTTGGCCTTGTGCTTGGTGGCCTCGGCGAGGGCGATGTCCCAGAGCTGCTTCATCGTCGCCTCGTCCTTGTAGCTGTCGAGCCAGGGCTTCGGCAGCTTGCCCTGGGAATCGAGCCAGCGACCCATGGCGGCGAGCGAGGAATGCGCGCGGATGCAGACCTTGCCGACATACTTGTCGTCCCAGAGATCGCCCAGGCTGATCTTGCCGTATTCGCCGGGGGCCTCGGTCTTGCTGAAGATCATCGCCTCGGTGCCCCACACGCTCGGCACGATCATACGCTTGCCGTCGATCGTGGCGCGTTCGCCGGCGGAGCCGTCGGCCAAGCCAGGAATGTAATTGTCCATCGACAGTTTGCCGGTATCCCAGCCCTGGATCAGGCCGTTCGTATTCCAGCCGGCGGCGCGATCGAGGGTCGGTTCGACGACGTCGACCGCCGCTGTCTGCAGCGACAGCTTGGCCTGGGCGAACATCGAGTCCTGGTCGGGCTGCTCGACGAAGTTCACCTTGATGCCGGTCGCCTTTTGGAACGCCGGGAAGACCTTGGCGGCGAGGTCCGGATAGCCGGACCATCCCATGAAGTTCACTTCGCCCGACGAGGCGAAGGCATTGCGCACGATGGCCGGGGCGGCCAGTGCGACGGCACCCGCGGCTGCGCCGGCCTTCAGGGCCGCGCGGCGGGTAAGCAAGCGCATCGCGCCGGCGGTTCCCCGCGCCGGGGCGGCGTCCAAATCACGTCTCTTCATCCTGATGTCCTCTCCTGTTGCAGCGGCCGTGGCGGCCACGGCTCATCTTGGTAGCAGCGAAGTATGACAATCTCTTGACAGCAGGACAACAGGACTCGCTCTCGTTCCCGTTGTGGTCCAGCGCCGCGTCGGCGCCTTGGCAGACCCGAGGCAAAGCCTAGGCCGCGCGGAATTTCTCGGCGTATTCGGTCCGCAGTCGCACGAGCCAGTCCGATTCCACGGGCCGGAGCCAGAGCTTCTGCAGCGCATCCGCGGGATACGCGTCGGCGAAGTTCGCCTTCGCCTTGTCGGACAGCAGCTGATCGGCACCGGCAACGACCGGGTTGTAGTTGGACGCGTCGGCAGCCTTCGCGTTCGCCGCGGGCGCCTGCAGATAGTTGATGAACGCGTAGGCCTGCTCGAGGTTCTTGGCCGCCGACGTCAGCGCCCAGCCATCGACCCAGCAGATGGCGCCCTCCTGCGGCGCCATGTAGGCGACCGGCTTGCCGTCCGTTTTGAGGGCCAGAGCCGGGCCATCCCAGGTCTGCCCGATGACGCAGCCGTTCTCCATGAACCCGGACATCGTGTTTTCGGCCGTGCTCCAGAACTGCTTGATCCAAGGCTTGTGCTCGATGGCGAACCGGCCGATGACGTCGTATGCGGCCTTCATGGAGTCCGCGTCCTTGAAGGCGTCGCGCATGCGGTTCGTCGGCAGCTTGCCGGTCGCGTCGAGCCACAGCCCGATGCCGAGCAGCAGCGAGTGCGGCCGCCCCTGCACCTCGCCCTTGTAGGCATCGTTCCAGAGCGTGCCGTAACTCAGACCCTGATAGTCCAGCGTGGCAAGATCGGTGCGCCAGGCGATGGCCTCGCTGCCCCAGAGATGCGGGACGAAATAGGGCTTGCCGTCCCAGGTCCAGTCGCGCGCCGAGCCGTCGGCGATGGCCGGGATGAGAGTCGCGAGATTCGCCAGCTTGTCCGCCTGCAGCGGCTGCAGGACGTCCAGATCCCTGAACCGCGGCGCCAATTCACGCGCCGGCTGGCAGAGATCGAAGCCCTGCCCGGCGGTGTCCTGCAGCTTCTTGATCTGCTCCTCGTTCTGCGAGAAGGCGGTCGCGTTGACGGTGATGCCGGTCTGCGCCGTGAAATCCGGCAGCACGGAATCGCGCAGCTCGTCGCCGCGGTGAAGGACGTTGAGCTCGCCGGAGCTGGAGAAGGCCTGCGCCACGATCCAGGGACCCGCCGCGAGAGCGGCGCCAGTCGCCCGGGCATGCCGCAGGAGCGTCCGACGGCTGAACGCCCGGGCGGCCCGCGGGGTCGACGTCGACTCCGGCGATCTTCCGTTCACCCACGCATTCCCTGTCCCGGCTGCGATGCCGGTACCCAAATCACAACCGCATGATGCGGGCAAGAGCGCACACACATCCCGCCAGCGTCGCCGCCGTCAACCGGCCCCGCTGCCGTCGAGCACGCACAGGCCGTCGGCGAAGCCGGACGGTGGTTGCGCCGCTGGCGATCGGATGACGTTTATATGACCGATCGAGGACGGTCGCGACGTTTCTACCCTCTGATGAAGGCCAGCAGGTCGGCGTTTATGGTCGCGGCCTCGGTCGTGGGCATGCCGTGCGGAAAGCCCTTGTAGGTCTTCAGGATGCCGTTCCGCAGCAGCTTTGCCGAGAGCGGTCCCGCATCGGCGTAAGGGACGATCTGGTCGTCGTCGCCATGCATCACCAGCACCGGCACCGCGATCTTCTTCAGGTCTTCGGTGAAGTCGGTCTGCGAGAAGGCGACGATGCCGTCATAGTGCGCCTTGGCGCCGCCCATCATGCTCTGGCGCCACCAGTTCCAGATCACCGCCGGCTGCGGCTTCGCGCCCGGCCGGTTGTAGCCGTAGAACGGCCCGGCCGGCAGGTCGTAGCAGAATTGCGCCCGGTTGGCGGCGAGCTGCGCCTGAAGCCCGTCGAAGACCTCCTTGGGCAGACCGCCCGGATTGGCTGCCGTCTTCAGCATCAGTGGCGGCACGGCCGACAGGATCGCCGCCTTCGCCACCCGGCTTTCGCCCTGGCGCGCCAGGTAGTGCACAACCTCGCCGCCGCCGGTCGAATGGCCGACATGCACGGCGTTCCTGAGGTCAAGGTGCGCGGTGAGCGCCGCGAGGTCGTCGGCATAGTGATCCATGTCATGGCCGCCGTCGGTCTGGGTGGAGCGGCCGTGGCCGCGCCGGTCGTGCGCGATCACGCGGAAGCCCTTGCCGAGAAAGAAGAGCATCTGGGTATCCCAATCGTCCGCCGAGAGCGGCCAGCCGTGGCTGAACACGATTGGCTGGCCCGTGCCCCAGTCCTTGTAGAAGATCTCGGTCCCGTCCTTGGTGGTGATCGTCGGCATGTCTGTCCATCCTTTGCGCTGCTGGGAAGCCCCTGACATCGACAGCATATGCCCTCTGCGCCACGCACCTGCTTGGACGCAACTGACATTCTTGGAGGCAAATAATTACAAGAGCCACTGGAGGTGCGGCCAGTCGGCCCCCAGCATCGCGGGGCAACGGGGCCCTGTCTCGCGATGAGATTCAGGAAATCATTCAGAGCCTGACCCGCACGATATGGGCTCGGGGCCAGAGCGTCGTGATCGGTCGCGCGATCGCGCGCTAATCCGTTCCGGGGACCAGCCGCAGGTTCGGCACGCCGCGGACCGAGGGCGCGTCGCGGCCGTCGACGGCGACGCGGGCGCCGGGCGACGCGAAACGGTAGTGCCTTCCGGTGATCGGCCCCTGCACGGTCAGGCCGGTCGTCCCGACATACTGGAATACCACCTCGGGGGCCGTTGCCGCCCGTCGCTGAACGGCGCCGGCCGCCGCTTCCGTGCCGCCCGGGATGGCAGGGCTCGTCGCCCGTGCCTGCAGCCTTCTGTTTCCGCAGCAGCCCATGACCGATACTCCTCACTCGCCGTCAGCGGCGGAGGGGAGGACGGCGCCCGGCCGCCCTCCCCATCCGCCGATGATCGATACGCCCGCTACGCCTTCTGGATCCCGAGCAGATACTCGGTCG
>Ga0335080_10008546_pt1 | contig 10675 bp, 5 predicted proteins | sample Lox_Sample_34_FD_206720 | JGI IMG/M metagenome (GOLD analysis project Ga0335080, IMG submission 206720) | Soil microbial communities from Loxahatchee National Wildlife Refuge, Florida, United States - Lox_Sample_3.4 | ecosystem: Environmental > Terrestrial > Soil > Wetlands | place: USA: Florida...
GCGCGGATAACGGTCTTCTCGTTGAACCGGTAGGCGATGCCGAGGCGCGGCGCAACCTGGCCGTGGCCGACGTCATAGCCGCCGCGGTAGACCTTGTCGGTATTGGGATCGTAGCGCTCGCCGGGGAAGTGGTCGCGGGTCGGGGCAAAGTACATCTCGTATCGCAGGCCGTAGTCGATAGTCAGTTTGCGGCTCACCTGCCAGCTATCGCGCGCGTAGAGCCCAATAGACGGCATGCGCACAGTGGCCGGGTTTTCGTATTGGACGTCTTTGCCCATGGACTGCGGGAGCCCGAGCAGGAAGTCCGCCCAGCTATTGAAACCCGTGGTGGACGGGCCGCCATTGAGGGACGTCAGGCCGCCGGTGAAGTTGAAGCCTCCGCGCGGGCCGTTGGAGGCCTGCGGCTGGAAGTGGTTGATGTCGTACTTGGAGTATTCGAAGCCGAAGCGCAAGGAGTGCGACCCTTTGGTCCAGCCGATGTTTTCGTTGGTGTAATACTGCGGGTCGCGGAAGAGAAACGGGTTGGAGACATTAGGATTGCCTAGGGAAGAAAACGTGTTGAAGGTGAAGCGGGGATAGCCGCCCTGCAGGAAGTCCGGGCCGTTGGTGCCGGGGATCTTGAGCACGTCGAGGCCGTAGTTTTTGTCGATGTCGACGTTCTGCGCGCTGAGGCGGAGGCGGGTGTAGCTGGCCACGCCATCGAACAGGAGGTGAGGGGTGATGGTGTAGGTGGCGCCGATACCGCCGGTCTGCACCAGTCCGGGGGCTCTTCCCGGCTGGCCCCCGTTGGTGGCATCGCCGCCCGCGGGACCGAGCGAGGGTGGGTCGAAGATCAGGGTGGGCGAGAAACTGTAGCGGCCGAAGATCTGCAACTTGTCGGTGACCACATAGTTGATCTTGAAGTCGACGTTGTCGCGGGTGAGGCTGTAGTCGCCGATGGCGAGGTAGTTGTTGGGGTAAACGCTCTGATTGGGCTGCGGAACCAGTGCGGCCATGGTGGCGGCGGCGGGATCGATGCGGTTGGCGGGAATCTGGTTGTTGGCGAACGGAGTTCGGCCAGTGCCGGTGGCGGTCCCGGTATTGGGATCGTAGATGATCGTGCCAGTGCCGTTGAAATCGCCGTTACGGAGCGCGGTGGTGGGGACGGTGCGCAGGGCCGAGGCAGCCTGACGGCGGGTGGTGCGCTCCCAATCCGCGAAGAAGAACAGCTTGTTCTTTTTGATAGGGCCGCCCACCATCCCTCCGAACTGGTTATTGAGGTTCTTCGGCGGATGGTTCGGGTCGCCCGTGCAGGAGTAGAGGCAATAGAAATAATTGCGGGCCTTGAGCTGGCTGTTGGTGTGGTATTCCCAGGCGGCGCCATGGAAGCTGTTGGTGCCGCTCTTGATGGTGACGTTCATGGCGGCGCCGCCGGCCATACCCTGTTCGGCATCGAAGCTGTTGCTCACCAGGTTGACGGTCTCGACGGCTTCCACCGGCGGAAGGTAGGCGACCAGACGCGGGAGCCACGGATAGCTGATGGTGGCGCCGTCGAGGCGGGTGGCATTGGAGGATTGCGGCATGCCATTGACCTGCGTGACCATCGAGCGCTGCGGATTGCCGGCGTCGGAATGCGCCTCGACTGGCGGTGTGAATCCGGGCAGGACCTTGAACAGCGACTGGAAATTGCGGCCCTGGGAATTGATCAGCGGCAGGTCGGCGATCTGGCTGGATTGGACCTGGCTGTTGATGTCGGCGCGGTCGGTTTGTAGGGTGACGGCGGAAGCGATGACGGTGACGCTTTCAGAAACCTGCGAGACCTGGAGGGCGGCGTCGACGCGAACCACAGTGTTGGCGTTCAATTCCACGTTCTGCATCACCCGCGTGGCGAACGAGGGCGCTGAGACGGTGACGCGGTAGGTGCCGGGCTGAAGATCGCTCAGGAGGTAGATTCCGCGTTCGTCGCCTGTGGTGGACTTGGAGACGCCGGTGGCGACGTTGAAGGCTTCGACTTTTACTTTCGGGACAGCGGCGCCGGTGGCGTCGGTGATGTTGCCGGTCAGCGAGCCATACAGGACCTGACCGTAAGTGGTGGCGGCGGTGAGAAACAGACAGAGACTCACCAACAGGAAAGCGTTCCTGCGGCAGACTGGGCGCATCGATATTCCCCTTTCACCCTTTTTTGTGCGGGATCCCCCCGGGCGGGGATAGTATACACCCGCCCGGAGGGGCGGACGGCGAAAGGCGATCGTCCGCGCCACGGGCGAGCTGTTACAATAGGATTTACCCAGACAATCTTTCCTTGAGGTTCCTCCACTTGGCATTCGTTGAAGGCTGTAAGCACGCTCTCGAGATTTCCATCCCCGTTGGCGAGGTAGAAAACGAGACGAACCGGGTCGTGGCCGACGTTATGAAGCGCGCCAAGCTGCCCGGGTTCCGGCCGGGCAAGGCGCCCTCCTCCATCATCCGCAAGCAATTTGCCGGCGATATCCGGCAGAGAGTGCTGGAAAAGCTGATTCCCGCGCATCTGCAGAAGCAGTTTGAGGCGGAGAACCTGCAGGTAGTGGGAACGCCGGATATCAGCGACGTGCATTTTCACGACGGTGAGCCGCTGCGATTCAAGGCGACGTTCGAGGTGCTGCCGCAGATCGAGCTTGGCGAATACAAGAACGTGGAGGTTCCGTACCACGATCCTGAGGTCACCGACGAGGACGTGACGCACCGCATCGACGAGCTGCGCGATCAGAAGGCGCAGTTCGTCAATATCGACCCGCGGCCGGCGGAAGACGGCGATTTCGCGGTGGTGGCCCTGGAGAGCCTTGGCGGGGTGGAAGGCGAGCCGGTGAAGACCGAGGAGTTGGTGCTTGAACTCGGGGGCAAGGATACGCTGGAGCCCTTCACCGGGAATCTGCGCGGTGTGACCCCGGGCGAAGAGCGCGAGTTCGAGGTTGCCTACCCGCAGGATTATGGGTCGCAGCGCCTGGCCGGACGGACGGTGAAGTTCCACGCCACACTCAAGGGCCTCCGGAAAAAGGAACTGCCGGAGCTGGACGATGAATTCGCGCAGGAGCTGGGTGACTATCGTACGGTAGATGAACTGAGAGAAGCGGTGCGCAAAGCGATTTTCGCGCAGCGGCAGTACGAGGCGCAGCAGGAAGCCAGGAACAAGATCGTCGAAAAGCTGGTGGATGGGCACGATTTTCCGGTGCCGGAGGTGTACGTCGACCGGCAAATCCGCAACCGGGTGGAACAGAGCCTGCAGGCGATGGCCAGCCAGGGTCTCGACCCGCGGCAACTCAAGCTGGACTGGGACAAGGTGAAGGAGACGCAGCGCGAGAAGGCGGTGAGAGAAGTGAAGGCCTCTCTGCTGCTCGGCAAGATTAGCGAGCGGGAATCGATTTACGCGAGCCGCGACGAGGTGGATCGCGAGGTGGAACGGTTGGCCCGCCAACAGCGCAAGCCGGTGGCAGCGGTGCATATGGAGTTTGAAAAGGACGGCACTCTCGGCCGCATCGCCAATCACCTTCAGACAGACAAGACACTCAATTTCCTCTTCGAGCACGCCCGGAAGACCGGGGACTGAGGGTATTCTTCCGTCCGGCGTTCTAACGTTAACCTTTGACGTACTAGTGATTACCCTAACCGCAGACCACATTGCCAACGGACCGGATTTCAGGTGATAATAGAAACGAAATCGATCGTAGTTCCCTACCCCAACGGCGCTGAGCCCGGGGCGGAGGAGAGAACCGCGTGAAACGTGCCGGAAGCGACGACGCTTTGCGATGTTCGTTTTGCCATAAGAGTCAGGATGTAGTCGGAAAGTTGATCTCCTCCCCCAGCGACTACCCCCGCGCCTACATTTGTGACGAGTGCATCGCGGTCTGCAACTCGATATTAGAGGACGACAAGGTCGAAGCCCCCTCAGGGACCCCGAACAAGATCCCTAAGCCATTGGAAGTCAAAGAGTTTCTCGATCAATACGTGATCGGGCAGGAAGCCACTAAGAAGAAGCTGGCGGTGGCGGTGTACAACCACTGCAAGCGCATCCACATGAACCGGATGCGCAACACCGACGTGGAACTGCAGAAGTCGAACATTCTGCTCATCGGCCCCACCGGCACCGGCAAGACGCTGATGGCACAGACTCTGGCCAAAATCCTGGATGTGCCGTTCGCCATCGTCGACGCAACTACTCTGACGGAAGCCGGATATGTGGGCGAAGACGTGGAGAACATCATCCTCAAGCTCCTGCAGGCGGCGGACGGAGATGTCCAGAAGTGCCAGCAGGGAATTATCTATATCGACGAGATCGACAAGATCTGCCGCAAGGACGAAAATCCGTCGATCACGCGCGATGTATCGGGTGAGGGTGTGCAGCAGGCGCTGCTCAAGATCCTGGAGGGCACGGTGGCGAACGTGCCTCCGCAGGGTGGGCGTAAGCATCCGCACCAGGAATTCACGCCGGTGGATACCACGAACATCCTGTTCATCTGCGGCGGGGCTTTCGTGGGACTCGAGAAGGTGATTGCGCGGCGCACCGGCAAGAAGAGCATGGGCTTCCTGCAGGAAGAGGAAAGCAAGATCGTGCCGCGCGCCAGCAATATCACCGGGATCAGCGGGCGCCGGGATATCGACCTGCTCAACCAGGTGCAGCCGATCGACCTGATCAAGTTCGGCTTCATTCCCGAGTTCATCGGCCGGCTTCCGGTGAATGCAGTGCTGGAAGATCTCGACCGCAGCGCGCTCATCCAGATCCTGAGCAAGCCGAAGAACGCGATCGTCAAGCAGTACCAGAAGTTGTTCGAGTTTGAAAACGTGCGCTTGCGGTTTACCGACGAGGCCCTCGAGGCTATCGCGGATCTGGCCATGGACCGCAAAGTGGGGGCGCGCGGGTTGCGCATGATTCTCGAGGACCTGATGCTGGATCTGATGTACTATCTCCCCTCCTACAAAAAGGTGCGGGAGTTCCAGGTCACCAAAGAGATGGTGCTGACGCAGAAAATCAGTCTTACAATATTAGAAAAGGCCGGTTAGCCGCCGCTGTCCAACCGAACCGCAATTTTTACCAAACCGCTACCGACCCAAGTTAAGGAGCTGCGTTAGCAAGCCGCAACCGCGAACGGCGTTCGGCCGGGAGAGGGAGAGCGGATACCGCTGGGGAATTTTCAATGCTTACTTCAAAGGAAAAATCCGATACCCGGAAACTGCCGATGATGCCCATTCGCGAAGTGGTCATCTTCCCGTACATGATGACACCGTTCGTGGTCGGCAGGGAGTCGAGCGTGCGCGCGTTGGAAGAGGCGATGGCCGCGGACAAGAAGATCTTCCTGGCCACGCAGCACGATGCCTCCGTGGACGAGCCGCGGCCCAACGAGATCTACTCGGTGGGAACAATTGTGAACATTGTCCAGAGCCTGAAGCTGCCCGACGGCAACATCAAGGTCCTGGTGGAGGGTGTGGAGCGGGCGCGAGTCATTTCGGTATCGGACGACGAGGGTTTCTTCCGCGCGACCGTGAAGACTTCGGCGTACAAAGTCGAGCCGGGCGCGCAGCTCGATACGCTGGTGCAGCGCGTCACCAGCCTCTTCGAGCAATACGTCAAGCTCAGCCAGAACCTGAACTACGAGACCATGATCGCGGCCATCCGCGTGGACGAGCCGGGGAAGCTCGCGGACACGGTAGGCGCGAATCTCCAGCTCAATACGGAGGAGAAGCAGGAACTGCTGGAGATCTTCGATCCCATCGACCGGCTGACGCGCGTGGCCGAGATGCTGGATATCGAGATCGAGAAGCTGAACGTGGACCGGACCATCCAGGGCCGCGTGAAGCGCCAGATGGAGAAGGCGCAGAAGGAATACTACCTCAACGAAAAGATCAAAGCGATTCAGAAAGAGTTGGGGCGGGGCGAAAAGAGCGAAATCGACGAGCTAAAGAAGAAGATCGAAGCCGCGGGCATGACGGCGGACGCGCAGGAAAAAGCCATGGCGGAGCTCAAGCGGCTGGAAAACATGCCGCCGATGAGCGCGGAATCGACCGTGAGCCGCAATTACCTGGACTGGCTGCTGGCGGTGCCGTGGAAGAAGAAGTCCAAGGAAATTCGCGATCTCAAGTACGCCGAGAAGGTGCTCGAATCCGATCATTACGGCTTGGAGAAGATCAAGGAGCGCATCCTGGAGTTTCTGGCCGTGCGGCGGCTGGTGAAGAATCCCAAAGGCAGCATTCTGTGCTTCGTCGGCCCTCCGGGCGTGGGCAAAACGTCGCTGGGCATGTCGATCGCGAAGGCCACGGGGCGCAAGTTCGTGCGCATGTCGCTGGGCGGCGTGCGCGACGAGGCGGAGATCCGCGGCCACCGGCGGACCTATATCGGCGCTCTGCCGGGCCAGGTGATCCAGATGATGAAAAAGGCGGGGACGCGCAACCCTGTGTTCATGCTGGATGAAGTGGACAAGATGTCCATGGACTTCCGCGGCGACCCGAGCGCCGCGCTGCTCGAGGTGCTGGATCCCGAGCAGAACTTCATGTTCGTGGATCACTACCTGGACGTGGAGTACGACCTGAGCCAGGTCTTTTTCATCGCTACAGCCAACGTGATGCACACTATCCCGCCGGCCTTGCAGGACCGCATGGAGGTGATCCGGCTTTCGGGCTATACCGAGCTCGAGAAGATGGAGATTGCCAAGCGCTTCCTGGTGAAGAAGCAGATGGAAGCCACCGGGCTCAACCCGGAGCAAATCGATTTCAAAGACGAAGGCATCAGCAGCCTGATTCAGTACTACACGCGCGAAGCCGGCGTGCGCAACCTGGAGCGCGAGATCGGCAACGTGTGCCGCAAGGTTGCCCGCCAGGTGGTGAACGCGGAAAGCGGCAGAGAGAAGAAGGTGCTTTCCAAAGCGGTGGTCAACGACGCCAAGGTACAGGATCTGCTGGGGCCGTGGAAGTTCCGCGATCTCAACGCCGAGAAGAGGAACGAAATCGGCGCCGCGACCGGGCTGGCGTGGACGGAAGTCGGCGGCCAGATTCTGACCACCGAGTGCACGCTGATGGAAGGCAAAGGCAAGCTCACCATCACCGGCAAGTTGGGCGAGGTGATGCAGGAATCGGCGCAGGCGGCCATGAGTTACATCCGGTCGCGCGCGCCGTTGCTGGGCATCCCGCGCGACTTTTACCGCAACCTGGATGTGCATCTGCACATTCCCGAGGGCGCGATTCCGAAGGATGGGCCTTCCGCGGGCATCACCATGGCCACCACGATTTGCAGCGCGTTGACGAAGATACCGGTGCGTTGCGATGTGGCCATGACCGGCGAAATCACGCTGCGCGGCAAGGTGCTTCCCATCGGCGGTCTGAAAGAGAAGTTGATGGCGGCCCATCGCCACGGGATTCTCCAGGCGATTGTTCCGAAGGAGAACGAAAAGGACCTGCCGGACATTCCGGATGCGATCCGCAGCACCATGAAGCTGCATTTTGTGGAGTCGATGGACGAGGTGCTGAAGATCGCGCTGGAGCGAGAGCTGGTGGCGTTGCCCATGACACCCGCCGGAGTGGAAGTACAGCCGCTGGCGGAGGAGCAGGTCGCGCACTGAGTTCCTTGAAAGCCGAATTTGTAGTAAGCTCAGGCAAGCCGGACACGTTTCCAAGCGACCGCTTGCCGGAGATCGCATTTTTAGGGAGAAGCAACGTTGGAAAGTCCAGCCTGATTAATGCGCTGGTAGGGCAGCGGAGGCTGGCATTCACGAGCAACACGCCGGGTCGCACACAAACGATTAATTTTTACCGGGTGGACGGAGCGTTTTATTTCGTCGATCTGCCGGGTTATGGTTACGCCCGCGTGCCCCGTGAGTTTGTGGGGCAGTGGAAGATTCTGATCGAGCAGTATTTGCAGAAAAGGGAGACCCTGAGACTGTCTCTCATCGTGCTGGATGCGCGCCGCGGATGGATGGAGAAAGACTTCGACCTGAAACGGTGGCTTGAGCATCATGACAGGCCGTACCTGGTGGTCGCCACAAAGGTAGACAAGTTGAATCAATCTGAGCAAGAGCACGGACTCGCCGCGATCCGCAAGGAAGGCGTGGAGCCGCTGCCGTTCTCGGCCCTGAGCGGCCGGGGAGTGAGGGAAATTTGGCAAGCAATAACGAAAACACTTCAAACACGGTAAGCACCGCCTTACCGCAGGAAAACAGCGAAAAGCCCACCGAAAAAGCGGCCGAGAAACAGGCTGCTCCCACCGAAAACGACAAGCCGCACAAGGAGCGCGTTTCGAAATCGGCCGCTGCCGTGGCAGCGCCGCCCGCCGAAGGCAGAGCAGCCGAGGGTAAGGAGCCGAAGGAAGCCAAATCGGCCGCAGAGCAGAAGCCCGCAGCCGAGGCGAAGGCTCCGGCCGCCACGCCGCCGCCCGCGCCACCACCGCCGGCGAATACAGCGCCTCCGGCCGCCGATGCGGGCGGTCCGCTTCCGATGGAGAGCCATCCGGGAGCGCAGCGGCGCAAGCAGGGCTCGGCCGCCGCGGCCAAAGGCGGAGCGCCCACGCTCGACCTGGTGGAGTTGAAGGACATGAGCATCCAGAGGCTCAACCAGGTGGCGAAGGACATGGGGATCGCCGGCGCCGCCGGACTGCGCAAACAGGAGCTGATCTTCAAGATTCTCCAGACTCAAGCCGAAAAGAGCGGCCTGATCTTCAGCGAGGGCGTGCTGGAGTGCCTGCCCGACGGCTTCGGCTTCCTGCGCGCGCCCGAGTACAACTACCTGCCGGGACCGGACGACGTGTACGTCTCGCCCAGCCAGATTCGCCGCTTCGACCTGCGCACCGGCGATACCATCAGCGGACAGATCCGTCCGCCCAAGGAAGGCGAGCGCTATTTCGCGCTGATCAAGGTTGACGCCATCAATTTCGAGCCGCCGGAGGAAGCCCGCAACAAGATCTTCTTCGACAACCTGACGCCGTTGTATCCCAACGAGCGCATGAAGCTCGAAACCACCAGGGAGAACTTCTCCGGCCGCGTTATGGACCTCCTGACTCCCGTAGGAAAGGGCCAGCGCGGGCTGATCGTTTCTCCGCCGCGCACCGGCAAAACGATGCTGTTGCAGGCCATTGCCAATTCGATTACCACCAACCACGCCGAGGTCACGCTCATCGTGCTGCTGATCGACGAGCGCCCGGAAGAAGTCACGGACATGCAGCGCAGCGTGCGCGGCGAGGTCATCAGCTCGACCTTCGACGAGCCGGCGACGCGGCACGTGCAGGTGGCGGAGATGGTGATCGAGAAGGCCAAGCGGCTGGTGGAGCACAAGCGCGACGTAGTGATCCTGCTGGATTCGATCACCCGTCTTGCCCGTGCCTACAACACCATCGTGCCGCCCAGCGGTAAGGTGCTCTCGGGCGGCGTGGACTCGAACGCGCTGCAGCGGCCGAAGCGGTTTTTCGGCGCGGCGCGCAACATCGAAGAGGGCGGCAGCCTGACCATCATCGCGACCGCGCTGATCGACACCGGCAGCCGCATGGACGACGTGATCTTCGAAGAGTTCAAGGGCACCGGCAACATGGAAATCCACCTGGAGCGCAAGCTGGTGGACAAGCGCGTGTTCCCGGCCATCGACATCAACAAGAGCGGCACCCGCAAGGAAGAGCTGCTGCTGCCGAAAGACGAGCTCAATCGGGTGTGGATCCTGCGCAAGGTGCTGAACCCCCTGTCACCGGTGGAGACCATGGAACTGCTGTTGGACAAGCTGGGCAAGACTCGCACCAACGCCGAGTTCCTCGGCTCGATGAGCGGCTAGCCGGGCGATGGCGGTCCGGAAGGCGAAGGGACGCGGCGCGCGGAGCCCAGCATGCCGCCCGGCTCCGCCATATTGAAGCAGATGTCGTCTGCTCAGCCCGATGTGATACTTTGGCCTTAGCCTTGGCCAAACGAGCACGTCCTACTTCCGCCGGCGCGGTCCGCCCGGCAGAGCCGAACCCAGAACTGAACATCCTGCAACGGAAATGGATGCCGGCACTGCTACTGTGCGGGATCACGTTTATAGCCTATGTGAACTCGTTTACGCTCGACCTGGCCACCGACGCGAACGTGATCGTCGGCGCCGACACGCGCATTCGCGCCCTGACGGTCGAAAACCTCCGGCTCATCTTCGGCCGCGACTACTGGTGGCCTTTGCCGGTCGACGTGCTGTACCGGCCGATCACGATCCTGTCGTACCTGGTCAACTACGCCGTGCTGGGAAGCCAGACAGATCCGGCGGGATACCACTTCACGAATTTCCTGCTGCACGCGGCCAACGTGCTGCTGGTGTTCGGGCTGTGCCGCCGTATTTTCGACGGCACCTGGCCCGCGTTCCTCGCCGCGGCGATTTGGGCGGTGCATCCCGCGGGCACCGAGTCGGTCACCAACGTCAGCGGACGCGCCGACCTGCTCGCCGCCCTCGGCGTGCTTGCCGGACTCAGCCTCTACGTTCGCGCGCGGGAATGGGGCGGGCGGCGCGCGGCAGTTGGCGCCGCAGGAATCTTCAGCCTGACGCTCTTCGCTGTGCTTTCCAAGGAAAACGGCGCGGTGCTGCCCGGCCTCATGCTGGTGTGGGACAGCCTGGATTTCCCGGCCCTGTGGCGCGAGTGGAGACGGCGCGCGCCGTTCTACGGGGCCACGGCAGCGGCCCTGGGACTGGCGTTCTGGATCCGCAGCGAGGTGCTGGCCGCGCGGCCCTG
>Ga0335080_10008549_pt1 | contig 10674 bp, 9 predicted proteins | sample Lox_Sample_34_FD_206720 | JGI IMG/M metagenome (GOLD analysis project Ga0335080, IMG submission 206720) | Soil microbial communities from Loxahatchee National Wildlife Refuge, Florida, United States - Lox_Sample_3.4 | ecosystem: Environmental > Terrestrial > Soil > Wetlands | place: USA: Florida...
CACTGAGTGAACAGTACCTCACCGGCAAGGCTCGCGGCCGCGACGCCAACGCGTCCCACGCGCGCCAGGAGCTGTGGCGCCTTCTCCGCCGCGAGCCCGATTCCGTCCTCGAACTCGCATTCGATTATGGGGACGCAGGTCGCATCGGCGAAGCGATCGACGTTCTCGAACAAGCCGTGGAGAACGGTTCAAATTATCCGATGCTGCATTATGCTCTGGGTTACTTCTGCGGCACGCGCAAAAACGACTCGCGTGCTGCCACTGAGTACGGACTGGGGGCCAAGGAAGATTCGGCGTATGTGTTCCCGCACCGCGTGGAAGAGATCGCCATCCTGCGCGCGGCCGTCGAGAAGAATCCTCACGATGGCCGGGCATTTTATTACCTGGGAAACGCGCTGGCCTCGAAGTACCGCCGTGCGGAGGCGATGGAAGCATGGCGCGCCGCTGTGGACCTGGATCCCTCCAACGCCGTCGCACACCGCAACCTGGCGCGGGCACTATGGGCGAACAACCAAAAGGAACCAGCCGTGGCGGAATACGAGCGGGCCATACAGGCCGCGCCGGGAGAATTTCACCTGTACTTGGAACTGGGTGAGATCGTGCCACCCCACCGTGCCGTCTCGCTGTTCCAAAGTGCACCCGCTGAGGTGAGATCGCGGTCCGTGATTCTCCAATCACTGGCGGCTGCCCTGGTCGAGGATGGCCACTACGCTGAAGCCGCCGGCCTGCTGGAGAAAACCGAATTCGTTTCCGGTGAGGGCGAAAAGGGCGTGCTGCAGACCTATCGCCAGGCGCATCTCGGCCTGGCCCGGCAGCACCGGCACGACGGCCGTCACGCGCAGGCTGCCGAAGAGTTCCTGCGCGCCACCGATTACCCGCGCAATCTCGGCGTGGGACGCCCCGCCATGGAATCCCAGGCGCGTGAATATGTGGAGGCGGCGCGCGAACTCGAAGCTGCTGGCAAAGCGCAGGAGGCTGAGACGCTTTGGCGCCGCGCCGCTGAAGAGCCCCTCAAATCGCCTACCGATCCCGGCGAACCTTGGTCGGAACAGTACTACTTTAAAGCTGTGGCGCTCGATCACGTCAACCGCAAAGAGGAATCCCGCGCCCTCTACGCGCGCCTAGCCGCGCTGCTCGATGAGCCGAAAATGCTGGCGGCCGAACCCGACCCGCCGCGCGGCGCAATCCGCTACCTGCTGGCGGGACTCGGCCTGAAAGCTCTGGGAAAATCGAGCGACGCGGAGCCCGCCCTCGAACACGCGCTCGAGATTGACCCGAAAAACGAACTGGCAAGATCCGCTTTGCGAGAGTTGCAGTAGAATTCGACCGCGCTACTGCCGGTCGGCCTGGGCTACGGTATCCGCTGCAGTCGCCGGTAGAATGAACTCGAACCAGCCGTCCATCATCTCTTCGGTACTGGGTTCTCCCCAGCGAATCGTTTTGGATGGATCGGGATTGTACTTGTTGTTGGGCGAATTGTCGAAGTGCGCGGTAATGATAATTTTCGTGCCCTTTTCAACCGTTACCGGCTTCTCCAACAGGTACTCGGTCTGCCAGTTGAAGTCGTATTTCGGCACCGAAAACAGCGTCTCGCGCCGCCCGTCCGGGTGTACCGCCTCGAACTTCATGTCCTTCCCGCGCAGGTGCATATGCGCCGTATAGGACATCAACTCGGCGTCCTTGGGAAATGCATAACACGCCGTCACTTCGTGGTTCGGATCTCCCGCCGGAATGCGAAACAGGTAATTCGAAATGTCCACCCGTCGCAGCCGCTGCTTGGGCGGCTCCTTGGCAAAAACCAAGGCTACACTCGTGCGGTCCGTCTCATCGGCTCTGATCGAGCGCGAATTGTAGTGGATCTGAAAACCCAGCTTGGACCCCGCTGGAATCAGCCGCGCATAACCTGCCGGAAAAATATCCGGATCTTTGCCGGGCAAGTAAGATCCCAGCATGGTCTGGGTCTCGTTAGGATGCCTTCCCGGCCAGTTGCCGCCATCCGCCGAGGAGCAGCCATCATCCAGCACCGGCATCTCCGGGTTGATGTGATGCACTTGCCCGTCTTCGATGGTGAAGTGGTCCTTCTCCGGCTCCTCGCCGTTATCCTTGCCGGCCTCTTTCGGCTTTGGTGGCTCCTGCAGAAACACGTGCGCGTGATGCACCACGCGCCGGTTCCCCGGCTTCAGTTCCACCGCCGTGACCCAGGTGTCTTCCTTGAAGTTGGTTGGAACGGTAAAGTACAGATAAGCGTCCGCTGAATCCGCCTTGACTACGTAGCTTTCGGGAATTGGAATTACGGCGTCCGGCTTGCCGATCTTCCAGCCATCGGCGAATTGCGGCGCTGGCGGCGCATCCTTCGGATCACCCGGCGCGGCGTCGCCGTCCACCCACGCCCTGATCGTCTCGATCTCTGCTTCCGTCAGCCGCCGGTCGTTGGAGAACTGCCCGTAATGCGGATCGGCGTGCCAGGGCGGCATTTGCCGCGAGAGCACGGCCTCGCGGATCGCCTTGGCCCATGGACGCGCGTCCTCGTATGTCACCAGCGCCATCGGCGCAATGTCATTTGCGTGGTGGCAAACCACGCAGTGCTGGTAGAGAATCGGTGCCACGTCTCGACTGAAGGTAACCTCATCTGCCGCCATCAGGGCGGTGCAGGGCACAACCAGGAGAGCTATTTGCCACCGCATAACCAATCTTCGATCATACCCCACGCGGAAACCGGACGCCGGTAGAAGAGATCATAGGTAGAGCAGGTGGCGCACTTTGGGCCTATCGAGCGTGCAACCGCGCAACCGCTCCTCCAGTTGGCTATCGGCCCGCGTGAAGCGATTATGCTGACGAAGATGTTCCGCCCAGGAACTCACGACAAATGTTTCGAGATACCGGTCCGCGATTTCCAGATCTCGACAAATTCCCCAGCGCGACGCGCCGTCCCGGCGTCTGACTCGCCCGTATTGGTGCATGGTTTCGATAAAGTCCCGTAACCGCCCGGCCTCCACGTGGTATTCAACCGTGACCAGGACCGGGCCATCGTCAGCAAGGTCCGAATCGACCACCGGAGGCAGCCGCCAGTGATTCCATGGCGTCAAATCGAGGTTCGCTTCCGGCATGCGCCAAAACAGTCCCAACGCTGTTGTCATGATCGCTCCGATGCCCGCGCATAACAGCGCCGTGCCAACGCCGGCACGCGCCGCAATCGCGCCCCAAGTGGCGCTTCCGGCGGCAACCGCTCCTTGAAACACCAGCATCGAAACCGCCAGCACCCGGGCGCGTACCCAGTCTGGCGCCTGGTTGAGAACCTGGACATTGAAAAGCGAGATGAACGAAATCCAAGCCGCGCCTCCCGTCAGCAGGGTGGCGCCTAGCGGCGGCATATCGCGCAGTGAGCCGGCGAGGATTGTCGTCAGGCCGAAGAGGGCGATACCCACCGATACAATCACGTCGGCCGGCCACCGCACTCGCGCCCGTTGCATCGCCAGCGCACCAAGCACCGCTCCACCGCCAAAGCAACCCAGCAGCACTCCGTATCCGACGGGACTACCGTTCAGACGTTTCGCGACCGATGGCAACAAGGCCAGAAGTCCGCTCGCGAAGAACATGGCGGCCCCTGCCCTTATCATTACGGCGCGAACCGCGGGCGAGTAGCGAACATACCGGATTGCCGCGACCGTCGCACCCGTCACGGTCTCAGGCGGCGTGGTTCGTTGGACCGCGGGCCGCTTCCAGCGAGCCACCACGAGGATGACTCCAAAGAAGGACACCGTGTTCAGCAAGAATGCGGCGCCAATCCCGGCAGATGCGATCACTAAGCCGGCCAGCGCCGGTCCCACTGCCCGGGCGAAATTGAATTCGATGCCGTTGAGCGCCGATGCCGCTTGCAGGTCCTCCTTTTGAACCAGCTCGGGCAGGACGGCGCGCCAGGCGGGCGTTTCGAATGCGTCTCCGGCTGACAAAGCAAAGGTCAGAACGAGCAGCAGCACAGGAGTCATCAGGCCCGCAAGGGTCACCACCGCGAGCACCATCGCTACCGCCGCCATCCATGTTTCGGTGAGTAGGATTAATTTGCGCCGGTCGACGATGTCCCCGATCGCCCCGGCTGGCAGGGCCAGGACAAAGAAGGGCAATGCCGATGCGGTCTGCGTGAGCGCCACGTACATCGGTCCCGCGTTGAGCGATACCATCAGCCAGGCGGCGCCCACGCTTTGCATAAAGGTGCCGACATCGGAGACTACGTCGGCGATGAGCAAATTGCGGAAAGTGGATGCTCGTAACGGCTGCCAGAGACTGACCGGCCTCTGATTCGACGGAATCGCCACAGCCTCCACGTTATCGCGTTGCCGTGAGTCCGTGCGATGCTGGCGCCGGCTCTGCTCCAGGCGGCCGTCCCGGCGAGTGGTTCGTCAGAGACGTCAGGTGAGGCGGATGTCCGGCTAAATACTGCGCCCGCCCAGCGCCACCACATCCTCCACCATCATCGTCTCTTTCACCACGAATGGTTCGCCGTATTTCACTCCCACCAGGTTGCCGTAAAACCGCGCAATCGCTCCCAGCCTTTCGTGAATCTCGCGCTCGTCCGGAAATAGTTCGCTGCCGTCGCCGCCACCGTATTGCGAGCGATAACTCAGCAATGCTGCCATGCGGCGCTCGAACTGCGCGGAGATATCCACTACGAACGACGGCGTCACATTCGCGTAGATGGATGAGTAGACAATCTTGTACGGCCGGTGCGCCTCGGAATATTCATCCAGCTTCTTGAGTCCCGCCAGAAAGCAGGCTTCGTATCCCAGTTCCGCCGCGCGGTAGTGATCCGGGTGTCGTCCCTCCCAATAAGGCAGAATCACTACGCGCGCACGCGTCTCGCGAATCTTGAGCGCGAGCGTCATGCGCGCCGAAATCGTATTTTCCAGGCGCGCATCGGGAAAATGCAGGTTGTCCCGCTGGCTCACCAGCATGATCTTCGCCGCCGCGAGAGACTCCTCCACCCTCTGCTCCGGCGTCCCGCGCGTCCCCATGTCACCCGCGGTCAAGTCCAGCACGCCCGTCCGATAGCCTTTCTCGGCCATTTTGATTAAGGTTCCGCCGCAGGTCTGCTCCACGTCGTCCGGATGCGCGGCGATCGCCAGAATATCCAGACTCATGCGCGCGCCGCCAGCTTCTTCAGAAGCTCCTGCTCGGTCACGCGATACTTGAAGGCTTTGCTTCCGTTGATGGCAATCACGGGAACCTCATCGTTGTACGTGCGCCGCAGATCGGCATCGCCATCGATGTCCACCTCGTCCAGGTCGAAGCGGGCGCGCTGTCTGGCGGATTCCAGCACGCGCTTGGCGTCCTCGCACAGACAGCAGCCTTTGCGCGTGTAGAGCGTGACCTTGGGAATCGAGACACTACCAGTTGACATCGCGCCGCCGCACGTAGACCTGCCGCGTTCCCATTACGCCCACCAGGATCATCCCCGTGATGAAGCCGCCGATATGCGCAAAGAAAGCTGTGCCGCCCTGGGAAACATGCGAATAGCCGATCGTACCGACACCGCTGAAAAACTGGATGAAGAACCAATAGGCCAGCATGAGCCCTGCCGGCACCTCAATCGTCGTGAAGAAGATGAAAATGAATACCAGCGTGACGATGCGGGCCTTTGGGAACTTGATCAGGTACGCTCCCATGACTCCGGCGATGGCCCCGCTCGCGCCAACCATCGGAAGGCGCGAACCCTGGCTGAAAAGAAACTGCGTCATGCCGGCAGCGATACCGCACAGGAAGTAAAACACAAGATATTTGAAGTGCCCGAACGCGTCCTCCACGTTGTCGCCGAAGATCCACAGGAACCACATATTGCCGATGATGTGCATCCATCCGCCGTGCAGAAACATGGAGGTAAGAACCGCCGAAAAATGGAAGTGGGCTGGAACGAGCCCGTAATACATGATGAAATGATTCCGCGAGTACTCATCCAGCGAAATCTCGTGCAGAAATACCACGACGTTCAGAATGATGATGAGGACCGTGATCAGCGGACGCGAGTAGCTGGGCTGCGTGTCCCGGAGTGGAAACATCTAGGTCGCTCGGAAGGCGCTGGAGGAAGTCCGGCTCGCGAACTCGGGGTGAGACCGCCGTTCCGCACGGGCCATCAACGCTCGCGCTTCTTCCTTGCCGCGAATGCCGCCTCGCGCGCCCAGCGCCATGCAATTCAGAGCCGCCATGGCGTTGGAGAAATCCAGAGCGTGGCGCATCGGCATCTCTTGCAACACAGCATAGCAGAAGGCTCCGTGAAACACGTCGCCCGCTCCGGTGGTATCCGCACAGTTCACCACGAAGGCCGGCGAGTAGATGAACTCGCCATCCGCCAGCGCGAGCGCTCCGTGCGCCCCCAGCGTCATGGCGGCCACGCGCATCTTATATTCCTTCTGAATCACTTCCAGCGCCTTGCACGGATCGCTCTCGTTGGTCCACTGCACCGGAAACTCGGAGCTGGCCACCAGGTAATCCACAAACGGCAGCACGCGGTCGAAACCGTGATAGATGGTGTCCACATCCACCGTGACGGGCATGCCCGCTTGTTTTGCGATGCGCGCGGCATGCTCCACGGCGGCCGTATCGTGGCCGTCGATGTGTAAGAGGCGCGCGCTGGTGATCTGCTCGGCTGTGATCTCCTCGGGCGCGATGCGCAGGCACTCCGGCCGGCGCCACAGCACCGTCCGCTCGCCCGTGGTGCGGTCGATGATGATATAGGCCGACTGGTTGGCGCAGCCGTGCCGCTGCTGCACGTGGTCCAGATTGATATTCGAGGCGCGCAGGCTCTCCATCTGGATTCGCCCGCGTTCATCGTCTCCCACCGTCCCGATGTACTTCGCCCGCAACCCCAGCTTGCTGCAGGTCACCATGGCGCTGGCCACTTGCCCGCCGGGGCTCAGCATTTCATCCTGGAACGGAACCTTTCCTGCGTAGGCGGGAAAGTGCGGTACGACCAGCAAAGTGTCGGTGGCGTTGAGTCCAACACCCACCACGTCAAACTGGGGCATGACTTGATTGTAAAGGCAGGACGGGTATTCCCGCCGGTTGGTTCGACAGACACTGCACCATGCGCATCGCGGCATGCTTGCCGCGCTCGCCCACTTCTCCCACCGGCCCCACGCAGGACGGACACCCATCCCCGCACGGACAGCGCGTGATCAGCTCCGCGGTGTCGCGCAGCAGAGCCTCCGTCATCTCGTAAAGGGGCGCGCTTTGCCCGATCCCTCCCGGATAGTTGTCGTAAAGATAAAGGTCCGGCTCGAATGCGCGCGTTTCCTTCGAGGATCCCAGCGCCACGCCCAGATCGCGCGGATCGCACATCAACCGCAGCGCCGCAATGCTGCGCATCGCATTGCCCAACCCCGTCAGACCGTTCTGTATCTCGGTGGTGGATAGATCCTCCAGACCCTCCAAAAACGGAGCGGGGAAGTGCAGCCAGAACGATGTCGTGTGCATCTCCTGCTCGGGCATGTTCAGCTTACCGGCCCCAACGTTTTCCAGCGTATAGAACTTGATTTTCTTGAAGCCCACAATCTGCTGCGTCACGCGGACTTCTCCGTGCGCCCGCGCGGCGCCCGCCAATTCAGCCGATTCGAATTCCCGCAGCACTTTCACCTGCGTGTATTCCATGGCGTTGGTGTAGTAGTCGCACTCCACATGGTGCACGTACGCCTTGCGTTCCTCGTAATCGAAGCGGTCGACGTGATACTGGCGCGCTTCGTGCAGATAAATGGCTTTTTCATGGAGAGAAGTGAGCGCCGCCGGAAAGGGCACTTCAGCGATCACTTCGGGCTCGCCCGTCGTGTCTACCACCACGAAATTGTCGCTGGTTACGGCGCGCAGGCTGACGGCGTCCGCCGGGTAGCTCTCCGAAGTCCAGTGCCAAGCGCTTCCCGCATGGTGCAGAAATCCGGCTTCCTCCAAGAAGCGGCAGAGGTCGGCGGTTTCATGCGGCCCGAATTTTTCTCCGTCCGCCAGCGGCAACTCGAACGCCGCGCATTTCAGATGCGCCAGCAGGATTTCGAGATTATCGGCGTTGATCGAGGCGTGCTCCGGAGACTGGCCGAAAAAATACTCCGGGTGTTCGATGATGAACTGGTCGAGCGGCGCGCTCGATGCCACCAGTACCGCCGCGGACGCGCTCTGCCGCCGTCCGCTGCGCCCGGCGCGCTGCCAGGTGGCCGCGATCGTGCCCGGGTATCCGGCCATCACCACGGCGTCGAGCGAGCCGATGTCGATCCCCAGCTCCAGAGCATTGGTCGCCACCACTCCGCGAATTTCGCCTTCGCGCAGCCGCCGTTCAATGTCGCGGCGTTCACGCGGAAGATAACCGGCGCGATACCCCCGAATGCTGCCGTCCGGCAGCGGACCGCGCGTGCAGGCGTCCTTCAGATACGTGATCAGAATTTCCGTGGCCAGCCGGTTGTTGGCGAACACCAGGGTCTGCTGGCCGCGCGAGATCAACTCGACCGCCAGCCGCCGCGCCTCATTGATATAACTTCGACGGATGCCCAGGTGCCGGTTCACCACCGGCGGGTTGTAGAAGACGAAGTACTTCTCCCCGGTGGGCGCGCCGTTCCGGTCCACCAGAGCGAAAGGCGCCTCGGCCAAGGCTTCCGCCAGCTCCCGTGGATTCGCAATGGTCGCCGACGAACAGATGAACCGTGGCGCCGTACCATAGAACGAGCAAATCCGTTGCAGGCGCCGCAAAATATTCGCCAGATGGCTGCCATAAACCCCGCGGTAATAATGCAGCTCATCAATGATTATGTAGCGCAGATTTTCGAATAATTTAGCCCACCGGGTGTGGTGCGGCAGGATGCCGCTGTGCAACATATCGGGATTGGTAAATACCACGCTGGCGCGGCTGCGAACCGTTTTGCGGGCGTCTTGCGGCGTATCGCCGTCATAGGTAAAGGCGCGAATTTCCGGGCCTACCTCGTCCGCCAGCGCCTGGAAACCGTGCAGTTGATCCTCCGCCAGCGCCTTGGTCGGGAACAGATAGATCGCTCGGGCCTCCGGCTCCCGCAATAGTAGATTCAGTACTGGAAGGTTGTAACAGAGCGTCTTGCCGCTTGCGGTGGGCGTCACGATGACGGTATTCTTGCCGCTTTCAATCTGCTCCAGCGCCTCGGCCTGGTGCGTGTAGAGCTTCTGGATGCCGCGCCGCTCGAGCGCCTCGCGCAGTCGGATCTCTACCGCGGCAGGAATATCGCAAAATGTCCCCTCGGCCGCTGCCTGGCGCTGGATTGCCCGGACTGGCGAGTCCGGCTGGCTGGTAAGACGCTCCAGCTCCTGCACTACCGCAGTGAGGCTGGACTCTTTGATCTTTGCGATTTGCAGCATGCTTCGCCTTTTCTTTGCCAGAGTACACGAAAACCTCGGAGGGAACAAGAGGCGAAAAAAGAGCTACGCTTCGCGCCGAACGAACTGATAACGATCAAGCGTTGCGGCGATGAGGTATTCCGGGGGGCGGGGTTCGGAAGCGGACTTTTCCATCCGCACTACTTTGCCAAAACAGCGCAGGTCTACGTGCATTCCGTGCAGGTCCGTAAGCGTCACAATGTACTCGATCGCACCGCCAATTGGCACATCGGCTTCAGACGAGAACAAAACGCCGCCGGAACTGATGTTACGCGTCTGCGCATCCTGAGCCATGAGTCCGGCCCCGGTTCGCATGACGCGAAGAGGGAGGTGAAGATCGAATCGCGGAGTTCTACGCTGTTCCACCACGGGTAGCCTCTAGTAATCTAGTTGATTCTATTGGTGGTGGTCAAGCCTTTTGGACCGAACCGGTTATGGTACTAAGGTCGGAATCCCCCCATATTGGCGGTAAGAAAATGGGCGTGGCAACCTGTTTTTCCCGCCATGAGGGCCAATCGCGTTTGTCGGAATGTTCGTTCAGGAAAGTAGCCGCCCGCGACTCTATTTACAGCAGCAAGAAGCGGACACGCTGGCCCTGACGAGTTAAATTGTTATATTTTCCACAATTTAAAAGTTTCTGGAGGATGTGATCGGGCGGGAGAAGCCATGGCCAATTTCCCGCCCGAAAACCGGGGGGTTATACCACTTTGGCGAAGATAATGACCAGGGTGTAAAGCGCGAGCGATTCGATCAGCACCAGGCCCAGCAAGAGCGCGAAGCGGATGGCAGCCGCAGCACCGGGGTTGCGTCCCATGCCTTCGGCGGCAGCCGCGGTGGCTTTGGCCTGCGCCAGGCCGCAGCCGGCTGACGCGATGGCCATCGAAAAGCCAGAGGTGATGGCTACCCATTGGAGGTGGCTCTCATTGGCACCGGACGTTTGCGCGAAAATCGGGCTGGCGAAGACGAACAGCGCCAGGAGAATCAGAAACAGCTTGACGTTCATATGTCGACTACTCCTTGTCTAAGATTTGCTTCCAGGAGGTGGTTCCCGTCATCCTCGTGCAGCCGGTCTCACACTGGAAGTCGCATAAAGCCGAGAATTAATGCTGCTCGTGCGGCACAGTCTCCGACAGATACATCATGGTCAGGAGCACGAATATATAAGCTTGCAGGAATGAAACAAAAACGTGGAGCCCCATAAAAACCGCCGGCGCCACCAGGTACGTCAATCCCAAAAACACCACGGTCACTTTTTCGCCCGCCAGCATATTGGCAAACAGACGAATGGTGAGAGACAGCGGG
>Ga0335080_10008550_pt1 | contig 10673 bp, 9 predicted proteins | sample Lox_Sample_34_FD_206720 | JGI IMG/M metagenome (GOLD analysis project Ga0335080, IMG submission 206720) | Soil microbial communities from Loxahatchee National Wildlife Refuge, Florida, United States - Lox_Sample_3.4 | ecosystem: Environmental > Terrestrial > Soil > Wetlands | place: USA: Florida...
CGGGCCAGAGCCGACATCGCCTCTGGGGAACGAGCCAGGGCCTGCAAGGCCTCGGGCGAACGCGCCAGGGCGTTGAAGACCTCCGGCGAGCGGGCCAGCGCGGCCTTTGCCTCGGGCGACTTGGCCATCGCCGCCCGGAGGTCGGCGGACTTCGCCAGCGCGGACATTGCCTCCGGGGACCGGGCCAGAGCCGACATCACCTCGGGGGACCGAGCCAGGGCCGACATTGCGTCGGGCGAACGCGCTAGAGCGGACATTGCCTCGGGCGCCCGGGCCAGGGCCTGCATGGCCTCCGGCGAGCGTGCCAGCGCGGACATTGCCTCGGGCGCCCGCGCCGTCGCGGCCATCGCCTCGGGCGAGCGTGCCAGAGCAGCCACGGCCTCGGGCGAGCGTGCCAGAGCAGCCACGGCCTCGGGTGAACGGGCCAGCGCGATGACTGCCTCGGGAGACCGGGCCATGGCGGCGAGCGCCTCGGGGCTCCGGGCCAGGGCGATGAAGCCCGGGTCCTGCGCCAGCGCGCGCATCTGCGGGTCCTTCATGATGCGCTCGAAAGACTCGGTCTGCATCAACTGGGTCACCGCCTGATCGCCGAGCTTCACATCAGAGTCCTGGATCTGCTTCGCGCGGTAGCGCTCCGCCGGCGCCACGGTGCCGATGGCACTGTCGCGGGACGGGACGTTGAGGACGTACCGACCGACGAGGAGGACGGCGACGGCAGCGACGACCGCTCCACCAAGAATGCTGAGCTTGCTGATCTTCATGGGCACTCCCCTCGTTGCGGCGGTGATGGGTGTGACGGGCGCTCGCCTCCCCCCGACGGTGCCAAGTACACGCCCGGCGACCCAAAGTTGGTGACGCGCGGCGGCGGCCTCGGCCAGGCCGGGTGGGGGGACGAGAGGCGCCAGGGCCCCGAGCGCCTCGAAGAAGCGCCGGCGTGCGTCGTACTCGGCGCGTGCTCCCGGGTCCAGGAGCAGTCGCTCGAGCTCCCGCAGTTCCTGGGCCGTCGCCTCGCCGTCGAGCGCGGCGTCCATCAATTCGAGCTCTCGCGGATCCAGCGTCATGCGCCATCCAGGTCGCGGAGCAGCTCACGGAGGCGCTGGCGGGCCTCGAAGAGGCGCGACTTCACCACCCGCTCGTCGATGGAGAGGATGCTGCCGATCTCCCGGTAGCTGAAGCCTGAAAAGTGGCGCATGGTCAGCACCGCCCGGTGGTCCACGCTCAACTTCATCAGTTCCTGCTGCAGGCGCGCGGACATCTCCGACGCGGCGAGGGAGGATTCTGGCGTCACCGGATCGGCCCTCCCCGCCGCGCCCCCCCGCGGGTCCTCGCGGCGGTTGCGGCGCACCAGGTTGAGGGCGGCGTTGAGTGTGATGCGGTAGACCCAACTGAAGAACTTCCTCCCGGAGTCGTAACCATCGAGATGCTCCGCCACCTCCATGAAGGCCACCTGGGTCGCGTCGCTGGCGTCTTCGGCGTTACCCAGGATCCTGTACGCAGCGTTGTACAGCGGTCGCTCGTAGCGAGCGACCAGGACCCGGAAGGCGCCCGCATCCCCGGCCCGGCAGCGCTGCACCAGCTCCTCGTCGGGTTCCCCGGACACAACTACGCGCGGCGGGGCAAAAGGTTGGTCGCCGTCATCCGGCCTCCACGATCTCGAAGATCCGGTCGAACCCGGAATACTGGAAGACATCGCGCAAGTGCTTGCTCAGCCCCGTTAGCCGGATCCGACCCGCCGAGGCGAGGAGCCGCTTCTGCGTCTTGAGCAACGCCCCCAGGCCGGCGCTGGAGATGTACCCCAGACCGGCGCAGTCGAGCGTGACCACCCCCTGGAGGCGGTCGAGGAATTGCTGGGCCGCGGGGACCTGGGCGGCATCCAGGCGGCCGGCCAGCACCACCACCCCGTCCGGGCGCACATCAATCGAGAGCATCTCGGTCCCCCGGCGAGGCCCCGGCGAGCGTCTTGCGGAAGGTGATCCGGCTCTCCCGGCGATCGGCCCGGTACGCGTAGTCGATGGAGTCGACCAGCCGCCGGACGAGATGGATTCCCAGCTTTCCCGGCTGCCGCTCCGCCAGGGGCAGCCCGAGGTCCACCTCGGGCGCGGTGGTCGGGTCGAAGGGCTCGACCCCCTCGTCGATGAGGGTCGCCTCGACGCCGCCGGGGATGGGCAGGAGCGAGAGCTGAACCTCGCCGCCGCCCCGGGCGTACTTGACCATGTTGGTGAACAGCTCCTCCACGGCGAGTTCCACCGGGCGGCGCAGCGAGGTGTCCACCCCGTGGCGGGCGAACTCGGCACCGACGAAGGCGAAGATGGCGCGCAGGGCGTCGATGCGGCGAGCGAAACGGGCGGGCGGAGGCGGCGGCTCGCGCTCGATGAGCACCGCCGTCATGTCGTCCTCCTGCAGCGCACCGCGGGCGAAGGCGCGCACCGACCCGAGGAGCGCGCCGGCGAGCTCCGCCATCGTCCTGCCGTGGTTCTCCCGGACCACCTCGGCTACCCGTTGCTGACCATACTCTCGCCCCTCGGCGTCGCGGGCCTCGAGATAACCGTCCGAGAGCAGGAGGAGGATGTCGCCCGGCCCGAGCTCCACCGCTGGCGCATCCGCCAGGGTGGTGAGCGGCATGGCCCCGAGCGGGAAGCTGGTTGGGGGGTGTGCCTCGAGGGCCCCGGTGCCTGCACGGAAGATCAGGATCGGGGCTTGGCCCGCGCTGTGGAAGCGAAGCCGGTGGGCGAGGGGATCGAGCACGCCGATGAAAGCGGTGATGAAGTGATCACCGGGCAGGACCTCGGCGAGCAGGTTGTTCACCTGGGTGAAGGCCAACTCCAGGCCGGTGCCGAGGCGGAAGGCCATGCGGAGCATGGCCTGCATCTGCGAGACCGAGAGAGCCGGGCCCATGCCGTGCCCGGTTGCGTCGGCCAGCACCACCATCAGCCCCTGTTCGAAGAGGGCGAGGTCGAAGGTGTCGCCGCCGGTGAGCGTGGCGGGTGCGAAGGTGCCGTGGACGTCGTAGCCCGGGACAAAGGGCATCTGCGCGGGCAACGTGGCGCGCTGCACCACCCGCGCCATCTCCAGCTCCTTCCGCATGCGCTCGCCTTCGAGCAAGGCCTCGGTCGACCGGGCGCGCTCCAGGGCCACGGCGCACTGGGCGGCGAGCACTGTGGCCAGGGCCTCGTCCTCGGCGACGAAGACCCCGGAGACCTTGTTGAGCACCTGCATCACGCCGACGAGCGCGTCCTGGTGGCCGACGAGGGGGAGCGTGAGCAGGCAGCGGGTGCGGTAGCCGGTCTGGCGATCGAGGCTGGGATCGAAGCGCGCGTCGGCGTAGCAGTCGGGGACGTTGATCAGCTGGCGCGTCCGGGCGCAGCTCCCCACCAGCCCGGCGCTGGCCGGGACCCGCACCGCCCCGAGCTCGCCGGAGAATCGCATTACCAGCTCATCGGTCGCCGCCTCGTAGAGCCAGACCGAGGCGCGCTCGGCCTGGAGCACCTGGCGGGCGGCCCGGATCACCTCGCCGAGCATGGTCTCGAGATCGAAGGGCGCCGCCAGCTTCCTCGCGACGGCCAGGATGGGTTCCAGGTCCCGCCGAGAAAGGTCGCTGTGCGGCGACGCAGCCCGCATGGCGCGCAGTATCACGCCTCGTCCCGAAGGGCGTCCAGCAGAGCTCGACGTGCCACTGTGACTGCGCCCGGGGCGCCGGCTGCCTTGGCGCTCTTGGGATGGTCGTCAGCGGACCTGGAGACGTGAGCCGGAGCTCGCATCGGCTCGCTGGGCCTCGTTCTTGAGATCCTGCGCCGGTTACGCTCGCTGGTCTTGGCAGCCCTGGTCGGCCTCCAGCGTCTCGCTCCGCCTGGGGCACCTACTTCCGCAGCGTCTCCGCCGTGCAGCCCGTCTTCTCGGCGATCGAGGTGATCGCTGGCCACGGCGAGGGGTGCGTCGGCTGCTGCAACAGGCGCCAGCCCGAGCGTGGCTCCCGACGCTACGCGGGCCTTGGGCTGGTAGCGGATGTCACTGGTTTTACTCGGGACTTGGGTTGGCCTCGGAGGTGCAGTCGCACCATGCGTCGCCCCGAGCGAAGCCGCCGGGGCCCGAACCGGAGGTGCTTCATGCTCACCTCATCCAACTCCCTCTTCGCCGGGCGGTGCGTGGCCCCCCTGGCGGCGCCTCGATGCCGGGAGGAGGCCGAGACGCTCTCGATGGATCTGCGCCCTGACGGCGTCGTGGTGGTCGCGGGGCGTCTGGGCGCCGCCCAGGCCCCGGCCATTCAGCAGGTTCTCGACGGCGTGAAGGGGATCGTGACGCTTGACTGCACCGCCCTGAAGTACATCTCGAGCGCCGGGCTGGGGGTATTGCTGAAGACACAGAAGCGGCTGATGAAGTCCGCCGGCCTGCTTCAGCTGGTCGGGCTCAACGAGCACCTGCGCGATGTCTTCCAATATTCCGGGGTCGACCGGATCTTCGAGATCCTGGAGCCCCGATGCCGGTCGCACTCAGCAACCGTTGCCACCCGTTTCGTCGCGAGTAGCTATACCACCGCGGCAGTGAGCGGCAGCGACACCGGGACTTAGAACAGGACGATGGCCGTAACGAGCGCTGTCGGCGGTGCACGGGGCCAGTCCGCGTTCGATTCAGAGCATCAGCACGGCAGTCGAGAGGGCGGACCACGGGCTGGACGGCCGTGAAGATTCGCCGAAGCTCGAGACGCTGGGGAGGCCGTCAGGGCGCGGCGTGCCACTCAAGGCCGTGCGGGAGCTGCTCAGAGAGCAGAGTGGGGGCGTACGGAGAACGGCGTAGTCCGATTGCCCTCACCGGCTTCAGCCGAGCGACCTCTCGCTGCGCCTCCTGATCGTCTCTCCGACAGGAGCCGTCGCGCCTGTTCATCGGGGGACGACAGGAAGGCCAGCCGACCGCCCCGGGTGTGCGAGCCGCGGTAAGGAGCTGCCAGTTCGGAGGTCCGCCATGAAGGCAATTCGGATGCACACCCGCGGGGGGCCGGAGCTCCTGGTCTACGAGGAGGTGCCCAAGCCGTTGCCGTCAGACGGTGACGCGCTGGTGCGGGTCGACGCCTGCGCCATCACCCCCACCGAGCTGAGCTGGAGCGAGACCTACACCACCAGGGACGGCGCCGAGCGCCTCCCGACGATCCCGGGCTACGAGGTCTCCGGGGTGGTCGAGGCGCTCGGTGACGGCGTCGCCACCCCGGGAGTGGGAGAGGCCGTCTTCGGGCTCACCGACTTCAACCGCGATGGAGCAGCGGCCGAATACGTTCTCGTCCACGCGGACGATCTGGCGCCAAAGCCTCCCTCGCTGAGCCATGTCCAGGCCGCATCCGTTCCGCTCTCGGCCTTGACCGCCTGGCAAGCCCTGTTCGACCACGCTGGTCTCACCCAAGGCCAGAGCGTGCTGATCCACGCCGCGGCCGGCGGAGTCGGAACCTATGCGGTTCAGCTGGCGCGCTGGTGCGGGGCCAGGGTGATTGCGACCGCTGGTGCCGAGAACGAGGGTCTGGTGCGCGAGCTCGGGGCGGACGAGTTCATCGATTACACCGCCGTCCCCTTCGAGCGGCAGGTGCGTGGGGTCGATGTCGTCCTGGACACGGTCGGCGGCGAGACCCGCGAGCGGTCCTGGGGGGTAGTCCGCCGACACGGGGTCCTGGTCACCATCGTGGGTGCGGCGTCTCCGCAGGACGCCGCGCGCCATCACGTCCGGGGCGTGGACTTCATCGTGAAGCCCATCCGTTCGCAGCTGCTGGAGATCGCGAATCTCGTCGAGGCTGGAAAGCTACGGCCCATCGTCGGAGCAGTCTACCCGCTCGAGAAGGCTCAGGAGGCGTTCGAGGACGGATTGCGCGGGCACGGCCGCGGAAAGCGGGTCCTGCAAGTGCGCGCCGGGTAACCGCCGACCTTGCCTCGGGCTTCGCCTTGGCGCGCCTCAGCTCGAATCAGGTGCCGGAGGCGAGGCGAACGCCGGAGAGCGGAGAAGCGCTCACCACGACGGCCGGATGCTCCGCGAGCCAGGTGTTCTCGGGCGCGCTGTCGTGGTGTGCGCTCACCATCAGCAGCTTCCGCGCCTCGTTGGTTCCGGGGCTGCGGAGCGTGCCGATGACGTTGCTGGACTGCTTCTGCTCGAACCAGCCATCGACCAGCTCGAGGCCCAGGATGAACTCCAGGAGGTACACCAGCGGGGACAGGACGGCGAACACGAGACCGCCGATGGCCGCACATCCGGAAGCGATCCCGGTGAAGTGTGGGGCGGAGATGTTCAGCGCGGCCGCAACCAGCATGAGCGTGGCGCTGGTCGGAAGCGAGCCCAGGCAGCCCCAGGGCGCGACGGTGAAGTCCTCGACGGCGACGTTCTCGGCACCGAGTTGCGCCTCCAGCTCTCTCCGGATCATGCCGGCGCGCTCCTCCTCCTTCGCGCTGCCCGGCATGCCGGGGCCGACCTCCGTGCAGATCCTCTTGACGAGTTCGAACGCGTAGTCGGCGTCGCGGCTACTGATCGACGCTGATCCGTTGAGGACCGTCCTGGCGGGGCTACCGAGGCCTGGCGATGGGATCGTCGGGATGGCCGAGATCGGTCGCTCGCATCAGGCACGCCAGCTCGAAGTGCCGGGCCCGGACCCGGACTGGCCTGCCTACGCAACATAGGCTCAACATGCCGGAATCAAGCCTTCGGCAGGGAGGGAGGGGCGGCGATCACCGCACACCGGCGCCCCGAGGAAGCCCCAGACCACGCCAGGCCGGGAGGCGACTTGCACATTGGTCACCTCGAGGTCGCGCAGGAATTCGCCGAGGAGCGCAAGCGCATCGTTTGCGTCGTAGCGAATGCCCATCGCGAAGCCACTAGTTCATTGCGGTCTCTGCTTCCAGGCTCCGAGGGCAGCGTTGCGCGTGCCAGCATCAGCAACACGGTAACCGTAGGGGAAGCGTGGCCCGGCCGATGCAGCGCACTGATGGTCTCGGAGGTGCGAGCATGAACGCGCCCTTCACGACAGAGCAGTTCCTAACGAACTTTGAACACTACAACGTCGCCATCTGGCCCGCGCAGATCCTCGCCTACGTCGTGGGGCTGGCGGCGGTGGCCCTTGCCCTCCGGGCTGGGCGGACCTCCGACCAACTCATCGCCGGCGCGCTCGCGACGTTCTGGACGTGGACCGGCGTCGTCTACTTCATGGTGTTCCCGCTGGGCCGTCTCTCCGCCCCGACCTTGGCGCTCGGCACCCTGTTCGTCCTTCAGGCCGTCGTATTCATCGCGACGGGGGTGGTGCAACCGAAGCTCTCGTTTCGCGCTCACGGCGCAATGGTCCCCATCGTCGGCGCCCTGTTCGTGCTCTACGCCTTGGCGGTCTATCCGCTGCTCGGCTTGCTCATGGGGCACGCCTATCCGAGGACACCGATGTTCGGCGTCACACCGTGCCCGGTCGTCATCTTCACCTATGGTCTATTGCTCTGGACCGATCAGCGCGTGCCCAAGTATGCGCTCGTCATCCCGTTTCTCTGGTCGCTGCAAGGCCTGAACGCAGCGCTGTCCTTCGGGATGGTCGAGGACTACGGCCTCTTGGTGGCGGGTCTCCTGGGGACTGCCTTGCTGGTTTGGCGCGACCGCAGGCCGTCAGGGAGACGCGAAGCATCCCACGCCGGTGGTGCGCCCCAGCCGTATTCACTGCGCTCGACCGTCGAAATTCAACCTTCCAGACGCCTCGGACTTGTCTGGGAAGCGACCGAGATTGGCGCGGGCAGGAAAAGAGTCACTGCGTTCGTTGGAAGCGCGCATGATGAAGGCAACACCTACAAAGCCGTCCGGCAGTTCATGGACGACCTGCGTTCGTTCGGCGACATCGACGGTGAGATTGTTGATCTCAGCCAGTATCGGCTCGAGACCTGTCGCGGCTGCAAGACGTGCTTCACCGAGGGTGAGGAGCATTGCCCGCTGAAGGACGACCGCGACGTGCTCTTCGAAAAGATCGACGCATCGGATGGCGTCGTCTTCGCGTCGCCGACCTACGTGTTTCAGGTGTCCGGGTGGATGAAAGTCTTCCTCGATCGATTCGGGTTCGCCTGTCATCGCCCGCGCTTCTTCGGAAAGAGCTTTACCAGCATCGTCACGCAAGGGTTCGTCGGGGGAAGAAGCGCTAGGAAGTATCTCGATTTCATCGCCCCGGTGTTGGGCTTCAATCGCGTCGAGGGCATCTGCCTCACCGGGCTCGATCCGATGACGGAGAACGAAGAGCAAAAGACTCGCAAGGCGGTCGCGCGATTGAGCCGGCGGTTTCACGACCGCCTGCATCATCCGGCCTATCCGGTGCCGTCGCTGCTTAAGCTCGGACTGTTCCGGTTCTCGCGCAAGACCATCCAGCGAGGGCTGACGGAGGCCAGCCGGGACTATGCGTATTATCGCGACAAGGGCTGGTTCGAGTCGGACTATTACTATCCTGTTCGTCTCGGTGCGATGAAGAAGGTGGCCGGCCTCCTCGCCGATGCGGTCGGAACGATGGTTGCGACGCACAGGTAGCCATTGGCAGAAGATCTCGACGGAGAAGGGCGGACGAGTCCGGAGTCTCTGTTGCCCAGCTGTGCCGCTTGCTCGGCGTCTCGCGCGCTGGCTACGACGCCTGGTGCCCGGGTCGACACGGTGGAGGAGCAGGCGCGAGCTGAGCTGCCGAGATTACGGGCCAGACCACCCCGCGCAACATGGGCGCAACATGCTGGAATAAATCTTGTAAGCCGCCGAAGTCTCTAATGAAAACAACTGGGGAACTAGGATTCGAACCTAGATAGACAGATCCAGAGTCTGCCGTCCTGCCGTTAGACGATTCCCCAAGAACCTACGACTTCCTCGGCGTCTGCTTCTTCTTCGGCGCCTTCGCCGGGACGCCCTCCGGCGGGACGACGTACACCCTCACTTCCTCGTTGGCCTCGTAGACGTTGAGGCCCGCCCATCCCTTGCCGGACGGGTTGGCGATGTGGATCGCCTTCACGCCCGGCTGGTTGACGATCGTCCGGCGGGGATACGTCGCCGTCGGGTAGACCGTCTTGAAGTACTTCAGCGTGGCCTCCCAGTCCTGAGGAGCCCGGTACCGCCGCTCGCCCACCTTCGTGGACTTGTCCGGCAACTGCACGCCGTCCAGGAGGTCCGCCCGCGCCGCCCCGGCCATGAGCACCGCTGCCACGGCCAGACCCCACGCCGAGCGCGGCTTATAGAAACCGACCCCTGGGGTGTCAAGGCGACGCACGGGGACCCCCGACTCTAGCCCAGCACCGCATCGATGCGGCCCAGCGACTCGTCCTTGCCGAGCAGCTCCAGCGTCTCGCCGATCGGCGGGCTGACGGTCGAGCCCGTCACCGCCACCCGGACCGGCTGCGCCACCTTCCCGAGCCCCACCCCCGCCGACTCGGCCAGCCCCTTGAGCACCGGGTCGATGCCCGCCGCGACCCACGGCGTCACCCCGCCCAGCGCCTCCCGCGCCCTCCGGAGGAGCCCCTTCCCGGCGTCGTCGAGGTGCTTCGCCGCGGCCTTGGGGTCCATCTGCGGGCGAACGAAGAAGGGGCGCGCCAGCTCCGCCATCTCCACCAGCGTCTTGCTCCGCTCGCGCAGCGCGACCACCACCCGCGGCAGCCGCGGGTCCCCGGCCGCCTTCGCACCGCGCTCGGCCAGGAACGGCAGCAGGCGCTGCGCGACGTCCGCCTCGGGCAGCGTCTTCAGGTAGTGCTGGTTCAGCCAGAGCAGCTTCTCGGGGTTCCACACGCCCGAGGTGCTCCCCACGTGGTCGAAGCCGAACCACTGCACCATCTGGTCGCGGGAGATGATCTCGTCGTTGCCGTGGCTCCACCCCAGCCGCACGATGAAGTTCAGCAGTGCCTCGGGAAGGATGCCGTTCCGCTTGTGCAGCATCACGTCTGCCTCGGGGTGACGCCGCTTGCTCAGCTTCTCGCGGTCCGGCCCGAGGATGAGCGGCAGGTGCGCGAACGCCGGTGCCTCCCAGCCCAGCGCTCGGTAGACCAGCAGCTGCGGGAACGTCGAGTTGATGTGCTCCTGGCCGCGGATGACCAGGGTGATCTCCATCCCCTTGTCGTCGACCACCGCACCGAAGTTGTAGAGCGGGATGCCGTCCGCACGGAGCATCACGAAGTCGTCCAGGTCGCTGGTCTGCTTCGAGATCTTCCCGATGACCCGGTCCTCGAAGGTCAGCGTCTCGTCGGCGTCCGGCATCCGGAAGCGCACCACCGCCGTCCGCGCCGGCACCGGCCCGGTCCGGTTCCGGCACGTCCCCTCGTACTTGTAGGGCCGCTTCTGCCGCTCGAAGACCTGCCGCCGCTCCTCGAGCTCCTCCTTCGTGCAGTAGCAGAGGTAGGCCTTCTTCTCGGCGATCAGCCGGTCCGCGGCCCCGCGGTAGGTGGCCAGCCGCTCGGTCTGGAAGTAGGGCGCGTACGGGCCACCGACCCCGGGACCCTCGTCCCATTCGAGCCCCAGCCAGCGCAGCCCGTCGAGGATGGCCTGCACCGACTCGGTGGTGGAGCGCTCCCGATCCGTGTCCTCGATCCGCAGGACAAAGCGGCCGTGGTGGCGCCGGGCCTCCAGCCAGTTGAAGAGCGCGGTGCGCGCGCCGCCGATGTGCAGGTAGCCGGTGGGCGAGGGGGCGAACCGGACTCGGGGGGGTGTGGCCATGTCGGAAGCCG
>Ga0335080_10008551_pt1 | contig 10673 bp, 4 predicted proteins | sample Lox_Sample_34_FD_206720 | JGI IMG/M metagenome (GOLD analysis project Ga0335080, IMG submission 206720) | Soil microbial communities from Loxahatchee National Wildlife Refuge, Florida, United States - Lox_Sample_3.4 | ecosystem: Environmental > Terrestrial > Soil > Wetlands | place: USA: Florida...
ACAACGTCCGGGCATATGGATGCGCTTCGTACGGTCCCTCCCCGCCCTCCTTCGTCGGGCAAGTCGGGATGACATCGCTTTGAGGCCAGAGGACCCCTCCCAAAACGGATTCCTCAGACAATCTCAAAATCGCCGGCCCGTCAACCCTGCGAGTGATAGTACACACGGTTCCACTTCAGCTCTTTCTTGAAATTCGCGATGGTCGTGTCGCGATCGATCAGCAAGTATTCAATATCAGCCATTTCCGCGAAATCTTCCAGGTGTTGCGCGGTCAGGGCCCGACTGAGGGCGGTGTGATGCGCGCCACCGGCAAGAATCCAGGCGGTTGCTGCGATCTTCAGATCAGGCTCTGGTATCCAAAGCGCTCGGGCCACGGGCAGCTTGGGCAGTGGGTGCTCCGGCGGCACCAGGTTCACCCGATTGACGATTAACCGAAAGCGGTCTCCCAGGTCGATGACTGAAGCATTCACTGCGGGTCCGCTGGAAGCCGTAAATACCAGCCGCACAGGATCCGCTTTCCCGCCGATCGAAAGGGGATGAATTTCGGCCGTCGGTTCATCCTCCGCAATCGATGGACAGACTTCCAGCATGTGCGCGCCCAGCACCTGCCCGCCATCTTTCAAGTGATAGGTGTAGTCCTCCATGAACGAAGTTCCGCCCTTCAGGCCGTGACTCATGACTTTTAGGGCTCGCACAAGCGCTGCCGTTTTCCAGTCGCCCTCGGCACCGAAACCGTACCCATCGGCCATCAAGCGCTGCACGGCGATTCCTGGAAGTTGCGCCAGGCCGTGCAAGTCCTCGAACGTATCGGTGAAGGCATTGGAGCCGGTTTCTTTTAGAAAATGCCGCAACCCCAGCTCGATTCTTGCAGCCTCCCGCATGGCTTGGCTCTGCGTCCCGCCCGCCCGCAGCGACTCGGCGACCTCGTATTCTTCCTCGTACTGAGCCGTCAGCTTCTCTATTTCACCGTCTGCCACTTCTTCAACACGACGCACCAGATCTCCGACGCCATAACCGTTCACCGCATAGCACAACCTGATCTCGGCATCGACCTTATCGCCTTCGGTCACGGCCACGTTCCGCATGTTGTCGCCGAAGCGCGCGACCTTTAAGTCTTGCGCATCATGCCAGGCGCAAGCAGCCCGAGTCCAAACTCCAATTTCCGCGTGAACTTCGGCATCTTGCCAGAACCCGACCACGACTTTGCGCCTAAGGCGCATGCGGGCCCCGATGAATCCGAACTCCCGGTCGCCGTGGGCGGACTGGTTAAGATTCATAAAGTCCATGTCAATGTCTGACCACGGGAGTTCCTGATTGAACTGGGTGTGCAAATGCAAGAAAGGCTTGTTCAGCACGCGGAGGCCGGCGATCCACATGCGGGCCGGGGAGAAGGTGTGCATCCATGTGATCAGCCCCAGGCAATTCTTCGAGCTATTCGCATCCAGGCATAACTGATGAATGGAGTCACTGCCGGTCATCACAGGCTTGCACACAATCTTCACCGGGATATTCGGCGATGCGGAAAGAGCGCCCGCGATGGCAATGGAGTGCTTCTCGACATCCTTCAACACTTCCGGCCCATAGAGATGCTGGCTTCCCGGCACGAACCAAACCTCGAGGTTTGCTAGATCAATCATTCAATCCTTTCGGGCACACTTGAGACTCTACGCCATGGCGCACGCGTACCGGACCCATGCATCAGGTTAGCGCACGCCGTCTCCGAGTCGTCGGCGAATTGAGGACCGGCGTACGCGTACAGATCACAGCAGCCAAAAGGCAGCCACGAAAAAATCTGAGACCGGGGCAGGATGCGGCGTGCGTCGGTGAAATCCACAGAGAAATCGACGGTTGCATATTGTATCCATAAAGATGCGTAGTGCCTACTGAATATTGAAATACCTCAAGAGGCGTCAGAATCCGAAACCTGGATCGAGCGCAACTGCGCGGGCGGACCGGAAATGGTGGTGCCTCGCTATGTGTGCAAAGGGGGACTGGGCCGGAAAATGAAAAAAGCGCAAGAGCGGCTTTCGGGTTTGCCGGCCAACGCGACTTGGAGAAGAGATTAGAAACTTTTACTTGACAAACTTTGTGAATACAGTATACAAAACCCGACATCGGTGAGCGCGAAGGGTGTAGAACCGCTCCCCCGAATAACCGAGCCAGGTGAACCTCAAGAGTGAAAATTAACGGGACTGCCCGGGCGAAGGGCAGTACCGCGTGGTATTTGAAGCGACGGCGAACGAGATAGTCATACGCCCGATTTTCGGGCGGCGGTTTCGCTTCCGTCGTGGGGCGGATTCCATCAAAAGAAATTTAGGTCTACGCAGTCGTAATTGAATGCTGGGTCTCGAGAGAGGGGGAATTATGTTCCACAGCTTTTCTCGTCATCGGCTGCCCCATACATTGTTGGGACTGTGCATGCTCATAGGGCTTGGGGCCGTATCAACCTGGGCGCAGATCACCCAAGGAAGCATTTCCATCTCCGTTACTGACCCGAGCGGCGCTACGGTTGAGGCGGCCGACTTGGTGCTTCAAGATCTTGCGACCAACGTAACCAGAGCTGCCACAACCGGATCCGGTGGATCGTACACCTTCGCGGGGCTGCCTACTGGAAACTACAGGCTGACGATTACCAAGCAGGGCTTCGAGAGCCAGGTGTTTGAATCGGTCATGGTTTCGGCGACCCGCGTTACCGACCTCAAAGCGGCGTTGAAAGTTGGCGCCGTGAACCAGCAGGTGGTGGTCAGCGCTGAGGCCGTCCCAGTCCTGGAGACTGCTTCCAACGCCATCACTGGAACCATCGACATGAAGCAGGTCGAAGACCTGCCCCTGAGCGGCCGCGACATCTCCGCACTGTCGCAGCTGGTTCCCGGATACGCCGGCGGCACCTGGAACGGTCTGCCCTACATGGCGACCGGAAACAACGTCGATGGCGTCGTGGGTACGACGCAGCGCATGAAGTTTGCCGGCGCAGCCCAGCCTCTCGTCCAGGCGCGCGTCGAGAACATGGAAGAAATGACCGTCCAGACCGATCAGCTGAATATGAACACTGGCTACGGCATCTCGGACATGCAGGTTAACTTTGTCACCCGCCGCGGCACCAACGCGTTTCACGGGCGCCTTTACGAAGATTTTCGCAATGCCGCTTTGAACGCCAATACCTGGCTGAACGACGCTACCGGCTCGCCGAAGCCCCAACTTATCAGGAACGAGTTTGGTGGCAGCCTGGGCGGTGCAATTATCAAGGATAAATTGTTCTTCTTCGGCACCTTTGCCATGGCGAAACAACCCAGCGGGGCCAACTCCGGGCATTGCGGCACTTGCACCGTGATGAGCCCGACGGCGCAGAGCGGCTTGTTTACCTTTACCTCCGGTGGCGCGCAGCACACCGTCAATTTGCTTACTGACATCGCGGGTCCTGCGGGGCTGCCCAGCACCGTCAATTCGAACGTCGCAGCAATTTTCGGCAATATCAATGACGCAGTGGCGGCCGGTACCTCAACTCCTAACGCAGATTCCAATCTCGTCGACACAACATTTAACTATTCCACTCCTCTGACCCAGTATTTCCCTACGGCTCGCGTCGACTACAACATGCGCGACAATCTGCGGCTGTTCCTGTCCTTTAATATGACAAAGACCAGCCAGCAGAATTACGATGTGCCTCCATTGCCAGGTTCTTACTATTCGAAATTCGGCGGCAGCGGGAACTTCAAGTACTTCACGCAAGCGCTCGGTTTGGACTGGACGATCAAGCCCACGCTGCTCAACTCCTTCCGTGCCGGCTACTTGTACAACAGCGTTCAGTACGGATATGACCTTACTCCGGCGTGGCTGACGCAGCCCTCCATCAATTTTGCTTATGGCTCCTCCGGCGTTGAACTGAACAACTTACCTGTAGGCACTTACTACCCATTGTTTAACGCGTCCGACAACGTGACCTGGCAAAAGGGCGGTCATACCGTGAGCTTCGGCTTCTCGTTCTTCCGCGAGCAGGATCACTACTACAACTCTCCGGCCGGCTTCCCGTTTATCCATATGGGGCTTGACATCAACGATCCGGCGTACGGGGCGGTTGACAGTTATCTCACCTCACACTTCCCCGACATATCGGACAACGCCTTGACCAACGCCAGGAATATGTACGCAACCTTGGTGGGAAGGATCAACGGCGTCGACCCGGGTGGCGCAGGATTCCCGCTTGATATCAAGACCCAACAGTACTCGAGCAACGTCGGGGCATATTTCCTTGACGAACTCCAGCACGGCACCGGGCTGTTTGTGCAGGACTCCTGGAAAGCCACGCCACACCTGACGGTTAACGCAGGACTGCGTTGGGATTTCGTCAGTCCCTCGAAGGATTTGACGGTGGGCTATCACAGCGCGGACAACGTCGGCATCTGGGGCCCTTCGGGGATTGGGAACATTTTCAACCCAGGCGTCCTTACCACCGATCCCAACGGACTGAATCCGGTCTACCGTGCCAGGTCGAGTGCCTACAACGGCTGGTATAACACTCCTCAGCCTCAGTTGGGCATCTCCTGGAACCCAAGAAAGGACGAGGGCTTCCTGGGTAAACTGCTCGGCGGGGACAGTACCGTTATACGCGCGGGCTTTGGCCTCCGTCGTATGACCGAGCCTTACCAGTTCTTCTGGAACTCGGCGTCTAACGAGGGCTATGCCTTCTACCAGAGCTTCCGTCTATCTCCCCAGGTTCCAGGCTCCCCAGCCTCCCAAGCCGTTGGAGGCTTTTCTGCAGGCAGCTATGCGTTGGGAGACCCGCAGCCGAACGCCTACTTCGTAAGCCCTGCCACCTACCAGGCCATCATCCCCGAATCGCAGGAGACATTCTTCGGTTATTGGTCGGGAGTCAACGGTCTTAACGAGCACATCCGCCAGCCCTATGTAATGTCGTGGAACCTCGGCATTCAGCGGGGCTTGGGCAAGAGCAACGTGCTCGAGGTTCGCTATATGGGCAACCGGAGCGTGCACCAATGGATCGTCACGAATCCCAACGAAGTCAACATCTTCGAAAACGGATTCTTGAGCGAGTTCAAGCAGGCGCAGCAAAATCTGGCCATCAACGCCGCGCACGGAGTTAGCGGCTCGTTCGCCAATAACGGCTATGCAGGACAGGCTGCGCTGCCCATCATGACTGCTGCGGCAGGATCGGACGTAAATGGCTTTATGACCAATTCCGGTTTCGTCACCGACTTGAATAACGGCGCAGCCGGCGGCATGGCCTCGTCGATTGCCGGAAGCGCAACATATTTCTGCAACCTGGTCGGTGGCGCTAACTTCTCGCCTTGCGCCGGGACTACCGGTGCGGGCTATCCCATCAACTTCTTCCAGGCGAACCCTTATAACGCCGGGAAGGCCACCGGATACCAGAATGATATCGGCTACGGGAACTATCACTCCCTACAGGTCGATTTCCGTCAGAAGACCTGGCACGGCATGCAGTTCGATGTGAACTACGCCTGGAGCCATGCTCTCGGCGTGCAGCCGAACAACTCCTGGACCGGTTCGTTCAACATGTTCACCATGCGCGATCCCCGCTTGAGCTATGGCCCAACCGGGTTCGATTACCGGCACGTGATTCATGCCAACGGCACCTACGATCTTCCCTTCGGAAGAGGCAAGGCGTTTGTCAACAACAGCGGGATTGCCGACAAGATCGTCGGCGGTTGGTCGGTGGGAACGATCGTGAACTGGCAGACTGGCGGTCCCTATCAGTTGCTGGGCGGCTTTGCCACTTTCAACGGGCCCTATAACACTCCCGTGGGCGATGTATACGGGGATGGCGGCGTGAATCTTAACGGAGCCTCGCTTGCCTCTGCCGATGCCTCCACGGTACGGCGAGTTCCGAACGCGACCTATGCGATGACGCTCAGTCCAAGTTTCATAAGCGCCATTTCGCCGAACACGACACCGGGAGCTTTCGGCGCACACCCGTGGTTGTATGGCCCTCGTACCTTCAGCCAGGATCTGGCGCTCACGAAGAACTTCCAGGTTCGCGAGAATCTCAAGGTTGTGTTCCAGAGCGAGTTCATCAACGTATGGAACCATCCAGTGTGGGCGAACCCGGCAGGTGGCTATAACAGCACCAGCCAGGGTTTCATCCAGAACACCTCGGCGCCGATCCAAAGCCCCACGTTCGGTGAATCGTCGGTCGTACAGGCGAACCCAGCTCAGACTGGTCTGGGCGCGCGCCAGATCGAATTCCGACTCAACGTAGAGTTCTGAGTCTCTAGCTCGAGGATTTTCTTGATTCCGCCTTAACGGGCTGCCATGCAGCCCGTTAAGGCTTCTTTTTCATGGGCGTTCTTCGGCGGTGGCGGATGCTTGGTTTCTCAAACAAGCCTTCAGAAAAGCATGCCCTTCATGATCAGGGTTGGGGTTTAGAGCGAGCCGGGGGGAAGAGATGGAAATTTGGAGCTATGCGGCAGTGAACGCATTGATCGGTCAGCCTGCGGGCTTGGAAGCGCGGCATGTGCGGATTAGAAGGTCTTCCGCTCGGTTCTCGGCTTGGTCCTTCCTGGCAACACTCTTGATCGCGGCTGCCCTGCTTTTTGCAAGCCCCTCATTGCTGGCGGCGCAAGCCGGTAACTCTTCTACCTCACCTCTAAGCATTTCTCCGAATATCCAGATTCAAAGTTTCGATGTCGAAAAGCAAAAAGTGACGGTGATGGATGCGGCGGCTCACCAGCCAGTCAGCGTAGCGAAGGGCGGTAATTTTGGCGCCTGGACACTGATGGCCGTGATCGGGAACCCCGAAGGCAACCTCGCCGTCTTCGAAGAATTGACCGACCGCCGCGGCAGCATCATTTACGTTGGCAAGCGGGGCGTGGTTCTGAACCTGCCCAAGAGTCTTGAGCCTACCAGCGCCGCGCCCGTCACCCTCTATCGCGGGCGGACCCAGGAAGAAATCGCCGAGTCGGAAAAAGACATCCTCGGCGAGGAACTGCTCGCCGGCACGGCCGATCCCGACTATGCCGCGGTTGCGGCCGCACTTCCTCCGTTGCGCGTGCCCAGTTTTGTCGGAACCCGGCAATCCGACGATAAACCCACCTTCGCCTTCGGCGCCTTCAGCGATGAGATTTACGTTGACCTGGGCAAGCTCTTTGCCGGAATCCGCGATGCCCGGGCGAGGAATGACGTTTGGGAAGGACTCGTCGGGGGCTGGCTTCCGGTGAATCGTTTCGTTTTTCCCACCGGAGAGCGCGGGTATTGGGAAGAGACCATGTTTGCCGAAGAGCCGGGGCACTTCTGGACCCAGCCCGTCTGGTACCGCGCCCTGCTGGTTGATGGCGACCGGCTCAAAGAAGCTCATTATTTCTACCACCATCTTCCGTTCCCGCCGCGAGGCGAGCCATCCGCCGCGGAGTTCTACAACGCCTTGTATCACGTCCATCAAGTCTGGGCGCGCGATCTGAATCCTCCCATGAAGATCGATGTGCCGGACCCCAGCCTCAGGGAATTCTGCCTGCACGCTCTGCTGCTGGAAGAAATCACGCGCGTGGGCGACCATCCAAAATATGGCTATCCTCCGCTGGGTGGGATCAATGTTTTTGGCGGCTATGGCTACAACAATGTGGATACGTTTCAGGACACCTTCAACACCAGTGTGGTGGCATTTGTCGAGTGGGGCCTTTTCGATGTCGCGGCACGGTATATCGACGACTACTTCACCAACTCGGTACGCGACGATGGCTCGATCGACACTCGCGGGCCTGAGATCGGCCAGTACGGCAAAATGCTGACCGCGGTGGCGAAATACTATGCCTATTCCCACGACGAAAAGCTCCTGCGCAAGCATGAAAAGAAGCTGCAGGCCATTGTGGACCTCTTTCGTTCGCTGCGAAAACAATCGAAGGAAGTTCCCCCCTCGGACATTACCTACGGCATTATTCGCGGCTGGTCGGAGCATGACAGCTCGCTAAAGATCGATCCTTACCGCTTTATGCAGCCCCATTTTTCCAACAACGCAGAAGCTGCCAGGGGATTCCACGATCTGGGTGAAGTATGGGTCGGAATGGGCCGGAAATTCCGCGACACTCATCTCGAAAAAGAAGGCCGCACCATGCTGCAGGAATCATTGGAGATGAAAAAGGACATGGACTCGGCCATCGAACGCTCGATCGATCGCAGCAAGGAACCACCCTATGTACCGGCCGTAGCCGGCGATACTCCGACATACGGCAAAGACCGTGCATACGTAGAGATGCTCGACTCCGCAGAATTGACGGAAAAGCAGGCCAAAGCGGTCACAGATTCGCTGGCCGCCAGGGGTGAGTCGCTCTTCGGACTTCCGAGAGGGGGCCACTACTACAACGGATTTCTGGCTTATGGGCCCGCCTACGCCCAGCTCTTTTATGACTGGCCGCGGGAGTTCCTGCTCCTTTACTATGCCCACCGATTGCACATTTATTCGCGCGGAAACTGGACTGCCGTGGAAGGCGCCCGAATTGATGGCACACTGGAAGGTCCCTATTGCACTCCTTCCGAAGTCGGCATTCCGACCTTCACCAAGTGGATGCTAGTGTTTGAAAACCCGGATGATCCGGTCGTCTGGCTCGCGAAAGCCACGCCGAGGGTCTGGCTTGAACAGGGGAAAACCATCGCGGTCACGGATGCACCGACCCGCTTCGGAAATGTGGGTTACGAGCTGCACTCTGACATTGACCACGGAAAAATCTCTGCGGTCCTGCACTTGCCGGAGGGTTATCAAGCGGCCACCAGGCTGCGCTTGCGCGTGCCCGGCGGCAAGGTACTTCGCAGCGTAACGCTCAACGGCGCTCCATGGGCCGATTTTTCACCCGGGCAGGAAGTTGTGAACATCCCGTCAGGACGACAGGGCAAGATCACGGTGGAAGCCTCCTATTGACGGTCGTTCCGGGTGATGAGCGTTTCAGGCGTTGACCCAGGGCGAACCCGTCGTGAATATAATGGCTTATGAATCTACGCCGCATTGAACTCGGTTTTCCGAAGTTTCGGTGCGCTTTTGTGGTGGTTGCCGCTATTGTCGCCGTAAACCCAGGCGCATGGTTGAGGGCTCAGGTCTCCAGGCCCCAAACTTCCAAGACTCCAGCGGCTGTGGAGTCTCCCACGGCCACGGCAGAGCGTGGCATTACGCTCGGAACCAGGGGTCGTTGCAAAGAAGCGATGCCCATACTGAAGAAGGTCATCCCCAAGCTTCAGGACAAGGACCTGCTGCATGACGCTGTAATGGCACGGGCGCAATGCGGCATGGCTACCGATCAGCGTGACGTAGTCGCCGAGTCGCTTGTCGTGCTGAACCGCGAATTTCCCGGTGATCCGAAAGTTCTCTACATCACCACCCGCTATTACTCCGAGCTGGCCAATCGCACCGCCCAGGAACTGATACAAAAGTCTCCTTCGTCGCCCGAAGCGGAGACCCTGATCGCCGAGGCATTTCAAGCGCAGGGGAGATTGGACGATGCTGCCGCGCAGTTTCGCAAGATCCTGGAGCAAAACCCGAATCAGCCGGGCATTCACTACCAGCTCGGCCGGATCCTCCTCTCCAAGCCCTTGGACCCCGCCACAAGCGAGGAGGCCAGGAAAGAATTCGAGGCTGAGCTGAAAATCAACCCCACCTCACCTGCCGCGGAGTTCATGCTCGGCGACCTGGCGTGGAGAAATCAGAAGGCGGACGAGGCCATCGAACACTTTACCCGGGCGACGCAATTTGACGCCGGGCTGGCGGAGGCCTACCTCGGACTCGGCATAGCGCTCAATGGGGCAGGGAAGTATGAGGAAGCGATCCCACCGCTCAAGAAGTACACCGAGATGGATCCCTCTGACCCCGCGGGCTACTACCAGCTCGCCACCGCCTATGCGCGGACGGGAAACAAGCCGGAGGCTGACCGGCTTCTGGCTCTGCAACGCGAGGCCGAGAAGAATAAGCCACGAATGATGACTGTGGGGCCCGCGGACGCAGCCCAACCGCACTAGAACGCCTCATACGAAACAATCGTCGAATCGAGCCTTGCCTAACGCGATGTCATCCCGAATCCGTACGACGAAGGAGGACGGGTGAGGGACCTTACGAAGCGATAGCGGCTTTGCGAACGTCGCTCGGGTCCACGGCTGCCGCGCCTTATGAGATCAGACACTATTGTTGATGTCGAAACTCCTGTCCGCGTCCGTGATGCCGGACGCGGTCGTAAGGTCCCTCACCTGCCCCTTCGCGAGCTGGTTCGGGATGACATCGTGGAATAACCGTCTTTTACTTCCACTTTCCTTCCCCTTCGACGATGGTGATGTACCGGTCGAGGGGCAGGTTGGTGAAACGCTCGGTGGTGCCGCCGGGCTGCGGCCATTTCACCTCGAGCCAATCCACCTTGGTTCGCTGCCCGAGGCCTAGCACTAGACGCGGATCGTGGGCGGCCAGGTAGCTACCACCGCCAAACTTGTAGCAAGCACGCTGAAAGTCGCCGGAGCGGTAGGTGACCTTGGCGCCGACCGCGTCAATATTGGACTTCCGGCCTATGAGCCGGACCCCCAACCAGTGGTTTTGCCGGCCCGCGTTGTTGCGCAGAAGAATGGGCGCGTTATCCCCGACCGAGACCAGCACGTCCACGGAACCGTCGTTGTCGAAGTCGCCCACGGCCAAGCCGCGGCCGGCGATCAGTTTGGAAAAGATCGCGCCG
>Ga0335080_10008553_pt1 | contig 10673 bp, 11 predicted proteins | sample Lox_Sample_34_FD_206720 | JGI IMG/M metagenome (GOLD analysis project Ga0335080, IMG submission 206720) | Soil microbial communities from Loxahatchee National Wildlife Refuge, Florida, United States - Lox_Sample_3.4 | ecosystem: Environmental > Terrestrial > Soil > Wetlands | place: USA...
GCTGCTCGGAGGCACCGCACTGGATGGTGCGGCACGCGATCGTGCAGCGACGCTGCTCTACAAGCAGGGTCAGCGCGCCGAGGCTCTACGGCTGCTGCAGCCGGGCAACGATGCCACCCCCACCTCACGCCTGACCGCCGAAATCGAGCAGGCGCAGCTGCTGTCGAACGGCGGTGAGGCCGATCAATCGCTGGCGCGCATCGATGACGCACTCGCGCGGTTTCCGGCGCATCCGGATCTTCTCTATCAGAAGTCAATCCTGCTCGAGAAAGCCGGTCGCACCGACGCGGCGGTCGTGCAGCTCGAGAGTCTGTATCGCGATCGCCCCCAGGATGGTGCCATCGCCAATGCGCTCGGGTTCCTGCTCGCCGATCACAACCGCGAGCTCGCGCGTGCCGATCGGCTGATCACGGCGGCACTGAAGAGCGAGCCGGACAATCCGGCCATCCTCGATAGCATGGGCTGGCTCGATTATCGACGCGGCAACTCGCACGAGGCGCTGCCATTGCTCGAGCGCGCGTTCCGGCTGGCACAGGATGGCGATATTGGCGCGCATTGGGGCGAAGTGCTCTGGTCGCTCGGCGATAAGGCCAAGGCGCGCGAAGCCTGGAGCCGGGCGCTGATCGCCGATCCCGACAATGCGCTGGTGCGCGAGGCCCAGAAGCGGGCCGGAGTGCCGCAGATGCCCGCCAACGGTACCGGCACTTCGATCTGAGTTCCTTCCAATGACCGATCGCCCGTACCGCAGTCTCACTGCCGCCGTGCTGCTGTTGTGTGCGGGCTGTGCCACGGTGCCACGCCCTTCGCCGCCGCCGCTGTCCTGGGAGCAGCGCCTGCCGGCGCTGCAGGCCATCGGCCGATTCGAGATCAGCGGCCGCGTCGCGGCCAGCGACGGGCGGGAGGGCTTCAGCGCCGGACTGCACTGGCGGCAACAGGCCGATCAGGCGACGCTGGATTTGAGCGCTCCATTGGGTTTTGGTGCCGCGCACATCGTCGACGGGCCGGAAGGTCTGACGTTCACGAATGCGCAGGGTGTGATGTTGACGCGCGATGAGGCCAGCCAGCAGCTCGCAGCCACGCTCGGGTTCGAGCCGCCGCTCGGCAGTCTGCGCTACTGGGTCCTCGGTGCCAGCGATCCGGCGTTTCCGGCCGAGGAATCGATTGATGCGCAGCAGCGGCTTGCTCATCTCGAGCAGGACGGGTGGCACGTGGATTGTGATGAGTACGCGCTGGTCGGCGAGCAGTGGCTGCCGCGGCGCATCACGGTGACGCGGCAGGGGCTGCGTCTCAAGCTCGTCGTCGACACGTGGCTTCTGTAGCCGCTGCGCTGTCCTGGTGGCCGGCGCCGGCCAAGCTGAACCTCTTTCTGCACGTGGTCGGCCGACGTGCCGACGGCTATCACGACTTGCAGACGCTGTTTCAGCTCATCGATCTGTCCGATCGCATCGGCATTTGCATCCGCGCGGACGGTGCCATCGAGCGCCTCGCGGGCATCCCCGGGGTCGCGCCCGAGCGCGATCTCGTCGTCCGGGCGGCTCGGGCGTTGCGGGAGTACACGGCGACCACGGCGGGGGCCGATCTGCGTGTCATTAAACATATTCCGGTTGGCGGCGGGCTCGGAGGTGGCAGCTCCGATGCCGCCACGGTGCTCTGGGCCTTGAACCGCCTGTGGCGTACCGGCCTCGGCGTCGAGGAGCTCGCTGCGCTGGGGCTGGAGCTCGGGGCGGATGTGCCCTTGTTCGTGCACGGATTTTCGGCCTGGGGCGAAGGGCGGGGTGAGCGACTGCAGCCGATCAGCCTGCCACGGCGCTGGTTTCTCGTGATCCACCCGGGCGTCGCCGTGAGCACGGCCGAGATCTTCCAGGCCCCTGAATTGACACGAAATTCTAGCCTCATCACAATACGCGCCGCAGCAGCGGACCAGACCCGCAATGACTGTGAGCCGGTCGTGCGTGCGCGCTATCGTGAGGTGGGTGCAGCGCTCGATTGGCTGGACGCGCAGTTGTTGATGCGGGGCGAGCGCACGAAGGCGCGGCTCACCGGGACGGGCGCGTGCATATTTGCCGGCTTCGATCGTGAGCAGGACGCGCGCCGGATTGCGCGGCAAGTTCCAGCCCAGTGGAGCGCCTTCGTGGCGCGCGGCCTCGATCGGTCGCCGCTGCACGAGCGGGTGAGCGCCGACGGATGAGTTGAATTGTTGGGGTGTCGCCAAGTGGTAAGGCAGCGGGTTTTGATCCCGCCATACGGAGGTTCGAATCCTTCCACCCCAGCCATAATTGGTAGGCTTGCGCCTACGGCTGGTTTGCAACGGCTCCAGGCAGGAGCTGCGGCGGGAAGGAAACGCCCGAAGGGCGGCCCCAGAGGGGTGAGGCCCGCAGGGCCGAATAATCCTTCCACCCCAGCCACGCATTGATCGACAGGAAACGCGATGGTGGATTCGGAAACCCTGACGCTGTTCACTGGCAACGCCAATCCGGCGCTGGCCCATGACATCGCGCGCCACCTGCGCGTAACGGTTGGCCACGCCGATGTCGGCCATTTCAGCGACGGCGAGACCAGTGTCGAGATCATGGAGAACGTCCGCGGTCGGGACGTATTCATCGTCCAGTCGACCTGCCCACCGACCAACGATCACCTGATGGAACTGTTGATGATGACCGATGCCTGCCGGCGCGCGTCCGCGGCCCGTATCACGGCCGTGGTGCCGTATTTCGGCTACGCGCGCCAGGACCGGCGTCCGCGCGCGACGCGCTCGGCCATCACGGCCAAGCTGGTCGCGGACATGATCGGCTCTGCCGGCATCCATCGGTTGCTGACGCTGGACTTGCATTCCGACCAGATCCAGGGCTTTTTTGGCATTCCGGTCGATAACGTGTATGGTTCGCCCGTGCTGCTCGGCGACGTCTGGCGGCAGCGCTACCCCGATTTGATCGTGGTGTCGCCCGATGTGGGCGGCGTGGTCCGGGCGCGTGCGTTTGCCAAGCGACTCGATGACGCGGAACTCGCGATCATCGACAAGCGCCGGCCGCGGCCCAACGAGTCCAAGGTCATGAACATCATCGGTGAGGTGGCAGGCAAGACCTGCGTGCTCGTCGACGATATGGTCGACACGGCCGGCACGTTATGCCTCGCGGCCAAGGCCCTCAAGGAGGAGGGTGCTGCGCGGGTGGTCGCTTACATTACGCACGCGGTGCTGTCCGGTGGCGCCGTCGAGCGCGTCGCCGCTTCGGTGCTCGACGAGCTGGTCGTGACCGACACCATTCCGCTGTCGCAGGCGGCGCGCGAGTGCGGGCGCATCCGGCAGCTGTCGGTGGCCTCGCTGCTGGCGGAGACGATACGTCGCATCCGGGATGAAGAATCGGTGAGCTCGCTCTACATCGATTGAATTTTTGGGTGGACGCGCACTGGTCGCGGTGGGCGTCCTTGTCTATCAACGAAGAGTCAGGAGTTTGTTTTCATGCGTATCACGTATCAGGTAGGCGCGGACTCGCGTCACGATCAGGGCAAGGGTGCGAGCCGCCGCCTGCGTCGTGCCGGCAAAGTCCCCGCGGTTCTCTATGGCGGCCAGGGCGGCCCGCGCAGCATCACGCTCGATCATCAGCAGTTGCTCACGCTCATCGACAAGGAGCAGTTCTACTCGTCGATCATCAGCGTCAACGTCGATGCGCAGTCGCAGCCGGCGATCGTACGCGACGTGCAGTTGCACCCGGCGCGCAACGCGGTCGTGCACGTGGATCTGCAGCGCGTCGTCGAGAACGAAAAGCTCAAGATCCATCTGCCGATTCACTTCAAGGGCGAGGCAATCGCGCCGGGGGTCAAGACCCAGGGCGGCGTCGTGTCGCACCTCATGCAAGACGTCGAGGTCACGTGCCTGCCGGCCGATCTGCCGGAGTTCCTCGAACTGGATCTCTCGGGGATGAACCTCAACGACTCGCTGTCGCTGAGCGACATCAAGCTGCCCAAGGGCGTCACGATCCCGGAACTCGCGCATCGCGATGCGCCGGTGGTTTCGGTGCACAGCCCGCGCGCCGCGGAGCCCGAGCCGGAGGCGGTGGCTGCAGTCACCACCGAGGTCGCGGCTGCGCCGGCCGGCGCGGTGGCGGCGCCGGGTGCGGTGCCTGCGGCTGCTGCCGAGGGTGCCAAGAAGGACGAGGGCAAGAAGGAAGCGGCTGCACCCAAGAAGGAAGGCGGCAAGAAGTAAGCGCCGCGGTCGAGCGTGGCCGCGCCGCCGCTCAAGCTCGTCGTGGGCCTCGGCAATCCCGGGGCCCAGTACGCCCGGACGCGTCACAACGCGGGTTGGTGGTTCCTCGATGCGCTGTTGAAACAGCATCACGGCAGCTGGCGTGCCGAGCGCGCTCAGCAGCTGGAGCTGGCGCGCGTACGCATCGAGAATACCGAGCTCTGGCTGGCCAAGCCCCAGGACTTCATGAATCGCAGCGGTGGTCCGATCGGTGCGGTTGCGCATTTCTACCGCATCGAGCCGGCCGAGATGCTCATCGTGCACGATGACATCGACCTGCCGCCCGGCGTGGCGCGCTTCAAGCAGGGCGGCGGCCACGGCGGCCACAACGGCGTGCGCGACGTCATCGCGCATCTGGGGCCGGACTTCTGGCGTCTGCGGCTCGGTGTGGGGCATCCGGGGGCACGCGACCTCGTGCTCGATGCCGTGCTCGATCGGCCCAGTGCCGAGGAGCAGCGCCTCATCGAAGATGCGATGCAACGGGCGCTGGAGTGCCTGCCCGAGCTGCTGCGCGGCGAGGGTCAGAAGGCCATGCATCGCCTGCACACGGGAAATCCCGCGGCGGGCGCCCGCACGGACAGTTAGGAGCAGATCGAGTGGCGATTCAGTGCGGCATCGTTGGCCTGCCAAACGTCGGCAAGTCGACCCTGTTCAATGCGTTGACGCGGGCGCAGATCGCGGCCGAGAACTATCCGTTTTGCACCATCGATCCGAATGTGGGTGTGGTGCCGCTGCCCGATGCGCGGCTCGCGCAGCTGGCCGAAATCGCGCACCCGGAAAAGATCCTGCCGACGGCGGTTGAATTCGTCGATATCGCCGGGCTCGTGGCCGGTGCGTCTCAGGGCGAGGGTCTCGGCAACCAGTTTCTGGCGCACATCCGCGAGGTGGATGCCATTGCACATGTCGTGCGCTGCTTCGAGAACGCCGACATCGTGCACGTCGCCGGCCGGATCGATCCGCTGTCCGACGTCGATGTCATCAACACCGAGCTGGCGCTCGCCGACCTGACATCGGTCGACAAGGCGCTCGACCGTGCCGTGAAGGCCGGCAAGAGCGGTGCCGACAAGGACGCACTGCGGCGGCGCGGCCTGTTCGAGCGGCTGCGGACGATGCTCAACGAGGGCCGGCCGGCGCGTGCACTCGAGCTGGCCACCGAGGACGACCGGCGCGACTTGCGCGAGCTGCATCTGCTGACCGCCAAGCCGGTCATGTACATCGCCAATGTCGACGAGGCCGGCCTCACGGCCGACAACGCGCACCTCGCGAAGCTGCGCGCACGCGCGGCCGCCGAGCATGCAGTCGTGGTGCCGGTCTGCGCGGCCATCGAGGCCGAAATTGCACAGCTGCCCGAGGAGGAGAGGGCGGAGTTCCTGCGCGATCTGGGGCTCGCCGAACCAGGGCTCAACCGGGTGATCCGCGGTGCCTACGAGTTGCTCGGGCTCATTACATATTTCACGGCCGGACCCAAGGAGGTCAGGGCGTGGACCGTCCGGCGCGGCAGCACTGCGCCGCAGGCTGCCGGCGTCATACACAGCGACTTCGAGCGTGGTTTCATCCGCGCCGAGGTCATCGCTTTCGACGACTACGTCCGCTATCGCGGCGAATCCGGTGCCCGCGACGCGGGGCGCCTGCGGCTCGAGGGCAAGGACTACGTGGTCCATGAAGCGGACGTCATGCACTTCCGATTCAACGTCTAAGCTGAATAAACTTTGCAATCCATCTGTTATTCTCGGTCCAGGGAAGGATTAAGCGGTATTAACCGCGCGCTCATGCTCGTTTAATGGCGGCGCAGCCAATGTCCATGCTGCGCGATTCCATTTTCGAAGGGAGAGCGATGCTGCAGTGGGCGACCGATCGCTGGCGTTTTCGACGCACCGCGCGTAGCGTCGTACGCGCCGCCACTCGTCCGGTACGCTCTGTCGATGCCGGACCGCGGGATATCGTGCTCGTGCCCTGCTGGCGTCGCCCCGAGATGCTCTGGCACTGCATCGACAATCTCTGCAAGGCCGGTGGCGCCGAGGCGGTGCACGTCATCTTCCGGCCCGACAGCGATTTCGATCCCGACAATCTGGCGGTGATTCGCGATCACGCGAAGCATCTGCCGAGCCATGAGATTCAGACGGCACCGCGCTGTCCGTACCGACGCACCAAACTCAGCGCCAACATCCTGTTCGGTTACATGCAGGCGGCGGCGCGTGCGCGCCGGTTCGTCTATCTGATCGAAGAGGACATCATGGTCGGGCGCGACTTTTTCCGCTGGCACGCCGCCGTGCATGCCCAGCGGCCGCGACTGTTCTGCTCAATCGCCGTCCGCAATCACAACCGACACGTGGAGACGCCGGACGATCCGGATGGCTTCTATCTCACCGGGGGCGACTATTGCTCCTGGGGGGTGTGTTTTGACTGCAATGTGCTGCGCGAGCAATTGGCGCCGCACGTCAACTTGAACTATCTGTCGCATCCGAAGCGCTATCTGCGGCGCCATTTCAGCGCCAGCCATGTCAGCCTCGGCTATGTCGAGCAGGCCAGCCTGCTGCGGCGAATTCAGGAGGCGGGCGATCTGCCGATCGCCTATCCGGCCACGCCACGGGCATTTCATGCCGGTTTCTACGGTCGCAACCGGCCTGGCTGCATCGTGGGGGAACTCAACGAGCGCGTGCGGCGGCTCGATGCGATGATCTATGATACGAATGCGATGCGAAGCGCGGCATTGTCGGAGCGATATGCGGTCGACAGTGAACCGGTCCGGCTCGACGTCGTAGGCGGCCCCGGCTTGCGCGAACTCGAGTTACCTTCCACCTGATTCGGATCCGTGTTTCACACTCCCCGCAGTCCTCGACTGGCCAAGGTGCGCCTGGCGCAGCTGCGCCCGACGCAGTTTACGGTCGGCTATGTCGAAGTGTCGCTGAAGTCGGCCGAATGGGCGCGCATGCCCAAGAAGAAGCGCAAAGCTGATCTCGAGAGCCATGTATTTCCGGCGGTGGTCGGGCCGGGCCGCGCCCATTTCATCATCGATCATCACCATCTCGGTATTGCGTTGCTCGATGAGGGTGTCAAAGAGGTGCCGGTGGCCGTTCTCGACGACTTGTCATGGCTCGAGCCGGCGGTGTTCTGGCGCACCATGGAGTTTCGGGGCTGGAGCCACCCGTTCGATCGTCGCGGCCGTCGCTGCGACTACCGTGACATGCCCAAGCGCCTCGGGGAACTGGAAGACGACCCGTACCGCAGTCTCGCCGGTCTCGTGCGTCGCGCCGGCGGCTATGCCAAGGACCAGTTGCCGTTCGTCGAATTTCTATGGGCAGACTTCTACAGACCGCGGGTCGCGGCGAGGCTGATCCGGCGCCAGCCGAAGCGCGCGACCCGCTTGGGCGTGCGACTGGCGCGATCGAGCGATGCGCGCTATCTGCCGGGGTGGAGCGGTGGTGCTGCGCCTGCGCTCAGCGCGTCGAAGTAAGCAACGGTGTGACGATTCGCTGCAGGCGCTCCGCGGTCCATTCGGGATGGCGGTCTTTCCAGCCGTCATCGGCGAGCCGGCCAGCGCGATCGATCGTGAAATTGACCGGAATGTGCCAGATGCGGCCGTAGCCGGGGACGCTTGAGCGCGCCAGTAGGCCCACGGGAAAGTGGTATGACTGCGCCACCTGCCGCACACGCGGCAGCTCCTCGGGGTCGTCGAGGCTGAAGGCCAGGACGGTTAGCCCCTCCGCCGCATGCGCCTGAGCGTAGGCGGATAGCAGTGGCAGCTCCGCGCGGCATGGCACGCACCAGGTCGCCCAGAAGGTCAGAATCACGACGCGCCCGCGCAGGCCCTCCGTGTCGATGCGCGCCCCATCGAGCGTGGTGAGCATCGCCGGCGGAGCCGGTTCGCCGATACGCAATTGGTTGCCTGCCTGGGCCTCGCGCGGAGCAAGCGCCGTGGCCAGGACCAGGGCGAGCAGCCCGGCGCGCAGGCGCATCGCGAACTCAGCCGGCATCGGGCCGCCGTAGCTCGAGCGACACGTCGAGCGAGGAGCCGTCGGAAAGATGCAGCGTGATCGAGACGTGATCGCCCGGTTTGAGCGGCCGCGTGGCCTGCTCGAGCATGATGTGGTATCCGCCTGCGGCAAAGCTCAGGGACTGGTGCGGTGGCAGCACGATCTGCGGCACCGGCTGCATGGTGCTGACAGCGTTACTGAGCGTGCTCCGGTGCAAGCTCACCAGAGCGAAGTCCGGGCTCGAGACGGAGACGAGCGTTGCGGGACGATCACCGTCGTTGCGCAGCGTCAGATAGCCGCCAGCCGGCAGATTGCCGGGGAGCCAACGCACCCAGGCCTGCGTGGCGCTGATGGGCGGCGGTGTGTTGGCTGCATGGGCCAGCCCGCCACAGATCGCCAGGAGCCAGAGCGCGCGGCGGCTACATGCCATAGCTGAGGCGAATTGTCCTGCTGCGAGGTTTGGGACGCGCCATGGTTCGTGGCCCATCGTACGCGAGCGCGCAGAGGGCTGGCTAGGCGGTGGCGTTGCCGAGCCCCGACCCTAGCGGGCGCGGCCGCGCCCGACCTCAGGCTGGTCGAAGACCTGGCGCCTGTGATAGTCGAGATAGAGGCACTGGCCTGACTGGAACGGACCTACCTTCATGGGCAGGCGCACGCTCCACGCCGTCAGGATCGCGGGGTTGAGATGGCGCGAGGCCAGCAGGTCGCCCTGGTCCGAAAATGAGATATAACCGCGCGAGAACAGATGCGCGATGTGCGGCGAAAGCAGCAGTCCATTGCTGCCATCGATTTTTTCGCGATCCTCCGACACGCTCCACGGCTTGATGTGGCACGCGCGCAGATGGCGGCGGTCGAGCAGGCCGGTCACGCGACAGGCGGTCTCGATCTTCTCGAGGCTGGCGCGGAACGATCCGAGGCCACGGCGGGCGCGAATGAGCTGCTGCTTGTCCGCCGGCTCCAGATCGGTGCGCCGGCGGATCGAAGACTCCATCCAGTCGTCTGCGAGCTCGGACACGACCGCGGCTTTGATCTGCGCCTCGACATCCTCGAGTTGCCCGGTCAGCAGCTGTCGCAGGACCTCGGCCATGGTGACCGAGACGGGTGCGAGGTAGACGGCCGGGTTGCAGACCCCTGTCGCGCGTAGCGGCGCGTGATTGTCCGAGAGCACCGGATTGAGCGCGCCCATGTGCGCGCGCGGATGCAGTGGCACATCGAGCTCGAAGAAGCGCACGGGTAGATACCAGCCTGAGGCTGGAGAGGCCTTACCGGTAGCGGCGAGCTCCTGTGGCCGTGCCGACGGGAACGCCACTCGCAGCGCCAGCCCGATGCCGCGCAGCGCGCCGTCCGAGTACGCGAAGATCAGATCCCCGGGCACGACCGCCTGGATGTGGCGGGTGGATTCCCCCTGCGAGCCGCTCGGCATGTCCGGCGACCACAGGTAGTCGCCCATCAGGCCTTTGGCGACCGCTCGATTCTGATTAACCCACCAATAATGATAATCCGGCTGCTCAGTCATACCGTGGAAGTCCGCCCGCGCTGGCTGTTGCGCGCGGGAGGATAGCCCGGATCGGAGCCTCCCAACTGTGCCCTAAGCGTCAGATTTTTTGGCCTTTTTTTGAACGCGGCGTTTACCCGTCGGGTCGGTGACCCTAGAATGCGCGTCCCGCCTAAGGCTAGGTAGCTCAGCTGGTTAGAGCGTGGCACTCATAATGCCGAGGTCGTGAGTTCGAGTCTCACCCTAGCCACCAAATCATCCACTTGCGCACGCCGGTGCTGTGCACCGTGCGTTGCGCCGATGTCAGTGCAAGAACCTATCACTCGGCGATCGCGCATTAGGCGGCGCAATCTGTTCCGATCCGATTTAACTTATTTAACTCATGTCGCCACTCACCGACAGCGATTGAGGCTGAATCATTCTCACACGGTTTGTTTGATTGGCTCGCTAACCCGTCAATATTTAAAACGTTGTAGTCCTCGCGCGCACTGCAATCTTCGCGGTCAGCTCCCTCCGACGTCCCGATAGGTCAACTCCCTACAGCGGCGCTGCGCCATTGAGGCTGCAGTAGCATCGATATTTGGAAGCGAGAAGCACGTCACATCCCGTATTCTCGAAGTCATATGCACACGGTCTCGATCAACGCCGCGCCCAACATCCTGCTGATCGGACCCTACGATCCGAACTGCGGTGAATACACTTTTCTCGCCCCGCCGCTCGGTGTCTGGCGCCTCGCCGGCGTTCTGGTCGCCGCGGGATTTCACGCTGAAGTATTTGATCCGAATTGTTGTGCGGGCGCGCCGCAGCGCGCGCTCGAGCGTACGCTGCAACGGCAACACTGGGACGTGATCGGTATCTCAACGACGGGCATGACGTTGCGCTTCGATCTGGAGCTGGCGCATATCGCGCATCGCGTCGCGCCATCGGCGCTCCTGGTCGCGGGCGGCATGGAAGCCACGTTCCG
>Ga0335080_10008554_pt1 | contig 10672 bp, 6 predicted proteins | sample Lox_Sample_34_FD_206720 | JGI IMG/M metagenome (GOLD analysis project Ga0335080, IMG submission 206720) | Soil microbial communities from Loxahatchee National Wildlife Refuge, Florida, United States - Lox_Sample_3.4 | ecosystem: Environmental > Terrestrial > Soil > Wetlands | place: USA: Florida...
TGTTGAGCAGCTTGGTGCTGGTGTCGGTAGGCGCCTTCTCCTTGGCCGCCTGGCTCTTGTTACTCCAGAAAACCAGGCCGCCGAGGACCGCGAGAAGGGCGACGCCAATGAGGAGGCCCTTGGGTTTCACGGCTACCTCCGCTTCCACCACGTGGCCAGGCCGAATCCGACCACGGCCAGCGGGAAGATGATCACGCTGAGCCAGAAGGCCGTGTTGAGCTTCTGGGCGGTCATGGTCAGGGGACGGTCTTCCGTGGACTTGGGACGAATGCTGATCAGATCCTCGTCGGCGGTGAGCCAGTTGATCATGTTCATGAAGAGATCGCGGTTGCCGAGGGTGCGTGAGCCCATGGCGCGATTTTCGGCCCACCCGGAGGTGCCGACGACCACGAATCGGCCGGATGGCGATCCGGAGATGGTGCCGGCCGCTCCCAGGGTGAACGGACCTTTCTTGCCCTTCTTGGGATCGATGGCGCCGCCGGGGCCGATGGTATCGACGGAGATGCTGTCCTCGGTTGTGCCGAAGAGCTTTTCCGCGGTGCTCTTGCCGGCGGATTTCACGTCGAGGGAACGCGGAACCGGGAAGGCCGTGGGAACGCGCTGCAAGGGGCGCACGATGGCGTGCGACTCGTATTGGAGCACGATGGGAATTTCGGGGCCGGCGCCGAACATGCCGCCGATGCCGCTGAGGTCGAGAACCAGGTCCTTGTTGGGAGTGACGCCCCAGCCCGAGAGCACATCGACCAGGTCTTTATTTTCCGAGGCGGCCTGCTCGCGGCCCAGGCGGAGCGGCGTGTCCAGCATGAACAGGGCATGCCCGCCGCCTTCCACGTACTTTTGAATGGCGTCGACCACGGGCTTGGGATAGTCCGCCTGCGGTCCGCCCACGACCATGCAGAGGCAGTCTTTGGGGACTTCGACCGCGCCCGCTGCCGGCGCCTGGCCGATGGTTACCTGCTTGCCGGCTTCGGGGGCGGCCGGCTTCAGACTGATGGACTTCGACTTGTAGTTGTCGCGCTCGAGCAATTGCTTCTGCACGGAGAAGCCGGAGGACTGCTCATCGTCGAGAGAATGTTCGCCCGCGCCGGTCAGGTAGCAGATATTGCGCTCGCCCGATTTTTGCGAGCGGATCAGGGCGCCGGTGACTTCCTCTTCGGTGAGGCTCTTGGCTTCTTCCTGCCGCCCGTTGCTGCTGACCAGCACGTTGACATCGCGGCGGTATCCCGCGGCCTGTGCCTGCTGCTTTTTGCGGACGGGATCGATGTACTGGACGTGGATCTTCGGCGAGAGGGCCGAGTACCGGTCGAGCAGATCGTGGCCGGTGGGAAAGCGGGACTGGTCGTCGAAGTAATAGATGTTGACGTCGTTTTTCAGGTTCCTGGCGACTTTGTCGGTCTGGTCGGAGAGGCTGAACTGCTTGTTGGAGGTGGAGTCGTAGGACTTGTCGTAGCGGTTGGCGAGGAAGTTGACCGCGCCCAGCACGCCGAGAATGACGAGAATGTAGGCGCCCATGTAAGCGCCGTACCTGGTCTGGCGGGAACTCAGGAAATTCGACGGCATGTTACGCCCTCCACCGCAGCGATTCCATCGCCCGCGTAGTTATGAAGAGAGAAAAGAAAATCATGGATAAATAGAAGACCACGTCCTTGATGGACAAGAGGCCCTTGGCGAAGTTTTCGAAGTGGGTCACGATCGAGAGATAGTTGATGACCTGGGAGAAGCCGCTGGAATCGAAAGCCGTGAACCAGCTCAGCAGCCACAACAGCAGGCACACGAAAAAGGTGACGCCGCCGGCCACGATCTGGTTCTTGGTGGTGGTGGAAATGAAGGTGCCGATGGCCAGCAGGCACGCTCCTTGCAGGATCAGGCCCAGGTAGGCGATCAGCACCGGCTTCAGGTCGGGCTTGCCCCACATGAACAGCATCGCGATATTGACGATGCTCATGAAGAGCACGCAGAGATACAACAGCAGGGAGCCGATCCATTTGCCGAGAATGATCTGCAGGTCGGTGACCGGCGAGGTCAGCAGCAGCTCGATGGTGCCGGAGCGTTTCTCTTCAGCGAACAGCCGCATGGCGATCATCGGGATCAGGAACAGCGCCACAGTGGACGCGAAGCCGAGCAGGGGCCGGATGATCTGCTCGTTGACGTTCATGGGCTGCATCTGTCCCATCATCTGGGCCTGGAAGCTGAACCTCACGAAATCGCGGGTGGCGGTGTAGAAGCCAAACCCGAAGATGAGGGCGAACAGCGCCATGACGCAGTAGGCGATGGGCGAGGCGAAATAACTCTTGAGTTCTTTGTTGCAGATGAGGATGACGTTTCTCACTTCTGTCCTCCGTCTTGCGCGGCGGTATCCTTCTTTTCGGCGGCGGTGAGCTGCAGGAAGATCTCTTCCAGGCTCAGTCCGACCGCGCGCAGCTCATTGAGATTCCAGCCCGCGTTGACCACGCTGCGCGCCAGTTCGGCGCGGATATGCCGTCCCTGCAGGCTTTCGCATTCGAACACGAGGTGGCCGTCGCGGGGATCCTTGGCCACCACGCGGCTCACGCCGGAAACCTGCTCGAGGCGGCGCTGCACGTCGGTCGCATCAGGTCCGGATTCGACCTCGACGCATATGGCTTCGCTGCCGCGCAGGCGATTGGTCAGATTGGCCACCGAATCCTGCGCCACCAGCTTGCCGTGGCTAATGATGATGACGCGCTCGCAGGAGTGCTCGACCTCGCTCAGGATGTGGGTGCTGAGGATGATGGTGTGCTCGCCGGAGAGGTGTTTGAGCAGCTCGCGGATTTCGATGATCTGTTTGGGGTCGAGGCCGCTGGTGGGCTCGTCGAGGATGAGGACGTCGGGGTTGTGGATGATGGCCTGGGCGATGCCGACGCGCTGCCGGTAGCCCTTGGAGAGCTTGCCGATCAGCCTGGTGCGGACGTCGCCGAGGGCGCAGCGCTGGACCACGTCGTCGACGCGGCCCTTGATGTCGCCGCGGGCGATACCCTTCAACTGGCCGACGAAATCGAGGTACTCGATGACCTCCATTTCGGGGTAGAGGGGAGGGGTTTCGGGCAGGTAGCCTATGCGTTTCTTGACTTCCTGCGGATTTTCCTGAACATCGAACCCGGCGATATTGGCCTTGCCGGAGGTGGGCGGCAGGAAGCAGGTGAGCACCCGCATGGTAGTGGTCTTTCCGGCGCCATTGGGCCCCAGGAATCCGACGATTTGTCCTTTTTCGACCTCAAAGGAAATGTCGTCGACCGCGATTGTGCGGGCGTATCGCTTGGTCAGACCTTCAACTTTGATCATATTGATATCCCAGACCAGACAGACGTGACAATGTGCATTGGGCAGCGAAACGTGGCGCAAGTGTTTTAGCGCCAACTGGTTGACTTGAACTTTCATGATATGAAGGGCGGGGAAGAGTTGTCAATCGCGGGGAGGGGGGATTCCCGCCGGACCGATCGGTAGAGGGGGCACCGGGGAGTCGGTATGGCGGTTCGGGAGCGGCGGACGACCGAAGACGATCGTCCGCCTCGGGCTGCTTCAGAAATCCAGGCGCAGGCCGAGTTCGATCCAGCGAGCGCTGTTGGTGCGGTTGGCCGGCGTGTAAGTTCCGGTGATTACGCCGAACGATGTCGGGCTGGTGTAGTTCAACGCAGGCGTTGTGAAATTGTGGTGGTTGAAGACGTTGAAGAAGTCCGCCGAGAAGCCCAGGCGACGGTGTTCGCTGCGCAGCGGGAAGTCCTTCCCGAAGCGCATGTCCATGTTGCGGACTGGGAGTCCACGCATGGGGTTGGCCCGGCCCGTCCGTGTATCGCTGCTGAGCTGGATGTAGCGCAAGTTGCTGTATACAGCACAGGGATTCGAAAAGAGATTGAGACCGCTGCCGGTGGCCGCAGTCGATCCGACGCTGCCCACGCCGCTCAGCGTGCATCCGGCCGAACCGCTGTTGACCGCGGTCGAAGAGATCGAGCCGGTGGGGATCATGGCGCTGTTCACGCCAATGGTGGCCGTTCCGCCGCCGAAGACCTGCGAACTTTCGGTCACGGTCAGGGGCAGGCCGCTGAATGCGGTCACGATTCCGGAGGTGTACCAGCCGCCGACAATCTGGTCGAGGATCGCATTTGTGTGAAACGCCCGTCCGCGGCCGACCGGCAGATCGTAGGTGTAGTACGCGTTGAACACGTGATGCCGGTCGTAGGCCGACGGGCCGTAGTCGACGCCGGGATGGAAGCTGTTGCCGTAGTACCCGGCGTTGTTCTGGTTCGACAGGTTGTCGTCGAGCGCGTGCGAATAGGTGTAGTTTGCGCCGACGCTCAACCCGTGGCCGGTGCGCTTTTGAATGGTCAGGATCCCGGCGTTGTAGTTGGATTGGCCGATGTAGGTGCGCATGAACTCCACCTGCGACTGGTCGTTGGACAGCGGGATCAGGCCGATGGAGCGGCGATACCCGGCCAGGTTGATGAACAGCGTGCCCAGGTTGCCCTGCACGAAGCTGGAGCTGTTGCGCCCGACGATGAACGCCGTGGCGGACGCAGTACTGTTCAGCTTGGCCAAGCCGGGGAACTGGTTTTCGAAAAAGGGCTGTGCGGGGATAGAGGCCGCCGCCTGGCCGGCCCGGAGCGCATTCGCAATCGCGTCATACGCCTGCGCGAACGACTGATTGGAGGCGGAATCGACCATCATGTAGGGCGCCGACGCGAGATTCACGGCCTGTGGAAGCCGGCGCGAGAACCGTCCAAGGTACGCGGCTTCGACGATGATGCCGCCGGGCAGCTCGCGCTGCAGGCTGAGATCGACGTTATAGCTGCGGCCCACCTTGGTGGCGGGGTCCACCTGGAACGAGAGGGTCTCGGTGTAGCCCGGGGGAGGAATTACGGGCGAGGTAACAGCCGTTGCCACGGGAGTGGGCAGGGTGCCATCGACGCCGACGCGGAAGCTGGCGAGACCGGGATTAGCCGCAGCGCCCGCGCTGGCGTTGCAGCCGGAGCCGCCCGCGCCGGTGGCATTGCAGAGCGGCGCCTGCACGATGATGTTCTGGTCGAACCCGATGCCGAGCATAGGGATCTCGACGCTTTGCACGGTGTTGGAACGGTCGTAGACGATGGCGAAGCCGCCGCGCAGCACCGTTTTGTTGGCGAAGAGCTTCCCGCCGGGCTTCCACGCGAAGCTGGCGCGCGGCGCGATATCGCCCCAGTCTACGTCATAGACGGGAACCTTCGCCTGTCCGACGGTGGCAAAGCCGAGCGTCGGGTTATAATTTTGCCCTGCCAGCGCCCCTTGCAGGCGGGACGCCATGTACTGCGTCGCGCTCAGGAGCTGGCCGCTCTCGGCGTTGATCATGACGGTTTGCAGGTTGTGCGCTTCGGTGGGCGAGGTCTGCCAGCCGTAGGAGAGTCCCAGGCTCAGGGTGAGCGAGGGGCTCACGCGCCACGAGTCCTGGAAGTAGAAGTAGGGGGCCCACTGAGTGGTGTGGTCGATGATGAACGTGCCGAGGGGAAGCGGCTGGAGGTTCTGGTCGCGCACCGCCAGCACGTTGACGTTGTCCACCAGGCCGAGCGAGGCGGCGTAGAAGCGGTCCCAGTTGGTCAGGTTCGCCGAGGTAATGCAGTTGGTGGTGACGCTGCCGCTGCACGTGAGCGGCCGGTTTGCGGCCGGAATGCTCAGGTAGGACTGATCGCCATCCACGGTAGCTGCGATGGAGGCGAGCGAGCCGACTACCTTGTCGGCGCGTACGTGGGTGTAGGGCAGCTTGTTCAACTGCATGCCGAACTGGAAGGTGTGCTTGCCCCAAACCTTGGTCATGTCGTCCTGCCACTGGAAGTCGCCGTTGTAGTTGGCCTGATAGCGGGCGCGCTGGGTGTCCATATCGATGGGCGAATCGAGAAAGCTGCTGACGCCGCTGCCGATGAGGAGCGCCACGGGGCCGGCGGGAGTGCCGGAGCCCGGAGTGTTGAGCAGACCGGCAGCCGCGGTGGGCGACGTCGCCTGGTTGGCATTGTTATCGCGCACGTAACCGAATCGCGCGATGTTCAGCCAGGCGGGTGTGATCTGCCAGTTGAGCGACGCGTTCATCACCGTGCCGCGCTGCGGGGTGACGACGAAAGATTGAGGCTGCCCGTTGACGATGCCGACATCTCCGGAACCGGTGGTGATCTGCCGGAAGTAGGTGTAGCTGGCGGCCGCCTGGACGCGGTCGGTGAAGCTGTGATTCAGGCGGACGACGCCGTAATCGCTCTGCACCGGGACGCCGAGGTTGAAGAAGTAGCCACTGGTGTTCAACCCATCGCCGACGCCGGAGAGGTTCGGCTGCGGCATTTTGGCCCACTGCGCTTTCACGGCCGGGCTGAGGCCGAGGCCGCGCGGGTCGCACGCGCTGTTACCATTGGGGCCGCAAATCGAGGTGGTGGACAGGTTGAATTGCTGGACATTGCCGGAGGCGTCCTTGAACTGGAGGATGCCGGCCTTCAGGGTGTCGGTGGGAACGGTGCGCGTCACCTGGGCGACGTTGGCGAACCGGCGGCCTTCGTAATTGGCGAAAAAGAACGTCCTGTTCTTCTTGATCGGTCCGCCGATACGGCCGCCGAAGCGATTGTCGCGGATGGGGGCTTTGAGCTGGCCCGCGCGATTGTTGTCCCAGGTATTCGAGTTCAGCTCCGAGTTTTGCAGGTACTCGTAGATCGCGCCGTGAAAGCTGTTGCTTCCGGTGCGCCCGACGAGGGTCACCTGAGCGCCGGACGCGCGCACCAGCGATGAATTGGGCGTGAGCACGGTCACGCGGAACTCCTCCACGCTATCGGCAGGGGTGGGTACCGCGGTGTTGCCCGCCACGACCTGCTGGGTAATGTCCAGGCCGTCGAGGGTGACGGTGTTCTGATCGTCGATGGCGCCGGCGGCGCGCATGGTCAGGTTGGCCCCGCCCACGACCACTCCGGGCTGGATATTCATCAGCTCGGTGGCGTTGCGCTGCAGGGTGGGGAGGCGCAGGATGGCGTCGGTTTCGAGCGTGTTGCCGATCTGTGCGTCCACAGTCTGCAGTTGCACGGTAGCGGTGGCGGCTACTTCGACCACTTCCGCGGCGCCGCCGACCTCGAGCCGGACCGGGACGCTCAGGCTCTTGTTGACCTCGACCACGAGGTTCGGGAAGGATGCCGTGCGGAAACCGGCGAGTGTGACCGTGATCTTGTAATTTCCGGGCGTCAGGCCGGCGAAAACGTACTGGCCCGCCTCGTTGCTGACCTGTCTTACGGAGGCGTTGGTATCCATGTTGGTCAGCTCGACCTGAGCTTTTGGAACGACTGCCCCGGAGCTGTCCTCTACCGTGCCTGCCAGCACGCCCGTGGTCGAGGTCTGGGCCGCCATGTGGGGCGGCAGGACCGACACCACGGCGAGGGCCGCGAACAGCATCCACGCATTCCGGTTCTTCATTGAATCCCTCCTACCAGCGTTTTGAGTGTGAGTGCGCAGGGATAGGGTGGGCGCGCGCCACTGTGGGTGCAAGTGAGGAACCCCAACTGAACTCCTTTTGTCCCTGCAAAACAAGCGGGCCTGGCACGCAGCCGCACAGTGCCCGGTGCGGCCGCGTTCAGACAGTATTTGGGCGATAGTACATGCAGGGGGCGGCTCTTGTCAACGATTTTCGGTGCCAGTGTCGCGGGGCCGAAGGTAAAAATCGAGGCAGGCTTCCGGATTCAGCCCGGCAGGCTCGCTGCCGGCCGCGGGGTGCGTGTGCCGGAAACGGTCCAATAGAAGGGCTTCGAACTGGCGCACAAGATCGGGGTGGCGTGCCGACACGTCGCGGGACTCCTCCGGATCGTGCTTCAAATCGTAGAGGCGGCGCCAGCGGGCCGTGAGCGGCTGAGCAGGGCGATACCAGTCGAGCCGTTTTCCGGAGCAGTAGACAAACTTGTAACGCACGGTGCGGATGTACGCCTGCTCGGTCTCCAGGTACTCGGCGAAGACGTGAGTTCGCGGATGCGCGGCGCTCCCGGTCTCGAGGTAGGGACGCAGTGTCTGGCCGTGCTGGACCGGCAAGGGCGGCAGCTCCAGCATGTCGGCGACGGTGGCGGGAAGGTCTATGTGCTCGCTAAAGTCGCGCACGATGCGGGGCTTGATGCGGCCGGGCCAGCGAACCATCAGGGGTACGCGCAGAGCCTGGTCGTAGCCGCAGTGCTTCTCGAAACGGCCGTGCTGGCCGAGGAAGTAGCCGTGGTCGGCGGTGTATACAAGAAAAGTGTTACGGTCGAGCCCGAGTTCGGCGAGCTTGCGCAGGACAGTGCCGATGTTCCGATCGAGGAAGCGCACCGAGGTGTAATAGGCGGCGACGATTCCGCGCTTGTCGCGCTCGGTGAGATCGCGGAAGACCTCGGGGATTTGCGCCGCGTCCTCCGGGCCGAGGCGGGGCGGCGGAAAATCGGCGGGGTCGAAGCGGTCGCGGTCCTCCACCGGGAAATCGAAGGGCGAGTGAGGCTCCTGGAAGCTGATCCAGAGCGCGAAGGGAGCAGCGTCGCGGCGGCGGTCCTCGAGATAGCGCATGGCCTGGCGGGCGATGAAGGTGCCGCGCATGTCCTGGTCGAATCGCGGATAGGGCAGCTTGTCGGCATTGAGCCAGATTCGCGCCGGGTCTTGAAAAGGGCGCCACGCCGGCTTGGTTGCGATGGCGGAATCCACGGCTCGCTCCGGCGGCTGCTGGTTCCACGCGCGCGCGACCACGTCCTCGGTCATACAGGTATCGAGCCCGAACAGGCCGGGGCGGCCGGGGCGATTAAAATGCATTTTGCCGAAAACGGCGGTGCGATAGCCGGCCTTTTGGAACTGACGCGCCAGCGAGGGCTTGTCCTCAGCCAGCGGAGTGCTCAGAAGCGTGACGCCGGCGGCGTGAGGCAGTTGCCCGGTGAACAGCGATTGCCGCGAAGGCGTACACATGGGCGAATTGCAATAGTGGTGCGTGAAGCGCACGCTTTCGGAGGCGAGCCGGTCGAGGTTAGGGGTTTCAGCCTGGCGATTGCCGTCGCAGCCGAGGACGTATCCGGCATGGTCGTCGGCCAGCAGGAAGATGAAGTTGGGACGCGGGGCGGCGGTCGCCGCGAGGCCGGCGAGCAGCGACCTCCGGGTCAGCATGGCGCCAATGTATCACGTCAAACCCAGAGCTCGGCCAGCGGCTTGCCTTTTACCAGCTCGCGCGGCTGGTTGAGGTGATTGCGAATCTCCATGTCGGGGTCGATGCCGAGTGAATAGTAGACCGTGGCCAGCAGATCGTTGGGATGAACCGGCTTCTCCTTGGGAGACGAGGCCGTGGCGTCCGACTCGCCGTATTGCATGCCGCGCGCGATGCCTGCGCCGGCGATCACCGCGCTGTAGCAGTACGGCCAGTGATCGCGGCCGTCGGGCGAGTTGGAGTTGCCGGACGTGGAGACGCCCAGCCGCGGGCTGCGGCCGAATTCACCGACTGCAACCACCACGGTCTCCTTCAGGATGCCGCGCTGATCCATGTCTTCGAGGAGCGCGGAAAGCCCGCGGTCGAGCTTCGGGCAGTGCAGGTTCTTGAGCGGCGCAAAATTGGCGGCGTGTGTGTCCCAAGCCGTGGTCTCGGGGTCGCCATTGGCCACCGACGGCCAGTTGACCTGGACGAACTTTGTGCCGGCCTCAATCAGACGCCGCGCCATCAGCAGGCTCTGTCCGAAGGTGTGCATCCCGTAGCGCTCGCGCATGGCCGGCGTTTCTTTTTCGAGGTCCATGGCATCGCGCGCTTTGCCGGAGAGCACCAGGTCGTAGGCCTTGCCGTAATATTCGTCGACCGCATAGTCGTGGAGTGCCTTCTCCAGCTCAGGCATCGAGCCGTTGATGCCTTTGAGCAGCTCGAAGCGGTCTTTGAGCCTCTCCGGCGGGACTTCCTTGCGGAGCGAGAGATCTTCGAGCTTCACCGGTTTGGCGGGATCCTGGTACATACGATAGGGGTCGTAAGCTTTGCCGAGGAAGCCTGCCGACCCGCCCTTGCCGATGATCCCCGATTCCTGAAGCGGGCGCGGCAACTCGACGAACGGCAGCACCGGATCTTTGGGCGGCTTGATCTTGGACACCTGGCTACCCGCGGTGGGGAAATCGGCGGGCGAAGGCGGCTCCAACTGGCCCGATGGCGACACCTTGTCGGGCGGATAGCCGGTCAGCATCTGGTAGATGGCCGCGGTGTGGTTGAAAAGGCCGTTGGGCGTGTAGCTCATCGAGCGGATCAGGGTGGCCTTGTCGATGTGCTGCGCCATCATGGGCATGTGCTCACTGAAGTTGGTACCCGGGATCTTGGTTTTGATCGGCTTGAATTCGCCGCGGATATTGGCCGGTGCATCGGGCTTGGGGTCCCAGATGTCGATGTGCGAAGGTCCTCCCTGGAGAAAGACCATGATCACGCTCTTGGCGGAGCCGAAGCCGCGCGCGCCGGCGTACTTGCCGCCGGCTTCGGCGGCCATGGCCCGTAAGTATTGCGGCAAGCTCAAGCCCAACAGGCCGATGGAGCCGATGCGCATCAGCTCGCGGCGGGTGGGGCCTTCGCAGGTGTAAGCACGATGTCCGGGAATGTTCAGCATGTTTCCGCCCTCAATAGATGTAGAGAAAGCCTTTGCTGTTGAGCAGCGCCCAGAGCAGGTCCTGGGCCCGCGTAGCCTTGGCACCCCCTGCCAGGTAG
>Ga0335080_10008555_pt1 | contig 10672 bp, 7 predicted proteins | sample Lox_Sample_34_FD_206720 | JGI IMG/M metagenome (GOLD analysis project Ga0335080, IMG submission 206720) | Soil microbial communities from Loxahatchee National Wildlife Refuge, Florida, United States - Lox_Sample_3.4 | ecosystem: Environmental > Terrestrial > Soil > Wetlands | place: USA: Florida...
TCACCGACCGCCACCGTCACCCCCGCCCGCGCCCCCGACTCAAACGGCTGGTACAACCACCCCGTCGCCGGCGCCGTAACCGCCGCCTCCTTCTCACAGATAGCGTCGTGCACGTCAACGACCTACGGCGGCGCTGCGACAACAGCCGCCACCGTCGCCGCCACCTGCGTCGACAACGCCGGCAAGACCGTCTCCGCTGTGAGCGCGCCCTTCGCCTATGACGCCACCGCGCCGACCGTCGCCGCCACCGCCGACCCGGGCGACCAGAGCGTGGCGCTGAGCTGGCAGGCGGGCGGCGACGTGGCGCCGATCGCCTCAGTCCAAGTGGCACGCAACGGCGGTACGAGTGCCGCCGCCGTCGCGACCGTCTACTCGGGCACCGGAAGCGGCTTCAACGACACGCACCTCAAGAACGGCGTCCACTACACGTACACGATCACCGCGCGCGACATGGCCGGCAACGTGGCCACGCAGACGGTCGCGGCCACGCCCGGAGCTCGAGTGCTCTCCCCCGCGCCGGCGGCGCACCTGAGCACGCCACCGATGCTCAGCTGGACCTTCGTGCCAGGCGCGACCTACTACAACGTGCAGTTGTTCCGCGGCGGCAGCAAGGTGCTCAGCGTGTGGCCAAAACAGGCCAGCCTCCAGTTGCGCCGTAAATGGAAATTCGAAGGGCGCCGCTACAGGCTCAAGCCCGGCCGGTACAAGTGGTACGTCTGGCCCGGTCTCGGCCGGCGCAGCGCCGGACGCTACGGCCACATGATCGGGTCCGGCACGTTCGTCGTGGTGCGCTAGCCCGGCCGCGGCTACGAAGGCCGCTCGATCTCGCTCAGGTGCGCGATGTTCTCGACGTCATCCGGCTCCGCGCTCGAGCTCCCGTCGAACCACGCGTCCAAAATCTCGCGAAGCTCGGCCTCCGACGTGGCCCGCAGGCTGAGCGCGAGCACGTTGGCGTCATTCCAGCGCCGCGCGCCCTCGGCAGTCCGGGCGTCGGCGCACAGTGCCGCGCGGATCCCCGGCACCTTGTTCGCAGCGATCGATGCGCCCGTCCCCGTCCAGCACGCGACGATTCCCTGCTCGGCCCGGCCATCGGCGACGTCTCGTGCCGCCGCCTCACTCGCCCACGCCCAGTCGGGACGCTCCACATCGGAGTAGGCGCCGTGGAGCACGGGTTCGTGCCCACGCCGGCGCAGCTCGTCGGGCAGCGCCTCGGCGACGCCAGTCAGCTCGTCGGCGGAGACCGCGATCCGCATGTGTGCCCCGGCGGCGTCAGACCGCTGCGATCGCGGGCTCGCGATCCCGATCCGGAGCGTTCGCCCGAGCCGGCCCGCAGTCCTCAAACAGCCACTGGAGGCCATAGGCGCGCATGTCCTCGATCAGCGGCACGAGCGCGCGACCCTTGTCGGTGAGCGCGTACTCGACGCGCGGCGGGACCTCGGGGAACGTCTGACGCTCCACGATCCCCTCCTCCTCGAGTGCGCGCAAGCGGAGCGAAAGCGTCCGCGGACTGATGCCGTGAAGTGAGCGCTCGAGCTCGCAGAAACGCGAGCGGCCCTCCGCGAGGTCCCGGATCACCAGCAGCGTCCACTTGCCACAGACGATCTCCGCGGTACGACAAACAGGACAGCTGTCATTCGTAGAAGCCATGCAAAGCCGATTCTAGCGCAAGGCTTCACCAACTGAAGTATTGGCCGCCCGTACCCCCAACGGCAACGCGCCCGGCGCCGGACACGGAGTCCGGTCGCCGGGCGCGAATTTCCGCGAACCTTCGTCGCTACTGCCCGGGTGTCCCGGCCAGCGCGCCGACGAAGTTGGTCCCGGGCGAGCCGAGACCGGTCAGGCTGTCGTAACCCGTTGCTGCCGACAGCGTCTCCGGGCGGCTTGCGCAGTTCCCGGTGGCGTCGCAGTACGTCTCGGGGCCCGAGTAGTACAGCTCTCGGAATGACGTGGCCGTTCCGCTGGAGGTGGGATTGAGCCCAAGCCCAAGCGGCCCGGCGTAGTCGACGCGGTAGTTGCCCTCGAGCGACGGCTCTGGCAGAACGTCGAAGATCGACGACGGATCGGTCACGTCACGCCGGTAGATGGTCGGATTCATGAATCCGACCGCCACGGGCGACGCCTGATCCGCGTCGGCGACGATCCCGGCCAGCAGCGGCGAGGCGAGGCTAGTCCCGCCGTACCGCGTCTCGGTGTACTGGGACGTGCCGTTCGGCAACGTCTGATGCAGACCGATCAGGAAACCGGTCCCGGGGTCGGCGTCCGCCGAGATGTCGGGCTCGACCCGCTCCGGTGTTGAGCCGGTGAGAGCCGCATTGCGGAGAGCCAAGGCCGGCGGCACGATGCCCGCCTGGTAGAACGGCTGGGGGTAGTAGTAGCTCGTGAAGCCGCCGCTCTCGCCATCACCCAAGGCAGTCGTCCACGTTCCCAGGGTGCATCCGAGCGCCGCCTGGATGTTGGCGGTGCACAGGAACGAGCGACCCGTGTTCCAACCTAGTTCGCCGCTCCGCTGCCCGTTCGCGCCGATCTGCAGCGTGGTCCCACCGACGCTGGTGATAAACGGGCTCGAAGGCGGATAGTCGGCTGCTGATATGCCGATATCGGCGAAGTTGTCACCGGAGTCTCCCGATGAGAACTGAACCGTCATCCCGGTGCCGTCCGCCAGCAGGAACAGGTCGTCGTACGCGGTCTTGGTGGAGGAGTCGTCGAGCAGGTCGCCCGCCGGGTCGCCCCAGGAATTCGTAACCACATTTGCCAGACCGTTGTCGATCACGTTCTGCTCGGCCGCGAACAGACCGTCGTTGAAGCAGTCCTGGGCACCCACGTACAGGATGTTGGCGTTGGGCGCCGTGGAGTGGACCGCCTCGACGTCGAGCGCCTGCTCGGTGAGCCAACTGCTTGCGTCACAGACCGACTCCTGATCGAACGGCGTCGCATTGATCTGGCTGAAGTTGGCGTTCGAGAACGGGTTGCCTGGATCGTTGTTCCTGAAGTACCTGGTCGCGTCCGACGCGATCGTCGAGGAACCGTAGGCGTCGACAATCGCCACCGTCACGCCCTTGCCGGTGTCGGTCGTGCCGACACCGTATGCCGAGCGGTACTGCCCCGGCTTGTACCCACATACGACGTCTGGGACCGTGCGCGGGTAGCCATTGCCGAACGGAGGAGTCACCGTGGTCGTCGACTGCCCGTAATAGGTACCGCACGGCGGAACGGTTAGGAACGCCGGCGGGGCGGGCGGGAACTGGCCCGTTTTAGCGACTCGAGCCTTCTGGGCGCGGGCCGACCCGGGGATATCGGGGTTGCCGAGGTCTTGGGTCCTGGCGATGGTCTGGTTGACGCCCATCGTGCCCGCGACGACCCCCGAGAGCGAGCTCGGCACGGACAGGTTGGTTGAAGCCATCCGCACGGTTTGGCCCCCGAGTTTGTAGTTCTGGAGGTTCGTGCCGAACGCCGACTCCACCTGGGCGGCAGTGCCGGACGCCGCGATCGTGGTGCGGTCCTTCGACACCGTGCCGACCGAGAACCCCTGGCTTCGCAGCCAGGAGGTGACCTGGTCGACCTGATCCTGCGTCGGCGAGAACTGGGCTTCCCACTGCGCCGCGGTCAGGTAGTGCCGGTAGTTGGCGCTACCGGGCGTGCTAACCGACTGGACCAGAGCTTGGGCGCCGCTCTTGTCGCGTAGGTTCAGCACGACCTGGAAATTGACCGCGCTCGAGTTGCTCACTGACCCGACGTGGTGTGCGCGGGCCTTCGACGGCGCGGCCGTCCCGGCGAGCGTGACCCGTGCCGGGGCACTGGCGCCAGCCGCCTCGGATCCCACGACACCAAATAACGCCCCGGCGCTCGCAGCAATGGCTGCGGCCGTAAGCGCGAGATTCCTTCGCCTCATCGGCTCCCCTCTCGAGAGTTGGACTTGGACGTACCCCCCGGCCTGGGCACCCTATCCCCTCGGCGGCGACCTCGCAAGTTCGGCCGCGGACAGCGGATCCTCCGCGCAGACCAGGGCCCAAGGGGGCTGGAGAGGAGTCGAAAGCGACGCGTCAGGCGGCCATGCCGGGCGGCGGCGCGGACGGGCGCCCGTTCGCCGATGCGATCGGCTGGGGCGACCTGACCTGCTGCACCGAGGTCGGCTCGGGCGAGCCGACGGCGTGCTCCTGGGAAACGGCGCCGTCCCGGGCGCCGGCGTGGTCCCCGGATCCGTTGTTGCGCTCGCTGGATCCGTTGCGCTCGCCGGATCCGGTGAGGTCGCTCATCGAGGTCGCCGTGCGTCCTTCGCCGGCGACCAGCAGTTTGAAGTCGTGGGGGCTCGAGGCGACGCGAAGGGCGTCTTCCATCGACACGCGCCCGGCCTGGTAGTGCGCGAGCAGCGCCTGGTCGAACGTCTGCATGCCGTAGTACTCGCCTTCGGAGATGACCTCGCGAAGGCGGTCCGTCTGCTCGGGATCGAGGATCATGTCGCGCGCGCGGCCGGTCATCCGCAGGATCTCGCAGACGGCGACCCGGCTCGTGTGGTCGGCGGTCCGCACGAGGCGCTGAGAGACGACCGCGCGAAGCGTCCCCGCCAGCATCGCTCGCGCCTGGCTTTGCTCGTGCGGCTGGAAGAAGTCGATGATCCGGTTGACGCTCTCGGCGGCGTCCAGCGTGTGGACGGTCGAGAGGACGAGGTGGCCGGTCTCGGCGGCTGACAGGGCCGTGCGGACGGTCTCCTCGTCGCGCATCTCCCCGATCAGGATCACGTCGGGGTCCTGGCGAAGCACCCGGCGCATGGCGCGGCCGAAGGATTCGGTGTCCATCCCGACCTCGCGCTGATTGATTATCGACATCTTGTCGCGATGCAGATACTCGATGGGGTCTTCGATCGTGACGATGTGCCGCGCCATCGAGCCATTGATGTGGTTGATGATCGCCGCGAGCGTGGTCGACTTGCCCGAACCGGTTGTGCCGGTGAGCAGGATCAGGCCGCGTTCCTCGTCCGCGATCGACTCGATCGCCACCGGCAGGCCGAGCTCGTCGATCGTCTTCACGGTGAACGGGATCACGCGGGCCACGATCGACACCGATCCGCGCTGGCGGAAGGCGTTGACGCGGAAGCGCGCCAGCCCGTCGACCGTGTACGAGAAGTCGATCTCGTTGTGGCTGTCGAACGCCGCCATCTTGTCGGAGTGTTCGGCCAGCATCTGGCGCAGCACGCGCTCGGTGTCCGCGGGTGCGAGCGGATCCGCGTACTGCGGGAGTGGCTCGAGTTGGCCCCGGAACCGCGCCATCGGCCGCGCCGGCACCTTCACGTGCAGGTCCGAGCCCTCCTGCTGGACGACGTAAGCAAGCGCCTCATGGAGATCGAACATCGATCTCGGGATCGGCGCAAAAGCTCACCAGCTTGAGCGTCCACGGCTTCCGTGGACGCCCAAACCGGCGATGTTGAGACCTTAAGCCTTACGCAACGTCGCGGAGCTTCTGCGCCTCAGCCAGCGATTGAAGCTTCTTGAGCGACTGGTTCTCGATCTGCCGAATCCGCTCGCGCGTGACGTTGAACGTCCGGCCGACCTCGTCGAGCGTACGCGGGTGCTCTCCACCGAGCCCGTAGCGCAACTCGAGCACGCGGCGCTCGCGGTAGCTGAGATTCTCGAGCGCCTCGCGGAGAGCTTCCTTGGTGAGGATCTCGGCCGCCCGCTCGTAGGGCGACTCGGCGCGCTCATCGGCGATGAACTGGCCGAACTCCGACTCCTCCTCGTCGCCCACCGGCTTCTCGAGCGATACCGGAGCCTGCGCCGAGCGCTTGATCGACTCGACCTCTTCGGGCTCGATCCCCGTGACCTCGGCGATCTCCTCGGCGGTCGGTTCGCGTCCGAGCTCGGTCACGAGCTTGCGCTCGGCCCGGCCGATCTTGTTGAGCTTCTCGACCACGTGCACTGGGATCCGGATCGTCCGCGCCTTGTCGGCGAGCGCGCGAGCGATCGCCTGGCGGATCCACCAGGTGGCATAGGTGGAGAATTTGAAGCCCTTGCGGTAGTCGAATTTCTCGGCCGCGCGGACGAGCCCGAGCGTTCCCTCCTGGATCAGGTCCAGGAACGGCAGGCCCTGGTTGCGGTAGTTCTTGGCGATCGAGACGACGAGCCGGAGGTTCGACTCGACCATCTTCTGCTTGGCGTCCAGGTCCCCTCGCTCGATCCGCTTGGCGAGGTCGACTTCCTCCTGGGCAGTGAGCAGCCGCACCTTGCCGATGTCCTTCAGGAACAGCTGAAGGGAATCGGTGGTCATGTCCGGCTTGAGGTCCAGCGCCGTCTTCGGCTTACGCCGGCCGCGCTTGTCAGGCGCGCGCTCGAGGTCGGCCGCGGCGATTGCCGGGTCGAGCTCCTCTACGAGCTCGATCTCGGCGCGTTCGAGGAAGCCGTGAAGCTCCTCGACATCAGCCTCATCGAGGTCGAGCTCCGATACCGCACCGGAGATCTCGGCGAAGGTCAGGACGCCGAGTTGCTGACCGCGCGAGACGAGGCCTTTGATCTCTTCGAGTTCCTGCAGGTCCGCTACTGACATCTGAATCCGTTTCCCGTCGTTCTCGCCGGCCCTGGACACCGCCGGCCTGAGAGGATGGCAAGCTGGCGAGGGCCCCCAGGGCGCACGCCCGCTAGTTAAACAGTCCGAACAAGTCTAGTCGCTATACTTTTTGAAGTCAAAAATCCTGTGCGGCGTCCGGATACCGCCGGGTTGTATGTATACGCGTGAGCGTAGGGGCGGTTTCAATTCCTGTTCGGATTTTGCTAAGAGGGCGTGCTCGCCGACAGCGAGCGTCCGCTTACGCAATCATGTTGAGGCTTGAGCGACGAACGACCCTCAGACGTCCTCGGGGCGCTTCCGCGTAGGCGCCCGCATCGCCGCAGCGAGAAGCGCGCAGCGCCGACGCCGGCCACCGAGCGCGGCGCCGATTCGTCAGCGCCGGCGGCCACGCAGTCCGGGGCCGGCACGGCCACGACCAAACGCGCGTCTGGTTCCCGTCCGCGTGGTGCCCGGCCGGCGAATGGAGCGCGTCCGGCGACGAATTCGCGTCCGGCGAAGAAGGCTCCCGCGCAGAGAGCGCCGGGCACCCGCGCCACGCCTTCAGCCGGCAACGCGTCGGCTAACCACACCGCCCAGCCCCGCCGCCGCGCCGAGCCGCTGCGTCAGCCCGCCCAGCCCGCCGGCACCCCGCCGGCGCCGGCCCGGCGCAACGGCACCCGGGATCACTCGACCGGCCGGGACATCGTCGGAATCGCCGCGCAGGCCGCTGCCGAGCTCGCCGAGATCGGGCTGTCGGTGAGCGCTCGCGCGCTGCGGAACGCGGTCGGTCGGCTTCCGCGCCCGTAACGGCGCACGCCTGCCCGACCCGACCTGCAAAACGTGACAAAGCGGCCGCTGCGCGCGCTGTGGTGGCCACATAAGCATGCGGTGAATGCTTATCTGGCCTGGGCGGATTCGGGGCGAGGGGTTTGCTGCGAAATGCATGGTCCGACGACCCGATCCGACGACCCGATCCGGCGACCCGATCCGGCGACCCGGTCCGGCGACCCGGTCCGACGACCCGATCCGACGGCCCGATCCCGGCGACCGCCAGCCCGGCGGACCACCCCAGGGCGACCGACCACAGTCGGAGACATCGTGTTAGCGACCACATCGTCACGACATCTGGATAGAATCCCCGCCCGTTCATGCCGAGCGATCGTCCGTCCGCGGGCGGTCGGCGGGGGAACCACTTGCGGATCCACCAGGGTTCGCAGGGGCGAATCGGTCCCGACCGGGGCCGTAGCGCTCACAAGGCGCGAGCCCGTCAGCTCACCCCGTAGGCCCAGAGACCAGAGGACAAATCAGCTGATCGCGAGAGCTCGCGCCAATCGCTACGTTGCCCCATTGTTGGCCGTCGGCGCCAGCGCCCTGGCCATCCCAGGGCTGGCCCTGGCCGCGGGCTCGGGCGGCGCCGGGACCGGCCCCGGATCGGGTTCGGGCGGCTCGGGCAACACGCCCGGAGCTCCGCCGGTGAGCACCGGCAACGCTCCCGTCACCGCGACCGGCAACGGCATCACGATCACCAGCCAGGAGTCCGCCTTCCTGCGGCCGGGCCTTTCCGTGAGCGGCGCCGTCCCGGGATCCGATGCCGGCGAAACCGTCGAGATCGATCAGCTCGGCTCCGGCATCAACGCGACGTGGGTGCCGGTGGCGACCGCGACCGCCCAGTCCGGCGGCTCGTTCGCGGCGACGTGGCGGCCGAGCCGAGCCGGGCAGATGACGATCCGCGCGGTGATCAAGGGCACCCAGGCCTCAAGCGCCACCGCCGCCCCGACCTTGTCGATCACGGTCTATCGGCGCTCGACCGCGACGCTCTACGGTCCCGGGTTCTACGGGCATCGGACGGCGTGCGGACAGATCCTCAGGCGCCGGACGATCGGGGTGGCCAACCGCACGCTCCCGTGCGGCACGCCGGTCCAGATCTTCTACAAGGGACAGGTGATCACCGTGCCGGTGATCGACCGGGGGCCGTATGCACACGGCGCCAACTGGGATCTGACGATGGCCACCGGCCGCGCGCTCGGGATGCTGGGCACCGCCGTCATCGGGGCCACGGCGGTCCCGTCGACGGCTACGACGACCACCTCCGCGCCACCGACCGCGCCTCCGTCGGCGCAGTAACCGTGCAGTAGAGCCTCGCCGGCTCTAGCCCGCGTCGGCACCCGGAGTGGGAGGCTCCCCGTCGGCGCCCCCCGGCTCCGCCTGGACGGTGATGATCCCGATTCCGCTGGCCTCGGCCGCGAAGCGCATCTGCTCGGCGGCGTCGATCAGCGTCGCCGCGTTGTGGCCGTCCTCCCCGAGCACCGCGAGCCCGACGCTCACCGTCAGCGGTGCTCCGCGCCAGGACTCCCCGGCGGGCACGGCGGCAACGATCCGCGAGCCAAGCGCCTGGGCGCCGGCCCGGCCGGTGTCGCGGGCGATGATCCACGCCCGGCTCTCGGTCTCGCACGCGAGCACGTCGTGGTTGCGCAGTGCCGTTCGCACCGCCTGGGCGAACCGTCCGAACGTCGCACTCGCCTCGCGGTGCGGCTCGACCGCGACCAACCGATCGGCCTCGTCGAGCTCGACGAGCAGCAGCGATAGCGGCAAGCTCGCGCGCGCCGCCCGGACGATCTCGTCCCGGAGCGCGCCGATCCAGAGCGCGTCACCGACGATCGGAGCACGCGCCTCGCTGTACCCGGGCGCCTCATTCGGCCTGTCCGCCCCCGGATCCGATCCTTCGGTCGCCCCGTCCTGCGCGATACCCCCCGCCCCAGCTGTGCCGCCGGCGGCTTCCCCGCTGCCCGCTACGTCAAGTCCCGGCGCAGCGCTCCCTTCGCCCCTGCGCTCCGGGGAGTCGGAGGCCCGGCGCCGGGGAAAGCCGGAGGCCCGGGTCTCGGGTCGCGCCACCCGCAGCGGCGACACGGGGCGCGCCGGGTCGCCTGCGACCTCGCCCCCGGCTCGCCGGCGCAGGACCGCCGCGCGCACAAGCTCGGCGACGAGCGACAGCCGTTCGCCGGCGTCAGCAAGCACCTCCGGGTCGTCCCTCGCGAGCTCGACGCGGAGCGCGCTCCAAATTACGCTCCTGAGCGTGTCGACCGCATGGGCATCCGCCTCGGCGCTTTCCACACCCGCGAGCTCACCGGCGCGAGATACGAGCGGCTCGAGCACTCCCCCCGGCTCGATCCGCCGAAGATCCGCCTCATCGGAGATCGCCCGTACCACGGCGTCGCAGATCCGCGGGCCGTCGCGCGCGACGTCCCCCGCCATGATCGCGGCCGCCGCCTCGAGCGGCGCGTCTTCGACCAGCGCCAGCAGCCATCCCTTGGCCAGCTCCTCGGCGCGCAGCAGCAGCGCTTCGACTCCCTCGGCGACGACCGGCCCTGGTCGTCTGCGACGTGGCACACCCCGCTCCATCCAGGCACTTTTACCATGCCGTGACCCCGGCCGGTTCAGGTTCATCCGAAACGGCTGGCGGTTGTTCGCAAAAATGGCGTGATGGCCACTCCCCTGATCACGATTGCCGAGGCCCGCGAGCTGGTGTTGAGCACCGCCCGGCCGCTCGGCACCGAGCGGGTTCCAATCGAGGCCGCCCACGGGCGCGTGCTGGCAATGGACTTGAAAGCCGCCGGGGACGTGCCTCCATTCGCCTGCTCGGCGATGGACGGCTACGCGATTATTGACGGTGAGGCGGACCGAACACTGGCCGTCGTTGGCGAGTCACGCGCCGGCACACCCTCGGCCGAGCCGCTCACCGACGGCGAAGCCATCCGGATCTCGACCGGCGGGGCGATCCCCGAGGGCGCCACCGCGGTTATCCCCCAGGAGAACGTCGAGGTCCGCGACGGCGCGATCCTCGCCCGGTTCGCTGTGACTCAAGGCGAGCACATCCGCAATGCCGGGGAGGACATGCGCGCCGGCGAGACCGTCCTCGAGGCCGGGACCACCCTCGGCGGCGCTGAGCTCGGGGCGGCCGTGTCCGCCGGCGCGGCCGAGCTGACCGTGTACCGGCACCCGCGCGTTCAGGTGCTCTCCACAGGCGACGAGCTCCGTGCCCCCGGCGAGCCGCTCGGCCCAGGCGAGATCCACAACTCGAACGCGCCCATGCTCGACGCGCTCGCCTCCGCCGAGGGGGCGGTGACCACGACGCCCCGGC
>Ga0335080_10008556_pt1 | contig 10671 bp, 6 predicted proteins | sample Lox_Sample_34_FD_206720 | JGI IMG/M metagenome (GOLD analysis project Ga0335080, IMG submission 206720) | Soil microbial communities from Loxahatchee National Wildlife Refuge, Florida, United States - Lox_Sample_3.4 | ecosystem: Environmental > Terrestrial > Soil > Wetlands | place: USA: Florida...
GCCAACGGCAACGCTGACCCCGCGTTGCGGACGGTCACGATTACGATCTCCTACACCACTCCCCGGTTGAAGACCGCCAAGACCTACGTTCTCAACAGTTACATTTCGGAATACCGGTAAAGAGGGGACCTATGCGCCAGGCTCACAAACACTCGAGCGGCTTCACCATGATCGAACTGCTGGTTTCGCTGGCTCTGGGCATGATCGTGGTGGCGGCTGCGGTGCAACTGTTCAGCAGCGGGCTGAAGGCCACCTTTACCGTCTCGCAACGGGCCGAAATGCAGCAGGACATCCGCGCGGCACAGAACATGATGACCGCCGATATCGGGCTGGCGGGCGCCGGCATGCCCAGCGGCGGTCTTGCCCTGGAATCGGGCGGCGGCAAAACCCCGCGCTACGGCTGCGACCAGAGCGGGAAATGTTATCTGGGCACGAGCAACAGTTCAGCCATTAGCTTTCCCAGCAATTATCTGTACGGCATCATCCCCGGCAACGACAAGGGCATCGCCATCAACGCCAGTCAGGGCGCGACCGACATCATCACCCTGGACTATGTGGATACGACCCTGGCCCTGAACTGCTATCAGGTCACCTTCGTCAATGCCAACGGGACACAGGTGAAGTTCAGTCTGCCCACCACTCCGCTGCCGGGCTGCAGCAATTCCACTACCCAGGCGGTAACCGATTCGGGCGTCGGCCTGACCGCCGGCGATGTGGTGATGTTCACCTATGGCAGCAACGTAGCGGTGGCGGAGGTGTCTTCGGCTTCGGGATCCTCCAGCCCTTACACGGTGAACTTCAACGACAGCGACCCGATGTACCTGCAGCAGAGCACGGCCACGCTGGGAGACATCAAGCAGGTGGCCAACAACGTGGGCAGCATTTCGACCAACACGGTGGCCCAGCGGGTGCTGGTGATCACCTATTACCTCGATCAGGTGAGCGACCCTACGGGGCTGACCGGGGCGACGCCGCGGCTGATGAAACAGGTGAGCGGGCACACGCCGATTCCGCTGGCCGAAAACGTCGCCTATCTGCAGTTCACCTATGACACTTACGACAGTAACGGCAATCTGCTGGTAGCCACCAACGACGCCGGCGCTTCGCAGGGCGTTTCCCCCTCCATGATTCGCAACGTCAACATTGCGCACATGACGCTACGCAGCCAGATTCAGGGTACCAGCGGCTACCAGGGCTTTGACGTTTCCACCTCGGTAAGCGCGCGCAATCTGACTTACTCCAACCGCTATCAGTGAGCAGCGGCGAGTGGGCCGGGCAACCAAGGTTCTGTGGGGATGAACAGGAGTCACACCATGAAGAGCGCTAAACTTCGTTCGCGGGGGTTCACTCTGATCGCATCGCTGATGCTGATGCTGCTGATGTCGGGCATCGCCATCGGCATGCTCATGATGGTCAACTCCGAAGCCAAGGTCGGGACCAACGACCTGGAGAACAATCTGGCCTACCATGACGCCGAAGGAGCGGTCGAAAAGATGACCTCCGATCTGGCGGATACCTTCCAGAACATCGAATCCCCCACGGCGGCGCAGATTGCCGCGCTGGGCAATAACACACCCACCAACGATCCCGGAGTCACTTATCCCGACTACAGCCTGACCGCTGCCACCAACACCGACGGCAGCCTGGCCTCTTCCTATGGACAGATCAGCAGCGGGCCTTACCAGGGACTGTATGCGCAAATTATCCCGGTGACCCTTCTGGCCACCGCCAAACGGCCGCTGGGCGATGAAGCTACCATGACCCGCACGGTGGAAGTGGCCTTGATTCCGGTGTTTCAGTTCGGCGTGTTCTCCGATGGCGACCTGGGCTTCTTCAGCAGTCCGGACCTGACGTTTGAAGGCCGGGTGCATACCAATGGCGACCTCTACGTGGGCGTAGCCAACGGCTACAACCTGATTTTCGATGACAAGATCACGGTCTGGGGCAACGTCATCAACCAGGTCTTCCCCAATGGCATGACGGCTAACTCCAGCAATAACGATGGCGGGCCGGTGTACGTCGCCACCGCATCCCAGGGTTGCTACAACTATGCCAATGGCGGCAAGCAGGGAAGCTACTGCACGCAATTCGTTCAAACCCCGAGCAGCAGCGACGGCAGCGTAACCGGAGACGCGACTTCGGCGCAGAATTCCAACTGGTCGAGCGTGAAGTCCACCTTCAACTCCTACGTTCTGGATGGAGACTACGGCATTACGGAAAAACCCGGTGGCAATGGCGCCAAGAACCTTTCTCTGCCATTTGTCAGCGGCACGACCTTCCCCTATCAGATTATCCGGCGGCCTCCGACGAATGAATCTACTAGCTCGCTGCTCGGCTCCTCCCGCCTGGCCAACCAGGCCCAGATTCGCGTCCTGTTGAGCGACCAGGAAAATGACCTTCACCTGCCCGGCTGGGATGGCGACAAGAGCAACGATATTCAGCTGGGGAATCCGGCAGGCAATGGAACCGGAGACCCTTCCGACGCTACGGGTTGGAAGGTCTATGACAAAGCCAATTCAACCCAGCAAACTTCGGGATATTACTTTGCCTGGGCCAATACCGACAGCAGCGCGAAGAACCCGGGGGGAACAGCCGCCGGGTACGATCCGGATTTTGTGAACTATCTGTGTGGCGACAGCAACCTGCCCGTCACCGTGACCTGCCTGGACAACAATAAGCAGTGGCCGCTGATCGGCGGCTGGCTGCGCGTGGAAGAGCGGCTGGGCAGCGCCGCCGCCTGGGTCGGGATCACCAAAGAGTGGCTGGGCTATGGGTTTGCCCGCGGTACCCAGGTGCCCAACGCCGAATCGAGCACCGCGAACTCGGTGAATCCCAACGCCATTCTGATCTTCCAGGAACAGGCGGACCGCAACGGCGACGGCGCGGTGAGCTACGTCACCAGCGGTTCGTTGTCTCTCAAAACGGTGACCGACACCAACGGCCACAATTACGTGGAAACCAACAGCAACACCGGCTCGCCCTTCAACTGGTACCCGATTAATCTGTACGACGCCCGCGAAGGCGAGGCCTGGGACGTGAGCGGTCTGGCCGCCGGAAGCTGCACCGCCAATGGAATCATGAACGCCGTGGAGCTGGATGTGGGCAATCTGCGGCAGTGGCTGCTCGGCCAGGGCGCTTACAAGAACGGCACCGGCCCATCCGTGGATTCGGGCTCGCAGAACGGCTACATCCTGTACTTCTCCGACCGGCGCGGCGAGCAGATGGCGCAAGGAGCGACCGCTCTGGCGGGCGAGTATGGGTTCGAAGACACCATCAATCTGTCGAACAAAGGCATGCCCGATAAAGGCCTGGAACCGGCCCTGCCAGTGCGTTCGGGCTCAGGCCGGACGGCATTATCTCCCGAAGATGTGAACGAAAACGGAGGGTTGGACATTTACGGCGTAAAAGGCGTGGGCGACGCCTACGGCTCTACTTATGCCAATGATACAGACACGGCCAATCCGCCCAATCCGTACAAAGACCGCATTTCGAGTTGCTACACTACCGGGCGCAAGAACCGCGTGACCGGAGCCCGCCATGTGCTCAAGCTGGTGGATGGCGGCATGACCAGCACGACGGTCTCGCCTCTGCCGACGAAACCCGACGGCACGGGCGGCTTCACGGTGGCCTCTGAAAATCCGGTTTACATCCAGGGCGACTACAACAGCAGCTCGGTTGACCCCATGTGGAAGAACCCGACCACCGGGACGGAGCCGAAGCACGCGGCCGCGGGCATTATCGCGGACGCGGTGAGCGTGCTTTCCAACAACTGGCAGGATGCCGGCTTTATTACGGGTTCGGGAAAGAGCGCTTCCACGACCCCTGGCAGCATGCTTTCCACCATTGACGATTCCGCCAAAAACGCCACCGACACCTACTACCGGGTGGCGATTGCGGCCGGCAAGGCCATGAACTTTTATAACCCGACAGGAACGCCTGACGGTTATTTCGGGACCGATGGCGGCTTGCACAACTTCCTGCGCTTTCTGGAAGATTGGTCGAACGCTACGCTGTACTACAAGGGCTCGCTGGTCAGCCTGTACTACTCAACCTACGCCACGGGCACCTTCAAGTGCTGCAACATCGTTTACCACCCCCCGACGCGTAAGTATTATTTCGATCCGCTGTTTGCGTCGCCTCAGAACCTGCCGCCCGGAACCCCCATGTTCCGCGACGTGGATAATCTGAGCTACCGCCAGATCTTCACCGCTCGCACCTACTGAGCGGCCCGCAAATCGGGCACAAGCCCTGGTCCTGCAAGCCCAGGACCAGGGCTTTTTATTGCGGCGAACTCTCTCTGCGCCGGCGCGTCACTAACCAGCCAAGCCCGCCCCCATGTCCGCTATGATTGAGCAGGAGAGGAAATGCCGGCAATCACGACGATTTTCTGGGATGTGGGCGGCGTGCTGCTCAGCAACGCCTGGGACCACAACGAGCGGGGCGAAATCCTGCAGCGCTTCGGGGTGGATGAAGCGGAGTTCCAGAGCCGCCACGAACTGGTGGTCTCTTCGTTCGAGCGCGGCAAGATCAGCCTGAAAGAATATCTCGACAGCACCGTGTTCTGCCAGCCCCGCTCCTTCAGCCGCGAGGAGTTCCAGCAGGCCATGTTTTCCGCCTCCAAACCGAAACCGGAGGCTCTGAGCCTGGCGCGGAAGCTCGCGGGAACACGCAGATATCTGATGGGGACGATCAACAACGAATCTAGGGAGCTGAATGATTACCGAATTCAGACCTTCGGCTTGCGGGAGATATTTTCTCTGTTTGTCAGTTCCTGTTTCGTTGACTTGAGAAAGCCGGAGGAGAAGATTTACCGCCTGGCGCTCGACCTGACGCAGAAGGCAGCCGCCGAATGCTGCTTTGTGGATGATCGGCCCCTGAACCTGGAATCCGCCGCGCGGCTGGGAATGAGCACCATCCGGATGCAGAGCGCGGCGCAGTTGCAAAGCGATCTGGCGAAACTCGGCGTGGCGATTTAACGGCGGGGGGCGCGGGCCGGCGCGATGCTTGGCACCGCCGCGGCAGGCTCGCCGCCGGCCGCCAGGCTCAGATCGCTGGACCAGCTATCGAGCATGATCTTCCATTCGCCAGCCGGCTGGCGGGCGAACAGAATGACGTATTTGCCACGCTCTTCGCGACGCTTGCCCATGGCGACCGGCACCAGCATCTTGCAGCGTCCGGCTTCGTAGGCAAAATCCGCAAATAGCTCCACCCGCAAAGGTTCCATCTCCACATCGCCCAGGCCGGCGTCGAGCACCGCAAACAGGAATTCACGGATGGCGGCGGCTCCGCGCACCGGAGGTATGTTGGGGCGCAGAACCAGGGCATCGGCCAGGTAAAGCTCCACCAAATCGTCGAGCTGCTTGGTGTTGCAGGCCTGGGCCCAATCCTGGGACATGCGGCGGACGGCCGCCTCGGCCCGGCTTAGACCCGTAGCTCCGGCGGGAGCGCGCAGGCGCCCAGGCTCGCGGGCTGGCGCGACCGCGGGGCGCGCTGCAGGCACCGCGGCCATTCCGGAGGGCATCGCCGCCTGCCCGGGCGCGAAATAGTGGTGATGGTAGTGATGGTGGTAATGGTGCAGACCGGCAGCGGGCGCAGCTTCCGAAGGCGGCGCCATTGGCCGGGCGGAAGGACCGCGCAAGGAAGCGCCGCAGGTGGCGCAGAAGCTGTTTTCAGCGGGATTGCTTACGCCGCATCCCGAGCAGGAAATCCCCGGGGTCTCGCTCTCCGCCACGGCCGAGGCCGCTTCTTCGGAATCCGGCTCCAGGTCCATCTGCTGGATTGCGTTGAAGGCGGCTGTAATGGCTTCCTGGCTGACATCAGGACGGCGCATATCAGACTGCAACTGGTTGAAAAACTCGTCCACCGAGGCATCCGTTTGCTCTGCCGGTGGCTTTTGTGGGGGGCGGGATTTGGTCTCGGAATCCAATGAAACTACCCGATAACCGCCATTCTAGCTGACAAAGGCCGGCTAGCGGCTCGAAAAAGCAATCTTGCCCTCTGCTTCCATTGGTACACCGTTGCAGGTCGCAGGCCGGTAACGCCACCACCTCACGGTCGCAAGCACCGCCTGGTCGTCGCGGTAGTCGGGGCCTTCAAGGATCAGCGGGCTGTGCACCAGGCCGTCAGTCCCGACAATGAAACTCACCGTGATGGTGGACTCCGGGGCGCGCAGATCGAGCAACGGGTCAGGCGTGGCGAGCGCCTGCGGAGGATCGGCAGTGGCGCAACCCTCAAGGCTCGAGATGCGGGCCATGGCGCCAAAATCGGACTCGTGCCGGGGGCCAGTCTGAAAGTGCGGCTCGCGGATGGTCCGGCGGGAACCGCGGTGCAGCGCGATGCCTCCGGTGCACGCCAGCGCTGCGAGGGAAAAGGCGCAGAGCAAGCTGAAGGCACAGAGAACGCGAAGCACCGAAATTGGAATTCTGGCCGGCGAGGTCATCCTCCACTCAGCTGGGGCTTCAACGGAAAGACGGCAATCAGCCTGCCACGGCGGGCCGCAATAACTCATTCAGATACGTGCTTTGGAAGGAAACAGAAGTGCCCTTCTGCCGTGAAGTGAAAAGCTTTGCATTTCAAGTGTCTGTGTCTTGCGGGCCGGCTATTGCAGGGTCACTTTGGTCAGATTGTCATCGGGCACGCGATCTATCAGCAAAAGCCGGGGATCAATGCCGGCTTTATCGGGCAACGTGTCGGTGGTGAAAGTGTAGGTGCTCTTGCCGGTCGTCATGTGAACGCGCTCGCGGTGCAGAACCTCGCCATATTTCTTGCCCTTTTGGGGGGCGGCCAGAGCCCCGATTTCGATCCAGTCATCTACAGGGACCTCTGTTTCGTTGCCTTTCTCGTCGGCTTTGTACTTGTGGGTTTCGACCTCGACCGTCACGTCGTATTTGCCATCGCTCCGCTTGTGCGCGGTTGCCGTGCGGCAGCGATTGGAAAACAGGGTGATGTCGTAGAACAGCTCCTTCAACAGATATTGGCGGTCGGGCGGCATCTGCTCGCGCAGGGCGTCCATGAGGGCGTAGGAGGTCGGGTAGGGCGGGTCCTTGTATCCGTATTCGCCGAGTAGCTTGCGCAGCGCGCGATTCACCGCATCCTCGCCGATCATGTCGCGCAGGTAATACATGACTACGCTGCCCTTGCGGTAGTGAATGTAGCCCTGCGAGTCTTCTACCCTGAGCAGCGGACGTTCCTTGAGCAGTTCGGTGCCGCGGGAGCGCAGGTAGTTGTCCATTTCATATTGCATGAACTTGCGCATGGCGTTGGGGCCATACTCTTTCTCCATAATCATGAGAGCGGAGTACTGGGCCAGCGTCTCAGAAAGCAGCGTGGCGCCCTGCATGTTGGCGCCGATTACCTGGTGGGCCCACCACTGGTGCGCCATCTCGTGGCCGACGACGTAGAAAACGAAGTCAATGTCATCCGGGTGCTCGAGGTTGGCGATGAATCCGATGGATTCGGAGTACGGCATGGTTCCCGGAAAGGCCTGAGCGAAGCGGGCGATGCGGGGGAACTCAATGATGCGGGCTTCCCTGTGCGGATACGGCCCGAAGTTCCGCGTATAGTAATCGAAGGACTTTTTTACCGAATTCAGCATCTTGGGAACGTTCCAGGGATGCTCTTTCAGGTAATAGACTTCGATGCTGATGCCATTCCAGTTGCTGCGCGCGACCTGGTACGTGGCCGACATAAAAGAGTAAAAGTTCAACGAGTAGTGGTCCAGCTTGTAGTGGTAATAATGGCGGCCGTTGGCGCTCCACTCCCCGAGGAGCGAGCCTGGAGCAATCGCGATCTGGTCCGCCGAGGTACTGATGACGGTCTCCACATTCACCCAGTCGGAATTGTTGCTCAGATAACTGTTCATGCAGTCGGCGGTGCAATTCTCTTCCAGGGCCGGCATCAGGTCCTTTTCTTTCAGGCCCCATTTCTTGCGCTTGTTGCGATCGGTGAGCTCGTTGCCGGGCTGGTAGCCGATCGCGGGCGCCACGGTGCTGTTGAAAAAAGTTCCGTTCTGAACAATTTCGCGGTTGGTGACCGAGTTTTCAAAGCCCCGGTTGCGCGCTTTCACGGTGAAATGCATGACGCGGGATTCGCCGGGCTGCATGGGCGGATCGAGGGAAAATGTCTGGAACAGCAGCCGGGTGTCATTGTTGGTAAGTTTGGCTCCCGGCACTTCGATCTGGGTGTCGTAGTTATTGGTAAGGGTGAAATCCACTTCCCGCAGCGGCTGAGAGGTCTTGTTGACGATAGTCTGCGCGCCGCGCATCTCCATGCCTCGGGTCTGGGGAAAGATATCAATGTCATATTTGACATCGGTGATGCGCGGCTCAGGCTGCTTTTCGAACTTCTTGTAGGTCTTTTCGTAATCCGCCTGCAGCGCGTCCTGGTCATCTTCGCTCCGCAGTTTGTTCACAATTTCGGTGTTGTAGTAGATCCAGGCGCCAATCGAGAGGAAGGCGATCATTCCGAATGCGGCCAGAGCGCGCAGCGGGCGGTGGAAGCGCAAGCGCGCATTGCGCAGGCGGCTGCTCCAGCGGCGGTCGCGGCCTCGCGGCCACAGCAGCAGGGTTGCCACGATCATCATCAGGCTGAAGGCGGCCCAATAGAGGGTGAACCAGGTCCAGCCCTTCAGGAAGGGCGCGAAGCCATAGAAATCGGAATAGACCATATCGGGCGTCTGCCCGAACTTCACCAGATTGGTGGCGATATTCAGAGGCCGCCAGATGAAGGCATTGGCAATGACGAAGGCGATGAAGGCGAAATAGCCGACATACTTGTTGGGCGAGAGGACGTGAATAAAGAACGCCAGGATCGCCAGGAAAATAAAGGCGCTGAAATCTATGCCGAACAGGGTGGAGATATAGAGTCCGAACTGATAGCGGTGGAAATGGTGAAAGTACTGCACCAGCACCGCGGTCACCATGGTCACCGCCAGAATGATGGCAATGCTCGCCATCAGGGCCACGAATTTGGCGGCGAAGGCCGGCCACTCGGGCACGGGCAGAGCATCCTGCACTTCGTCGTTGTTGCTATCGCGCTCCTCCCAGATCAATACGCCTGCATGGTAAGTGAGAAGTGCGATCAGAAAGATGTAGAGCGTGCCCGCGATGATCTCCAGCATCTGATAGGTCACGGGGAAGGAGACATTGCCGTAGATTTCCGTTGAATTGAAGATCAGCGAAGTCAGGCAATTCAACAGGGCCGCAGCGGCAATCACCACGAAGGGGATAGTTTTGATCAGGCGGCGGAATTCCAGCCTGGCGCTGCCCGTAAACTGCGCCCATTGTGCGGCCGCTCCGAACTCGCGCCTGGCCGGCGGCGCCAGAACCGTGGCCTGGGCAGTCGCTTCCGCCGCCGCGAGGCCCGGTTTTGTCTTCTTGCTTCGCTCGGCAAAGCTGAAGCGGGTGCAGGCGAAGGCAAACACCAGCAGCCCCACCCCCAGCCAGATGAGGCGATTCCACAGCAAGAGGCCGCTGTAGCCAAGAGTGAGATTGTTTTTGTCAGCCACCGTCCAGTACTTGGTTGCGATCTGGAAGGTGTTGGTGGCGAAGGGGTCCACCAGCGCCGCGAGGGTCTGGTTTTGCAGGTCGGTGGTGAGCGCCTGTGCGATTCCGTAGCCCACCAGCAACACCAACCCGCCCACGAAGGAAACAACCGTGCTCCGGCTGAGCACCGCGATGGCGAATATGATCGCGGCAATGAACAGAGTGTTGGGAATTGCGAACACCAGGATGGCCTTGAGATGCGCCGACCAGATGACCGGCCCCCAGCGCTCGGGGTCAATCCAGGGCATGTACTTGCCGGCCAGAATTCCCGCGGAAACGCCCAGCAGGGGAATCACGGCCACCAGCGCTGATCCCAAAAACCGCCCGGCCAGATAATCGAACTTCTTAATGGGAGTCGCGAAGACGATCTGGCTGGTGTTATAGGCAAATTCCCGCGAAGCCGCCGCGTTTACGAAGGCCGTGGTCATCAGCAGGGTAAGAATCGAGCAAACGGCATAAAAGTTCTCGATCACCCAGGGCGCATTCTTGTTGGTATTGCCGAGCGTATTGCCTACGACCACGTGGTCGGAGCTGACCGCTCCGAAGAAGAGAAGGGTTACGACCAGGAAGAAAATCCAGACCATCCAGCCGCGGAGCCAGAAGCGCACTTCGAAGTTGAAAAAATGTCTGAACATGAGGCTCCGTTATTGAATTCCGTTGATGCGGGTGAAAAAGACGTCTTCCAGGTCCGGGCTCACCGGCTGAAAGCCATCACCGGGAATCTGGTCAGAGTGCACATGGACCAGCGGCTTGCCCGCGATCAATTTGTTGGAGATGACTTTGTAGCGCTGCTCATATTCCTTCATTTCGGCCTTGGGAATGGACTTCTGCCAGATGCGGCCTTCCAGGCTCTTGACGGCCTCCGACGGCGGGCCGGCGAAAAGCACTTTTCCGAGATGAATGATGGCCATATTGGTGCAGAGCTCCATTACATCTTCGACAATGTGGGTGGAGAGAATCACGATGACGTTCTCGCCGATATCCGCAAGCAGGCCGTAGAAGCGGTTGCGCTCGCCGGGATCAAGGCCGGCAGTCGGCTCATCCACAATCAGAAGCTGCGGATTTCCCAATAACGCCTGGGCGATGCCGAAGCGCTGCCGCATGCCCCCAGAGAATCCGGTGAGCGCCT
>Ga0335080_10008557_pt1 | contig 10671 bp, 10 predicted proteins | sample Lox_Sample_34_FD_206720 | JGI IMG/M metagenome (GOLD analysis project Ga0335080, IMG submission 206720) | Soil microbial communities from Loxahatchee National Wildlife Refuge, Florida, United States - Lox_Sample_3.4 | ecosystem: Environmental > Terrestrial > Soil > Wetlands | place: USA...
ATCTCTGAGCCGTTCTGGCCGCCGGCGATGCCCAGCTTCTGCTCATCGCTGATAGCGGCGCCGTCCCCCTGGTTGAGGGGCTTGCCGTTTAATTCCACTGCGCCTTTTGCCACCTGCAGCCAGGCGTGACGGCCGGGAGCAAGCGTGTGCTCGACTTTCTGCTTCTGATCGAGCAGCGAAACGTACAGCGAGACATCCTGATGCACGTTCACAGCGCCGTTCTGGCCGCCGTGGGCCGCGATCAGTTTCAGCTCGCCGTGCTTCTCCTCCTCGGGAAACGCCTTCTGCTCGTAGCCCGGCTTGATGCCTTTGCTCTCGGGCATGATCCATATCTGCAGCAGGTGCACGGGCTCGGTCTTGGAGGCGTTGGCCTCGCTGTGCAGAATGCCGGTGCCGGCGCTCATGAGTTGGCCGTCGCCGGGGCGGATGATGGAGCCGTTGCCCAGGCTGTCCTTGTGCTCCAGCGCGCCCTGAAGGACATAGGTGATGATTTCCATGTCGCGGTGCGGATGTGTGGGAAAGCCCGTACCTGGCTGCACGATGTCCTCGTTGATGACGCGCAAGGCGCGAAAGTGCATGTGGCGGGGATCGTAATAGGCATCAAACGAGAACGTATGCTTGGTGTTGAGCCAGCCGTGGTCTCCGCCTCCACGTTCCTGGCTTTTGCGGATCGTGATCATGCTCTTGCTCCCCGAAACATTCGATGCCGCGCACAACAAAAAGATTCATACTTATCTATCTATATACACGGCAACAGTTGCCAATCGTCTGTGCTTAATCTCGCCATTTACTAAATCCGCGGTTACGGCTTTGCGGCGACAGCGAGAAGCTCTTCCGAGGTCATTCCGTAAAGCGGAGGTGTCTTGACGCCCAGCACGCCAAGGCAGGCGTAGATTTCGCCGCGATGGTGGATTTCGTGCTCGATCATCAGCCGCAACGCAACCCCTTCCAGCGGGTGATCGACGAGCCGTCAGGCGTAAGACACTTTGCGGCCAGCTCTTCTGGAGTCAAACGGGAGAAAATTTCCATGGACTCCTGATGCAGGCGCTCCATTAGGGCGATGACATTCTCAAGGCCTTCGGCCAAGTCACGGCCACATCCGGCGTAGCGCTGCGGCTTGCCCTGCACGCACTCCGCCCAGGCGCAGCGCTCGACCACGGCCAGATGCTGGGCCAGATCGCCCAGCGTGAAGCGGCCTGAACCGAAGCTGTGATCGAGCTTCTCCGGCGGGATTGACTGCACCACGCGCATGGTGCGTCGCCGTACTTTCTGGAGATACTCGAGGAACGGCTCGATGGTCTTGAGTTCCACGGCTATTTCTTCTTGCTTTCGCTCTTGCCTTCGGACTTGGGCTTCGCCTCGGTCTTTTCTTTCGCCGATGTGGCGCTGCCCTCGGCGGCAGTCCCTTCCTTCTTGGATGACTCGCCTCCGCCCTGGCGCGCGTAATCCGTGACGTACCAGCCCGTTCCCTTGAATTGCACGGCTGGCGCATGGAGTAGGCGCTCAACCTTGCCGGCGCCGCAGTTCGGGCACTTCTTGGGATCGGGATCGGAAAACTTTTGGATTCGTTCGAACTTATGACCGCACTTGGGACACTGATATTCGTAAAGAGGCACAGAAAATTTGTAATTTGTGATCTGTAATTTGTAAAGCCCAAGGCGCGGTCGGGGGTATAAACTTTTGCGCTGTGGCGACAAACGGCCAAGCCGAGCGTCGTGAAAGCCAGCGTGGTCCACGGCTTTACGTGGTTGCCACTCCGATCGGCAACCTGGAAGACATCACCTTTCGCGCCGTTCGAATCCTGAAGGAAGTTGACCTGATCGCCTGCGAAGACACGCGCCAGACGCGCAAGCTGCTCGACTACTACGAAATCACAACGCGCACCATCAGCTACCACGAGCACAACGAGATGACCCGCGCTGCCGAACTGATCGTCAACCTGGAGCAGGGAGGGCAGGTGGCGCTGGTCTCAGACGCCGGCATGCCTTCGATCTCCGATCCCGGCCACAGGCTGGTCGCGCTGGCCATCAGGCACCATGTACCCGTGGTACCTGTGCCTGGAGCCTCGGCGTTTGTAGCGGCGCTGGTGGCCAGCGGTTTGCCGACCGATTCCTTCAAGTTCAATGGCTTTCTTCCCGCAAAAAGCGGCGAGCGCCGCGACGAACTGGAGCGAATCCGCGAAGTGCCGCGCACGGTGATCTATTACGAGGCGCCGCACCGCATCATTGAAACCATGGGGGATGTTGTTGCCATTTTGGGCGCGTCTCGACACGTCGTGATCGCGCGCGAGGTCACCAAGCTGCACGAGGAGTTCCTGCGTGGCCGAGGCGACGAAGTTTTGGAGCAGCTGCGTGAGCGCGGCGAAGTGAAGGGCGAAATTACGCTGCTGATTGGGCGTGCCACCGAAGCCGGCGATCGCGTCCCGCCGGCGCGCATTCGTGAGCGCCTCGCCGAGGTGATGGACGAGCGCAAAATCGACGAGAAGGCCGCGCTTAAAGTAGTGGCAAAGGAGATGGGCGTGTCGCGCAGCGAGGCCTATCGCGAGCTACAGAGAGCCAGACGATAAGTGCTCTTCACGGCGGATGCACTCGGAAAGGCTCACTGGGTAGCGTCGATCCGCCGCCCCTCCGCGTAAATCTGCGGATGGAAGTTATGCGTGCCGTTTGCCCCCGGCCGGCTCCGGCTTGGCTTCCCATGGTCGCTTGGGGCGCTCGGTCGCCGGTTTGTCGCGGTCTTCGATACGGTCGTAGATGTGGTTGTCGGTGACCGTGCCCAGCGATTCATTGTAAAGGCTGGTTGCGCCGGTGGCTTCCTTCAATTCTTCGGTGAACTGGTGGATCGCGGTGAGGTGGTCGGCAGTGGCCGGAATTTCTGTTTTAGTCGTGCGCAGGAATTTCTGGTAGCCGCGATCGATCAGTTTGGCGATTTCACCGCCCACCAGGTAGCCGGGGCGCGCGAAAATCTTCACGCCGCCATCTTCCGTCTTCTCGATGGCAGCCGAAACATTCAGCTTCTTGATAAAGACGCGGTTCTGAGTGCCAGGCGCTTCCAGGACATCAAAGCCGTGATCGCGCAGCCACGCGACCGTATCCTCATAACTCTTGTGCAAAATTTTCTTAGCCATGGTTCCCGTTCGACGCTGGTCGCCGATGCTTTGAAGCTTCGGGGCAGCGCGTGAATCTAATGCGTAAGATGCTAGCTGGGGAAAACAGTTCCCGCGGTGACGGCGCTTACGACAGATAGCAATAAAGGGTGCGGCTGGCATCATGCAAGCGCTTTTTGTACACTGAGGCTCCCCTGGGGGCGGGGGACACGTCTAAATGTCGTCCGCGCAGGCAGTTAGCGCCGTTTCTCAGAATGGGTCGGAGTTGCAATCGAAAGACGAGAGGAATCGTCCGTTGGTAACGAGAATGGCCAGCATGGCATATTCTGCCCGCCCGCAGTCCGAACTGCCGGAAGTCGAAGCGGGCGAGAGCCTTCTTGAGCGTATTGGCAATACGCCTTTGATCCGCTTGGAGCGAATTGCGCAGAGCGTGCCGCGAGTTGAGCTGCTGGCCAAGGCGGAGTGGTTCAATCCGGGAGGGTCGGTGAAGGACCGCGCTGCCAGCAATATCGTGCGTGAGGCTATGCGCAGCGGCAAGCTGGTGGCGGGAAAGCGGCTGCTCGATTCCACTAGCGGCAATACTGGAATCGCCTATGCCATGATCGGCGCGGCGCTCGATTTCGGTGTGACCTTGTGTATGCCGGAAAATGCTTCAGTCGAGCGGAAACGTATCCTGCACGCCTACGGAGCCGAAATTATCTACACCGATCCGGGCGAAGGCTCCGATGGCGCCATCCGCAAGGCGCACGAGATGATTGCCGCCGAACCGGACAAGTACTTTTACGCCGATCAATATTCCAATGCGGCGAACTGGCAGGCGCACTACCACACCACAGCCGAAGAAATCTGGCAGCAGACCGGCGGCCGGGTGACGCACTTCATCGCCGTTCTGGGAACCAGCGGGACGTTCACGGGCACGAGCCGCAAACTGAAGGAACTCAATCCGAAAATTTGCTGCGTCTCGCTGCAGCCAGATTCGGCATTTCACGGCATCGAAGGCGCCAAACACATGGCGACGGCCATGGTGCCGGCAATTTACGACACGAGCCTGGCTGATGAAGAACGTGGCGTCTCGACCGAAGCCGCACACGCCATGGTCCGCCGCCTGGCCCGCGAAGAAGGCCTGCTGGTGGGGATTTCGGCGGGGGCCGCGGTGGTCGGGTGTCTGGAAATCGCCCGCGAGCTGGTTGCCGAGCGGCAGAAGGCCGTCATTGTCACCGTATTTCCGGATTCGGGCGACAAGTATTTGAGCGAGAGATTCTGGGATGAGGAATAGCCATAGGGCCAGGGAGGCACAGAGACTTTGTTTGAATATGCTCTGTGTCTTTGTGCCGCTGTGGCAAACAAAATGTTAACCATTCGCCAATCCGAACTCGACGCGCTTCGCCGCCACGGGGAAGAGACGTATCCGCATGAGTGTTGCGGGGTGATGCTGGGGCGCATGGAGGGCGACGAGCGCATCGTCGAGGACGTGCTGCGAGCGGGCAACACCCGTGTGGATTCGCCCCACAACCGCTACAATATCGACCCTCGCGAGCTGGTGCGGATTCAGCGGCAGGCGCGCGAGCGCGCCCTGGACATTGTCGGGTTCTATCATTCGCATCCCGACCATCCGGCGCGCTGGTCGCAGACGGATTTGGCCGAGGCCCACTGGGTCGGCTGCTCCTACGCGATTACGAGCGTGGAGAACGGCCGCGCGACGGTGACGAACTCCTTTGCTCTCGAGGGGACAATCGAGGAAGACAAGCGCTTCGCCGACGAGCAGGTGCGGGTCGTGGTGGCAGAAGCGGGGGACTAGGATTGAGTCATCGGGCCATTGAAATGAGTCGGAGCTGTCGTCATCCTTGTTGAGAGAAGACAAATGAAGATACTGATCCCGACGCCGTTGCGGCAATATGCTGGCAAGAAGGACGCGGTAGATGTTCCGGCGCAGACAGTGGGCGAAGCGCTTTCCGGGCTCACCACGCAGTATTCCGATTTGCGCAAGCATCTTTACACCGATGATGGCAAGCTGCGTGCCTTCGTTAACGTGTACCTGAATGACGAGGACATTCGCTACCTGCAGAAGGAGAACACGCCGGTCAACGACGGCGATACGCTGGCGATTGTTCCATCGATTGCGGGCGGCTAAAGCCAAGAGCGAATTACATCTATGCCAGCCATTGCTGAAAACGTTCAACCCGTGATGCTCTCCAACGAAGAGGTGCTACGCTATTCACGGCACTTGATCATGCCCGAGGTGGGCATGGAAGGCCAACTCAAGCTAAAGACGGCAAAGGTCCTTTGCATCGGCGCGGGCGGTCTGGGTTCGCCGCTGGCGATGTATCTCGCCGCGGCTGGGGTGGGAACGCTGGGCCTTGTCGACTTCGATGTAGTCGACTTCACGAATCTTCAGCGCCAGATCATTCACTCGACTGGTGATGTCGGCCGCAAGAAGCTCGATTCCGCCGAAGAGAGCATTAAAGGCATCAATCCTTACGTCGACGTGCGCAAGTTCGAGACGCGCCTGAGCAGCGAGAACGCGCTCGAGCTGTTTCGCGATTTCGACATCGTCGTCGATGGCACCGACAACTTTCCCACTCGCTATCTGGTGAACGACGCCTGCGTGCTGACGGGCAAACCGAATGTCTATGGGTCGATTTTTCGCTTCGAAGGCCAGGCTAGCGTGCTGGCGACGAAAGAAGGTCCGTGCTATCGCTGCTGGTATCCGGAGCCGCCGCCGCCAGGCCTGGTGCCGTCGTGCGCTGAAGGCGGAGTCCTGGGAATTCTGCCGGGACTGGTCGGCGTGATCCAGGCCACCGAGGTGGTCAAGCTCATTCTCTGCAAAGGCGAGCCGCTCATCGGGCGCGTGCTGCTGGTGGACGCTCTCGGCATGAAGTTCCGCCAGCTCAAGTTGAAGAAAAATCCCGATTGCCCGGTTTGTAGCGCGCATCCAACGATCACCGAGCTGATCGACTATCAGGAATTCTGCGGCATTCGCGGCGAGGAGGCCCCGGTGACGACCAACGTACCCGAAATTCAGCCCGAGGAGCTCAAGCAGCGGCTCGATGCCGGCGAGGACATTTTCATCCTCGACGTGCGCGAGCCGCACGAATACCAGATCTGCAATCTGAACGGGTACCTGATTCCCCTGGGCGATTTGCCGCAGCGCGTGAATGAGCTCGATTCCAGCCGCGAGATCGTGGCACACTGCCGCTCCGGCGTGCGCAGCGGCAAGGCCGTCCAGTTCCTGCGCCAGGCCGGCTTCCGCAAGGTCAAGAACCTCGCCGGCGGTGTGTTGGCGTGGTCCGACCGCGTCGATCCCAAAATGCCAAAATACTGACACTCTGATTCTCAAAAGAAAAAGAGACGCAGGCCGACTGCGTCTCTATATTGGTTTTCAGGAGCGATTCTTCATCTTTGGTTTGAAGCCTGCGCGGCGTTTTCAAACTTCAGCACTTGCTTCTTGCCCTCAAGCCGGATTTCAGTGATCGAGGGCATGCCGTTACCAGCGCTGTCGGTAATGACGCTGGTGCTGGCCGCTTTCTGATCGCGATCTTCCAGCGTGGCCTTCACGGTTAGGACCTCGGTCTTGCCGCGCAGGAATGTTACGTTCCCGCTGTCGCTGATTTTCAGGCTATATTCGCCGGCAGGCAGTTGTTTACTGTTGACGGTGGCCGCATGGGACAAATTGATGGTGTTGGCTGCATATGCGCTGGCCGACAGCGCCAGGAAGCAGGCGATAACTAGAATTTGCAGAGTTCTTCTCTCCATTGCAAGGCTCTCCTTCCATCCTCGGCGAAGGGCCGAAGGTGTTGTGGCGGGAGGCCAGCTCCACCGGCTGTGCCGGCAGAGGCGGTGGCACCGGGTTGCGCCCTGCTTGATTTTCCTCGCAGAGCCTCTACAATGTGCCGCCGGGGGTTAAACGGACGCCAGCCCGCAAGGACCTGACGTTTCCCGAGATCGCCTCGCCCTGGCCGCCAACCCGCGGCGAGACAATCTGTTTAACCCCTAAACCAAGTCCTCGGAATCCCCCCACTTGCAGGAGTCCCCTGAAGATACGCTCGGGCCTGGCTGAAGGTTCCGCAGGTATCCGTTGCGCACCTTTTAGACTGGACTGCCCATGCTTTGGTTAGCGTCTGGGCCGGCTTGTTCTGAAAACGGAACGAACGGATATAAATCCTTGACGGACGGCCGGTGCGGCGCATAATCGTCTGTATTTTTTCTCGTGCCGTTAGAGGGAGACGCCATGCGCCAGTCTTTCTTCGTATGTGTACTCGCTATCCTTATTTTTGCCGCTGCATCGGCGCAGGAGCTTTCAACGAGGCCGCAACAGCCCGTCCCCGCGCCGACCCCGTCAGCGCCCAACAGCGACCCCACTTACCAGCAGCTGCGCCGATCGCAATTGGGGGAGGTTACTCTCGCCGTGCACGATTTCGCGCTGCGCCGCAGCGCTGGAACGTTCACCTTTCGTTCGGGCACGTTCTCGATGCTTGCACCAGTGAACGGCAGGGTAACCGGCGCAGTGTTCCTGGGAGATGGCAGCTTCACCCTGACTCCGCCAACGCCCACCGAAGAACACAGCCTTAGTCTGCTGACTAAAGAATCGAAAATGGAAGAAACCTTTAACGAGTTGGTGCTGCGTTTTACGGACGATACGTACGAAGAGATCAAAAAGGCTGGCACCCCGGCACCAGCAGGGGGCAATGCTGGCGCGGTTCTCGACCACGTCAACACGGCATTGCGGAAGCATCTGCACTACAACCTGCACGCCAGGATTCTGCAAGATGTCCTCGGAACAGGCCCCGGCGGCTTATTTGTGGCTTTTATTAAGGGCAAGAAATACGACAGCAGAATGCTCTATGTCATCGACCCAACCGGCCTGCACCGCTTTCGCTCGAGCGGTGATGACGTAGTGCTCATGACCTGGGACGAAAATAAATATGGCGCCTGGGTTTCCTTCAAGCTGGCCCGCACGCAAGGCCCAAGGCGGAGTTTCACGATAGACCATCAGAAATTGGACACTGCCATTGAGAAGAGCGGCCGCCTGAATGGCGACGCGACTACTACGCTGACGGCGCACATTTCTGGACTGCGGGTAGTGGAATTCGATCTCTTTGCTCCCCTGCGGGTCCAGAGTGTCAGCGATTCTGCCGGGCGTCCGCTGGCCTTTATCCAGGAAGGCAAGGACGAGGACCCGGATTTCGCCGTGATCTTGCCGCGGGGACTGGCGGCCGGCGAGCAGCTCACGCTCCGCACGGTGTATAGCGGAAAGGAGGCGGTGCAGAACGAGGGCGGCGATAACTACTATCCGGTCGCGCGCGCCAGTTGGTTTCCCAGCCGTGGGTTCGGCGACTACGTCACGTACGATATGACGTTCCGCATTCCGAAGGGTATGACGATGGTGGCCACCGGCACGCGGCTACGGGAAGTCAACGAAGGCGGCGAAAACCTGAGCGAATGGCGCACCGACGTTCCCCTGGCTGTAGTCGGCTTTAACTTTGGCAGATTCAAGCGCAAGGAGACGAAAGTCGAACGGGTTGGCTACGTGGTAGAAGCCTACGCCAATCAGGACGAGCCCGATATAGTCAGGCGTGTGAAGCGGGCCGCTGACCCGAGTGCGGATATGCCCACTGACATCAATTCACCGCGCGTATCGGCGGTTGCCCTGGGAACGCTTAGCACTACCGGCATGCTCGATAAGGCTCTAGCCGAAGGCCAGCTCGCGGTCGAGCTCTACACGGACTACTTTGGCCCCTCGTCTTACAAGCGGCTGGCCATCACCCAACAGACCGCCTTCAATTATGGGCAATCGTGGCCGATGCTCGTCTATCTGCCCATCACCTATTTCTTTGACAGCACCGCGCGCCACGGGTTGGGTATGGACGATCCTCGCGGATATTTCAAAGTCGTCGGCCCGCATGAGGTCGCCCACCAGTGGTGGGCTCACACTGTCGGCTTCGACAACTATCGCGACCAGTGGATGAGCGAAGGCTTCGCCGAATTCTCGGCCTCTTTGTTCATCCAGCTCATTCAGAAGAATAACAGTGAATTCATAAAGTTTTGGAACGACGAACGAGAGTTGCTGCTGGAACGAAACAAGGAGGGATTTCGCGCGATCGATGTAGGGCCGCTGATTCAGGGCTATCGCCTGGCGAACACGAAAGCCGGCTTCGACGTACCGCGCCGGCTGATCTACCCAAAAGGCGCTTACGTCCTCCACATGCTCCGCATGATGATGTGGAACTCTAGGACCGGAGATAGCGAATTCAAGGCCATGATGCAGGACTTCGTGAAAACGTATTCCAACCGTCCGGCTACAACCGAAGACTTCAAAGCCGTGGTCGAGAAACACATGACTCCTGGCATGGACTTCAGGGGCAACCACACCATGGACTGGTTCTTCGATGAATACGTTTACGGGACGGCTCTACCCAGCTACAAACTCGACTACTCCTTCAGTCAGTCCGGCAGCGATGTAACCATGGATCTGCACCTCACGCAGTCGGGTGTTGATGACCATTTCTCCATGCTGGTTCCATTGTATCTTGAGCTGGCAGACGGGCGAGTAGTTCGCCTGGGAGCAGCCCCGATTACCGGGAATCAAACCATGGATCGCAAGGTTCCCCTTGCCGGTATTAAAGACAAGCCCAGACGCGCCATGCTCAACTATTTTGATGACGTGCTGTGCGCGCATAATTAGGGCGGGTGACTCAAGGGGTATCGGCGGCGGCCAGTCCGTGCTTGACTCAGCCAGTGTTGCAACCGAACACGCTCAAGCTGAGTGCTGACAGCTGATTGCTGGGTGCAAAAAAACCGGCGCCTTCTCCCCCGAGAATGGTGCGCCGGTGTCTTGGTCCTTCGCCTACGCGAAGGAGGTTTGGTTTTGGGCGTCTGGTTGGACGCCAGAACAAGGCAGGCAGCCGTCTGCGAGGTTCGCGCCGGCTGCGCCGGAAGGATGCGCTTGGGCCGCGCTTCGGTCAACTGAGAAATCTGGCGCACTATTTACCGTTCAGATTCAGAACGCTGGCTAGTAATGGATATCCAAGCTTGACCACTCGGCATCGCCACGGACTGCAAGCCAGCAACTTTAGACGTGGGTCGGGCGCGCGGTACGCGTGGTATAGTTCCTGAGGCAAGTAATCGGCAGAATAATTGAGCCGAGCAACCAGGCCATTCGTCATTAACTAAAGTGTCATTTTGCTGAACAAGTAAGCGCTAGCCGGCCGCTCGGGTCTCGGGGAGCAGCGCAGCGCGGCGCGGCTGGTTGTGGCCAAGAAGGTCATCGTGGACCTTGTAATTATTCGTCTTGTATTCATCCTTGTTCTTGCGGTTGCATGCGCGCTGCTCGAGCCCTTCGGCCTCAGCCGGTCAGCAGCGGCAGCTGCAGGACTCGCCCTGGGCGTCGCTATCCTCCTGTTCGAGTTGCGCCTGCGCGCCGTCAGCCTGAAGCGGCTGATCGGAGCGGCGATCGGCAGCGTGCTGGGGATCCTTGGCGCTTATCTCTTCAGCCTGGTTATCCGCAATAGCATTCCTGCCGGCAACACCCAGAGCTTCCTACAACTGCTGGTAATGCTGCTGATGGCCTA
>Ga0335080_10008558_pt1 | contig 10671 bp, 5 predicted proteins | sample Lox_Sample_34_FD_206720 | JGI IMG/M metagenome (GOLD analysis project Ga0335080, IMG submission 206720) | Soil microbial communities from Loxahatchee National Wildlife Refuge, Florida, United States - Lox_Sample_3.4 | ecosystem: Environmental > Terrestrial > Soil > Wetlands | place: USA: Florida...
CCAGGATATTGTTGATGATGGATTTACTGTTGATCCATTTGAAGATCAGTATGCAGACAAGAAATATAAAAGCGAAAACAAAATGAACGGTCATCCGTATGCGCTTTTTTCTTTCTTCGGAAAGATCATTCTTTCTTTTGAGTCCAAGTATATCAATACAGAAAGCCGAAGTGAGAGCAGTCAAAGCTCCGTCTGCACTTGGAAATAAAGCGGAGATGAGTCCGATGATAAAAATAACCGAAACAGCTTTGGGCAGGAATTGGAGTGCAACTGTCGGGAAAAGGTCATCGCCAATCGCATTTTTCCCATTCACGATTAATTGATGTTGCTGATAGAAACCTCCATTATTGAGGGTATAGAGATATAATAGTCCTCCCAATAATAAGAAAAGAAAATTGACTACTACCATGATTCCGCTGAATAAAATCATATTTTTTTGCGAATCCTTTAATTTTTTAACACTGATATTTTTTTGCATCATTTCCTGGTCAAGGCCAGTCATTCCGATGGTAATGAACATTCCCCCGATAATTTGCTTCAGAAAAAATCCTTTGCTTTGAATATCTGTGTTGAATAGCTTGGTATATCCTTTTTCATTGAGACTACGAAAAATATTTGCCGGAGATAAATTCATATGCTGCATGATATAGGTTACGCATACCAGGAGCCCGACAAGCATAAAAGTAGTTTGTAACGTGTCCGTATAAACGATGGTTTTAACGCCACCTTCAAAAGTATAGAGCAGGATCATCGTAAGAATCACAATGGCTGTAATCGCAAATGAAACTCCGATGGAATCGAGAATAAATACCTGGAGTACATTGATGACCAGGTACAATCTTGCCGTAGCTCCAACTGTACGTGAAACGATAAAAAAAAGCGCGCCTGTTTTGTAAGCAATATTATTAAACCTGGTTTGCAGATAATTGTAAATGGAAGTGAGCTGCAAACGATAATAAAGCGGAAGCAAAATAAATGCAACGATAAAATATCCGAGCCAGTATCCGATTACAACCTGGAAATATCCGAATGCTTTAAAACCCTGACCTGCAAAATCACCGACGGTTCCGGGAACGGATACAAAAGTTACTCCTGACAATGATGTGCCGATCATTCCAAATGCGACCAGCATCCAGTTGGAGCTCCGGTTACCGATGAAAAATGAATCATTGGTTGAATTGCGGGAAGTACGGTAAGCTACAAAAAGCAGGAGCAAAAAATAGCCAATCACAAAGGAAAATAATAAAAATGCAGACATGATGGATATTGACAGTAAATATTAAATCCTGAAATTTAGCGTTAAATTAATTAAATAAAATCTGGTTATTTTTTTTGCTTTTGGAATCCGATTTTTTTTTCGGCTCCCACACAAATATGAAACGAATTTGTGAAAATAAAATTGAACCAACATTAGGAAATACAAGCTTAAAATTTCAATTTTAATTTTCAGAATCTGATAAATCTTATGGACATACAATCCGTCGCAGTTTTTTGTGGTTCAAGATCAGGCAGTAATCCAATATTTGCACGCCATGCTCAGGAATTAGGTAAGCTGATTGCAATGCTGAAATTAAAACTGGTATACGGTGGTGGAAATAAAGGATTGATGGGCGTATTAGCCGATTCGGTATTGGAAAATGAGGGACAGATCATGGGAATTATTCCGGAAATGCTGATTCAATGGGAGTCCCAGCATAAGGGACTGTCTGAACTAGCGATTGTACCTGACATGCACACCCGAAAAAAAATGATATATGAAAGGGCGGATACAGCAATTGTACTCCCAGGTGGATTTGGAACAATGGATGAATTTTTCGAGATGCTGACCTGGAATCAGTTAAAAATTCACGATAAAAAAATATATGTCCTTAATTCAGATGGCTTTTACGATCATTTATTAAAGTACCTCAGGCAGGCACAGGCAGAAGGATTTTTATATGAACCATTCGAGGAGCGAATTATTTTTTGTGACACACCCGTTGCTATATTTAATAAGATAGGCTAATCAGCCATCAATTGATTTATTCTTTCGGATTGATAAAAAATAAACAGCAATATCAGAAACCGGTAGTGAACCCGAATGTGTACAGGGCCTGATGGTAATATGGCGAATAAGTATTTTGCACAACATCATATAATATACTAATCGTTATGGCGCCCCTGCCTGCCGGAATTGCACCACCCACTCCCACCAGAAATGAAGGAACAAATTGAGTGGGTACTTTGTACTCCTGATCCGGGTTATAGACTTGGTCTTTTCCCCACACATAATTTACTTCCGGCTGTGCCTGCAGAAATAAGAACGGAATCGGGTATAGCCGTCCAAAAACATTTAATCCGGCATAACTGTAAGTACTTTTTTCAGACAGAGAATTGCTGTAAGCAAAATAGTATTTGTACTGGTAATAAGCATAATTCACGCCTGCCCCAGCAGCAAAATATTGAGAGAAACGGTATCCTATTTGGGGAGAAATATTAATTGCCGTGGAATAATTGCTAAAACCAAGTCCAAAAGTGCCTCCGAAAAAAAGCCTGGATTTGTCAAATCCTTTACTTTGCGGCGCCACTTCCTGGGCTGAAGCGAATTCAATAAACAAAACCGACAATGCAAAAATCAAAATAATTTTTTTCATACATTTTTGTTTAGCAAAGCTCTGTCAAAGATTTATATTTTAAATGATCTTATGATCTTGTTTCACGTTAATTAGTTGTCAAAAATCTTTCCGGCATTCAATATATTGTGCGGGTCAAAGATTTTTTTGATCTGTCGCATCAGTTGCAATTGGGTATCATCAAAAACAATATCCATATAATTTTTTTGTACAAGACCAATTCCATGTTCTCCGCTGATCGTTCCTTTCAACTCATATACCAGCTTAAATAATTCACGAAGGATTTTTGTCATTTGCGGGTCGCCCAGACTGTTGGGGATACCTTCTTTTTTAATGCGGACATGAAGATTCCCGTCTCCCGCATGGCCGAAGCATACTGAATGGAAATCATTCTGTTTGCTTAATTTCTTGATTCCTCTGATCAGTGCAGGTAACTCTGCTCTTGGAACAACCACATCTTCTTCGATATTATAACCATTCGCTTTCACGGCTTCGGCTACGCGTTTCCGTAATTTCCATAGTTCGGCTTTTTGTTGGGCATCATCGGCAAAAAATATTTCTCCGGCTTCAAAATCATTCAGCAATAAAGCAATGGCTTCCATTTCTTTCATTAATGTGTCAAGATGATTGCCGTCCACTTCGATAATCAGATGCGCTTCAATATCATCCGTTACTGGTACGATGGTATTGTCTAAAAAGCGACTTGTAATTTTCAGTGCATCAATTTCCATCAGCTCCAGGGCGCTGGGGGTATATCCTTCGCGAAAGATTGCGCTGACTGCTTCACTTGCTTTTTCCAGCGAAGCGAAAGGAACGAGCATGAGTAAGTCATATTTTGGAAGAGGAATCAACCTCAATACTATTTTGGTAACGATGCATAGTGTCCCTTCACTTCCCACGATCAGTTGGGTAAGGTTATAGCCTGTCGAATTCTTGAGAACATTTGCACCCGTCCAGATAATTTTTCCATTGGGCAACACCACTTCCAGGTTAAGTACATAATCTTTTACTACACCATATTTCACTGCCTTTGGACCCCCGCTATTTTCCGAGATATTGCCTCCGATAAAACAAGAACCCCTGCTGTTTGGATCAGGAGGATAAAAAAATCCTTTTTCTTTTACTGCATCCTGTAATACTTCTGTTATAACACCGGGCTCGGTTGTTACTTGCAGATTCCTCTCATCAATATCGATGATTGAATTCATTCTTTCAGTCGAAATCAAAACACCGCCCAAGTGAGGAAGAGCGCCGCCGCTCATACCTGTTCCTGCTCCGCGGGGAGTTACAGGTATTCGTTCACGATTGCATATTTGTAGTATAGCACTGATTTCAGAAGCTGTTCGCGGCTTCAGTACCACTTCAGGTAGGAAATTCAGTAGCTCAGTTTCATCATGACTATAGTGTTGCAATGAATCTTCATCAGTCAATACATAGTTTTCACCAACAATATTTTTAAACTGTAAAATATGTCCTGTAGTCAATATTCCCTTTGATGCAACAAATTCCATTACCCAATTTTTTGTAAAAATCGGATAAAATAGTGAGACATCAAATGTGAGGGGGAGACGTCAAACGTCAAATGTAAGAGATGGATGGTAAAATTGAGATCCTCATGTACCATAGACCTTTCATATGTGCGACTGATGTCTCACCTTTCACATTTGACGTTTCAAGTCGTTCATTGCTTAAAGCTTGGACATAAAGATTCACGGCGATTGCCATTGTACTGGGTGTAAGATCCGTTTTGGATCAGGGCAAATTCCCAGGCTCCGCGGTTACCATTGTATTTTCCCAGCGAGGAAACTGTTACATCATAAGTGAAGAGAAGACGTATATTCTTATATATGAAACCTACCATGGGTATAACGGCGTCGCCCAACCGAAAGTAGAGACCGCCCACTAATTGCTGGTCTCCATCACCTGATAAATTATATTGGGCGTTCATACCGAGAACGGCTTCATATGACCCGGCCTGGTTGGTATAATACCCTGCGGGGTTGATGATCACCATGTCACTTGTTTTAAAACTGGCATTTATGAAACCGATATAACGCGGAGGAATGCGGCTGTCAAATCCTGCGGGATCAGTCGAGAAAAAGGATTCTCTGGCGTTGTTGATATGCTGTATGGAAAATCCTGCGTTGATATAAGTTTTTGAGTTGGGGAAATATGCATAGTTCATGCCCACCTGCATATCAAAATAATTGACATTTGGCTGATCGAGCACAACACTTGTGGGCAGTTTGTTGTCAAAAAATTCTCCGTCAAACTGGTCGGGAAATTTAAGGTTGGAACTATTGATTCTTTTATTGACCCATCCTACATTAAAACCTGCAGTGAGGAGACTGGAATATCCCAGCATTTGGTGATAAGCAATTGAACCATATACCTGCGTTGTCGTTAGGTTACCGGAGCCTGCTACGTCGTGCAGGATCACGCCTCCCAGGCCCAGCCAGCCGGATTCGATTCTGTCGCGAAAAACCTGTGCATCTCCGAATATGCTCATGGTCTGATAAGGCATCGACATAACCGAAGACCACTGATTCCTGTAATTAGCTCCCAGCCGGTAATCTGCATCAGGAATAAAACCAGTATTTGCAGGATTTGTAGTGAGTGGAGAATTGAACCATTGTGAGAAATGCAAGTCCTGTGCATATATCATGCAGGAAACTGCGCTGAGGAGGCTTACAGATATTATTTTTTTCATCGGGTTCATTGCACAAGCTTTCTATGTCTCAAAGTTACATTTCTTATCTGATTAACGTTATATCTCCTGTTCTGGTTGTTCTGGTCCCATCAAAGAAAATAGCGGTGAGGGTGTAGGCATAGACACCCATGGGTTGAGGATTGCCTTTAAAGTTACCATCCCATCCCATATTGGGATCATTGGACTCGAAGACCAGCTGGCCATATCGGTTATAGATTCTGAAATCCATTTTATCGATGCCAAAGCCCTGGACCTTGATGATACTGTTTTGTCCGAAGCGTCCCGGAGTAAAAGCATTAGGGACATCCAGCAGGGGATTGATGAGAGTTTCGACAGCCAGACATGCAGTATCGGAACATTCGAACTGGTTATATGCGACCAGACAGGCCTGGAAAGTACCGGTTTTCCGGTACTGATGCATGACGGTATCCAGATTAAAGCTGACAGCAGTATCGCCGTCACCGAAGAACCATTTGAAATGAGTGGCAGCAATGGAGCTGTTAAAGAATATAGTGGGTTTATTGATTTGCGGGGGGATGGGTTGATCGCTGAAAGCAGCGGTGGGCTTGGAGTGTACGGAAATGGTAGTAGAAGCAGAGTCAATAATATTACAGGTGGCCGAGTCAACGGCAACCAGCTTGATGGTATAAGAACCGGTGTCAGCATAGAGATGGGTAGGACTGAAATCAGTGGATATGGGAGAACCATCCCCAAAATCCCAATAGAACTGCTGACCGGCAAGAGAAGTATTATTAAAGGAAGCCAAATAGGGTGCACAACCCGTTGGCGAAGTCTGGAATTGAGCTTTAACCAGGGGAGCGACCCTTAGGGTTTTCTGAGTGCTGTCAGGGAAATTACAATAGTTGGTATCGATCAGCACCAGGGTAACATTATAGGTACCGGGTGACTGATAGGAATGAGTGACACTGGCAGTGCCGGAAGTGAGCCTTTGAGAACCATCCCCGAAATCCCAGATAAAGGAAGAGGTGGAGAAGGGTTTACCGGCAGGAGGAGTGGAGAGGTTATCAAACTGGAATGAGAGGGACTGACAGGGAGGAAGCTTGGTGGCATTGAAGGCCAGGATAGCCTGATCATTGCGGGCCCTGATATTGAGATAGACAGTATCAGCGATATTACAACTGTTGGAATCAATGGCGATGAGCCTGACCTGGTAGTTGCCGATATTGTTATAGAGGTGATTGACGGTATAGCTGGTGGTGGTGGTATCGGGGGAACCATCCCCGAAACGCCAGATATAGCTTTTAGCGATACGAAGTGTATCTGTCAAGGTAACATTGAGAGGGACGCAACCGGAGCTATCGTATCTGCCATTGATATAAGACTTGAGATCAGCCGAAACACCTGCAAAATTGAAAGCAATCTTAACTGCTGCAAGATTACACCCTATAGTGCCTGTTCCATTCTTTGTAGCCCATGAACCGGTTGTTGTTGGAAACACGGCTCCTCCAAAACAGTTGGCACAAATTGCTTCATAAATTACACCCTGTCTGTCAAATCTGCTGGTTCCCCCATCAACATGATCTCCTAATGCTCCATTATTTTGTCCAAAAAAACTTCCGAACAATTGTGCAGTGGCATTTTTCTTCAATACAAAAAAATAGAAGTCTGCACCATCTGTAGTTTTTTTGAGCGCATCAGGTGTAACAGGTAAACCTGAAGTAGTTGAATTATTATATACCGCACTTCCTTCAGTTTGTATTCCGCCTCCCCATCCCGAAACATATACATTTTCGCAACGGTCGACCAGGAATGCAGTTGGAGAAATATCCGGAAAAGGTCCGGGATTTGATTGCTTTCCAAATACAGTTGAATAAACAAAAGCACTCAGATCGGGCTGCAATTTGCAGATATATTCCTTGCCATTTGGAATGCTCCATGCCGCATTCACAATAGGCCATGATCCTGTGGTTGTTCCCATAACATATGGAAACCCCTTTCCATCAAATTGCACTCCATAAACTACTTCGGTTCCTGACGTGCCGATATAAGTTGTTTTTATAAGAGTTTTTCCGTCAGGACTAATAATTGAAACGAAACCATCGATTCCACCCTGAATGGTATTATGTAATACAGGTCCATTGCCTGTTCCGGGGAAATTTGTGCTTGCCGTTCCTCCACCGACATATATATTCCCATTATTAGGATTCAGGGCCAGGGCAAAAGCTGCATCATCATTATTCCCTCCGAGAAAGCTTGATGCAAGTACAGCGGTCAAATTCGGATTTGCTTTTATAAATACACCATCCTGTCTTCCACCTCCGAAACTTGTCTGAAAAGCATTTAATAATGGAAAGCTGTCAGACTGTGTACAGGATGCGAGATAAACATTGTTTGCATTATCAAGAATGACTTCGCTTCTTCCATCATCTCCATAATTCAATCGCAGTGAACTTTGTCCCATTGGAATCGGGCTGCTCAAATATTTTGGAGCAATATTGACTCCATCCCAACCGGGTCCTCCAATTCGAATTGCACCGATAAGCGAACTTCCTGAAGCATTTAATTTAGCGAGAAAAATATCGAAACTGCCGCATTTACCAAAAGTAGTTCCCGGAAAATCACTTGAACTGGTTCGACCGGATATCACAAGATTGCCTGCATTATCAACCACGAGACTGTGTGGCTGTTCGTCTCCTGCACCTCCCAGATAAGTTGCATAAACTTTCAATGAGCCGACGCTGTTAAATTTCATGATCCCTACATCATAACCAAGTCCTCCACCTTCACTTCCGTCGCCTCCCTGAAAAGAAGTTTGGAATGCACCAGGCGTGGCTCCAAAATTATTTCCGCTTCCACGATCATCGAGTACAATGCTGCCTGAATAAAAATTTCCATTATTATCATAGGTTGCGGTATAACCCCAGTTGTCTGATCTGCTTCCTGTAAATGTTGAAAATACCAGCGTTGGGTCAATGATAATAGTAGCATCTTTGGAGTAATGGCTTAGCTTAAATCTTACCGTATTATTTCCTTCAATAACATATTTACATTCCAGTTCGTTTTTTCCGGCATTATTGAGTTGATAGGAATGAGGCACAAATTCTTTCACGTCACTCACCGAAGTGTGTGTGATCAAACGATTGTCTTTAATGCTTAATTTATCTGCTCCCGCATATTTCATAACGATTTTGTCGGGATTGCCGCCGGGATGGATAATGAGATCATATCGTAACGTGCCATTATCCGTATAATAACGGAGATCTATATTCGGATAAACATTTTTGTAAGTAATTCCCTGGTATACTTTGCAATTGCCAGCCCACCTGGAAGGATCATTGCCGATAAAATAATTATTGTAAGTCGGGAGCGGTTTATCAGGGATTGCTTCTGCATCTTCATTTGCATCAGCAAAATTTACCTGATAAAAATGTGAACGGACGATTAGCTTTTCATTACTGGTCAGTGCGGCTTTTTTTAGATTTGACTGAGGAGAGGATGCCAGATTTTTTTGATTAGCTGTAGCTGGTTGACCATGTCCATAATCGATCACCTTTTGCAGATCCTCGGTATTATACAGCAGAACACTAAATCCATGTTTTTGTAAAAAAAAACTTCCATTATCCATTTCAGCTCTGAACTGAATTTGCTTGTTCCACTGACCTTTGTTCTCCACAAATTCAAGATTGGAATATCCGTTCTGCGCAAAAACGGAGAAAGAGCCCATAACAAATAAGATACAAATTATAAATAGTCTTCTTTTCAAGGCTGGCTTTGTGTTATACAATCTATATCGGAAAAAAGCTGTCTTAAGTATGTGTAATTTATGAAATTTTACTCCATTGCGTTTTTCCATGTTGCAATTGAAGATGGGTTTTAAGCATCAAATTTTCGGCCGAATTCAGTTCAGGGTCTTTATTTAATATGGCTTCAGCCTTTTTTGCAGCGAGTTCTAACCAGTTTCTATCTTGTATAATATTGGCGAGTTTAAAGTCCAGCATTCCACTTTGCCTTGTTCCCGCAATATCGCCGGGGCCGCGGATTTCCAGATCTTTTTCAGCAATCTTAAAACCGTCTGTTGTTGCGCACATAATTTTTAAACGCTCCCGGGCTTCATTGTTTAATTTGGAGCTTGTTAATAATATGCAAAAGCTCTTTTCTTTTCCCCGTCCTACTCGTCCCCGTAATTGATGCAATTGTGATAAGCCAAATTTTTCTGCACTTTCAATCACCATAATGGTTGCATTAGGAACATGAACACCTACCTCGATAACTGTTGTTGCTACCATAATCTGTGTATCTTTTTCCAGGAAACGGCGCATATTGGTTTCCCTGATTTCATTTGTTTGCCTTCCATGTACCATGCTTATCCAATAGGATGGTTCAGGAAAATAAGCTTTCACATTTTCATATCCTTTCATCAGATTTTCATAATCCAGTTTTTCTGATTCCTCAATGAGCGGAAAAATAATATAAGCCTGATTTCCTTTACTTATTTCCAGCCGTATGAAATCCATAACCTGCGGTCTGTTATATTCATAACGGTGCACGGTTATGACTGGTTGCCTTCCCGGAGGCAGTTCATCCATCACACTATAGTCCAAATCTCCGTAAGCAGTCATAGCTAAAGTTCGCGGTATTGGTGTAGCTGTCATTACGAGTATATGGGGAGGTATGGATGATTTGTTCCATAATTTTGCTCGTTGTGCAACTCCGAACCGGTGTTGTTCATCGATGACAGCAAGGCCGAGATTTTTGAATTGAACCGCATCTTCAATAATTGCATGCGTTCCAATTAAAATATCCAAAGAACCATTGATCAACTTCTCAAGAATTTTTTTTCTTTCTTTGGATTTGGATGAGCCTGTAAGCAATCCTACGTTCAACGGGAGATCTTTAAGCAATTCTGAAAAATGATCGTAATGCTGTTTTGCTAAAATTTCTGTTGGTGAAAGCAGGCAACTTTGATAACCGTTATCAGCTGCGAGTAACATTGAAAGAAGTGCAACCATTGTTTTTCCGCTTCCAACATCACCTTGCAAGAGACGATTCATTTGCTTTCCGCTGCCCGTATCTTTCCTGATTTCTTTTAAGACTTTTTTTTGAGCACCGGTTAACTCGAATGGCAAATATTTCGAATAAAAAGTATTGAATAAATCGCCGACCTGTCCAAAAAAAACACCTCTTGAATAGCGGTGTCGTTGTGATTTAATCATACCAATTCTGAGTTGCGCAATAAAAAGCTCTTCAAATTTCAGTCGATTGAGAGCCTCGCCGGATGTTTCAATATTTTCGGGAAAATGTATTTTGGCAAATGCCTGAAAGCGGGATAAAAATTTTAATTCTTTCAATATCGATTCAGGCAATATTTCGGGGACATCATTTTCCTTC
>Ga0335080_10008559_pt1 | contig 10670 bp, 8 predicted proteins | sample Lox_Sample_34_FD_206720 | JGI IMG/M metagenome (GOLD analysis project Ga0335080, IMG submission 206720) | Soil microbial communities from Loxahatchee National Wildlife Refuge, Florida, United States - Lox_Sample_3.4 | ecosystem: Environmental > Terrestrial > Soil > Wetlands | place: USA: Florida...
GTTCAGCGATCCGCCCATGCTGGCCGACCTGGTCAGCAAGGGGCAGCTGCCGCCGATACAGGAGCGGCTGCCGAAGGTGCCGGCCGTTGCGACGATGGCGTGGCCGGGCCAGGCGATCGGCAAATCCGGCGGCCAGATGCGGCTGTTGATGGCGACGCCGAAGGACACGCGGCTCATCGTCGTGTACGGCTATGCCCGGCTGGTGGGCTACGACGTGGAATACAAGCTTAAGCCGGACATCCTGCAGTCGTTCGAGGACGACGGCGACCGCGTCTTCACCTTCCATCTGCGTCCCGGCCACAAGTGGTCGGACGGTCAGCCTTTCACAACCGAGGACTTCCGCTACTTCTGGGAAGACGTCGCCAACAACGCGGACGTCTCGCCGACCGGCCCGCCGATCCAGATGCTCGTCGACGGGGAGGCGCCGAAGGTGGAGATCGTCGACGAGACGACCGTGCGCTACAGCTGGTCGAAGCCCAATCCGCAGTTCCTGCCGGCACTCGCCGGCCCGAGCCCGCTCTACATCTACCGCCCCAGCCACTACCTGAAGCTGTTCCACGCCAAGTATGCGGATCCGCAGAAGCTCAACGACCTGATGCAGAAGTACGGCCAGGAGGGCTGGGCCCCGCTGCACAACCGCATGGACAACATGTACCGGAACGACAATCCGGACCTGCCGACGCTCGACCCGTGGGTGCTGACAACCAAGCCGCCGTCGGAGCGGTTCATCTTCAAGCGCAACCCCTACTACTATCGCGTGGACGCGCAGGGGATGCAGCTTCCCTATGTCGACAGCCTCGCCGTGCAGATCTCCGACAGCAAGCTCATTCCCGCCAAGGTGGCGGCGGGCGATACCGACCTCGCCGCCCGCTACCTGCGCTTCGACAACGTCACCCTGCTGAAGGAGAGCGAGCAGCGTGGGAAGTACAAGGTGCTGCTGTGGGACAGCGGCTGGGGCTCCCAGGTGGCGCTCTATCCGAACCTGAACGCCAACGACAAGCCTTGGCGTGATCTGCTGCGCGACGTGCGGTTCCGGCGCGCGCTGTCGCTGGCGATCGACCGCGGCCAGATCAACCAATTCAAGTTCCTCGGCCTGGCGAACGAGAGCGCCAATTCCGTGCTGCCGCAGAGCCCGGTGTTCGACGAATCCTTCCGGGCGGCCTGGTCGACGTTCGACCCTGACCGGGCCAACCAGCTCCTCGACGAGATCGGTCTCACGAAACGCGGCGGCGACAACATTCGCTTGTTGCCTGACGGGCGGCCGCTGACGATCGTCGTCGAGTCCACGGGCCAGAGCCCCGAGGAAGACGACGTGCTCCAGCTGATCACAGACAGCTGGATGAAGATCGGCGTCAGCCTCGTCGTCAAACCGTCGGAGCGCGACACGATGCGGAACCACGTGTTCGCCGGCGATGCGCTCCTGTCGGTCTGGACCGGCCTCGAGAACGGGCTGCCGACTCCGGACATGTCGCCGCAGGATCTGGCACCGACGACCCAGCAGCAGCTGCAGTGGCCGATGTGGGGCCAATATGTCGAGACCAAGGGTGCCGCCGGGCAGCCCGTCGACATGCCGGAAGCGCAGAAGCTCGTCGACCTCTTGAAGCAATGGCAGACGGCCAGCGATTCCGACACGCGCCAGTCGATCTGGCACGAGATGCTGCAGATCTACACCGATCAGGTCTTCACGATCGGGACGGTCGCCGGCGTGCCGCAACCGGTCGTCGTCTCCAACCGGCTGCACAACGTGCCGGAGCAGGCGGTCTACAGCTGGGATCCGGGCGCGCATTTCGGCATCTACAAGCCGGACTGCTTCTGGCTCGACGACGGCGCCGCCGGCACGAACTGAGGGCCAGCCATGTTCGGCTACATCGTCCGCCGCCTGCTGATCATGATCCCGACGCTGTTGGTCATCAGCTTCCTCGTCTTCGTCATCATCCAGGCGCCGCCCGGCGACTATCTCTCGGGCATCGTCTCCGAATGCCAGGCGCGCGGCGAGACCGGCTGCGCCGACAAGATCGAGATGCTGCGCAAGGTCTATCACCTCGATCAGCCCTTCATCGTGCAGTACGGCTACTGGCTGTTCGGCCTGCTGCGGGGCGACCTCGGATTCTCGTTCGAGCACCAGCTGCCGGTCGTGCAGGTGGTCGGCGACCGGCTGTGGCTCACCATCATCGTCACGTTGGCGACGGTCCTCTTCACCTGGGTCGTCGCCTTCCCGATCGGCGTCTATTCGGCGACGCACCAGTACAGCCTGTCCGACTATGCGGTGACGTTCTTCGGGATTCTCGGACTGGCGGTGCCGAGCTTCCTCTTCGCGCTCGTCCTCCTTTACCTCGCCAACGTCTATCTGGGCCTGTCGATCGGCGGGCTGATGGATCCGGACTACATCGACAAGCCCTGGACCTGGGGCAAGTTCGTGTCGATCCTCGAGCATCTCTGGATTCCGACGATCGTCATCGGCGGCTCCGGCACGGCCGGGATGATCCGGCGATTGCGCGCCAACCTGCTCGATGAGCTGCACAAGCAGTATGTCGTCACGGCGCGCGCCAAGGGCCTGCCGCCGGGACGCCTTCTGCTCAAATATCCGCTGCGGATGTCGCTCAATCCGTTCATCGCCGACATCGGCACGCTGCTGCCCGAGCTCGTCTCCGGCGCCGTCGTCGTTTCGGTCGTGATGTCGCTGCCGACGACCGGGCCGATGCTGCTGGAGGCGCTCCAAAGCCAGGACATGTACCTCGCCGGTTCGTTCCTGATGTTTCTGGCGCTGCTGACCGTCGTCGGCGTCCTACTCTCCGATCTGGCGCTGGCGGCGCTCGATCCGCGCATCCGGCTGGGCGGCAGCGCCACCAAGTGATGCGCAAGAGCGACAGCAATCTGGCACCGCGGACCGATGCGGTGACGCGCGACCCGATCCCGCACGTCGTTTCGGTCGAGCCGTTCGACCCCTATTCGGTCGAGCAGACGACGGCCGAGCAGGAGCGCTACTTCCGCGCCTCGCAATGGCAGATGATGTGGTGGCGCTTCCGGCGCCACCGTCTCGCGGTCCTCTCCGCCGCCTTTCTGCTGCTGCTCTACGCCTCGGTGCCGATTTCCGAGTTCCTGGCGCCGTACAACTATCAGACGAAGGATCCGGCGCATATCTACGCGCCGCCGCAAGCGCTGCATCTGTTCGATGCGGCCGGCGCGTTCGTCGGTCCGTTCGTCTATTCCTATGACTTCAAGCTCAACAAGACGACGTTCAAGCGCGAATACACGATCGACACGAGCAAGACGCAGCCCCTGCGGTTCTTCTGCTTCGGCGACAAGTATCTGTTCTGGGGCCTGGTCGACGCCCGCTTCCACCTGTTCTGCCCGGCGGAGAAGGGCACCGTTCATCTCTTCGGCACCGACCAGCTGGGCCGCGACATGCTGTCGCGTCTGATCTATGGCGCCCGCATTTCGCTGACCATCGGCCTGGTCGGGGTGGCGCTCAGCTTCACGCTGGGCATCATCATCGGCGGCCTTGCCGGCTACTATGGCGGCTGGATCGACGACCTCACGCAGCGCCTGATCGAGATACTGCGCTCGCTGCCGCACATTCCCCTGTGGATGTCGCTGTCCGCGATCCTGCCGCGGACCTGGAGTCCGCTCATCGTCTATTTCGGCATCACCATCATCCTGGCCCTCCTGGAATGGACCGGGCTGGCGCGCGCCGTGCGCTCGAAGCTGCTGTCGCTGCGCGAGGAGGACTTCTGCGTCGCCGCCCAGCTCATGGGCGCCCGCCCGCGCCGCATCATCGGCCGGCATCTGCTGCCGAGCTTCATGAGCCACCTGATCGCCTCGGCGACGCTGTCGATCCCCTCGATGATCCTGGGCGAGACGGCGCTCAGCTATCTCGGCCTCGGCCTGCGCTCGCCGATCACCAGCTGGGGCGTGCTGCTCAACGAGGCGCAGAACATCAACGTCGTGGCTCTGTATCCCTGGTTGATGCTGCCGGCGTTGCCCGTGATCCTCGTGGTGCTGGCCTTCAACTTCCTCGGCGACGGCCTGCGCGACGCCGCCGATCCCTACAAGTAGATCAGTCGCCGCGCCGCAGCCACAGGCTGCTCTCGAATGCTCCCGCCGACAGCGGCAACTCCACCACGACCGAGCCGTCGACGGCCGCGCCGAGGCGCGTGACCGCGTACCGGCTGGCGAAGAGAACCTGCCAGCCGGCGTGGAGCAGGGGGGCGACGGCCGCCTGCTCGTTGTAGCTGCGCCAGGCCCAGGACCGCGGATAGTCGTCCGGCAGGAAGACGTCGTGAAAGTGCACGAGCACGCCTGCCGGCAGCAGCGGCAGGATCTCGTTCAGGACGAAGTCGACGTCGCTGCCGGGCATCAGGATGTGGCTGGAATCGACGAAGAGCATGTCGCCGCCGCGGAGCCCCTCGAACGGCGCGCGGCCGGCCGCCGGTACCGCTGCCGCCAGCCACTCGACCGGCAGGCCGCGCAGCGTGGCGCGCGGCGCCGGGTCGACGGCGAGAATACGCGTCGCGAGACCCCCGTCCTGCACGGCGCGCGCCAGGAAGCGGGTGGAATGGCCGCTGCCGATCTCGACGATGCGCTCCGGGCGATGCCGGCGCACCAGGCTGTAGGCTATGGCCGCATCGAGCCTGGGAAACCAGTCCTGGCTCCAGCGCGGTGCCGGCGGCGGCTCGGCGCCGATCCGGAGCAGGTCGGCGCGGAACTCCTGCAGCCCAGTGAGCTGCGCGGCGAACGCCGGTGCCTCGCGATCGAACAGCCGCTCCACGGCGGCGTAGACGGAGGCGCGGCCGGCCGGCGCCAGGCGATCCGCATAGCGGTAGGGAATGAAGAAGCCGCGGCGGCGGCCGAAGAGCGTGCTAAGGCCGAGACAGAAGCGTCGGATCGCCCCGCGGGATTCCATCACCGGATCATGCCGCGGTGGCGGCAGCCGGTCACGGTCGCAGGATCATGCCCTCGCGGGCGACGAGCGTACCGGGCCGTTGACGGGCCGCCGCGGCGCCGATGCGATCCATGGTGGCGTCGTCGTGGCTGGGATCATGATGGAAGATGACAAGGGTCTTTGCGTTGGCCGCATCGGCTATCCGCGTGCCTTCTTCCCAGGTCGAATGACCCCACTTGACGAAGCGCGGGAATTCTTCATCGGTGTAGGTGCAATCGTAGATGAAGATGTCGGCATTCCGAACCAACTCGACAACGTTCGGATTGCGCTCGCCGAGCTTGTGCTCGGTGTCGGTGACGTAGCAGATCGAGCGGCCGCCGAATTCGACCCGATATCCGGTTGCATCGTCCGGATGTTCCAACTTTGCGGTGCGGATCGTTATCCCGGGTCGCGGCGTCAGCGTCTCACCTACCTTGAAATCACGATAGTTGATGTTTGCCTTGAAGACGTCGACCGGCACGGGGAACAGCGGCTTCGCCATCATTTTGCGGAACACGGCTTCCAGCGTCATTTCTTCGCCGGGCCCCTTGCCGCAATTGAGATGCCCGGCCCACAGGTTGAGGCGGTTCTGCTGCTCGAACAGCGGCAGGAAGAACGGCACGCCGCCGATATGGTCGAGGTGGGTGTGGGTGAAGAAGATGTCGGCGTCGATCGGCGTCTCGGTCTGCAGCTGCTTGCCGAGCACACGCAGGCCCGTGCCGCCGTCGAAGATCAGTACCCGCTGACCGCAACGAACCTCGAGGCAGGAGGTGTTGCCGCCATAGCGAGCCCAAGCGTCGCCGGGGCAGGCGATACTCCCGCGCACGCCCCAGAAACGGACAAAGAAATCGGCATTGTCGGCCACAATCAGTACTCGACCAAGCTATGTATAGTTTCCAAAAGTTAGTGTACCCGCCCGAGCCCGGCAACCGCGGCGAGTGTGACGGCCATCACGGAATCAGTCGATAGCCGCCGGGCTCCGTCACGAGTATTTCGGCGTGGGCCGGATCCTGCTCGATTTTCTGACGTAATCGATAAATATGTGTTTCCAGCGTATGGGTCGTGACGCCGGCGTTGTAGCCCCAGACTTCGCCCAATAGCGTGTCGCGGCCGACCGGTTTGTCGCCCGCCCGGTAAAGGTATTTCAGGATCGCCGTTTCCTTCTCGGTCAGCCGGATCTTCTTCTTCGTGACGGGATTGAGCAGCAGCTTGACGCTCGGCCGGAAGCTGTAGGGACCGATAGTAAACGTGGCATCTTCGCTCTGCTCGTGCTGGCGCAGCTGCGCCCGGATGCGGGCCAGGAGCACGCCCAACCGCACCGGCTTGGCAATGTAGTCGTTGGCCCCGGAATCGAGCCCGAGGATGGTGTCGGCCTCGGTGTCGGCCGCCGTCAGCATGATGATGGGGGCGCCGACGCCGTTGCGGCGGAGCAGGCGGCAGACCTCGCGGCCGTCCATGTCGGGAAGGCCGACATCGAGGATGATCGCGTCGAAGCGGTCGTTCTTGCAGCATTCAACGGCCGCCGTGCCCGACGCGGCCTCGGCGGTCGCGAATTCCTCATGCAACTGCAGCTGCTCGGCCAGCGACTGGCGCAACGGCTGGTCGTCATCGACGAGCAGGATGCGCTTGGCGCCCGGCCGCCCCGGCGACCGGGCCGGGCCGGGTCGACCGGCCATTGTCATGGAGCGTGCCCCCGGGAGTGACAGGACGACATCATCGCGTGGTCGAGCGGGTTCCTGCAGAGACCGCAGGGCGGCTGGGACTTTGCACTCAATCGGCGGCTTCCGTTCACCATAACGCCGACACAGGCCGTCAGATATCATTGCGGCGCCGGGCCGGCAAGCGCCAGCAGGACGCCCGACGGCCTCGGGACCACGGCCTTCCGCCGGCGTCCCGCCGGCCCCATATGGTGCCTAATCCCGTCCTTGACCGCGAGCGGGCCGGCGGGGCGTAATGCCGCTTCCTGCGGGTCCACCGGTACGATGAGCACAAGCCAAGCGAAGCCTACCAGCGCCGCATTCGACGATCCGGCCAGCCTCGTCGCCGTCGATCGGGCGACCGCGGAACTGCGGCGCGGCGGCCCGGTCATGCTGGGGTCGGTGCGGCATGGCGCCTTCCTGGCGCTGGCGGCCGAGACGGTCGAAGATGCCTGCTTGGCTCGGCTTCGCGGCGGCACCGCCGGCGACCTGCAGCTCGTGCTGACGACGCAGCGCGCGGCCGCCCTCGGCCTGACGCCGACCGGACGGCAGGTCGCGTCGCTGTTGCTGCCCCCGCGGATTGCCGCCGATGCGCTGCGCCATCTGGCCGATCCCACGGCGAGCGCGCTGGCCGCCATGCCGACGGAGCTCACAAACGCCGACATACCCGCGGAGGTCGCCCTGGCGGCCATCGACCTCGCAAAACTGGCGCGGCTGCTGCCCGCGGCAGTACTGGCGCCGCTGTCGCTGCCTGCCGGGACCGACGCCGCGGCCTGGGCATGGGCGCCTATCAGGCGGCGGCGGCGCGCAGCCTGAAGATCGTCGGCGAGGCGCGCGTCCCGCTGGCGGGAGCCGAGCAGGCGCGCATCGTCGCCTTCCGACCGAGCGACGGCGGGACGGAGCATCTCGCCATCATCATCGGCGAGCCGCCGCGCGACCGGCCGGTCCTGACCCGGTTGCACTCGGAGTGCTTCACCGGCGACCTCCTGGGCAGCCTGCGCTGCGATTGCGGCGACCAGCTGCGCGGCGCCATCGCCGAGATCGGCCGCCACGGGCACGGGATCCTTCTCTATCTCGCGCAGGAGGGGCGCGGCATCGGCCTGGTGAACAAGCTGCGCGCCTACCGCTTGCAGGACAGCGGCGCCGACACGTTCGATGCGAACCACCAGCTCGGCTTCGATGCCGACGAGCGGGTCTATCTGCCGGCGGCCGAGATGCTGCGGCAGCTCGGCTTCGGCGAAGTGCGGCTGATGACCAACAACCCGGCGAAGGTCGAGGGCCTCGTCCACTGCGGCATCGCCGTGGTGGAGCGCGTATCGCACGTCTTTCCCGCCAACGGCCACAACGAGCGCTATCTCGAGACCAAGGCCGCGAAATTCGGTCATCTGTTCTGAATGCCGGCGCTGGCGAACCCGGTCGCCGCCACGATATCGCACAATCTCGTCGTGAGTCCGGACGGCATGCTGCGCCGGCACGCGCAGCAGTGGCGCTGCGCGATCGGCCGCGGCGGCGTGCGCAGCGAAAAGCGGGAAGGGGACGGCGCCACGCCAATCGGACAGTTTCCGCTTCGTCGGCTGCTCTACCGTCCCGATCGCCTGCCGGCGCCGGTGTGGGCGCTGCCGGCGGATCCGCTCGCGCCGGATGACGGCTGGTGCGACGACCCCGCCGACGCCGCCTATAACCGGCAGGTGAAATTACCCCACAGCGGGCGGCATGAACGGCTCTGGCGCGACGACGGGATCTACAACCTCATCGTCGTCCTCGGCCACAACGACGATCCGGTCGTTCCGGGTCATGGGAGCGCAGTCTTCCTGCATGTCGCCGGGCCGGAGTATCCGCCGACCGACGGTTGTGTCGCCCTGGCGTTGCGCGATCTGCTGGAGCTGCTGGCTGCCGTTTCCGCCGCCGACCGCCTCGTTGTCGAGCCCCGGTAAGGCAGTTTCATGGTCTCCATCGTCGCCGACAATCAGGCCGTCGAGCGCTGCCTCGAGCGGATACTCGAGCTGGCCCGGCGGGGCGGCGCGGAATTCGCGGATGCGTTGATCCTGCGCGGCATCAACGGCAGCCTCAGCATCGAGCTGCCGCCGGACTCCGACGCGCAAGCGCTGATCAAGCTGCCGGAGAACATCCTGGTGCCGGTCGGTCTCTTCGGTTTTACCCTCGAAGGCGACGATATCGCGGTCCGTACCGCCGAACCGGGCGTCACCGCCGAGCAGCGGGCGCTCCTCGAGTCCATGGTCGAGCTCTACAACCTTACCGGGAAGATCGCGTGGTATCGGCAGACGTCGCCCGTTCTGTTTCTGGGATCGCAACCCGATCTTGCGCGGCTGATTGCGCGCGGGCGCGACGAGCCGATGCGGCAGGCACTGGAGCGGCTGGCCACGGGAGGCTACGCCGAGTCGATCGTGCTGCAGCGCTTCATCGGCAGCCGCTGGTTCCGCTTTCGGGAGGATGGCGAGGAAGCGGAAAAAAGGGTCCTCATGCCGATCCTCGATCTCATGAACCATAATGTGCAGGGCTCTGCCTTCGACAAGCGCAGCGACGGCGGCGGACGCTATCTCTGCATCGAGCGTGCACGCTCGATGCCGCGCGAGGTGCGCGAGTGCTTCGTGTGCTATGCCCGCTATGACGCGATGGAAATGCTGCTGGCCTACAACTTCGTCGACGAGACCGCCACGTTCGTGCGTTCCGTGCCGATGGAAATAAATTTGCCCGATGTCGGCGTCATCAAGGTCCAGACCAGCAAGAAGAAGGGGTTCAACAAGAACCTGCCCCCGCAACTCCAGGATATTGCGGCCTTCCTTCCGAAGATCATCGCGAAGCGGGCTGATCACCTCGAAGTCACGTTCCTCAGCATTCCCGCGACGGTGACGCCGCAGGTATTCCGCCGGGTGCTCAACGTCCTGATCGGCACGCTGAACCGCACGTGCATGGACCGGTTGGATCTCATCCTGCAGGCGGAGGAGCAGGTGATCGCAGCGAACAGGGCCTACTACAGGACCGTGCAGGAAGCCCTGCGCGCCGTCCCCGCGGAGGACCAGGCTGGCGCGGCCTGGCAAGACCTTGCGCGCGCCTGCGACCTTCAGCTTTCGCTGCTGCAGCGCTACAGCGACATGGCCCGCGCGCTGGCGGCGTAGAGGACCGTCTCGGAACCCGCGTCAGGTCCGGGCGGTCTCCGCGTCGAGAAACGCCGCGAGGCTTTCGATTGGCGCCGGGTCATCGAAGATTCGCGGCGCCTTTTCGCGCACCAGATCGCGCGCGGCGGCGCGGCGGCGCGCGTCCGACCCGAGCGCGACGGCGAGCGCGACATAGCCATCGGCGCTGTCGGCGATCATGGCATCGAGACCGGCGTGGCGCAGGATGGCCGCACTGTGGCGGCTGCGCATCATCGTCCCGGGCCAGGTGACCACCGGCAGGCCGCAGGCCATCGCCTCGAACGTCGTGTTGGAGCCGGACCACGCATGCCCGTCGAGCGCGACATCGGCGGCGCGGTACATGGCATAGAAGGTCTGTTGCGTCAGGCGCGGGAGCATCCTGATCCGACCCTCGGCCACGACTCCGGCATCGGCGAAGGCACGGGCGAGGCGAGCCTGGAATTGTCGTGTCACCGCCGCCGACTCGTTGGCGACGAACCAGAAGACGCTTTTCGGATCCTCCTTGGCGATGCGCGCGAAGAGCACGTCCTGCTCGGGCAATAGTTTCATGAGATACTGGGGACAGGCATAGACGATGGGTGCGCCGCCTCGGTCGAACGTCAGGGAGTCGTCGATGGCCGGGCGGCGGTAGCAAAAGCCCAGATTGGCCAGCGGTACCAACCGTTCGTTGTAGTGCTTCTCGGCCGCCGGCGGCTCCATAAGCGCGCTGCTGAGCGCGACGTCGATGGTCTCCAGGCCCGCCGTCACGGGGTGGCCGAGGCCGTTGCATTGCACCGGCGCCAATCGCATGGCCGCCAAGATCTGGTAGGCCGGCTCCATGCCGAGGTCCGGGTAGATCAAGGCATCGAGATCGAGCCCGCGGACGAAGGAGCAGAGCGCGGCGTCGATGATCGGCCG
>Ga0335080_10008560_pt1 | contig 10669 bp, 7 predicted proteins | sample Lox_Sample_34_FD_206720 | JGI IMG/M metagenome (GOLD analysis project Ga0335080, IMG submission 206720) | Soil microbial communities from Loxahatchee National Wildlife Refuge, Florida, United States - Lox_Sample_3.4 | ecosystem: Environmental > Terrestrial > Soil > Wetlands | place: USA: Florida...
AAGTCGTAGCGGTCTTCAACGCTTCAGCATCCAGAGCTTCGCGGTTCGATAGCCTTGCCGCTCCAGCAACATCCTTTTCGATGTCCACGCCGCCGGGCAGACGGTCAGCGCGACGGCGAATCCGCGACGCGCGAAAACGTCTTCCGCCGCGGCCAGCAAGGCGCTCGCCGACGCGCCGCCATTCGACAGCGACGTCGCAATAGCGAGGTCGCGGCTGTAGAAATCGTCGATCACCCCCGTCCCGGCGATGTCGTGCGCCGGCGGAACGAGCAGCGGCGCGATCGGCTGCGCGATGACATAGCCGTTCACGCCATCCGCTTCCTCGGCAACGAACATTTCGCGATCCGTCAGCGTCAGGCTGAATCGCATCCAGGCTTCGAACCGTGCGTCAGCCTGCGGATGGATATGCCAGAAGCGGTCGTTCAGCGTCTGGAGCATCCCGCGATGCTCGGCGCTGCGCGACACGATCTCCGGCAGATCGTCCGGGCGGGCGGGACGAACGCCGGCCGGAGGTGCGCCGCGCCGAAAGCCGTCCTTCGCCATGTAAAGCGTGACATGCTCATAGCCGTGACGCTCGTACAACGCGCGCCACGGTCCGCCCGCCGGGCAAGAAGCGATCAGGCCCGCCGCGCCTCGATCTCGCAGCGCGGCTTCCATCGCCAGGAGCAAGCCCTCGGCCGTTTCCGGCGGCGCATCGTCCCGGACGAAGCAATCGTCAAGGAACAGGCCCGGTGGTCCGGCGACGATGTCGTAGATCGGCGGCGGTTGCACGATCATGGCGTGCGCCACGCCGTCCAACCTGCCGTTCGCTTCGGCGAGCAGCCACGCCTCCTTCGTTCCCGCATCCGCGGCCTCAAGGGTCTTTCGCAGGTTTTTCTCGATCCGCGACTCCGTTTCCGCATCGACCGGCCAGACGGAGGGATTCAGCGCATGACGCGCGCGGGCATCGAGAAGCAGCAGCGCCACCATCTGCGAAATGTCGGCCGCCGTCGCCCGCCGGATGGAAGTTCGCATCAGATACCTCCGATCCAAAGAAGTTCCGGCGCGTCGCGATGCGGCGCGACTCTGGTCGCATGTCTGGCGTAAGACGAAGAAGAAGCCGGTGCCGCGACGACGATCGGGCGCAGGAGGCCCACGCTTCGCGCGTCGCGCAATTTTCCGGATATAGCCCAATTGGTCATTCGACCGACTCGGTTCAAGAGCCGCCTGGAATCTTACGACGAAAATCTCAGAAAAATTTCACCGCCCCGACTTATCCAGCGTCGCCGGCGGCCAAGGCGTTGATCCGCCGCGCTCTTTTACAGCGACCTGTAGGATAAGTTCTGGCCTGAGGTGCGTGGCCTACCCTCATCCTTCGACTGGCTCAGGATGAGGTTTAGTTCAGTGTCCTCATCCCGAGCCTGTCGAAGCATGAGGCCGGACGCGGCCCCGTCGCAAGCGCGCGCGGGCGGGCGCCGCTATGCGATGCCCAATTCGCGGCGCGCGAAGTCGCTCGCCGATTTGTAGTCGGCCTTGCCGTTCGGCGCGCGCAGATTCACGCCGGCGATCAGGATATGTTTCGGCGCCTTGTAGCCTGCGAGCGCGTCGTGGACGTGCTTGCGCATCGCCGCCTCGTCGAACCTGGCGCCGGGCGCGAGCTTGACCACGCCGGTGATCGCCTGTCCCCATTTCTCGTCGGGGACGCCGAGCACCAGAGCGTCCTCGACGCCGGGATAGGTCTTGAGCGTCTCTTCGACTTCCTCGGGAAACACTTTTTCGCCCGCGGTGTTGATGCAGTTGGAGCCGCGACCGAGCAAGGTGATGCGTCCGTCCGCCTCGACGATGGCGTAGTCGCCAGGGATCGAGAAGCGCTTGCCGTCGAGCAGGCGGAACGTGCGCGCGGATTTCTCTTCGTCCTTGTAGTAGCCGATCGGCAGGACGCCGCCGACGGCGAGCCTGCCCGACTTGCCACTGCCCGGCTCGATCGGCTGGTCGTTGTCGTCGATGACCATGGCATTGGGTCCGATCATGAAGGATGCGGTTTTCGGCTCGACGCCCTTCTGCGTCACCGACACGCCCATGCCGAGCGCTTCGGTCGAGGCGAACGCGTCGTTGAGGACTGCCTGCGGCAGGTGCTCGAGCAGCCCGTGCTTGACCTCCTGGCTCCACATGGCGCCCGAGGAGCCGATCGCCACGACGCAGGACAGGTCGTACTTGCCAGGATTGTCGTTGAGTTCCTTCAGCAGCGGCTTGCCGAACGGATCGCCGACGATCGCCATGTTGGTCACGCGGTTCCTGTCGACCGCCGTCCAGATCGCCGCGGCGTCGAGATGGAGATTGTCGACGGTGACGACGCAGCCGCCCGTCAGGATGGTCGACATGGTGCCGAAGAAGCCCGTGCCGTGCATCTGCGGGCAGGCCGGCAGGTAGCGGACGTTGCCGTCGCCCGCGGCGATGACGAAATTGACGATCTCCTCGACCGTCGTCGGCAGCTTGCCGGTGGCGAGCATGATGCGCGCCAAGAGCGTCGTCGACAGGTCGCCATGCGCGTACATCACGCCCTTGGGCATGCCGGTGGTGCCGCCGGTGTAGACGAACACCTGGTCGTCGGGCGAGCGCCGGATGCCGAGCTTGGCCCCGTCGCCGGTCGTCGCCAGCTTTTCATACGGCGTCGCGAAGGCGGCGATGTCCGACGGACCGACCTCGACGAAAACCTTGACCTTGCCGAGCTGGTTGTGGATCTGCGCCACCGCATCGCGGAATTCGCGCGCATAGACGACGACGCTGGCATCCGAATTGTCGACGATATAGCGCACCTCTTCGGGCTTGTAGCGGTAGTTGACGTTGACATGCGTCATGCGGCCGACGAAGCAGGCGCCGGTGAGCTCGCCATATTCGATGCCGTTGCGCATGTAGAAAGCCACCTTGTCGCCCGGCTTGGCGCCGCGGGCGTGCAGGTTGCGCGCCAAATTGTTGCGCCGGCGCGTTGCCTCTCGCCAGTTGAAGCTGCGGTTGCCGTGCACGAAGGCCGGTGCGTCGGGCGAAACGATGTCCGAGACGGCATCGACGATGTCGCCGAAATTGAATGTCATGCTCTACTCCGGTTACTGGTGGCTGTAATTCCTGTTTCGTCGTGGCCGCCGCCCGCGATCGTCCGCCGATGCGGGTCGCGCCGCCGATGGCGTGGCGGCTAATTCGCCTTGCCCACCGCCTCGATCCTGCTGACCGAGATGTTCCGGCTCCAGTGCGACTGCACCTTGCGGCGGAAATTGTCCGGGCGGTCCTTGAGATAGCGCGTCGCCAGCCATAGCCGCTTGAGATGGCGCTTGTAGCCGTTGGGCAGGTCGTCTTCGTATTCCTGGCGCCCGTGCAGCACATGGTAGTTGTTGATGAACTGCATCTCGCCTGGCGCCAGGTCCATATAGACGTTGTACTTCGGATCGCGCGCCATGGCGCTCACCGTCTCCAGCGCTTCGCGCGCGGTGTCCGAGAGGCGCGGCGCTTCGGGATGGCGTTGCGAGGCCAGCGTGTATTGCGGGATGAAGCGGACGAACAGGCGGTCCTTGTGCTCGGTGAATATCGGGATGCTGTAATAAGGCGGATGGCCGGGCGCCTGTTCGCCGCGCGCATCGAAGGGCAGCGCCTCATAGAGCGCAGCGACGAGATCCGGCCGGGTCTTCACCAGATCGTTGTAGATCGCCACGATGTTGGCGACGCAGGACAGCCCGCCCCGCTTCGCCTTGCGCAGGCACATCAGGCCGACCAGGTCCGATCCGTCCGTGTGGTAATCGAGCGCCACCAGGCCGATCTCGTTGCCGCGCACGGTCGGATCGTCGCGGCGCTTGCCCTGATCGGTCACGTCGCCCATCACATGGCCGTAATGGTTCTGCGGCCAGGGATCGCCGAGATGCAGCCCGATGCCCCAATAGAGCATGGTCAGCTCGTCGTCGCTGTATTTCGCGGTGTCGAGCGTGCGGATGCGGACGAAGCCGCGCCCGTCGATCAGCTCGCGCTCGACCTCCTTCAGCTTGGCGGCGAGCGCATCGAGCGGGAAATGCTCGAGGCCGATCTCCAGCAGATTGTCCGAGCGCGCCTTGGCGACGCGCAGCGCGCGGTCGAGTTCCGCCTTGTCAGCGTCGCTGAGTTCGAGTGTCCAGGCGCGCTCGTCCTGCACGTCCGCGCGAGTCCAGTCGATGTGCGTCTCGAGCGGACGGGGATTGAGTTTCACATCCATGACGCGCCTCAGTTCGCCGGTGCGGCTTGCGGGCCGCGGACGAGCTTGCCCGGCAGCGCGCCGGTCGGTCGGCCGTTGCGGTAGATCACCTCTCCCGAGACGATGGTCGCGTCATAACCCTTGGCGCCTTGCAGCAGCCGCTTGCCGCCGGCCGGCAGGTCATAGGCCATGTCGGGCGATTTCACCTCGAGCGCGTTCATGTCGATGACGTTGAGGTCGGCCTTCATCCCCGGTGCGACGACTCCGCGGTCGTTGAGGCCGACGGCGCGCGCGGTGTCCAGGGTCTGGCGCTTGACCAGATAGCCGAGATCGAAGCGGCCTTTGGGCCGGTCACGGCCCCAATGCTGCAGCAGATAGGTGGCGAAGCTCGCATCCGAGATGATGCCGACATGCGCGCCGCCGTCGCCGAGGCCCATCACGCAGTCCTTGTGCGCGATCATCTCGCCGCAGCAGTCCAGGTTGAAGTCGGCGTAGTTGGCGAAAGGCGAGAACAGGAAGGCGCGGCCCTCGTCTTCGAGCAGCAGGTCGTAGGCGATGTCCGCCGCCGTGCGGTTGGAACGCGCCGCCATCGCGGCGATCGACGTCTCTTTCGGAGGCTCGTAGTTCGGCGGATTGCCGAGCGGGAACATGCGCTCGAACGACATGATCCCGCGCGCCAGAGGATGCGCCTTCTCGCGCTCGGCGCTTTCGGCGAGGATCGCGGCGCGGAACGACGGCTCGCGCATCGCCTTCACCTTCTCGGCGAGCGGCTTGTCCTTGATCGGCTGATAGGCGGCGTGCGTGATGAACGGATTGATCGTGCCCTGAAGCCCCAGCAGGATTCCGATCGGCCGCGGCGCCACCTGCGCCTTGATCGGCAGCCCGGCCGCTGTGGCTTCCTCGATGTGGCGCAGGATGCGCTTCCAGCCGTCGGCGGACGACAATCCCTGCGCGAGCGACAAGGTCAGCGGGCGGCCGGAAGCCTCGACGAGGCGGCGGATGAGCCCGAACTCGGTGTCGAGGTCCGGCTGGTTGAAATCGGAGATCATCTCGAACACCCCGGTGCCGGCATCTTTCATGCCGAGGGCGATGCCTGCGAGTTCGGCTTCGGTGGCGCGCAGGCTCGGCGTCGGATCGCCCTTCACCGTCTTGTGGTTCAGCGTCCGCGAGGTGGAGAATCCGAGCGCCCCTGCGCGCATCGCGTCGGCAGTGAGGCGCCGCATCTCGGCGATGTCGTCCGGCGTGGCCGCTTCGAGCCTGGCGCCGCGCTCGCCCATCACGTAGACGCGCAGCGCGCCGTGCGGCAGTTGCGCGGCGATGTCGATGTCGTGCGGCTGGGCGGCGACGGCGTCGAGATATTCGCCGAAGCTTTCCCAGTTCCATTTCAGGCCTTCGTGGAGGGCGGCGCCGGGAATGTCCTCGACGCCTTCCATCAATTCGATGAGGCGGTCGTGATCGGATTCGCGGACCGGCGCGAAGCCGACGCCGCAATTGCCCATCACGACGGTCGTCACGCCGTGCCAGCTCGACGGATTGAGGCGCGGGTCCCAGGTCGCCTGGCCGTCGTAATGCGTGTGGATGTCTACGAAGCCGGGCGTGACCAGCTTGCCGCGCGCATCGATCTCCTGCGCGCCCTTGCCCGCGAACTTTCCGACGGCGGCAATCTTGCCGTCCTTCACCGCCACATCGGCGTCGACGACGGGCCCGCCGCGTCCATCGGCGAGCGAACCGTTACGGATGACGAGGTCGAATTCGGCTGTCATGGCGCTTTCCCGCAAGTCCGGTTTTGTTCTGTTTCCCGAACGGTTTGCCTTCCGTGACAGAAAGTCAAGTTGAGCGTCCCGGACGGCCGACCGGTCGCGAAAAGCGCTGCCAACTCGCAGTTTCCGGACGCTTTTGCAGGTGCGAAAGGTGCCGGACGCGCCGCTCCCCGAGACACGCACGCGACTCCGGGCACCCGCGAAAGCGCGACGTCTCGATCGCCGCAGCCGGACGGCGGCGTCCGGCTCGCCGGGCGCCGACCGCCCGTACGCGATAAATTGCGGACACGCCAATTTGTATGGCTCGATAATCGGGAGCGGTGCGAGAAAGCGACTCTCGTCCGCACGGGGCATCATTCTCGGGACCGCATGAAAAAGTCGAACAGCTTGGCGCGCATCTGCGGCGGCGCGGTCATCGCAGCCCTGCTCGCAACGCCCGCGCCCGCGGACGAGGGAATGTGGACGTTCGACAACTTTCCCGCCGCTGCGGTGCGCGCAAAATACGACGTGAACATCGACCGGGCGTGGCTCGACCATGTGCGGGGTGCGGCCGTCCGTCTCGCGACCGGCTGTTCGGCATCGATCGTTTCGGGTACCGGTCTCGTGCTGACCAACCATCACTGCGTGCGCAGTTGCGCCCAGGATCTGTCGACCGATAAGGCCGACTACATCCGCGACGGATTTTCGGCGCTGAAGCGCGAAGACGAAATGTCCTGCCCCGGCATGCAGGCCGAAGTGCTTTTGTCCACCGTCGACGTGACCGCGCGCATCGCGGCGGCGACGCGCGGCAAGCCGCCGGGTGAGTTCAAGGCGGCGCTGGACGCGCAAATCGCGGCCATCGAAAAGGATGGCTGCGCCGGTCACGAGACCGTCGAACGCTGCGAGGTCATCACGCTGTATGGCGGCGGACGCTACCGCCTCTACGTCTACCGCAAATACACGGACGTGCGGCTGGTGTTCGCGCCCGAAGCGCAAATGGCGTTCTTCGGCGGCGATCCGGACAATTTCAACTTTCCGCGGTACGACTTCGATTGCGCGTTCGTGCGCCTGTATGAGAACGGCGCGCCCGTGGCGACGCCCGATCATCTGATATGGCGCGATTCGCCGCCGGTGGAAGGCGAGACCATCTTCGTCGCCGGCAATCCCGGAACGACGCAGCGCCTCCTGACGGCCGAGCAGCTCGAGTCGCTGCGCGACATCGATCTGCCGAACGCCCTGCTGGCCTATTCGGAACTGCGCGGCCGGCTGGTGCGCTTCGCCGAGGAGAGCCCGGATCACCGGCGCGCCGCCGACGACCTCCTCTTCGGCGTCGAGAACACGTTCAAGAGCATGCGCGGCCAGGAGCAGGCGCTGGTCGATCCGCGCCTGATCGCCGCCAGCCATGCCTTCGATGCGGCGCTGCGCGCGCGCGTCGCCAAGGATCCGAAACTGGCGAACGAGATCGGCGACCCGTGGAGCGAGATCGCCGACGCCCAGCGCGCGCGAAAGGAATTGAACGCGCGCTTCTACTTCACCGAGCGGCTTGCGGCCCCGGGTTCCGATCTCTTCGCCTATGGCCGCGCCATCGTCCGCGCGGTCGAAGAACGCACCAAGCCGAACGGCGCGCGGCTGCCGGAATATGGCGAAAGCAGGCTGCCGCTGATCGAGAAGACGGTGCTCGACGCGCGTCCGATCAGTTCGGAACTCGAAGCGGCGGTGCTGGAATTCTGGCTGTCCAAGCTGCGCGAGAATCTGCGCGCGGATTCCGACGCCACCCGGACGTTCCTCGCCGGACAGTCGCCGGAACTGCTCGCGGCGACATTGTCGAAGTCGCAGCTCAGCGATCCGGCGTACCGCAAACAGCTTTGGGACGGCGGTATCGCGGCGTTGACGGCTTCGAACGATCCCATGATCCGCTTCGTGCTGGCGACAGATCCGGTGAGCCGCGCGATTCGCAAGGAATTCGAGGATCGCGTCACCAACCCGACGGCACGCGCAGCGGAACGGATCGCCAGGGCGCGCTTCGCGGTCTTCGGCACCAGGACCTATCCGGACGCCACCTTCTCGCTAAGGCTGACTTACGGAAAGATCGAGGGCTGGACGGACAATGGCGTCGCCGTGCCGGCCGTGACGCGCTTCGAAGGACTGTGGACGCACGCGACCGGACAGTTCCCCTATCAGCTCGCGCCGCTCTGGGCCGGCGCGGCCAACGCCGTCGATCCCAAGACCATCTTCGATTTCGTCAGCGACGCCGACATCATCGGCGGCAATTCCGGTTCGCCCGTCATCGACGCGCAGGGCCGCGTGATCGGCGCCATTTTCGACGGCAACATCGAAAGCCTGGGCGGCGCGTTCGGCTTCGACGACAGCGTGCAGCGCGCGGTCGCCGTCTCGACCGCCGCGATCACCGAAGCCCTGCGGAACGTCTACAAGAACCAGCCGCTCGTCGCCGAACTGACCGGCAAGCCGGCGCTCAGCCCAGTCGCGACAGAGCCTGAATGACCTGGTCGCCCTTTTCCAGCGTCACCATATGTCCGGCTTCGGGCAGGGAAACGAGCTCGGCGCCCGCGATCCCCTTCTTGAAAGCGTGCGCATAGGCCGGCGGGATCAGCTTGTCGCTGTCGCCCCAGATCAGCACGGTCTTGGCCTTGATGCGGTAGAGCCGCTCGGAGAGACCGCGCTCGGGAACCGGAAACAGGATCTTTCCGGCCATGCCGAGCTGGCGCGCATTGGTCACCAGATAGGCCTGAAGGAACTTGGGATCGTCCAGCGTCATGCCCGCCGTCAGCATCGCCGTGCCCGCCTCGACGTCGTGGAACAGGAGCTTTGGCATCTCGAACGGCAAGGTCGCGAAGAGATCGGGAATCGGATGCGCATCGATCCACAATCCGGCCGGACAGATGAGGCCGAGCCGCGTGACGTCGTTAGGCGCCACGGCCGCCATCTCGGCCGCGATCATGCCGCCCATCGAATGGCCGACCAGGATCGGATTCTTGAGGCCGAGCGCTTCGACCACGTCCCAGCTGTGGAGCGTGAAGTCGAGCATGTCGCGGATCTCTTGGCACTCCTCGCTGTCGCCGTAGCCGGGCAGAAGCGGCGCATAGAGGTGATATTTCGCCGCCAGCTTCTGGAGGAACGGATCGGCGGTCGTCGCGCCGCCGGCACCGTGCAGGAAGACGAGCGGCTGGCCCGAGCCGCCCTCGATGTAGCGGACGGGGACCTTGCGGGTTTTCACGGTCTTCAGTTCGAGGGTCATGGTCTTTTCGCTTTCGAGTCCGGGCCCGGCATCCTTCGCCCGGTACGGAGTGAGTACGGGAGTTGGCCCCCACCCCGAGCGTGTCGAAGGGCGAGGGCCGATTGCGGTTCAGCGCGCGCCGATGGCTTCCATCGCCTTGGATTCGGTCGGCAGGCTTCCCGGCTTCACCTGCTTGATCGGGTGGCACCAGAAGCGCTCGTCATTGGCATATTCGGGGAACATGTTGCGCATCTTGGGCATCACCTTCTCCGCGAACAGCTTTGTCGAGTACATGCACTTTTCCTTGGGCATGTTGCCGACATGCATGAGGCAGAACAGGTTGCCGACGTTCAGCGACTTGGCGAGATCCTCGAGCCGCTGACGCACCGTTTCCGGCGAGCCAGCGATGACGTGGCCCTCTTCGGTTAGCTGCTTCCACGACAGGTTGGCGTAGCCGCCGCGCGGCGGGGCGTATTGCGAGAGCGCGCCGGTCTGGATCGTCTTGATCGTGCGGTAGCCGGGTGCGTCGGCAAAGCCCGGATAGACGTGCAGGCAGCGATTGTAGAAATAGTCGACATGCTCCTTGTACAGACGTTCTGCCTCCGCGTCGGTGTCCGCGACGCAGATCGTCTGGGCGAAGCCGGCGCGATAGGGAGACGCATCCGGCGTGTTGCGTTCGGCGACGCGCTTCCAATAGCCATCCATCAGCGCCTTGGCGCGGATGTAGCCGCTGAACGAGAGGTAGGAATAGGAATAGGTGTTGTCGATGCAGAAATCGTAGGTCTCGACGCTGCCGCCGCCCGGAATGTGGATCGGCGGATGCGGCTGCTGGATCGGCCGCGGCCAGATGTTGACGTGCCGCAGCTTGTTGTAGCGGCCGTTGAAGGCGAAGGGATCGCGCGTCGTCCAGGCCTTGAGGATGAGGTCGTGCGCCTCCTGGTACTTCTCGCGCGTCAGCGCCGGGATCTGGCCGTAGCAGAAGTTGGTATCCATCGAGGTGCCGACCGGGAAGCCGGCGATGAGGCGTCCGCCCGAGATGCAATCCAGCATCGCGAACTCCTCGGCCACGCGCACCGGCGGATTGTAGAGCGCGATGGAATTGCCGAGCACGACGAGGCCGACATCCCTGGTGCGGCGCGCGAGCGCGGCGGCGATGATGTTCGGGCTAGGCATGATGCCGTAGCCGTTCTGGTGATGCTCGTTGCAGCCGACCGCGTCGAAGCCGACGTCGGCGGCATATTCGAGCAGGTCGAGATAGGTGTTGTAGACCTCGTGGCTCTTCACCGGATCGAACAGGCGCTGGTCTATATCGACCCACACCGAACGGTTCTTCTCCCGGAAATCGTCCGGCAGATAGGGCCAAGGCATCAGGTTGAACCAGGTGAACTTCATCGACCTACTCCCGCGTTTTTTTTGATGTTTGTTGGGAGTAATCCTGACGAATTGTCAGGGCCTTGGCAATTTGAATGTGATACCGGCATAAGCTTTCCAAAGGTCCCGCAC
>Ga0335080_10008561_pt1 | contig 10669 bp, 10 predicted proteins | sample Lox_Sample_34_FD_206720 | JGI IMG/M metagenome (GOLD analysis project Ga0335080, IMG submission 206720) | Soil microbial communities from Loxahatchee National Wildlife Refuge, Florida, United States - Lox_Sample_3.4 | ecosystem: Environmental > Terrestrial > Soil > Wetlands | place: USA...
TACACCGAGCGCGCCCACCTATGCCAATGCGCCAGGGCTCAACGGCTGGTTGGAGATGCACCGCCTCGCCGAGGCCGGGATGACGCCGGCGCAGATCTTTCGCGCGGCCACCGTCGTCAATGCGGAGGCTCTGGGGCTTGCCGATATCGGCACGATCGCGGTGGGCAAACGTGCCAACCTCCTATTGCTGCGCGCCGATCCATCGCAAACGATCGAAGCCTACGATGACATCGCGACGATCATTCTGCGCGGCCGTGTCATCGACCGCGTGGCGCTGCGCGCCGATCGACTGCAATGATGGGGGTTATCGGGGGAATCATGGTGGAACTATCAGTCAGAGTCGCACGCCTCGTGCGTGTCGCGGCCATGTGCGCATCCGCAGCCGCTAGTTGTACTCCGCTCGTGGGTCTGGCCGCGGATGGCGCGCAAGGCAAGGTCGTCGGCATCGCCTTCGTCGGGCGCACGGTGTCGGATCTCGACCGCTCGGTCGCATTCTACAAGGCGCTCGGCTTCAGCCAGGATCCGGCGGCCAATCCGAGCTGGCGCCGGGACGATGTCGTCGAGCGCCTGTACGGCATCGGCGAGGTGCGCACGCGCATGGCGAAGATGTACGTCAACAACGCTTCGGGCCAGCGCTTCGTGGTGTACCTCAGGGAGTTACAGGGCATTCCCCGCAAGAATCTGGCCGACCACACGGCGTGGGATCCCGGCTCCAGTCACTTCGGCCTCGTCGTGCCCGATGCCGAATCGCTATGGTCGCAGTTGCAAGCCAGCGGCTCGCTGCGGGCCCGCTCCTGGGGCGGAAAGCTGATCGCTCCGCCCGGACAGACGAAGGGCATGCTCGCCTACATCACCGACCCCGACGGTCTCGATATCGAGATCATCGATCAGCGGCCGGCGGTGCCCGCGCAAGATGGACGCCCGGCGCGGCCGGCCTTCTTGCCCGGCGTGAATCATGTCGGCCTCGTGGTGCTCGACTCAGACCGCGCGCGAGCGTTCTATGAAGGTTTGCTCGGCGGACAACGGCAGTCCGCAGAAGCCCCGTGGCTGAAGGGGGACTTCTACGATTCCGCGGTCGGCGGTCACGGGAACATCCTGCGCTTCCACAATGAGTCATTCGCCGTGGCCGGCGCCCCTGGCACACGCATGAACTTCGAGCTGGTCGAATTCCAGAACCGCAAGAAACCGGTTGCGGACTGCCATATCACCGACATCGGCGTCGGATATGTGGGATTCGAGGTCGAGGGGCTCGATGCATTCCTGGCGCGCGCCCAGGCGGCGGGCGCAAAGCCGGTATCGAAGAGCGGCATCGTGACCATGAGAAGCGGCACCCGCGAGGTCATGGTGCGCGATCCGGACGTGGGCGGCTTTGTCGAGCTCTTCGAGCATCCGCAGAAATAGCCGGCAGAGGCGCAGCGCATGAGACCCCGCAGACGAGATCCTCAGCGAGCCACCGCAGCTGCATCCCCAGAGCGCTCGCTGCGCTATCGCAACCTTCTCAATCCTTTCACGCCGACACGCATCTTTTCGGATGACGAGGTCGAGACTCTGCATCTTGCCGCGCTCGGGCTCCTGGAGAGCCAGGGCATGCGCGTGCTGTCAAGCCGCGGCCGAGCCGCGCTCGCAGCAGCCGGCGCGCGCGTGGATGAGTCCAGTCAAATCGTGCGCCTCGACCGAGGCCTCGTCGCTGAGGCTCTTGCGACCGTGCCGGCCGAAGTCCCGCTCGTTGCTCGCAATCCGCTGCGCTCCTGTCGCGTGGGCGGACGCCACATCGTCTTCGCGCCCGTGGCCGGGCCTCCGAGCGTGAGCGATCTCAAGGAGGGCAAGCGTTCCGGCACGCTCGCGGACTATCGCGACTTCGTGCGCGCCGTGCAGACATTCGATGTGATACATGTCGCCGGACAGATGGTCGAGCCCCAGGACGTTCCGCTCCACGAGCGCCACCTCGAGACTTCACTGGCGCAGTTGATGCTGAGCGACAAGGTCCCCTACTTCTACTGCCGCGGCTCAGGGCAGCTGGCCGATTGCTTCGCGATGGCGCGCATCGCGCATGGCATCGACGAGGAGGCCTTCATCCGCGCGCCGCTCTGCTACACCATCTGCAACACGAACTCGCCGTTGCAGCTCGATGTGCCGATGACGGACGGCATCATCGAGTTCGCGGCGCACGGGCAGCTCGTGATCGTCACGCCGTTCACCCTCGCAGGCGCGATGGCGCCGGTCACGATCTCGGGCGCCCTGACGCTCGCGCACGCCGAGGCGCTGTTCGGCATCGCCCTAACGCAGGTCGTGCGCCGCGGCACACCCGTCATGTACGGCAGCTTCACCTCGAACGTCGACATGAAGTCGGGATCGCCGGCATTTGGTACGCCCGAGTATGCGAAGGCCGCGTTCGGTGCGGGCCAGCTCGCGCGTCGGATCGGTGTTCCCTGGCGCTGCTCGAGTGCCACGGCGGCCAATGCTCCGGATGCACAGTCGGCATACGAGTCGCAGATGAGTCTCTGGGGAGCCTTGCTCGGCGGTTGCCACTTCGTCCTGCACGCGGCGGGCTGGCTGGAAGGAGGACTGACCGCGTCGCACGAGAAGTTCATTCTCGACGTGGAGATGCTGCAGATGTTCGCGGAGCTCTTTCAGCCGGTTGCGGTCTCGAGCGCGGAAATCGGCGTCGAGGCGGTGGCCGAGGCGGGACCGGGCGGCCATTTCTTTGCCACCGCCCACACCATGCAGCGCTATCGAGATGCGTTCTACAGTCCCCTCGTGTCGGATTGGCGCAACTTCGGTGCGTGGACGGACGATGGCGGTAAGACCGCGACCGAGCGGGCGGGTGCACTCTGGCAGCAGACCCTTGCGGCGTTTCAGCCGCCCGCCATGGATGCCGGCGTCCATGAGGCGCTGACCGAGTTCGTCGCGCGACGCAAACGCGAGGGCGGTGCGCTGCCTGCCTCCTAACGACCGCTCCGCACAAGCCCGAGCTACGAACAGGAACCCTTTGTATCGAGATGGCTATAGAGAAGGAGTCGCGCCTTCTCCCAGTCGCGCTGCACGGTGCGCTCCGAAATGCCGCGCAGGGTTGCTATCTCACCAAACGAGAATCCGCAGAAGTATTTGAGATCGACCACCTCGGCGAGCCGTGGATCGATCCGCGTGAGCTCCTCGAGAGCTTCAGAGAGACGCGCGAGCTCCTCACCGAGCGGTAACTGCTCCGCTGCTTGCGTCGTGAGCCGCGTTATGTGAAACGCGCCACCGCGCTTCAGCGCCTTCTGCTCGCGCAGCAGATCGATGAGCACGCCACGCATGGCACGAGCGATGTAGCTCAGGAACTTGCCGCGATCGGTGAAGCTGACGGCGTCGCGGCCGGCGACGTTGACATAAGCCTCGTGCACGAGGGTCGTCGGGCTGACGCTCGCAGCCGGATGGCGGTGGAGCTCGCGATCCGCGAGACGGCGCAATTCTGCATAGAGCTGCGCGAACAGCTGTTCGCTTGCCTGCTGCCGCTCCTCCCCTGCGTTCGTGGACGGCACGTCCGGGATTTCGTCCGACATTTGCGATCAGGAGCATGCCGAAAAGTGTTTGCCCGGACAACCGCGCCTCGCGCCATGTCGGCTTTTCTCCGCCGTTTGCGATCTTCCTCGTAGGACGACAACTTGGCCGTCGACCCTGCAATTCCAGGGAGCATACATAACATGAGCAGAAAATCCGCCGTCGCGGTCGCCGTCGCCGTCGCCGTCGCGGTCGCCGCTGCGGCGAGCGCCTTGACCAATCTCGCACTCGCCGCGCCACCCGCGAACGATCCCGAATCCTTCTCCGATGCGACCGGCATTATCGAGACTTACAGCAACGCCGGGCGGATCGACACCGGCAGCGCGTTCTTCCAGAGCCTGGGAACCAATGGCCGCAGCTGTTCCTCCTGTCACGTCGCCTCCGAGGCGATGGGGCTCAGTGCGGCCGGCGTGCGCGCACGCTATGTGAGCACCCGTGGGAAGGATCCCATCTTCGCGCCCGTCGACGGTGCCAACTGTCCGAACGGACAGCTGGGCAGTGCCGCTGCCCACAGCCTGTTGCTCGGCAACGGCCTCATTCGAGTCGGCATCACACTGCCCGCGAAACCAGAGTTCACGATCAGTGTCGTTCACGATCCCTACGGATGCGCCATCACGACGGATGCGCAGGGCGATTTGACCGTTTCCGTGTATCGCAGACCCCTGCCGTCGGCCAATCTCAGCTTCCTGAGCGCCGTCATGTTCGATGGTCGCGAGACAGTCGTGCCACTCACGGACAGCACAAGTTTTCTGGCCAACCTGGTCACCGATCTGACCCACCAAGCCCTGGATGCGACTAATGGTCACGCACAAGCGGCACACCCGCCAAGCAGCCAGCAGCTGGCCGACATCGTGCACTTCGAGCTCGGACTCTTCAGCGCGCAGCGGCGCGACAATATGGCGGGAAACCTCAGCGAGCACGGCGGCTTGGGCGGCGCACGCAACCTGGCTCAGCAGGAATACTACCCGGGCATCAACGATGCACTTGGCGGCGACCCCACCGGCCAGGCGTTCAACCCCTCGGCAATGAGCCTGTTTGCTTCCTGGGCCAAGCTCACGGATGCCGATGCGATGACACCGGCGGACGGCTTCCGTAATGCGATGCGCGCGGCCATAGCCGCCGGCGAGAAGCTCTTCAATACCTTTCCGATCACGATCACGAACGTTCGCGGCCTCAACGACAACGCGGCACTGGGCAAGCCAACGTCCATCTCTGGACACTGCTCGACGTGCCATGACGCACCCAACGTCGGGGATCACTCGCTACCGGTGCCGCTCGACATCGGTACCAGCCACAGCGTGCTCGCGAGCATGGAGAGCGACCGTCAGATCAGGGCCGGACTCGAGCAGCTCAGCGTGCCCAACCTGCCCGTGTACCTCATCAGCGGCTGTCCGGATCCCTTCAATGCGGGTGAAAGCGCATCGTTCTACACGAGCGATCCCGGCAAAGCGCTCGTGAGCGGGCTATGCAGCGATTTCAACCGCATCAAGGGTCCGATCCTGCGCGGGCTCGCCGCACGCGCCCCCTACTTCCACAACGGCGCGGCCGCGACTCTGATGGAAGCGGTGGACTTCTACAACGAGCGCTTCGAGATGGGGCTGACGCGCGAGCAGAAAGCTGAGCTCGTCGCGTTTCTCAATTCACTCTAGGGGCGGCAACCGGCGAGCTCACGCGCCGCGGCAACGACGACCTCGGGACGATCGCGCTGAATGTAGTGGCCGCTGTTCACCTGGATGTGGCGCGCGTCCGGAAAGTCCACGGCGATCTCGTCCTGCAGCCGGGCTTCCCGCCCCTGCTCCGCCGCAGTCTGCTGGATTGGAGCGCGTGTGGCTGAGAGCACGATCGTCGGCAGATAGCTCACGGCAGGACTGGAGCGCACCTGCTCGCCGGCCGCCGCGCTGTCGTGGATCTCGCGGCGCATGATCCAAGGCATGAACAGCGTGACCGCTGTGCGACCGAGATACGGAGTATTCGCGGCGCTGTCGATGTACAGCCCCTCGTTCCAGGAGGTCGAGTCTACGAGCACGAGACCAACGACCTCGCCCGGAAAATTGCGCGCGAAGTACTGCATGTACAAGCCGCCGAGCGAGTGGCCCACGAGCACGTATGGAGGGTTGATGTTGCGGCGTCTGAGCTCGGCGCGCAGCTCCGCGACGACCGTCGCGGAGTCGCGCGTCTGCTCCGCTGCGTCGCTGCCGGGATAACCGGCGCGGTTGTAGGCTACCGTGCGCGAGCAGCCCGCGGCTACAAGTGGCTGTACCTGCTTCCAGATCTCCAGCGTGTCGCCGACGCCGGACTCGAATATCACCGTGCGCGCTCCTTCGCCTTCGACGCGCACTGCGTGATGTAAAGAGCTTTCGAGCGTCACGGCCCATGCGACTGTGCTCACCAGACACACGAACACACTCGAGAATAGTGAAATGGCGCTCATGGGAATCGGCTCGCCGATGCTCAAGCATGCCGGGTCGCCGGCCGTGTCGCAACGGCGCGCCAGCCCGCCCATGCGGGTACGCGGGTTGCGGATCGATGGCCAGACCGACCGCGGCCAAGCGCGGCCATTCAGCAGCAGCAAACGGAGGTAGCAGTGATTACGGTACGTGCATTGAGCATTCTCGCGGCGCTCGCGCTTGCCGGCGCAGCCTACGCTCAGACGACGCCGCCTCAGAACAGCTCGCAGGCCAACACGCCGGCGAGCCCCAGCTCGGACAACGCGGGTCAGCCCTCGCCGGATACAACGGCGCCAAGCTCGGCCTCGAGTCCAAGCCAGCGTGACGTTACCTCGTCGCAAGGCGTGCCCGAGGCTACGCCCAATCAGAATCCAAACCCCAGCGCTGCCTCGAGCCCCCACCAGAGGGATGTGACGCGCATGGCGACCGCCAATGCAGGCGCGCCGCTCTCGGCCGGCATGATGGTTCAGGACAGCTCCGGTCGTTCTCTGGGCTCTGTGGGCGATGTGATCCCCGGCAAGTCCGGCAAGCATGGCTACGTCGTCGTGACGGCGCCTGACGGAACGGCCACTCCGCTGCCGTACTCAGTTGCAAGCTCGATGGCGAAAGACGGAAAAATCGTCGTGGATCGCTCTGCTTTCGAAGCTGCACCCAAGGTGCAGCAGAGCGACATCGAGAATCACGACATGAGCTGGCGGAACAAGACGGACAAGTACTGGAAGAAGCACACGGGCTAACGTCAACCACACGGACTAACGTCAACCACGCGTGAACCACGCGTCTCGGGTGGCCCCTGCAAAGCGCGGGGGTCACCCCTCTGTCGCTTCAGCGTACGGAGGACCGGAGCGAGAAGTCCGCGTGAATGTCGGCAGGCAACATCACCACGAGCAGCCGCAAGATGAGCGGCAAGAGCACGAAGTCATCAATTGCGCCGAGCAGCGGTACCGCAAAATTCAGCGGCTCGAGGGCATACCAGGCGAGCAGCAGCGCGACGGGCCATAGCCAGGCGGGCCGATTGGGGTGACGCAGCGCGAACCAGAGCAGACCCAGATCCCGCCGCCCCATACGCCAAAGTCTCAGCAAGCGCATCATTTCACTTCCATCCTCAGGCTCACACCCTGTTTAGTGGGTAACGCGCAGCTTTTCAAGCCAATGCTCCGGCCAGCGCTCAAGCCTTGAGTCGGTAACCAGTGCGAAAGATCACACCCACCGCTACCAGACACAAGGCCAGAAACAGCAACGTCATCGCAACGCTCACAGCCACGTTCACATCCGAAACGCCGTAGAAGCTCCAGCGGAAACCGCTCACGAGGTATACCACAGGATTGAAGAGTGCGAGCTTGCGCCAGGGCTCGGGCAGCATCGCAATCGAGTAGAAGCTGCCGCCCAGAAAAGTCAGTGGCGCGACGATCAACAGCGGAATCATTTGCAGCTTCTCCCAGCTGTCGGCCCAGATGCCGATGATGAAGCCGAAGAAGCTGAACGTGACCGAGGTGAGCAGGAGAAAAGCCAGCATCCACAGCGGATGCAGCACGGAGTACGGGACGAACAGCCTGGCGGTCAAGAGAATGATCGCGCCCAGGATCACGGACTTGGTCGCCGCGGCGCCAACATAGCCGCACACGATCTCCACGCTCGAGATAGGCGCCGACAGCACCTCATAGATAGTGCCCGAGTACTTCGGCATGTAGATGCCGAAGGATGCATTCGAGATGCTCTCCGTGAGAATGGAGAGCATCGTCAGTCCGGGCACGATGAACGCCCCGTAGCTGACATGCTCGACGGATGCGATGCGGCTGCCGATGGCCGCGCCGAAGACGATGAAGTACAGTGACGTAGAGATCACCGGTGCGGCGATGCTCTGCAGCAGAGTGCGCCAGGTTCGCGCCAGCTCGAATGCGTAGATCGCCCGAATTGCATAGGCGTTGATCACTTGCGTGCCACGAGGCTCACGAAGATCTCCTCGAGCGAGCTCTCCGTGGTTTGCAGATCCTTGAAGTCGATGCCGTGCTCGCCGAGCTTGCGCAGCAAGCCGGTGATACCGGTGCGCTTTGCCTGCGCATCGAAGGTGTACACCAGCTCCGTGCCGTCGGCCGACAGCTCGAGCTGCGTTTCGGCGAGCTCTTGCGGAATGCGCACGAGCGGCGTGCGCAGATGCAAGGTGAGGCGCTTCTTTCCGAGCTGCTCCATCAGGGCCGCCTTGTCCTCGACCAGCACGATGCGTCCGTGATCGATCACGCCAATGCGATCGGCCATCTCTTCGGCCTCTTCGATGTAGTGCGTCGTCAGGATGATGGTCACCCCGCTCCGGCGCAGCGAGCGCACCATCTCCCACATGGCGCGGCGTAGCTCCACATCGACTCCGGCGGTGGGCTCGTCGAGGAACAGGATCTGAGGCTCGTGCGAGAGCGCCTTGGCGATCATGACGCGGCGCTTCATGCCGCCCGAGAGCGTCATGATCTTCGAGTCTCGCCTGTCCCACAGCGACAGGTCGTGCAAGAGCTTCTCTAGATACGCTGGATGCGGGGCTTTGCCGAACAGCCCGCGGCTGAACGAGACCGTGTCCCACACGGTTTCGTAGATATCCGTGGTGAGCTCCTGCGGAACCAGCCCGATCTGGGCGCGCGCCGCACGATAGTCGCGGATCACGTCGTGGCCGTCGGCCAGGATGACTCCCGCAGTGGGCTTGACGATGCCGCAGACGACGTTGATGAGGGTCGTCTTGCCGGCGCCATTGGGTCCCAGCAACGCGAAGATCTCGCCGCGACGAATCTCGAGGCTGACTTCCGTCAGGGCCTCGAATCCCGATGCGTAGGTCTTGGTGAGCCGACTGACCGCGATGATGGCTTCGGTCGTGCGGGTCACGACGGACATTCGCGGCGCGCGCGCGCGTAGCGCGACCAACTTCCAAAGTGGAGCATGAAGCGCGTATCCTATGCCCTCGAACCCCCAGCAATCCACCGCCCCGCAGCAATCCATCCAATGATATTGGACGTCGCGCGCCGCCGCGACCGCAGCTCTCAATCGCTCTGTGAGGGCGGCACAACCCGAGGGACGTGTCATGAGAATGGATCAGCAGGATGAGAGCAGCAACGTCGAGGATGTGCGCAATTCGAGCGGCTTTCAGTTCCGGCCCGCGCACGGCATAGGACTCGGCACCATCGCTGTCGCACTGATCGCCGGTTGGATTTTCGGCATCAATCCCCTACAAATACTCGGGCTTCTGAGCGGCGTCGAAAGCAGCGTGCCATCGACGCCGACTGCGCCCGCAACGGCGCCTCCCGCGGATGATGCACAAGCGAAGTTCGTCTCCCAAATCTTGCGCAGCACCGAGGTCGTGTGGGACCACGCCTTTCAGGAGATGGGCCGCACATACGAATACCCCAAGCTGCGGGTGTTCCGCGACGCCTATCCCACCGGCTGTGGCCTCGGCGAGCAGGCCGCGGGTCCCTTCTACTGCCCCAATGATCGCTACATCTATCTCGACCTGAGCTTCTTCGATCTCATGACGCAGCAGCTCGGCGCGCCCGGACAATTCGCGCATGCATATGTGATCGCCCACGAGGTCGGGCATCACGTGCAGAATCTGCTCGGCATTCTCGATACCCGGCAGGGAAATCGCAGAGGCGCCAGCGGTCAGAGTGTGCGCACCGAGCTGCAGGCAGACTGCTTCGCCGGCGTGTGGGCGAACCGCTCGCAGCAAGAGCGCGGCTGGCGCCTCGAGCCGGGCGATATCGAGACGGGATTGAACGCCGCTTCACAGATCGGCGACGACACTCTGCAGAGACGCTCATCCGGCACGGTCGTGCCCGAATCCTTCACCCATGGCACCAGCGCACAGCGCGTGTCCTGGTTCAAGCGTGGCTTCGAATCAGGCCGCATCGAAAGCTGCGATACCGTCGCTGCGAATACGCTCTGAGCGACACAACATCAGACCTTGGTCCGATTGCGCGGCTGCGTTCGGGGATGATCTCGTGAGCGCCGTGTCAGAGCCTTCGCCAGCAGCAGCCCCGCGCTACGCGAGCTACGTCGGGCTCGCGCTCATCGCACTGTTCATGCTCGCTCAGCCCGCGGGCGCGCGCGCCGACCCCGCGGCCGCGGACGGGGTACGCCGCGAGATTGCGGCGCTCCTTGGCAGCATGGGGCCTGCGCGCCAGCCATCCGCCGATCATGGAACGTCGCAAGCGCTGCGCACCCTCTATGTGCGGACAGAGAACGCGCCACTCTGGAGCCACGACCAAAGCGCCACTCCCGAGGCGCGAGCGCTGTTGCACGAGTTGCAGGGCGCCGCCGCGTACGGCCTCATTGCAAGCGTCTATGGCACGGATGCGATCGATCGGTTGTTGAACGGGCAGGGCGCCGGCGCCGAGCAGCGCCGCTGGGCGCAGTTCGACGTGCGGCTGTCGCAGGCCGCACTGCGCTTCGTCACGGATCTGCACTATGGGCGCGTCGATCCGGTGGCACAGGGATTCAATCTACAGGGCGCGCATGCCGGACTGGACCTCAGCGCCACTCTGCAGGCTCTGAGCCGCTCGACGGATGTGCGCGGTACGCTCGCCACAGCCGAGCCGCCCTTCTACCATTACAAGCTGCTCAAGGATGCTTTGCCGCGCTATCAGGCGCTCGTACAGCACCCGGAGCTCACTCGGATACCAGCGCCCCCGCCACGCTTGAAGATTGGG